>OMDE01000567.1_pt1 | contig 11135 bp, 5 predicted proteins | sample 1645171 | NCBI WGS metagenome assembly OMDE01 (sample SAMEA103958129, study PRJEB25191) | human gut metagenome
TGCAGTGCTGGATCACCGCCGGTGGCTCCCACCACACCTGCATGACCACGTCCGTCGGTCGTGAGGCTTGGGAGGACTTCGCCCGCATCGCCGGCGTCGAACTCGCCGTCATCGACGAGAACACCAACGCCCGCCAGTTCGAGAAGGAGCTGGAGCTGAGCGAAATGTACCACCGCCTCAACAACCGTCACTGAAATAACGGAGCGTTAACAGCACGGCAGGAAACTTGACGTACCTTCGTACGCCGGCGTTTCCTGCCGCACTGTTACCGCACGCGTTATCTCAGCGATACGGGGTGCGCTTAAAAAACAGCACGGCGGGGAAGTTGACGTACTTTTGTACGCAGCGTTCCCCGCCGTGCTGTTTTTGTTTACCTATGTGCGGCTCAGCGCTTGCCGGCGTACAGCTGCTGGTCGATCACGTCGGCGAACACGCGGTTCACTGCCGGACGCACCACCTTCAGCGACGGCGTCAGGCACTTGTTCTCCTGCGTGAACTGCGCATCCAGCACCACGAACTTACGCACGGATTCGGCGCGCGAAACCGTCGCGTTCGCCTTGTCCACATACTTCTGAATCTCGTCATGAACGGCGGCGGTAGCCGCCACGCGGTCAAGCGGCGTATCCGCGGACAGGCCCACGGACGGCAGCCAGGCCGCCAATCCTTCCGGATCGAGCGTGACCAGCGCGCCGATGAACGGACGATTATCGCCCACCACCACGGCATGCTCCACAATCGGACACTTCGCAATCTCCTGCTCCATCGGAATCGGCGACACGTTCTTGCCGCCGGCGGTGATGATGATGTCCTTCTTGCGGCCCGTAATCGTAATACGACCCTCATCGTCGATCGACGCAAGATCGCCGGTGCGCAGCCAACCGTCCTCGGTGAACACCTCGGCCGTTTTCTCCGGCAGATTGTGGTAACCCATGAACACGTTCGGTCCCTTGACCTGCAGCTCGCCATCGTCGGAAATACGCACGGACGATCCCGGCGCAGGCTGGCCGACGGTACCGATCACATTGTCCGTGACGCGGGTCGCGGCAAACGGCGCCGCGGTTTCCGTCATACCGTAGCCCTGGATCATCGGCAGGCCGATGCCATTGAAGAAATGCGCCAGCGACACGTCCAGCGGAGCGCCACCGCACGCCACATAACGGATACGCGGGCCCAACGCGCCACGCACGGTGTGGTATACGGACGCCTCATACGACAGGTGTTCGGCGGTCTGCTTCATGGTCGGTTTCTCGCCAGCCTGCTGCATGCGCGACCAGTCGCGCGCGGATTCGGCGGCCTTGAGGAACAGGCGGCCCTTCCAACCCATGCCGGCCTTGCGGGAAGCCGCGTTGTACACCTTCTCGAACACGCGCGGCACGCCCAGCAGGTACGTCGGCTCGAACGAACGCACATCCGGCAGCAGCGTCTTGGTGTCCGGCAGATAGCCGACCACGCCGTCATCGGAAGCGATCGACGCGTACTGGATGAAGCGCGCGAAGCAGTGGGCGAGCGGCAGGAACAGCAGCAGACGCGGATGGTCTTCAAGAATCATCTCGTGCAGCGCAAGGCTGCCGGCACGCGTGATCGACACGAAATTGCGATGCGACAGCTCGGCACCCTTCGGTGCCCCCGTGGAACCGGACGTGTACACGATGGTGGCCAGATCGTCGGCACGCACCGACGCGATACGCTCGTCCAGCTCTTCGTCGGACACGGTGACGCCCAATCCCTCCAGCGCGCCCATGGCATTGGCGTCGAGCATCAGAATATGCTTCAGAGACGGGCAGCGGCCAATCACGGAATCAAGACGGTCGAAGCGTTCGCGATCGTCGGCGATGGCGAGCTTCACGTTGGAATCGTTGAGAATGCGTTCGGCCTGCGCCGCGGAATCGGTGTCATAGATCGGCACATTGACCGCGCCGATTGCGGCCAGTGCGAAATCAAGCACGCCCCACTCGTAACGGGTGGTGGAGAAGAGGGTGACGGCATCCCCCTTGCCGATGCCGAACGCGATCAGGCCTTTGGCCGCGGAGAGCACATTCTTGTGGAATTCGCCGGTCGTCACCTTGGTCCACTGGCCCGGAGCGGTTTTGCGTTCCGCGATCACGGTGTCTTCGCCGGTGCGCTTGATGCGTTCGGTAAGCAGGGAGTAGATGGATTCGTCGTCGCGTACTTCGACGGATGCGCCCGGGGTCGTGTACTCGGTGAGCATGAAGTGTTCTCTTTTCTTGCGTTTCCGCGGTTTTCGTGGGTTTTGCGATATATGCGATCGCTGCGATTGCGGTGATCGGTGACGTGCTTTTCGCGTCCTGTGTCGCGCCTCGCATATCGTAAGTTACGGTGACGTAAGTCCGCATTGTAAGAAACAACAAGAAATACGGCGACGGGTTTGTTTGAACTGACAAAGTGGCACGAAACGTCAACGGAACGGGGGATTGGTACACGGATGCATCATCTCGAAAAAAGGTTTGACGCGTTCGATCGCAGGGTGTCCAACGGGTTGCGCGACGGGTTCGAGAGGGGTGGCCCTTACGGGCGAAAACGGTGGAAAATGCGGCAAAACTGGGCGGAGTGACGTTGCGAACCACAACATGTTCCGTGTACACTCAAGTTTGGCGCAACTACCCCTTGCGCCTAGGCTGTTTGCTCAACGGCGAACATTCAGCCGCCTCACTTTTCGCCGTTCCCTTGGTTTTCTGTGGTTTTGCTGTTGTGCATTTGCTTGCGAGTTCTGATGGTTTTCTAGATTTTTCCGACGATTTTCTGCGATTGCCGTTCCGTCATTGCCTTTCGTCGGTATGCCCGATACGCTTGGAGCGGATGGCGGGATTGCAAACGATTGGAAAAGGGGCATGATGTTCGACAAGCGGCTGTTTTCCTTGGCTGACGGCGTCGGTCGATTGATCGCGGCGAAAGTCGCCTGCCAATGGCTGGGCCTCGTGGCCAACATCGCCTTCGTCGTGGCTGTGGTGCGTATGCTGCAACCGCTGTTCGCGCCCGTACCGTCCGCCACCGCGCCCTGCATCGCCATTATTCTTATTGCCGCGGTCGTGCGATTCGTCACCATTCGCGCCGCCGCACGTTTCGGTAGCGAGGCCGCCGAACGCGTCAAACTCGCGCTGCGTGAGAAACTGTTCAATAAGATGCTCGCGCTCGGCCCGTCCTACGCGCAGCGCGTGCGCACCGCCGGCGTGGTGCAGTCCGCGGGCGAAGGCATCGAACAAATCCAAAGCTTCTTCGAACTGTTCCTGCCGCAACTGTGCTACGCCGTGCTCGCCCCCATCACGCTGTTCGCCGTGCTTGCGCCGATCGACCTGCCCACCGCCGCGACGCTGCTCGCCTGCGCGCCGCTCATCGTGCTCATCGTCGGCATGGTGGCGATGCGTGCTGCCCGCGTATTCAAGAAATACTGGGGCAAATACACGGATATGGGCGCCGCGTTCCTCGACAATCTGCAGGGACTTGAGACGCTGAAAACCTTCGACGCGGACGAGCGCGCCGCACACATTATGGACGAGAAGGCCGAACAGTTCCGCGTGATGACCATGAACGTGCTGCAGATCCAACTGCGTTCGCTCACGGCGATGGATGCCGTGGCGTACGGTGGCGCGGCCGCCGGCATCGGCGTTGCGATATGGCGATTTGTATCCGGCTCGCTCTCGCCGTCTGGCGTTTTCGCGCTGTCCGGCGTGCTGCCGCTTGGTTTGACGCCGATCGCCGCGGTATTGCTGACGATTCTGCTAGCCGCCGATTTCTTCATTCCGCTGCGACAGCTCGGCTCGTATTTCCACGTTGCGATGAACGGCATGACGTCCACGAAACGTATTTTCGCGCTGCTCGACGCGCCCGAACCGGAGCATGGCAGCAAGGAACTGCCGGAATTCGGGGCTTCCGGGCGTGGTGTCGGCGTGGAGTTTCGTGGTGTTTCGTACCGGTATGCGGACGCGGATGTGGATGCTGGGGGTGCTGCTGGTGCGGGGCCTGACGCTGCCGGGTCTGCGGGTGCCGGTGTTGCGAGTCCCCGTCGTATATCGTCCACATCGCATTCCGATATGCGGAACGCGGATGCGGACAGCGTTGATGAGGGCGGCGGCGCGGGTGATGCGCGCGAAACGCGCTACGCCTTGCGCAACGTGGCCCTCCGTGCGCTGCCCGGCGAAGTCACTGCGATCGTCGGGCCATCCGGTTCCGGCAAGTCCACAGCCGTCCAGCTGCTTGCCGGCACGCTTGTCGGATATGAAGGCGATGTGCTGCTGTCCGAAATGCCATCCGGAATGCGGGACGAAGTGCTGGGCGCTATGTTAAGCAGTGCGGCGCCGGATGACAGTGAAACCCTGAAATCGCACCAAATCCGCGACCTCACCGCAGCATCGCTCACCCGCGAAATCTCCATCGTCTCCGCGCACAGCCACCTGTTCGCCGGCACCCTGCGCGACAACCTGCTCATGGCCCGCGCCGACGCCACCGACAACGAGCTGTGGCAGACGCTGGAAGCCGCGCATATCGACGATTTCGTGCGCGCGCAATCGCGAGGACTCGATATGCCGATCACGCAGGACGGCGCGAATCTGTCCGGCGGGCAGAAACAGCGCATTGCGATCGCCCGTGTACTGTTGCGCAGGTCGGCCGTCTATATTTTCGACGAGGCGACCAGCAGCGTCGACGCGGACAGCGAAACGTTGATTTTGCAAACGATTCGCGCGCTCGCCGACGCCGGCGCAACCGTGCTGATGGTCACGCACCGCATGGCGAACGCGGCCGACGCGGACCATGTCGTAGTGTTTGATGGGGGTGTCGTCGTCGAGCAGGGCGCGCATGACGATCTCATGGCCGCGGACGGCACGTATGCCAAGCTGTTCCGGGCGCAGGAAAGCGTGGAACGGGTGGGATTGTCTGGTCGCGTCGCGCCGCGCGTATCGCGTATGACTCATGCGTCTGGTGCGTTTGCCGTGTCTCGGATGTCTGGTTCCGCCGAATCGAACGCCAGTGGCGTTAAATCGGACATGCCAACAACCCAAGTCGTCGCCCGCTTGCTGCGCGAAGTCGGCCCACTGCGCAAACCCATGGCCATCGCCTGCGCGTGCGGCATCCTCGGCCACCTCGCCGCCACGTTCCTGCCGGTTTTCGGCGTCGCCGCGCTGTTTGCCGCAGCTGGCGCAAAAGTCTGGAATCTCAGCCTTCCCGCGGCAATCGCAGCCATGATTATCTGCGCACTGATCCGCGGCGGCATGCGCTACGCCGAACAGTACATGAACCACAATGTCGCCTTCCGCCTGCTCGCGCTGTTCCGGTCGAAAACGTTTGCCGCGCTGCGTCGCCTCGCGCCCGCCAAACTGTCCGGCAAAGGCAAAGGCGACCTGATCGCGCTGGTCACCACCGACGTCGAACTGCTGGAAATCTTCTTTGCGCACACCATTTCGCCGGTTGTCATCGCCATCGCGACCACCGTGCTTTACACGGTCGCATTGCTTACGTTGAGCCCTGCGATCGCTGTCACGCTGGTCATCGCGCACCTGACCGTCGGCATCGTGCTGCCGAAACTCTTCGCCACGGCGGTAGGCGGTCTCGGTGGGGATATTCGCCGCGAATCCGCCCAACTTGATGACGAAATGCTCGACGATATGCGCGGTCTCGACGAAATCATCCGATTCAGCCAAGGCCATGCGCGGCTTGCCGGCATCGCGTCACGCACGCGCTCGCTCTGGAGCCGCCGTGCCCGGCTGAGTGCCAAGAATGGCGATTTCGCAGGCTTCGGCGCGGTGCTGGTCGTACTGTTCACTGCCATCGCGGCATTGCTGGCGATGGTCACGTCCGGTACGACGATGCCCATCGCTTCCGCCGCTTCCGCTGCCGCTGCGACCATCCAGACCGTCATTTCCGCGCCCGCCGCCCGCCTGACCGCCGCTTTCGTGCTGCTGGCCAGCTCGTTCGGTCCGACGCTCGCGTTGAGCGCGCTGCCGGCCAATCTCACGCAAACGTTTGCCGCCGCCCGCCGCCTGTTCGCGCTGATGGACGAAACCCCCGCAGTGGAGGAGCGGGGCGATTTCCTGCCGCGCTACCACGGCATGTCCATGCACGACGTCACGTTCGGCTACGGCAATTCGGGCGAGGCTCCAACTTCCGGAAGCGATGCGGATGCCCCCGAGTCGTCCGCCGAGCCAATCCTCAGCCACGTCTCGTTCGACATACCACAACACGGCATCCTCGGCATCCAAGGCCCGTCCGGCCGCGGCAAATCGACCCTGCTGAAGCTGCTCATGCGTTACTGGGACCCGCAATCCGGCTTAGTCGCCCTGTCCGAGGTGCCACTGCCGCAGATCGACGCGCATCATCGCCGTCGCGTGCAAACGATGATGGGGCAGGAAACCTACCTGTTCGACGGCACTATCCGTGAAAACCTGCTTATGGCCTGCGACAGGGGCGATGCGGATAGGGCTGGTAATGCTGGCGATCCGGACGATTCCGCGACTTCCGGCAGAGCGCTCCTTACCCCGCCCGCTCCTCCCGTTTCGTGGAATGCCGCTGATTCCGCGCTTTCCACCCGGTCGACCCCTTCTGTCGGTGATGACGTGCTGCGCGCCGCGCTTGCCAAGGCTTCCGCGCTTGAACTGGTCGACTCGCTCCCGCAGGGCCTTGATACCCCCGTCGGCGAGTTGGGCGGGCGGCTTTCAGAGGGTGAACGGCAACGCATCGGCCTGGCTCGCGTCTTCCTGCGCAACGCGTCGCTGGTGTTGTTCGACGAGCCGACGAGTCGCCTCGACGCCTACAACGAATCCGTGATTCTGCAATCGATTGACGCGTTGGCGCAGCAGGGGAGCGCGGTGCTGCTCGTCTCGCACCGCGATTCCACCATGCGCATCGCGGACCGCATCGTGCGCATGTGAGCTGGCGCGTGCGGATTGCGAACTGATGCGGCGAGCCGATGCGTGCGAACTAGTGTGTGAATCGGCGTAATGCGGGGCCTGGTGAGGTGCCCATGCCCATGCGGCCGCATACGGACGCGTCGCACGTCCGCAATGTGGTCGTATGAAAATCGCATGTCATTCGTGTTTCCTATAGCGCGCGCGACGGCGTACGGAAGCGGACGAATCGAAAGCCATGGTCGCAGGTAAAGCAAGAAAAACGGACGAAACCGACGAAATGTCGGCGGAATCGAAATCATAAGCCAATGAAACAATCATGAAAATAAGGTTGCAAATTTAGCAAAACCGACTTTTTGGTAGGTTATAAGATTCAGTTCGCGTGAAATCGAAATGGGAAATCGTTAGTATCGATAGCAAACGATTATTTTCGACGAAAGGCTGGCGATGGCCAACAACAGGAACGAACTGAACAAGAATCTGGCACAGATGCTCAAGGGTGGCGTAATCATGGACGTCACCACCCCCGAGCAGGCGAGGATCGCGCAGGACGCCGGCGCATGCGCGGTGATGGCGCTCGAGCGCATCCCGGCCGACATCCGCGCTGCCGGTGGCGTCTCCCGCATGAGCGACCCGGCCATGATCAAGGGCATCCAGGAAGCCGTGTCCATCCCGGTCATGGCGAAGGTGCGCATCGGCCATGTTGCCGAAGCCCGCATCCTGCAGGCCATCGAAATCGACTACATCGACGAATCCGAAGTGCTCAGCCCCGCCGACGACGTGTACCACATCGACAAGAACCAGTTCGACGTGCCGTTCGTGTGCGGTGCGAAGAACCTGGGCGAAGCGCTGCGCCGCATTGCGGAGGGCGCGTCCATGATTCGTACCAAGGGCGAGCCGGGCACGGGCGATGTCATCCAGGCTGTGCGTCACATGCGCACCATGAACAAGCAGATTCGCGAACTTGTCTCCCTGCGCGACGATGAGGTGTACGAGGCTGCCAAGCAGCTGGCCGTGCCGTACGACCTCGCCAAGTATGTGCACGACAACGGCCGTCTGCCGGTCGTCAACTTCGCCGCCGGCGGTGTGGCCACCCCGGCCGACGCGGCTCTCATGATGGAACTCGGTGCGGAAGGCGTGTTCGTCGGTTCCGGCATCTTCAAGTCGGGCGACCCGGCCAAGCGCGCCGCCGCCATCGTGCAGGCCACCGCCAACTGGCAGGACCCCGATCTGCTCGCGCGCCTGTCTGAGAACCTCGGCGAGGCCATGGTCGGCATCAACGAGGACGAAATCCAGACCATCATGGCGGCGCGCGGCGAATGATTTGTTGATTCGTCGATTGCTTGATTGCTTGCAATTCCGCGAGGATTGCATAAGCCGGTCGTGTGATCGACTTTGAAGGACTCGGTGGGTGCGTGTGATTTTCGGTGCTGCACGTGCCTGCCGCTTTTTGTTGTGATGTTCGGCGATTCACCGAACGATTTGTTGAACAACCTGAATGAGGAGCATCCGTTGGTTGTAGCAGTTGAATACATTTCGAAGGAAGAATCGGCCGGCGTCGAAGCCGCGAAACATGGCGTGACCGGCATCCTCGCCGTGCAGGGCGCGTTCGCCGAACACGCCGCCATGCTGGATCGCCTCGGCGCGCCGTGGAAGCTGCTGCGCGCGGCCGAGGATTTCGACGATTCGATCGATCGCGTGATCCTGCCAGGTGGCGAAAGCACCACGCAGGGCAAGCTGCTGCGATCGACCGGCCTGTTCGAACCCATCGCAGCGCACATCGCCGCCGGAAAGCCGGTATTCGGCACTTGCGCCGGCATGATTCTGCTAGCCCGCAAGCTGGATAATGATTCGAACATTTACTTTGGCGCGCTTGACGCCGTCGTGCGACGCAATGCGTACGGCCGTCAGCTTGGCTCGTTCGCCGCCACCGCCGATTTCGGCTCTGCTACTGGCGATTCCGCCGTTTTGGTTGAGCCGGGCGAACGTGTGCCGGGGTTCGCTGATTCCGCGTCGGGCGCGGGTTCGACTACTGAGATTTCCTCCGATTCCATCGTGCTGAAGGATTTCCCGCTAGTGTTCATTCGTGGACCGTTTGTGGCCGAGGTCGGGTCGGCCGCGACCGTTGAGACCTCGGTGAGCGGCAATGTGGTCGGTCTGCGCCAAGGCAAGATTCTCGCCACGGCGTTCCATCCCGAACTCACCGACGACACCCGCATTCACGAGCTCTTCCTGAGTCTCTAGATTCCGGCTCGTCGCGCACGTCTTGCGATTTTCGCCCGTTTCGTTCGTTCGTGAGCGAAAGGGGGATTCGTTCCGTATGGTTTCCTACCCTTTTTCGCTCATGTCTTGCGATTTTCATGCGTTTCAGCCGTTCGTGAGCGAAAAGGGGTGTGGCGCGCCGGTCCTTTCGTTTGTGTTTCCTTGATTTTCCAACGATTTTGATTTTGCGTTTGATGTGATTTTGCGCACGTCCTGCGATTTTCGCACGTTCCGTCTGTTCGTGAGCGAATGGGGGTATCGTCCCGTATGGCCTTACGCCCTCTTTTGCTCACGTCTTGCGTTCCGGGCCCATTCCGCCCGTTCATAAACGGAACGTCCAATCGAAATACACAAGCAGAAATGCGGGGAATCGCACAGAAATCCTATCCCCGCTTGTCCACTGATTTATACACACTCCATGCCGCAGCGTGCCGTGCCGGCACAAAGCATCTACCATAATCGCAAGTTATCCCCGCCTGACACGCCGAAGACACGCCGAACATGTGTATTTTCTGCGTTCTCCGACCACAACCCCGGTGCAACTGGACATCGAATCGGCGGAAGCAATACCTTCGGACCATGAATGGTATCAACGATGTGAATGGTCCGAACGGCCAGCAGCACTATAAGCCGTTGGAGGCGCAGTCGATCGCGCAACGGCAGCAGGAGGTGTGGAACGTATGCCGCGCGTTGAAAGATCGTAACGAGTTGTATGGCGTGCTGACGCGGAACTCCGCGATCGCAATGTGGGGTGTGCCAGATCCGTCGATGGATTCGGCGCGGACGGCAGATGGTGTTCCCGTGGTTCATGTCGTGGTACAGACCGCGCGAAACCGCCGAAAAGGTATTCCGGGAGTGGTCGCGCATGTATGGAAAGGGCTGTCCGAAGAACATATCTGTCATACGCAAGACGGCATCGACGTGCTTGCTCCAGAGCCGACATGGGCTTCAATGGCGGAAACGTTGAGCGTTGATATGCTGGTCGAATTGGCTGAATCGCAGATGCGTCATGGACGGACGACGAAGGAAAAACTTGCCGTTTTCCTCGAGGGAAATTCCTTTCGTGGCCGTCGCAAGTGCCAATTGGCATTGTTGCTGGTGGAATCGGGCAGTGATTCGCCCAAAGAGACCGAATTGCGATTGTGCTTACTGTCGTATGGTCTGTCTGGTTTCGCTGTTGGATACGTGGTTTCGGGAATTTCGTTTGAGAATGGGGCTGCGGTCACGCTCGATCTCGCTGATCCGGAATTGAAGATCGGCATTGAATATGATGGCGACCACCACCGTACGGATAAGATGCAGTGGCGTCGCGATGTTTGGAAGCGCCGTCAACTGGAAAGTATGGGATGGACGATTGTCGCGGTCACCCAACTGGATTTGTCGGATGAACCGCATCGTGCCGCGCTCGCCATGAACGTCGCCATGATTCGTGCGCGTAAATCGGGTCATCCGGTTGCGTTGCATACGCCGGTTTCCTGGTAGAAATGCTCTCTTCGCGGCTTGAAAGGCTGATTATGTCGAGGCTGCCGCATTGGTGATTTGGCGCATCCTATGCTGGCTCGTGGTCCTGTGTGGCGGGGTGCTGTTTCCTCTGCATTTGATGAGGGTATTGCTGGTTCTGTTTTTATGAGATTCGTGGCTTTTCGCTCACGTCTTACGATTTCGTCCCGTTTCGTCGTTCCGTGAGCGGATGGGGGTGTTCTCCCGTCCTGCACCACCCTCTTTCGCTCACGTCTTGCGGAAAATTGACTTTCGTCCGGATGTGTGCGAAAAGCGATATCGAATGAGGGCGATTCTGCCAGTCGAGCGCCAGTCGATCGCAAATGAGCGTAACTAATCGCGAGCGAATGCCAGTCGGTCGCAGTCGATCGCAAATACATGCGTATGTCTGGATTTGACAGAATCGCAAAAGTATCTAAGATTAAAAATATCAAATGGTACACGGTTGTACCAAATACGTTCGGAAAGGCAATGACGTGCAGATTCATACCGGCAAACCCGCCGTACCCACCGCAA
>OMDE01000571.1_pt1 | contig 11058 bp, 9 predicted proteins | sample 1645171 | NCBI WGS metagenome assembly OMDE01 (sample SAMEA103958129, study PRJEB25191) | human gut metagenome
CTCAGGGCTTATGCCGTTTCCAACGAAGGGCTTTACGCCGCAGTCCGGCTCGGTCATATGAAGGCATTCTGAAAACCTGCAATTTCCCAGATGCTGCCGCATCTCAGGATAAAGCAGGCAGAGCTTTGCCGGATCTATCTCCGCCATATCCAGCAGACTGAACCCTGGCGTATCCAGCATACATCCCCCGCACACCTGCCATAGCTGGGCATGACGGGTGGTATGCCTGCCGCGGTCTATCTTGTCGGACAGCCCGCCCACCGGCAGCTCCAGCCCCGGCGCGAGAGCGTTCATAAGCGAAGACTTTCCAACAGCCGACTGGCCGGCAAAGCAGCATGTACTGCCCGCTATCTCGGCTTTGAGCCGGTCTATCCCCGTGCCGTCGCGGGCCGATACGGGTATAATGCTGTAGCCCGTATCCTTATACTGGGCAAGGGCGGCCTCGTAGGTCTCCCTGTCCATCTCGTCGCACTTATTGAGCAATATGACAGGGGTTATGTCGGAAAGCTCGCATTGCATTATCAGCTTATCGGCAAGACAGTAATCGGGCCTGGGCAGCGAAGACGACAGTACTATCATGAGCTTGTCTATGTTTGCCGCAGCCGGGCGGATAAGCAGATTTTTGCGCGTCAGTATCTCGGTAATGCAGCCTTTACCGTCGTCGCCCGTCTCAAAGCGGCAGTAGTCCCCTGGCACCGGCGTTATGCCCTCCTTGCGGAATCTCCCTCGTGCCTTGCAGACGAATTCACCGTTATCGGTGAGCAGGGTATAAAAGCTGCCCACTCCTTTGATTATTCTTCCGGTATATTCCATATGCGGCTTATCTCAGCGTAAATTTGGCTTCTATGCGTTTGACCTCCACGCCATCCACGTATGCCACGCACTCATACTCGCCTCCGTACCTCATGGACGCTGTAAAGGCAACAGCTTGCTGCGTGCCCTCTTTTACCCTGCCCTCGTACAGCACTATCTCTACTCCGTTGCCCATGACAGCGGTCACAGCGACGGACCGTTCCTTATCCGGTATATCCAGATTCACCGCGATGTCCGAACAGTAATTGCCGGGATTGCTGCGGTTAATCCAAAGCTCGACGAGGGTATTTTTGCCGGCGCTCATATTCGCCGCCGGAGATTGCTGCTGTACCGTCTCTTCAGCCTCTCCTTCCTTTGGCTGCACCAGTCTTATCCACACCTTCTCGAAGCCGCTGCTGTTCAGCATCTTTATTACGGTATCGGTGCTTTTGCCTACTAATGAAGGCATCTCGATCTGCTGCGTCTCATTGCCGCTTATCCATATATCTACCGCTTCAAGCTCGGACAAACGGGTATCCACGGCGGGTTCCTGGCGAATTATCTGTCCCTCCGGCTGGTCAGATGTAGGATCGTAGCCCACATTGCCGACGCTGAGATTTTCCTCGGAGAGCATCAACGACGCCTCCTGTATGGTTCTGCCTGTAAGATCCGGCACTATAGCATAGCCGCTGCCGCTGCTCACCTCGACCTTTATGACGTCGCCCTCCTGCCCCTTCGCCCCGTTTGCCGGGTTCTGCCTCGTCACCCTGCCGGCGGGGTACCCGCTGCTTATGACGTAATCTCCCACCTCCAGCTTAAAGCCCCTAAGCTCAGACAGGCTTCTCGCCTCCTCAAGCGACTTGCCCACAAGAGACGGAACAAGAAAGCCGCCGTCATCGCTCTTGGTAAACAGGCCTGTAAGCATGGAGACAATCGCAAATACGGCCGACACTCCGAATATAGCTACGGATATCATCATTATGCTGCGGCTGCTCCGCTTTTTGCTTTTCTCTTGGTTTGGGCTGTTGAGCCTTGCAAATCTGCCATGAGGCTCGCGCAGCGCACGCTCAAGGTCCTTCTTCATGGCGGCAGCCGAGGGGTATCGCTTCTGCGGGTCCTTCGCGGCGCCCTTGACCACCACATCCGACAGGGCGGGGGGTATCTTTGGGTTGACCTCTATGGGAGGTATCATTTCCTCCTGTATGTGCTTGAGCGCTATGGCGACGGTATTTTCGCCCGCAAAGGGTACCGTGCCCGTCAGCATCTCGTATATCATTATGGCACAGGAGTATATGTCGCTTTCTGCCGTCACCTCTTCACCCTTCGCCTGCTCCGGGGAAATATAGTGCGCTGAGCCTATGACGTTTGTACCCGCAAAGGTACGCGTGGTCGATGTAGCGTCCCTGGCTATGCCAAAGTCCGTGAGCTTGACCAGCCCATTGTCTGATATTATGACGTTCTGGGGCTTTACGTCACGGTGGATTATCCCCATTTCGTGAGCATGGCCCAGCGCATCCAGCACCTTTGCGGCAATGTCTACCGCTTCCTTTGGGCTTAGATACGTCTTGGACTTTATATAGTCCTTCAGGGTCTGCCCGTGTACGTACTCGAGGACAATAAAGCTTACGCCCTTTTCGTCCACGCCCACATCGTAAGACTGTACGATATTTGGATGGGACAGCGTTATGACTGCCTTTGCCTCCCGCTCGAAACGGCGCAGGAATTCCGTATCCTCCCTGTGCTCTGCCTTGAGCATCTTTATGGCTACGGTGCGGCCCTCCTGTTCGTCGTAGGCCTTATATACGTTTGCCATGCCGCCGGAGCCTATCAGGCTTTCAATCCGGTACTTTCCGGCGATTACCGCTCCTACCATCATTCCTCCTCGTTGAGAATCAGCACTGCGCTGATATTGTCAGTTGAGCCGCCGTAGGCGGCCTCCACTACCAGCCTTTCGCAGGCCGCGTCAAGCTCGGTTTCTTCTCTAAGTATCCGGCACATATCCTCGTCGCTCAGCGTGCCTGAAAGGCCGTCGGTGCAGAGCATGAGTATATCCCCCGCCTTCCAGCTCTCGCTGAAGATATCCGCCCTTTCTCTGGGCGATGTGCCTATCGCGCGTGTTATGACGTTTCGTCTGGGGTGTACGGCGGCCTGCTCCCTGGTGATGTACCCGGCCTCTACAAGCTCAGCGACATACGAATGATCGCGGCTTATCTGCCGCAAAACGCCCTCTGAATAGTGATACAGCCTGCTGTCCCCCACGTTTGCTGCCACATAATATGTCTTGAAGGGCATGGCAAGTACAAGCGTGGTTCCCATACCCCGGCAGTCATCGCTGCTCTTTGAAAGGTCGAACACGGCGGCGTTGGCAGCGTCTATAGCGCGGCCGATAAGCTTCTCCGGGCTTCTTTCGCCCCCGCGACATATATCCTTTACCATAACGTCAAGGGCAAGCGAACTGGCAGTGCTGCCAGCCTTATGGCCTCCCATGCCGTCAGCTACGGCAGCAAGGGCCACCTCGCTGTGTTTGGGTATAAAGAAGCCATCCTCGTTATGCTCCCTCTTTCCCTTCTCAGATAAGGCACAGTATTTCATGCTTTATCTCTCCTTTGCCGCTTTCCTTTCTCGTTGCAGTGTCTTGCGCCTAAGCTGTCCGCAGGCGCCGTCTATATCGCTGCCCATCTCCCGGCGCACTGTGGCGGAAGTGCCGTAGCCCTGAAGCCAGCTGGCAAACTGCTCCGCATCCCTGCGGGTCACACCCGTGAGATGGCGTTCTTCAACATGGTTCAAAGGTATAAGGTTCACATGGCAGTTTATCCCCTTGAGGCGTGAGGCAAGCTCTTTTGCGTCCCTCTCTGAGGAATTCACGTCTTTTATCAGCGCATATTCGAATATGACCCTCCTGCCCGTCTCCTCGGCATAGTACTTGGCTGCGTTTAGAAGCTCAGCCGTCCTGTACTTGCGGTTTATGGGCATTATCTTATCCCGCGTCTCGTCGTTTGGCGCATGAAGGGATACCGACAGGGTAACGTGGGGCGCTTCCTTCGTGAAGCGCATAAGCTGCGGCACCAGGCCGCAGGTGGATATAGAGATATTTCTCGGGCTTATGTTCATTCCCTCCGGCGCGGACACGAGGCGCAGAAATTTCACTACCTCATCGTAGTTGTCCAGAGGCTCTCCGCTGCCCATGAGCACTATATTTGTGACGGTGCGCTTTTTGTCGTCCCCATGGGGTACGTCCTTTTCGGCGCAGGCGATAAAGCTGAGCATCTCCCCCGCCTCAAGATTGCGTATACAGCCTTCAAGCGTGGAAGCACAGAATGCGCAGCCCATGCGGCAGCCCACCTGAGTAGATATGCACATGGTGTTGCCGTAGTGATAGCTCATAAGCACGCCCTCGACTATATTGCCGTCCTCAAGCTGAAACAGGTACTTTACAGTACCATCCTTAGCCGACACCCTTTTATCATATATGCTTGCGCCGCCGTAATGGAGCGTGTCCAGCTTATCCCTGAGCTCCTTTGGCAGATTGGTCATTTCCTGAGGCCTTTTGCCCCTGGATATCCATTCAAATACCTGCCTTGCACGAAATTTAGGCTGCCCAAGCTCTTCCATGAGCCCGGCAAGCTCGGGTATCGACATCGATGTAAGTCCGCACATGCTATCTCCTTATCATCTTCGCTAAAAAGAATCCCTCTGTTCCGTCGGTATGAGGGAACAATTGCAGCCTTTTCCACATATCCTTTGGCAGGCAACCGGAAAGCTCCCCTTTTTCAAAGCAGCCGTTCCGCTCCATAAATGCCTTTGCCTGCTCCTCGTTTTCCCGCTTGGAAATCGTGCATGTTGCATATATCAGCACACCGCCGGGCTTTACATAATCCGCACAGGCATCCAGAAGCTTTTTCTGTATACCTGCTATCTCGTCTATTATTGCATCTGTCTTCGCATAACGTGCGTCAGGCTTGCCCGGGACGCCCAGACCGGAGCAGGGCGCGTCTATCAATACCGCGTCGTATTTGCCGCAAAGCTCCGGCTTTCGTACCGTGCCGTCCTCGACACTTACATTTGCCTTTACGCCGAGACGCTCAAAGGTTTTTTTCATCAGCTCCGCCCGGTGCGCGTGCAGCTCCCATGAATCTATAACGGCGCCGCCTTGGGTGAGACTTGCCATATACGCCGATTTGCCGCCCGGCGCCGCGCACACGTCAAGTATGTGCATTCCCTCTTTAGGCTCCAGCGCTCTGCATACCAGCATCGCGCTTTCGCTCTGTACGGTTATCCTGCCCTCCGTAAACAGGGGCTCTTTTGTAACGTCAAAGCCCTTTTCCAGCTTGAAAGCATCCTCGACTATCCTCCCTCGGGAAAACCCTATACTCCGCTCCTCCAACGCTTTTTCAAGCTGCTCTGAGGTGTATGGGTACTGCGCCCTGACAGTCATGCAGCCGGGATCGCTCATTGCGGAAAGCATGGCTTCGGTAAAGCCCGCGCCGTACTGGCCCATATACTCTTTTACCAGGTATTCCGGATAGCTGTACTGTATTGACAGCCGCTTTACCGGCTCCCCGGGCAGAGGCGGCGGATTATCCTTATTGCGGCAGATATTGCGCATCACTCCGTTTACAAAGCCGGACAATGGGCCCTTGCCTATCTCCTTCGCCAGCTTCACGCTCTCGTTGCACGCGGCGCTGTCCGGCACCCCCATGTACAGAACCTGACATACTCCGAGGCGCAGTATGCCGCGTATCTGAGGCTTTATGCTGCCCTTTGTATAGGCGGCTATCACGTGGTCGATATATAGCAGGTGACCAAGCGTGGTGTACACAGCCGCGCTCACCCATTTTGCGTCCCGCTCCTCCAGTCCTCGCAGCGCTTCCTTCAATGTAAGGTTGGCGTATGCCCCCTTGTCGGTTATCTCTGTAAGCGTCTCAAGGGCGGTGCGTCTTATACTCATTATTCAAACACCTTGCCAAGCAGTTGATGGCCCAACAGCGCGGCCTTTGCCTCCATGCGCTTGGCGCCGGGAAACTGTATCTCTTTTATCTCTATAAGCTTATCGGCCGTGCGCACAAAAAGGCCCTTCTTTGGATCGGCTATCACACATTCGCCTGTCTTTCCGCCTCCCTGCTGCTCAGTCATGCGGGTGGCCCATATTTTGACGGGCTGACCATCCAGCATTGCAAAGGCAACAGGCCATGGATTCATTCCCCTGACCTGATCGTGTATCCTCTGGGCAGGCCTGTTGAAGTCTATCATGCCGCATTTGGTGGCGGCTGCTTCGTCCTGCTTTATGGGCTTTAGCTCGCCCTTTTCAAGGCATTCGATAGTCTCTTTGAGAAGCTCCGCGCCTATTGCCGCAAGCCTGTCGAAGAGCTCGCCTGCGGTCTCGTTTTCGCCTATCTCAACTTCGCGCCTGAGCAGCATATCGCCGGTATCCAGGCCCACATCCGTAAGCATTGTGGTAACTCCGGTTATCTTTTCGCCCTCAATTATGCTCCACTGTATAGGCGCGGCGCCTCTGTACTTAGGCAGCAGGCTTCCGTGCACGTTTATGCAGCCATACTTGGGTATACTAAGGTTCTCGGCCGAAAGTATCTGGCCGAACGCAGCCGTCACCATAAGATCCGGCGCAAATGCCCTGAGCGCTTCAATTCCCTCGGGGCGGCGTATCTTTTCAAACTGGTATACGGGTATGCCGTGCTTCTCGGCAAGCACCTTTGTAGGGGGCGGAGTAAGCTCCCCCTTCCTGCCCTTGGGCTTGTCCGGATTTGTAAAGAGTGCAAGCTCATGCCCTTCGTCTATGAGCATCTGAAGTGACGGTACCGCAAAATCCGGCGTCCCGCAAAAGGCTATACGCATCTATTTTTCTTCCTCCGTATCGTCCTCTGGCTCTGTATACTCAAGCTCCTCTTCCTTGTAGCCCTCCGGCGGATCGGTAACGAGACGGGTATATATAAGCCCGTCAAGGTGGTCATTTTCATGGAGTATGGCGCGGGCAAAAAGCTCCTCGCCCTCATACTCATACAGATCGCCGTTGCGGTCGTATGCCTGCACCCTTACGTGGTTGGGACGCACGACGTAGCCCTGCTTGCCGGGGAATGACAGGCAGCCCTCCATGCCCCCCTGTTCACCGGAGGTTTCGATTATTTCGGGATTTACCATCTCCACGAGGCCGTCGCCGCAGTCTATGACGAATACCCTGCGCAGTATACCTACCTGAGGTGCGGCAAGGCCCACTCCGTCCGCCTCGTACATGGTATCCGCCATATCGTCTATAAGGTCGGAAAGCTTCTTGTCGAACCTTTCCACCGGCCTGCATTTTTTGTAAAGGCACTCCGCGTCGTTCTTGAAAATCTGTCTTATTGCCATAGCGTCCTCCGGTTTATCCAAAGCTGATGTATATACCTGCAAAATTATATCAGTTTATTATATCCCCCGTGGGGCTCATCGCGCAAGAGCAGGAGCATTTTGTATGTCAGTCTTTCGTCCAATTTTTTAAAACATATCTCCCGGGTTGAGCTCCAGCGAACAAAAATACTCGCTGCGATGAGCGTTTGAATAGCTGTAAATAGCGTCCACCACTTTAGGCGTGTGCTTTGTCCGGGCAAGCTTCAGCACTATCTGCCGCCGGTACTTTCCGTCTATGCGCTTTATGGGAGCTTCTCCCCATACCATAAACAGAAGCTCCCTTTCGTCCGCCCCCTGAGCCTTCAGCGCCTGGAGTATAGCGTCCTTCAGTCCCTGAGCAAACCTCTCTTCCGCCTCGCACAACGGCGCCTGATCCTCATGTATGAACAGCACCCTGACAAACAGCGCATAGGGCGGGAACAGCGCAGCACGCCGCTGGGCTATCTCGTATTCATAAAAGCCCTTGTAGTCGTGGCGCGAGGCCAGCACCACCGCCGGGTGGTCAGGAGTGTAGGTCTGTATCACTACTCTGCCGTTGCCGTTTGCCCTGCCTGCCCGTCCGGCCACCTGAGTAAAAAGCTGAAACGCCCGCTCGCAGCTTCGATAATCCGGTATATGCAGCGAAGCGTCGGCGGCAACTATACCCACAAGGGATACATTTGGCATATCCAGCCCTTTGGCCACCATCTGCGTCCCTATGAGCACCTGCGCTTCCCCTTTGGAAAAGCGTGAAAGTATATCATAGTGGGCGTTCCTGGTCTGGGTAGTATCCATGTCCATGCGCAGCGACTTTACGCCGGGGAAGCTATCGCGAAGCTGCTCCTCCACCTGCTGTGTGCCTACGCCAAAAAACTTTATGTGAGGTTTGCCGCATTCCGGGCATACCTTTGGTATATTCTTTGTGCGTCCGCAGTAATGGCACTTCATAAGCTTATCTATTTTATGATAGGTCATGGATACATCGCAGTTGTCGCACTTGAATACATAACCGCAGCTCCTGCAGGATACGAAGGTGGAATACCCACGGCGGTTTATGAAGAGTATCGCCTGCTCATTTCTGTCGAGGCAGGCTTTCAGCTCATGGTACAGCCGTCCGCTGAATATGCCGGTATTTCCCGCAGCGAATTCCTGCCGCATATCCACTATGTCCACCTTTGGCAGCGGCAGGTCGTTTATGCGCTCCGGCAATTCAAGAAGAGCGTACCTGCCCCGTTTTGCCCGAAAATAGCTTGTTACAGACGGCGTGGCACTGCCCAATAGAAGTACTCCGCCGTTTAATTTACACCGTTTCTGGGCCACCTCTATGGCGCTGTAGCGGGGCGTCATCTCGGAGGAGTAGGATTGCTCGTGCTCCTCGTCCACCACTATCAGCCGTATATTCTCAAGGGGAGCAAACACCGCGCTCCTTGCCCCGAGCACTACCTTTGCTTTGCCCAGGCGTATGCGCCGCCATTCATCATATCGCTCGCCCGGCGACAGCCTGCTGTGCAGCACCGCCACCTGTTCGCCGAATCTTCCGCGGAATCTGTCCATTGCCTGTGGGGTCAGGGATATTTCCGGCACCAGCACTATGGCGGAGCCGCCCTCGTCCAACGCCTTGGCGATGGCCTGCATGTATACCTCAGTCTTTCCGCTGCCTGTAACGCCGTGAAGGAGCATGGTCCCCTCCCGCCTGTCCATAGCTGCGCTTATCTTTTCCAATACGTCAGCCTGCGCCGCTGAAAGGGTCAGCGGCATCGTCCTGGGCGGTATCCGTCCGGCATACGGGTCCCGATATGTCTCCCGGCCTGCCTCTGTTATATAGCCCTTATCTATCAGTGCCTTTATGGCGGAGGACGCACCGGGAATAAAGGCACATATATCTGCCGTGCTCATCTCCGCATTTGATTCTGACAAAAGGTCGAAAACCTCTTTTTGCTTAGGTGATTTGGGGCTGCCGTCCTTTTTCAGCATGCCCGCCCGTATGAACTGGGGATCGACGCCATCGGCAAGCTTCACCGTGCGCACCCGCTTCTCCTTTACCCTTCCTCTCCGGAGCTGCGCAGGTATCATAAGGCGCAGCGCGTCCACCAGCAGACAATTGTAGCTTTGCTTTATCCAATAAGCCAGCCGTATCTGCTCATGGGTCAGCACGCTGTACGGTTCCAGCGGGCGTATTATGCTCTTCAGCGCGATATTGCCCTCATAGCTCTCGCTTATTCCCAGCACATAGCCCTCTATGGGTTTGTTTCCGCTGCCAAAGGGTACGAGCACCCGTTGGCCGAGGATAATGTTATCCTCCGCCCGGTAGGTAAAGAGTCTGTCTACGCCGCTGTTGGCTATGTCCACTATCACCTGTGCGAACAAATCCTGCCGTCCTTTCACAACTCAAGTTTATTTATTAAAAATTATACCACAAAGGCCCTTATACCGACATACGCAAAAAGGAGGGCATGCCCTCCTCATTATATCGTCAGTTTATTTTACCAGCCTGTCCAGAAGCCAATCAGCAGCCTCGCGCTTTGTGACCATGCCGCTGTGTTCTCTGGAGCCGTCCGCGCCGTACAGCGTGATTATGTTGGTGTCAGTGCCGAAGCCTGCGCCCTCAGCCGTAACGTCGTTTGCGGCGATGAAGTCAAGCTTTTTACGCTTGAGCTTTTCAATGGCGTTGTTTTCTACGTTATGGGTTTCCGCCGCAAAGCCCACGACCTTCTGATTTGACTTCAGCGGGGCGATGGTCTTTAATATGTCCCTCGTGGCCCTGAGGTTAAGCGTAAGGTTGTCTCCGCCCTTTTTGATCTTCTCGCTTGAAAACTCGGCAGGAGTAAAGTCGGCCGGGGCCGCCGCCATAACGAGTATATCGCAGCCCGGAAAGCGCTCAATCACACTGTCGCAGAGTTCGTCCGAGGAGACTATATCCACGCGCTTTACTCCACCGGGAGTCCTCAGGCTCACCGGGCCGCTTATGAGGGTCACATCAGCGCCCCTCTCGGCCGCAGCTTCAGCTATGGCGTAGCCCATCTTGCCCGATGAGCGGTTGGTAATATAGCGTACAGGGTCTATGGCCTCCCGTGTGGGGCCCGCAGTTACCAGCACGCGTTTGCCCTCAAGATCCCGCTTTACGTTGAGCTTATCCAGAACTGCGCGGACTATATCTTCCACCGCTGCAAGCTTGCCTATGCCCTCGTCCCCGCAGGCCAGATGGCCCGTGGCGGGAGCTATGAACTCACAGCCGCGCCGCTTCAAAGTCTCGATGTTAGCCTGCGTGGCAGCGTCAAGGTACATATTGGTATTCATGGCGGGGGCTATCATCACGGGAGCGGTGGTAGCCATCACCGTAGTAGTCAGCATGTCGTCCGCTATGCCGGACGCCATCTTGCCGATGAAATTCGCGGTAGCCGGGGCCACGAGAAACAGATCCGCAAGCTTGGCAAGCGATATATGCTCGACCTCAAAATGCCTGTCGCTGTCGAACATATCCTTTACTACCCGATTGCCGCTTATGGTCTCGAGTGTCAGCGGAGTGATTATCTCCGCCCCTGCATGGGTCAGTATCACGTGGACGTCCACGCCGCTTTTGCGCAAGGCGCTTATTATATCACATGCCTTATAGGCGGCTATGGAGCCGGTGACGCCCATTACCACATGCTTCATTATTTGCTGTACTCCTCAGGGGTGATTATCTCGAGCTTATCGTTGTAGAGCTCGTCTACCGCCACCGATACCGGCTTGCGGTCGTCCAGCTTTTCCGGATCGTCCTGAAGCTGGCGTGCGCGCTTGGCAACTGTGGTAACAAGCAGATAGCGGCAGCCCGCCTTTGCCTGAAGCTCGTTGAGGGGAGGATAGTTCATCATAGCGGTTTATTCTCCTTTAAGAATGTTGATC
>OMDE01000573.1_pt1 | contig 11028 bp, 10 predicted proteins | sample 1645171 | NCBI WGS metagenome assembly OMDE01 (sample SAMEA103958129, study PRJEB25191) | human gut metagenome
CCGCACAGAATACGTACAAGCAGTACTGCCAGATTTGAAGATAGCTGCTGTACGCATAAAAGACGTATTGTGTACGCAAAGATGATTTTAGAGAAAAGGTGTTGCTTTCAGAAGTACGAAATGTATTGCAATTTGCAGTACATTCGTATATACTAATGACAAAGGAGGCGATTCATTTGGCTACAAGAACCGCAAATGTCATGGCCCGTGTGGAGCCGGATGTAAAAGAACAGGCAGAGGGGATTTTGGATCGGCTCGGTGTTCCCGCGTCAGTTGTCATCAATGCCCTGTATAAGCAGATCATTTACAGAAACGGGATTCCGTTTTCTCTGGTCTTGCCGTCTGCGCCGGTCGCCCGTGATGAAATGACGGACGCAGAATTTAACGCTATGATGCAAACCGGTCTGAACGCTGCAAAGGCTGACCGCTCCCGTGACGCATCCGAAGTCTTTGCGGACCTGCGCAGAGGACTTTGAATGTGGAACAATATGAAGTAAAAATCACCGAACCGGCGCAGCGCCAGCTTCAAGAAATCGTCCGCTATATTGCCGAGGATTTGCAGGAAAAACGGACGGCGCTCCGGATGCTGGACACGCTGGAAAAGGAAATCCTATCCCTTTCCACGCTTCCAAATCGGGTCGCGCTGACGGAAGAAGAACCCTGGCACAGCGCGGGTATCCGCAAAATGCCGGTCAAAAATTATCTCGTCTACTTCTGGGTCAATGAGGAGCAGAAGAAAGTCCAAATCACAGCGGTTGTGTATGGTCGGCGGGATCAGAGGACTGCGCTGCAAAATATGAAGTACGAATAGACATCTGCCCATGTTGGACAATGCCATTGAACGGTGACGAATTCACTTTTTGGCGTTGTCCAGCAGGGGCATTTTTATATGTGTGCGGTATATGGCTTATCCTGTCCTGCCGTTCCGTTTCAGCAATTCCTGCAGTTCTCTGCGGTCGGTGGTGATAAGTTCCTTTTCCAGCTCGCTGCATTTGATCTCGACGGCAACATTATTATTGTTCGTGCTGATAAGGGCGCTGCCGCGCTCAAAGTGTGTGATCTCCATCAGCTCTGCTTCGGAAAGATGCAGGATGGAACCGACGCGCTGGGCTTCTTCATCCTCCAGATTCAAGATCACCTTGGTCTTGGAGTTGTTGATGATGCCCTTGCCGTATTTGCCGTCCTCCAGCGCGAAGAAGTCATTGAGATCCTGCGTTGCGCAGACAGCCGAGCCACCGTAGCCGCGGATGATCTTGAAAATCTCCAGCACAAATTCCGCTGCCAGGCGGTTGCTGCTGGCGCCGATGAGCTGCCAGCATTCGTCAATGAAAATGGCCTTTTCCTCGGTACGGTTCTCCTTCGCCTTATCCCAGACAAAATCCAGTGCCATAAACATACCGACGGTCAGAAGATCACCGGTCAGCTCCGAAATATCCAGAACGATATACTTGTTATCAAGAGAAACATTCGTCTGCTGGTTGAACGTCTTGGCGGAGCCGCTGACGAGCCGGTTCAGAATGTTTGCCAGCCGCAGCGTGGAGGAAGATTCCTTGAGGACTGCGTACAGATCGCCCAGAATCGGCATTTCGCGGTAGCGCTCCGGGTGCTTGGGGTCGCGGAGCGTGTCATTGTCGTGTGTAATGCCTTTCTTGGCGTAGGTGCGGATCATGGCTTCATCGAGAAGCTGACGTTCCTCATGGTTCATGTCGGGGATCAGCAGGCTGAAAAAGATGTGGAGCCGCTGAATTTTGGCGGCAAGCATGGAGTGCTCCACGGTACTGCCGTCGAGCTGCTCATCGACCGAGCGGTCTGTCTGCCGGATTTCCATGACGTTGATGCAGTTGGGGGATGCGGGCGAGATCTGAATGAACGCGCCGCCGATGTTGGAGCAGGCCCGATGAAATTCGTGCCCTTTGAGCGGCGCGACGATAAACACCTGGATACCCTTGCGCCGCATCCGCAGCGCCATGAGCTGCATGGTAAAGGTCTTGCCGCTGCCGCTCGTGCCGAGAATGGCGATGTTGGCGTTTTTGTAGATGCGCGAATCAAAGATGTCCACGATGATAAGAGAATTGTTGTGTTTGTTGACGCCGAGCAGGATACCGTTGTCGTCACACAGCTCATACGCCGTGAACGGATAGCAGCTTGCCGCGCCCAATGTCAGCACATTCCGCTTGCTGCGTTCAAAGAGCGATTTGTCCAGCTTCACAAGTGGAAAAGACGACCGGAGCGCCTGTTCCTGACAGAAGTTGCAGCTCTGCACGTTCATATCCTGCGAAATGAGCAGCTTTTTCATCTCCGCGCACTTCCAGTCCAGATCGTCCGGATTGTCCGCGGTTACAGTGATGAGCAGATTCAGATAATAAAAATCCTCATGGTTGCTCAGACCGTCTTTCAGAAAATAGCCGCTGCGGATGGCACTATCGAGATCGTCAAAGTCTGTGTTGGTGTCGCTGGTCTCCTTGATCTTGCTGCGGTTGATACGAAGCTGCTGGCCGAGCTTGCGGATCATGCGATCCTTTGGCTGGCGCGTCAGAAATACATCGAGATCAATGCCGTCCCCGGCGTTGACCAGCAGACTCAGCCAGCCCGCGGGAACCTCGGACTTATACCCGTCCGACGGAACCAGCAGATACGCATAATACGTTCCGTCGATGCAGAGATAGCTGCCATGCGTGAAATCCAGCTGCGAGGGCGCAAAAAAATCACCGACGGGAATTTCGTCGATGGAGCAGCCTGCCTTTATGTAGTTGGATGTGATATGGGAGATGCGCTGCAAAAACGGAACATCCGTGCTTTCTCTGCGGCAGAGAAATGTATAGAGCATTTCGGCGGCAGCTTCGTCCTCATTCTCATGCTGGACAACGCTGTTGCCGCATTGTCGGAGATAATTTGCCGCCGTCCGCGCCGCTGTTTGCAGTGACGAAATGGCATCCGCTTCTTCACGGTCTTTCTTCGCGCCGGGGAGCGGTTCATACTCCATGATAAGAAAAAATCTTCGAGCGATGGCTTCTCTGGAGCCGAGCTTTTTGAGCAGCTTCAGATAGTCCTCTTGCTGCATTCGGCAGCTTTCATTCATTTCCTGCGCCATCTCCCGGCGCACGGTTTCAATGTGTCGGTTCATATCCGCACGTTTCGTGATAACCTTGATTTGCAGCTTGACCGGCGCAATTTTGAGATAGCTGATGAACGAATACACGATGTTCCGCTGCTCTCTTGCACTGCGGAGCAGAAAGTTGATCGGCACGATCTCCAGGATCTTGATAAAACGGTGGTCAGTCGTATAGACGATACCGTTTTCAATTTTCTGAATCGGCACATACGCCGCAAGCGGATTGCCGGGGCGTTCGGCCTGCTTCTTCTGCCGATAGGCGGTGTCCAGCATCAGGCGGCGCGTGTCCTTCGCAAAGCGGATGCGGCTGCTGTCCTTTTTATAAGCAGCAGGCTGCACAGCCGTGCTGGGGCCGGACTTTTTATCCCACGTTGGGAGGATCGCCTGCTTTCGGCTGCTTTTGCCGCCGCCTTTGCTCAGACTTCTGCGGTTGCGGAGGAAACGAAAAAACAGAATGATATAGGACGAGAGCGGCATTCCTGCGATCCCGATGAGCGCCAGAAGCGCCAGCGGCAGCGAGGTCAGGCAGAGCAGAATGATCCGGACAGTCAGCGTCAACGAGAGTGTCAGGATCGGAAGTCCGGTGCCGGCGGCAAGGATGACCGCCTCGACCACGTTTCGCGCCTTGAATAAGCCGCCGAAGAACGAACCGCCCTCAATAAAGTTTGGCGGGATCACATAGCTGTCCCGCTGTTCCTGACTCATAGGTTCTCACATCCGATCTTTTCTTTGCGGTGGATTCGGCAGCTTCTGTACGATCTTTTCGTGATAGGCGATCTTGCCGTCCTCCGTTTGATAGGGCTTTCGTTCTACGGTGTCCGCTGCGTACTGCTTATACCATGCGGCATCGTCCGCGGAGTAGACCTTGTTGTAATCACCTTTCGGCTGGGCGTACTGGTCGGCATGATACATACAAAAATCAATACCGCCCGGATGCTCCGGCGTGAACTCGCGCCCTGTGATGCGGCCGCCGCCGATCTCCACGTTCTGATAGCGCGGGATATTGGGCGCGTGTTCCCCGAGTGCCGTGAAGCCCATATAGGACATCAGAGAGCGCGTCGCGGTCTCGCCGGTGATGGAGCCGGTCGTGCGATAATCGCCCTTGGCGACCGTGCCGATGACATCGTTGGCAAACGCGCCGCCCTGATAAAGTGATTTTGCAAAAAGCGTTCCGCCGAAGCTGCGGAACTGCGTCGGTGCAGATGGGATCGGCGCAGGCCGGGCGGCGGGGGCTTCGCTGACTGGTGTAGAAGCGGGGGCAGCCGACGGCGCTCTAGCATGCAGGAATCTGCCGGGGCGCTCCTGCGCTTGAACCGTCCGCTCCGCAATGGTGGTTTTGGAAAGTCCATTGCGGACGGAGAAAAACTGTTTGTCGGATTGCGCAGTATGCTGCCGGGATTGCGATTCTACCTGCCCGAACGTGGCAGCCTGCGTATCCTGCTGAATGTGCTGCGCCTGCTCACGCTGCGTGATTCCAGACTGTTCCGTGTGGAAACCATCCATCGTATCATGCTGCGCGTGGCGGCTTTCCTCAGACTGCACGTCGCGCTGGGTAACACCGATCTGCTCCTGCTGCAAGGCAGACTGCATGACCTGCGACTGTTCCGTTCTGGCTTCTTCACTGCTTGCATCAAATTCATCCGACTGCACCACAGAGCCGACAAACTCGCCCTGTTCTGACTGGAACGCCAGATGCGATGCCTGCTGATCCTCCGTATGCAATGCCGCGTGGAACTGCTGCTCCTGCGCAGTCTGTGTATCCTGATGGAGCTTGCTGGCATCCACAGAACGCTGCGATTCATGGAGTGCTTGCTGAGAGTGTTCCTGCTGCTCCGATTTTACAGCGCGGGAAGAAACCGTCTGCTGATTCTGGTCAAGCTGGCTGGTATTCTGCCGCTGCTGCTCAGAAGCCGTCTGCGAACCGGAATGGGTATCGCTGCTCGCGTGTGTCCGGCTGACAGTCGCCTCGGCCTGCTGCGGCTGGACGATGTTTTTCTCTGTCGTCGCCGTGCGCACAGCATCGCTTGCGATTTTGCGGCTTGCCATTCCGACCAGACCGCCGCTGAAAAAGCCTGCCGCAGCCGCGCTTCCACTGCCGGATTTCCCGGATGCAGGAGCAGAACCGTGACGGCTGCGGCTTCCCAAGGCGCTGCCGACTGCGCTTGTCGCGGTGTTGATGGCGCGCATGGCAATCATCGCCTCAGAGAGCATGGAGCCGCCGGTGTGACCGACGTTCAGGCCAAGGCTGGACAGAAAGCTGTCGATCTTCTGTGACACCTTCAAAAAGGCGATGGCGCACAGAAACCACACCAGAACCGTACCGGAGACAGCTTCCTTGCCGGAAGCACTGACTGCGGATTCTACATCGCTCTCTGAAATGGCAAATGTGTTAGTTGACATAACTATAATGAGGGCGAGGATTAGCAGGCAGTTCAAAAAGAATCGTTTTCTCATGGATACTCCTTATAGGGACAAAGGATTTGCGATAAACGTGCCGACCATGCTGGTAAACAGCCGCAGGCACCATGCGTTCATAAGCAGCAGAAACACCTGCCCGCCCAGCATCCGGCACCACGCCTTGAAGATGTTCGCCGTGGACTGAGAGCCGCCCATTGAGAACGCGACCGGCGCGGTGTAAACAAGAACGCCGAGCAGGATATACCGCTCGGCGGCTTCAAAGAGCAGCTTCAGATAGTTCCACGCCAGCAGCACAACGATGATGAGCACGATCAGCGTGACCGCTCCGTTTGCGCAAGCGCCGATGATGACCAGCATGACGGAATTGAAATCCGCAAAGCTGAGCGGCGGCAGCTCGGAAGACAGAATCCAGTCATACGGCGTGCCACCAATCTTCAGGACAATCTCGACAATGCTTTTCGCGCAGTAGGTAAGCGTGATGAAGATGATCGCGCGGAAGGTCAGCTTGACCGGGTGCTCCGCTTCAAAGCCTGCACCCAGCCAGTAGTTTTTGAACAGGTTCCAGACCCACATCAAGAGAATCAGACCGATTCCGATGGCGGTAAAAATATCGTACATCGTCTCGGCTGCCGGGAAGTAGCGCAGAAACGTGTCCATTCCGCAGCCGAGCGCACCGAGTACCGACGTGTTGATGAGGTCCAGACCGTGCATGATCTGTTCAGAGATCCATTCGACAACGCCGTCAAGAAGCCCCATGTCTTATGCCGTCCACTGGCCACCGGAGAAGAACGGCGTGACATAGGCCATGATGAAGCCAAGACCATTCAGGATCGCCCAGGTGATTGCGATGCGTTTGAGCCATGCACGCGATTCCTCGACCGTCCGACCGCTGCGGGAGAAATTCATCATCAGCAGTGCGACGGACGCGGTGACGATGGCAGCGATGGTGGAGATGAGAAGAATTTGCTGATAGACGTCCTTCATGATCTCCGTCGCCTTTTCCCAGATCGTCGTGGCCGAAGCCGGCTGAACCAGAAGCGGCAGAATACTGACGCCGAACCAAGCGGCGTAGAGCCAGCGCTCCGGACTTTTCCTCGGCGGCGGAAGCTGCGGTAAGTTGTTGGATGTGTTCAAAGATGCTCCTCCTGTTCTTTTCCCGATGCAAAAAGCAGACGCCCGATCCGAACGTCTGCTCGCAACAAGATTCAGTTTTTATATGCTTTTGAGCATCTTCAGTATAGCATATCCGGATTTGCGCCGAAAGAGCAAAAGCGTGCCAATGTTATGACAATGCCATGCCGAATAAACGCAGAAGTGTTCGTACAATACTCTCATTTTGCAAAGTCACATAAAAAGAAGCCACCCAAGGCTAAAAAGGCTAGAAAGAAAAAGGACATTGATATGCTAAATATGTCACACACAGTTCCCATCAACACGGGGAATATCATCCCGCCGATCCCGCAGCCTGCACTCATGACGCCTGCCGCGCCAGCGCTGGCTTCAGGGAAAAGGCCTGTCGCCTGCGCAACGAGCGTAGACCAGATCGGGCCGTAGGAGAAGCCTGCCGCAAAGCAGCACACGAGCGACACCGTCGGGTTTTTAGACACGGCCAGCGCCAGCAGGAACGCTGCGCTTGCCAGAAAGCAGCCGACGAGTGTTTTCTTCGGGTCACGCAGGACAGCGCTGAACAGCATCCGGGAAACGGTCATGCCGATCCAATAGGCGGAGATCGCAGCGGCTGCGAGATCTCCCGCCGACAGGTGCACGGAAAACAGGCTCTCGGCAAAATAGCTGATGCCGTTTTCCAGCCCGACGTACAGCAAAATCGAGAAAAACAGCAGCCGGAACGCGCGTGAGGCAAAAAAGTTCGTCCGTGCCGTTGCTTCCTTCTGCATGACGGTCTGCCGTTTCGGGAACACCGTGAGCAAAAGCAGCAATGCCAGCAGCGTATAGGCTGCCGCGCAGATCAGAAACGGCAGCCGCCAGCTTGCATGGCGACTTTTCTGCAGCCACTGCACCAGAAACGGGCTGATCACCGCGCCGAGCGAGAGCAGCGCCTGTGACAGATTGATATAGCGCGCGCCCTTCTCCGCGTCCAGCTCGGATAAAACGGCGGACGATACGCTTTCGCACACGCTGTAGCCCGCGCCGACGCAAACCGCGCCAATCACATACACGCCGAGATTTTTAGAAAGTCCCGCCAGAAAGCAGCCCGCTGCGAAAACCGCCGCGAAGATGCACAGCACCGGCTTTTTCCCGATCCGGTCCGCCAGCGCGCCCAGCACGACCGGCAGCACGACCGCCGCAATATGCTGCGCCGCCACTAGCCCGCCCATGCCTGCGGCATTCTGGCCGTATTCGCGCGAGACCTCGCTGATGACAAGCTGCACGCCGCCGAGATAAAACCCGTAAAAAAACAGCACCGTGCAGAGCAGCGCCAGCACCCATCCAGGGCGCAGCTTTGTTTTCATACTTCCTCTGCGACCTCCACAGCCGCGCCGGTCGCGCGGATCTCGTCCAGTTCCTCCGGTTTGGCCCCGCTGTCCGTGATGACTGTGAACCGATTATCCAAATGGCAGATGCCGGTGAAGCCCGCACGTCCAACCTTGCGGCGGTCGGCGGCGATAATTGTCCGGTGCGCCTGCTGGAGCATGACCCGGTTGACCATCGCTTCCTCCGCATGATAGGTCGTGATGCCCTGCGCAGCGTTCACTCCGTCCACGGATAAAATCGCCCATGCAGGCTGATAGCGCCCAAGCTGCTGCACGGCGTCATCACCGAACGTAAAGCCGTAGATCGCGTTGATCTCACCGCCCAGCAGAACGACGTGCGTTTCCGGGTATCCGGCCAAAACCTGCGCCGCGCGGATGGAATTGGTCACGACGCAAAGGCGCTTGCGGGCGCAGAGCGCCTCGGCCACGCGCAGCGTGGTCGAGCCGGAATTGAGAAACAGCGTATCGCCGTCCTGAATGTGTGATAGCACCTTGGCAGCAATGGCGCGCTTCTGCGCGGCAAGCGCGTCCGGAGCGGCCTCCTGCACAGGCGGCTGTACCGGCTGCGCAGGGACAGCGATCGCGCCGCCGGGAATACGCATGAGTCGATTTTCTGCCGCCATCGTGTCCAGATCCGTGCGGATGGTCGTCTGCGTCGCGTTTAAGAGCTCACTCAGCTCCGTGACCGCCACCTGTCCGTTCTGCGCCAGAAGCTCCAGTATTTTATTTCTGCGGATGTCAATTTTCAGTCTGCCTGTTGCCATAGGTTACACGTCCTTTTTATAGGGCTTTATGATTGAGCCGTTCGCCGACCGCTCCGCCCGGATGGATGAGGGCGAACTGCTCCGCCTGATAGCCCATTTCTTCAATGAGCGCTGCCTGCAATGCGTGGAAGATCATGCACAGGGCCGTCGTCGAGGTCGTGCCCTGCGCGTTCCATTTGTCCGTCTCGCGGTTCACGTGCTGCTTGAGCACGACGTCCGCCGCCTGCGCCAGCGGCGATTCCAGATTCTCCGTCACCGTGATGATCGAAACGCCCTTGGCTTTGCAGATATCCACGATGGGCAGCAATTCCTTCGTCTTGCCGCCGCGGGAGGCGAAGACCATCACGTCGCCCTTCTGCAAAAAGCCTGTCGCGCCGTGGACGGCTTCAGCCGGGGAGATGAACCGCGCCGGGCGCTCGATGCAGCACATGAGGTGCGCAAAGTGCTGACAGATGATGCCCGAATGTCCGCAGCCCGCCGCGCCGATGCGCGGGGCCTGCGCCAGCAGATGCACGGCGCGTGCAAACGCGACCTCGTCAAAATAGTCCTTCATTTCCAGAATGCACTGCGCTTCAATGTCATACGCGGCCTTTGCCGCCTGAATGGATTCCACTTTCACAGAATATTCCTCCTGAAATTTGTTCTGCGAACAGTGTAGCACAAATATTATTTACTTTCAAGAAACTTCATTTTGTGATTCGCTGATTTTTCATGCTGAATTTTGTGTAAAACGCAGAAATCAGCAAATATCATTGACGCATACGCAAATATGGCTTATAATTGGGCTATCTGAGGAAATGAGGTGACCGTATGAACCAGCATACCATCCGCACGCCGTTTTTCGAGATCGGGCCGAAATCCTATCTCTATGGGCAGGACGTTGTCGACCTTGCGATCGCTGCCGACAAAGCCTCTGAGAAATACGGCGTCGATATTATTTTCACAACTCCAATTATTTCAATCAGCGCGGTCAAAGCCGCCACGAAGCATATCCACGTCTTTGCCCCGCATATGGACCCGCTGGAGCCGGGACGCGGTCTTGCCGACATTCTGCCGGAATCACTGGTCGCAGCAGGCGCAGAGGGCGTCATGCTCAACCATGTGGAAAAGCCGCTGACGCTGGGCGTTCTGAAAAAGACGATCGAGCGCGCCAAGGAGGTCGGTCTGACCACTATTGTCTGTGCAGACTCTATTGTGGAAGCCAGCATGATCGCCAGACTGGACCCCGATATCATCGTGGCTGAGCCCAGTGAGCTGATTGGCACTGGCCTTACCAGCGGCCCGGAGTATGTGGAGGCTGCCAGCCGCGGCGTCAAGGAGGTCAACCCCGACATTCTGGTGCTGACCGCCGCCGGTATTTCCAACGGACAGGACGTTTATAACACCATCATCGCAGGCGCTGACGCGACCGGTTCTTCCTCCGGCGTTGCCAAGGCTGCCGACCGCGCGGCAATGGTCGACGAGATGATCGCCGCCGTGCGAAAAGCATGGGATGAGAGACATACAAAATAAGTATATAACAAATTGATTTGGAGGTCAAACACAATGGAATTTAAGGTTTATCAGAAAGAGCTCGAATTGCAGTCCCGCGGCTGGATTCCCACCTTCCACGACGTTTCCCGTGAGGTCATCGAGGTCGTCAAGGAATCCGGCGTCAAGAACGGCACGGTCTGCATCGCGTCCCACCACACCACTTGCTCCGTCATGATCCAGGAGTGCTCGCATGACATCGACTCGTTCGATCTGGAATACCTGCAGCATGACCTGCTCGACATCATGCGCAAGATGATCCCCGATTTTGCCGAGGAGCATCAGTACCGCCACCCCGGCCCCATCCACGCGCAGTTCGGCCGCTATGTGGACGAGCCGGGCGATTACACCAGCATGAACACCGACGGCCATCTGCGCTCCGTCTTCTTCGGCCGCAGCGAGACCATGACCATCAAGGACGGCGTTCTGGACGGCGGCGAATTCGCGCACATCTACTTCATCGACTGGGACCACGTCCGCGCCCGTCATCGCCAGCTGAATGTCACCGTCATGGGCACAACCGAGGATGTGAACGACCGCAAATTCCATGACGGCAAGACGATCAACACGCTCCACAAGTTCACCGACGAGGAAAAGGCCTACGACCCGCACTATACCCTCCAGCTCGACGCAAGAGGGTTTTGAGATTTGAGTTGTAACCCCCCTATATGTACAGCAGCCCCGGCTCAGGTTGATCCTGAGTCGGGGCTAT
>OMDE01000578.1_pt1 | contig 10964 bp, 13 predicted proteins | sample 1645171 | NCBI WGS metagenome assembly OMDE01 (sample SAMEA103958129, study PRJEB25191) | human gut metagenome
TGTTGGCAGTGCTCTTCTCCATATCAGTAGCCAGAGCATCCAGACCCTTCTCCATCCAAGTGTTGGGGTTCTTACGGCGGTAGTCGCGGACAGCGGTCACGCCTTTGAACCAGCCGTACGGAGGAATCAGCCAGCACAGCAGAGCCTCAGACATGGTAGCAGTAGCGCCGCCTTCGGTGTAGGTCATTTCCTCAGTGGACAGGACGTTGTAATACGCGGGCATCATCATTTTTTCCATAATAACACTCCTTTTGAAACAAAGCTATCCAAAACGGTGCACCCAAAAACGCACCGCTTTTTCTGAATAAAGGGTCTCAGCGCACGACCAGCAGAATGGCGCTCAGGGGAGCCAGTGCCACCACCATGATGGTGGAAACGGCATCCCGCACAAAGTTGCCGGCGGATTTGCCCATATCGGCGGCAAGGGCATCGGTGGCGCGGCCCATCACGGTAAAGAAGTTGCCGTCCTTGTTGCCGTCCTGCTGCAGCCATGTGCGTGCCTGCTTGATGCCCCAGATGTAGCTGGAGGCCAGCACCACAGCACCTACGACCGTTGCGGCAGTAGTGGCGAGACTGGCAGCATCATCCACTGCGCCGCCGCCGGTGGTATAGGTCATTTCTTCGTTGGAAAGTACCGCATAATCTGCGGGATAATTCATCTTTTTCATCATCAATACTCCTTTGTCAAAGGGAAATGCCGCATTGCATCCCGATCCCCCGGCGTCTATACCCAAAGGCTGATAGAGCATTGTTCTCTATATGGCCATTCTACAACAGTGGTCGGATTTTATCAAGGGGTTTTGGCACATCTGTGCAAAAACTGGCGGGACGCATGAAATTGCGGCTATAAATTTGTGAAAATAGACTGCAATAATTTAGGCTTTTGGCTGTTTAGCCCTGTACCCCGGCGCGGTAGAGGTAGGGGTCGCTCTTGAAGCTGTCAAAGTTGTACAGCACAAGGATCTGGTCGTAGCCGTTATCGGCGATCAGCTTGTCCAAGCCGTAGTTGTAGTTGCGGAAGTCCACCACATCGATGTCGGCGTAGTTGGCGGTCAGGTAGGGTACAAAGCAGTTGGCGTAGCTGTCCTTGATGACAAGGATGCGCCCGCTGCCGTTGCCCTGCACCCGGCTTAAACCGTTGTTGCCGTGCAGGAACATGGCGTATTTATCATAAACGGAGAGCTTATCTGTGTCGTACAGGCCGGTGGTCTGCCCCTCGGTGGGCTGGCCTGCCGCCGTTACGTTCCATACCGTCAGGGTGTTGGCAAGGTCGTAGTAGGTGATCACGTCCGGCACGGCGTTCCATGTGCGCGCCTTGGCGTAGTGGGTGCCGTAAAAACCGTTGGCAGTCAGCGCAGTGTGGGCGGCGGTATCAAAGGGGGTAAGGCCAAGGGTCTGGCACAGCTGGCTGTAAGCGTAGTAGGCGCCAAGGCTCGTCCAGTGGTGGTCGGTGCGGTAATAAATATACTCGCTCTTGTGGGCGGTAAGGGTGGGGCGCACGTCCACAAAGCTGCCGCCGGCCGCCTGCACCGCAGCGGAAAGCTGGTCAAGGTAGCCGTCCTCGTCCAGCAAAGGAGCGTTTGCGGGCACGTTTTCTTTATAGATATCGCTGGCGGCGGGTGCCAGCAGCACATTCACCTTGCCCGGGTAGCGCTGGCACAGGCTGGTGAGCGCTGCGGTGTTTTTGGGCAGGGTGCGCTCCTCGCTGGAAAGCAGCCCGTAAGTGCGGGGGAACATCATGTGCTCCTTGCCCAGCAGGATGCCGCCGTTCTGCTGCTTTTGCAGCAGGGTGGTCTCCACCACGCTCTGCAGGCTGATCCACTGGTCGCGGCCGAAGACCTGATCCTTCACGTACTTCGTGTAGGCGGTAAAGTAGCTGTTCAGCCCCTTGGCGGTGAACTGGGTCAGCGCCGGACGCTGGCTCAGGGTAGTGTTCTCCAACTCGCTGTAACTGCGGTCCGGGGTGACCATATCCAGCGCGAACAGCCCGATGAAAAACAGGCTGAACACCACCAGCACCGGGTAGTGCAGGAGCGAAGAAGATTTTTTGCTGTGCTTTGACATCTTCACGCCTCCTTAAAAGTTGAAGTAGAGGAACGGGCTGTTGGTGCTGCCCACGACGTAAGCAGTGGACACCACCAGCAGGGCCAGAATGGCACCGCAGCGGGTGACGACATTCTTTTTGAGCAGGTTCCAGAACTTCTCAATGAGCGGGGTGCAGCAGACGACGCTGACAGCCAGCAGTACGCCGTAGTTGCGCAGGAAATACAGCGGCGACACACCGCCGGAAGGGATGAACAATTTCTGGAACAGCAGGCCAAAGCTCACGCCGGTGTCGTTGCCCACGAACATGGCCCAGCCCACCACCACGAGGAACAGGGTGTAGAGGTGGGGCCACACTCTGCCTTTTTCCAGGTGTTTGAGCAGGAACAGCTTTTCCACCGCCAGCAGCACAAAGTAATACAAGCCCCAGCAGATGAAGTTCCAGTTGGCACCATGCCAGATGCCGGTGAGCAGCTCCACCACGAACAGGTTGAAGATCTGGCGCTTGAGGCCCCTGCGGTTGCCGCCCAGCGGGATATATACATACTCGCGGAACCAGCCGGACAGAGTCATATGCCAGCGCCGCCAGAACTCGGTGATGGACGCGGAGATATAGGGGTAGTTGAAGTTCTGGGGGAAGTCGAAGCCCAGCATCTTGCCCATGCCGATGCCCATCAGGGAGTAGCCGGAAAAGTCGAAATAGAGCTGGAGCGAGTAGGCGATGACGCCCAGCCAGACCAGCGGGGTGGAAGCGTTGGCGAGGCCCACGAAGGAGACGGAGGGGCTGTCCGCCACGCCGATGATGTCTGTCCAGAGCGCACCGATGGCGTCGGCCAGCAGGACTTTCTTTGCCAGGCCGAAAGTGAACAGGGTCATGCCGTCCTCGATCTGCTTGAGCTCATAGCGGCCTTTGTAGACGTGGAGACGGTCGGAGACATCCCGGTACTTGACGATGGGGCCGGCGATGAGCTGGGGGAACATGACGACGTAAGCACCAAAATCAATGATGTTATGCTCCGTTTTCACATCCCGGCGGTAGACGTCGATGGTGTAGGAAAGTGTCTGGAAGGTGTAGAAGCTGATGCCCAGCGGCAGTACGCTGATGCCCTGAATGGGCGCAAAACCGGTGCCGAAGATGGCATTGATGCTGCTGAGCACGAAATTTGCATACTTGAAGTAGAAGAGCATCCCGAGACTGCCCGCCAGCGCGATGAGCAGCAGGATGAGACGGGCGGTCTTGTTCTGCTCGAAGCGCTCAAGCCCCAGGCCGCAGAGGTAGTTGATGAGGATGAGCGCCAGCATGACCGGGAAAAAACGCACCTCGCCCCAGCAGTAGAACACGAGGCTGCACAGGAACAGAACGGTATTTTTGAGTTTCGGGGGCGCGAGATAGTACAGCGCCAGTGTGATGGGCAGAAAGCGCAGCAGAAAGATGATGGTGCTGAAGACCACGGCGTCAGCCTCCTTTTAACATTGTGATAAAGCTGAAAAAGGCCGATGCCGCCACGGCACCGGCCCGAGAGAGTCTGTTTATTTGCCCAGAACGTCCTTCACGGCGCTGGTCAAATCGGAAGAGCAGTCGTTGGAGGCAATGACCATCACCACGAGGTCGTCGCCGCCGTCGATGATGGCGTTCTCCACATTGGACTGTGCCTGTGCAAACTCAGCATAGTTGCCGTAGAAAGCCACCTGATCCTGCTTGTAGCTTTCCAGCGCGGTCACCACGTCCTGTGCCTTGCCGGAAGCGGCATCCACCACCAGCACAAGGCCGGCATCGCCGTTGTCATTGCTCTTCACGCCCTTGTAGGCGGCTACGTCCTCCGCCTTCAGGCCGAAGTCGTACTCGATGTTCATGGCGGCGATCTCGAACTGGTTGGAGATGGGGTCAGCAGCCAGCAGGGTCTCCACGGCGCTGTCCAGATCGGCGGTGCCGTTTTCGGTGGTATCCGCCGCCGGAGAAGCTGCATCGGAGACCGGTGCAGAGGCGGAGGCGCTGGACACGGAGGACGGCGCGGAAGAAGCGCTGCCGCCGCAGCCAGTCAGGGCAACAGCCAGCACGGCGCTGACGGCGATCACAGAGAGTTTTGTGCGGTTTATCATAAAATATTCCTTCTTTTGTTGAATTCATTTGTCACAGCCCGGGGCGGTATCGCGCGCCGGGGCAGACTATATTTATCTTACCATAACAGCAGGTAAATTGCAACGCACCCCACAGGGTTTTCCGGCAGTTTTCATCGGATTTTAACCGGTCACGGTCTCCCCGGCGGCAATGCGCTGCAAAACGGCTACTGCGTCCTCCAGACACAGGCCGCTCCGGTTGAGCAGGGCTGCGTTTTCCGGGCCCACATAGCGCCAGTGCCACGGCTCGTAGGTGATGCCGGTCACGCTTTCCGCCTCCTTGGGGTAGCGCAGGATAAAGCCGTACTGCTCCGCGTTCTCGCACAGCCAGCGGAAGGCGGCGGTGTCGGCAAAGCCGGTGTCAAGGGTGGTGTGCTCCGGGCTGTTCAGGTCGGCGGCAAGGCCGCAGTTGTGCTCCGAGCAGCCCGGCGGGTTGACGATGGCAGCCGCCTTTTCCCGGGCGGCGGCTTCGCTCAGACCCTTGTTGCGGTAGTACTGGGTCTTGTTGTCGTACAGCTTTTTCTGGTAGCTGACGCTGCGGTAGCCGCTCTGCATCCGCACATCCACGCCGTCCTTGGCGGCAGCAGCCTGCATGGAAAGAAAGGCATCGGCGGCTTCGGTCTGCAAAGTCTTGTTGATGGCGGTGGCCGAGCCGCATTCCTTGGTCTCGACAGGGTAGTCCTCCGGCATCTTGTGGGTGCGGCTCACAAGGATCATACGGGGGTCGTCCAGCAGCGCCTGCGCCTGTGCGGCGGTAAGGAGGCTCTGCTGCGCGCCGTTCTCGGCGGGCAGCGCAAGGCTCTCGGCAGGCAGCTCGGGCAGCTGCGGCACCGCAGCCTTGCGGGTGCAGGCGTAGGCGGTGCCGCCTGCCACAAAGCAGGCCAGCGCCGTCAGGCAGAGCAGACGCCGGGCGTGATGGTTACGGTGATGGGAAGAACGCATAGAACCTACCTTCTTTCACAAAAAAGGATAAGCACCCGCCGCCCCGGGCAGACTATCCGCAAAAGGGGGCGCGGGAAGATGAAGATGACAGCGCAGGAATACGCACGCCGGGTGCAGAAGGCGGGGCCGCATTCGCCGCTTCTGGCAGACTGCCTGTGGGCGTTCTGTGTAGGCGGCGGCATCTGCCTGCTGGGCGAAGGGCTGCGCCAGCTGTTTCTGCGGCAGGGCGCGGACGCCGAAGCGGCGGGTACCCTGACCAGCTGCACCTTGATCTTGCTCTCGGCGGTGCTGACCACACTGGGCTGGTATCAGAAGCTGGCGGCAAAGGCCGGGGCGGGGTCGCTGGTACCCATCACCGGCTTTGCCAACGCGGTGGTCAGCGCGGCCATCGAGTTCAAGGCCGAGGGACGGGTGACGGGCACAGGCGCCAAGATGTTCCTCATCGCCGGGCCGGTCATCGTGTACGGCACGCTGGCGGCGGTGGTGTACGGTGTGGTGCTCTGGCTGCTGGGGGCTTCTATCCTATAATACGGAACAGCCCCGCCGGATATTGCAGCGTCACAGCACCAGTATAGCACGTTCCGGGGCATTTTTTGCAGAAAGGGAGAAATTTTTTATGACAGAGCGCCGGGGCGATACCCTGTTGTTCCATACCCCGCCGGTCATCGCCGCACAGGCGGCGGTGGGCGGCAAAAAAGAGAGCGAGGGCCCGCTGGCGGCGGGCTTTGACGAACTGACCACCGACAACTGGCTGGGACAGCGCAGCTGGGAGGCCGCCGAAAAGCAGCTGCAGCTGCGGGCGGCACGGCTCTGCCTGCAAAAAGCGTCTCTGCCCGCAGAGCGGGTGGACCTTGCGCTGGCGGGGGACTTGCAGGCGCAGTGCACCGCTTCCGGCTATGCGCTGCGGGAGCTGGGCGTGCCCTTTGCGGGGCTGTTCGGGGCGTGCAGCACCATGGCCGAGGCGTTGGCGCTGGGCGCGGCGCTGTGCAGCAGCGGGGCGGCGCAGAACCTGCTGGCCATGACCTCCAGCCATTTCTGCGCGGCAGAGCGTCAGTTCCGCACCCCGCTGAGCTACGGCGCGGTGCGCACTCCTACCGCGCAGTGGACGGCCACCGCCGCCGGGTGCTGCCTGCTGCGCCCGGCAGGGCAGGGGGTGGGCATTGCCGCCGCAACCCTTGGGCGGGTGCAGGACTATAACATCAAGGATATCAACAACATGGGTGCAGCCATGGCACCGGCAGCAGCAGCCACGCTATTGCAGTATCTTGCTGATACCCATGCAGAACTGCGGGATTTCGACTGCATCTACACCGGCGACCTTGGGCTGGTGGGCAGTCAGATGCTGCGGGAGCTGTTGGCGGCAGAGGGTCTGCTGCTGAAAAACCACGCGGACTGCGGCTGTCTGCTCTACGATGCCGGGGAGCAGCGGGTAAAAAGCGGCGGCTCGGGCGCGGGCTGCTGCGCCGCCGTGCTCTGTGGGCATATCCTGCCAAAGCTGCTGCGCCGCGGCAGCCGCCGGGTGCTGTTCATCGCCACTGGGGCACTGATGAGTCAGACTACCTTTTTGCAGAAGGAGAGCATCCCGGCGGTGGCGCACTTGGTAGAGCTGACCGCGCCGGAAAAGGAGAACTGAAATGAACTATCTGTGGGCATTTTTAGTGGGCGGTGTCCTCTGCGCGGTGGGGCAGCTGCTCATCGACCTGACAAAGCTGACCCCGGCACGCATCCTCACCGGCTATGTGGTGGCGGGAGTGGTACTTTCGGCGGTGGGGCTGTATGCGCCGCTGGCAGAGTTTGCCGGTGCGGGGGCAAGCGTGCCCCTGCTGGGCTTCGGGCATCTGCTGGCAAAGGGAGTGCGCACCGCCGTGGCGGAAAAGGGTGCCATCGGCATCCTGACCGGCGGGCTGACCGCTGCTTCTGCGGGCATCACCGCAAGTCTTGTCTGCGGCGTGGTGTGCAGCCTTGTGGGCAAAAGCCACGACCAGAACTGATGTTTTGTCCGCGCTGCTTCGCCACATTTTGCGCCCGGCGGCTGGTAAACTGGGGGCAAAACGGAGGTGAGGCGCATGAAACGCAGCGGACAGACCGTATTGTGGGAGCTGTGGGCGGCGCTGTGCCTGTGCACGGCGCTGGTGCTGCCGCCGGGCAGCCCGTGGCTGCACGAGCCGGCGCTTTTGTACCCGGGGCTTTCGCTGGCGGCAGTCGTACCCGCCGCGTGGGCGGTGTGGTGGATGGCGTTGCCGCCGCAGCCCCTGCCGCCGGAGCAGCTGCTGGAACCGGTACAGCGGCAGAGCCTTGCCGCACTGTGCGGGACATAACAGCGAAAAAAACAAAAACCCCTGTGCCGGTTACCCGGCACAGAGGTTTTGTTCGTCAATCAAACTGCGATCAAGCGTTCTTGTTAGCACGCTTTGCCATACGGCTGATCTTGCGGCTGGCGGTGTTCTTCTTGATGACACCCTTAGCGCGAGCCTTGTCGATCGCGGAAACAGCAGCCAGGACGGTTGCGTCCTTGTCAGCGGCATTCGCATCGATGGCAGCGTCTGCCTTCTTGACGACTGTTTTCAGGTTGGTCTTAATGGCCTTGTTGTGAGCCTGCTCTGCAGCAGCCTGCACGACGCGGTCCTTCTGAGATTTGATGTTAGGCATTCGTTCCACCTCCTTGGCTACCTATAACAGCGCACCCTATGATACCATATTTCGCGTACCAGCGCAAGCGTTTTTTTGATTTTTGTTTGGAAAAGTTTTATTTTTCCCATACTTTCCGGCAAGAAGGCGGGCTTTTGCCCCAAAAAGGAACGGAGAGTGTGGAAAATGCGTACTACGGATATGGCCGACGAGCTGTTTTCAGGCGCAGCGCAGCCGCTGCCCGCAGGGGTGCGGCTGGCCACCGCCCGCCACGGCGGGGTCACGGTGACAAGGGTGGAAGTCGCCCGCGAGGGGCTCAGCCGCCCCCGGGGCAGGTATGTCACGCTGGAAATGCCCAGCGTCAGCGTGCTGGACGAGCGGGACGCCGCCGTCATCGAGGTATGCGCCCGGGAGCTGCGCGCCCTTTTGCCGCCGGAAGGGCCAGTGCTGGTGCTGGGGGTGGGCAACCGCCGCATCACCGCTGACGCCCTTGGCCCGCGCACGGTGCAGCGCATCCTTGTTACCATGGGCGCGGGCACTGTCCCGCCGGTGCAGGGGTTGCGCCCGGTAGCGGCCGTTGCGCCCGGGGTGGCGGCAGCCACCGGGCTTTCCCTGCAGCAGCTGGCGGCGGCGCTGGTGGGGCAGCTGCGCCCGGCGGCGGTGGTCTGCGTGGACAGTCTCTGCTCCGCCGAGGGGCAGCGGCTGGGGCGCACGGTGCAGTTTTCGGACTCAGGGCTTTACCCGGCGCAGGCCGACCACACCCGTCACCTGACCCGGGACACCTTAGGCGTGCCGGTGGTGGCGGCTGGCATCCCCACCCTGATGCAGGCGCAGGAGGGGGCAGATCTTGTGGTCACGCCCCGGGCGCTGGACAGCGTCATCGCCCACGGCGCGGCGCTGCTGGCGGGCAGCGTCAACCGTGCCTTGCAGCCCCGCCTTACCGTGCAGCAGCTTTGCTGGCTGACGGGGTGAAGAAAGGAGGTCTTGCCATGCGCAGCAGAGAGCCTTGGCGTCTGCCTGCGGGGCAGAGCAGGGCAGTGCCCTTTTTGCAGGCTGCGGTGCTGTTTGCAGCGCTGTGCATCTTTGCCCGCAGCGCCGCGCTGGTGCTGGCGGCCTTTCTGACAGCGCCGGTGCCTGCTGCGCAGACCCTGCTGCATCTGGGGCAGCAGGCGGTGGAGAGCAGGGCGGCAGAATCGTCTGCGGAAAGCGCGGTGGAGGCTGCATCTGTGCCGACGGAGCAAGAAACTGCCGCTCCGGTGCAGACCGGGGTGGAGCAGTATTTTGTGGCCTTGCAGCCGGACGAAGCCCGCCCCGCCGATGCAGGCACGGTGACGGAGCAGCAGTTCGGGCAGGGCAGCGGCGAAAAGTACATTCCCTGCGGTGCGGGCAGCATCAAGAATAACACCCGGCAGACGGCGGCAGACATTGCCGCCGAGGCGGCGCAGCCCCTGCCCTTTGCCATTGAAAAGGATAGCGCCGCGCCGCAGGTGCTCATCATGCACACCCACGCCACCGAGGACTACCGCCTTTCTGCCGGGCTGTGGTTCACCCCCGGGGACGGTGCCCGCAGCACCGACCGCAGCATCAATATGTGCGCGGTGGGGCGGGTGATGGCCGATACCCTCAATGCGGCGGGCATCTGCACCCTGCACGACGAGACCCTGAACGACTACCCCAGCTACACCGGCAGCTACGCCAACAGCCGGGCGGTGGTGCAGCAGTATCTGGCGCAGTACCCCAGTATCAAGGTGGTGCTGGACGTCCACCGGGACGCCATCGAGCGGGAAAACGGCACCCGCTGCGCCCCGGTGTGCAGCATAGATGGGCGGCAGGCGGCGCAGGTGATGATCATCTGCGGGTGCGACAACGGCACCAGCGTGCAGCTGCCTGCATGGCGGCAGAACCTGCGTTTTGCCGCTGCGTGGGAGCGCAGCATGGAGGCAAAATACCCCGGCCTTACCCGCCCGGTGCTGTTCAGCTACCGGTTCTATAATCAGGACCTGACCACCGGCAGTCTGCTGATCGAGATCGGCGGGCACGGCAACAACTTAAATGAGGCCCTGTACGCCGGATATCTGGCAGCACAGGGCCTCGTGGAAACATTATTAGGCTGAGGCAACACCGCACAATTCCCGCCTTACGGCTTAAGCACCACTCCGGCGGCTGCGGCACGGCATCTGCGTTGCCAAAATGCTCGATAATACACAAAGTATTATCTGCGCTTTTGGCTTAGCATCTGCCGCACCTCACTCGCCGTATCGGCACTTAGAATTATGCGGTATTGCCCTGAATCAGCCGCCAAGGCTGGAGATCATGCTGCTCTTGGCAGACTGATAGTAGCTCCAGGCCTGATCGGCTATGGTCTCGGGCTGGTTATACTCCCGCAGCACACTGCGCATCTCGCTGACCACCGAGGAGACGGCACTGTCGTAGGTGCTCTCCACCGAGGAAAGATGCTTGTAGGCGATGCTGACTTTATTGGCAAAGGTCCGCTGAGAGGCGGGCAGAGCGTGGTATTCATCCTTTGCGCTCTGGATGGCACTGCTGACATCCGACCGTGCAGAGGACTCCAGCGAGTACAGCTCGCTCATCAGCGACGAGATCTTGGCGTCGCACTCGGGGTTGGGCTCGGCGTAGACGTGACCGGAGTCCCCCGATGCGGAACCTTCCGCAGCGGTGGTCTCCCCGGCGCTCGGGGGAGAGGGGAACCAGTCGCCGAACAAAAACTCGTTGTACCCGGCAATGAATTCCTCTTTGGTGCAGCCGCTCAGCAAGGCGGCCAGTGCGCAGCTGACCACAGCGAGGGTCAGCAGACGGATGATGCGGTGTGTGTGCTTCATGATCTCCTCCAGAATCTGTTTTTGCGGAATGTCGCTTTTTCCCATTTTACCAGAGAATGCGCATCCTGACAAGAAAAAACACAGAATTTTCCCCGATGCCGCGCGGTAAGGTTGACAAAATGCCGCCAACGTGCTATTTTAAAACAACAAATGCAAGGAACGGGAAAAGTAGCGCGGGCCGTCCGGCCCAGAGAGTGCGGCACAGCTGAGAGCCGCGCCCGTGCGCCGCGTGAACGAACACCCGGGAGCAGCAAACTGAACACGGCAGTGTGTCTGCCGTTAGGTAGGTGCGCCGCAGGTCCAGCGTTACAGGGACAGCGCTTAAACAAAGAGCGCGTGAGCGACCGGACACTTCCGGTAATTCAGGTGGCACCGCGGACATTACAAGACAGC
>OMDE01000579.1_pt1 | contig 10958 bp, 10 predicted proteins | sample 1645171 | NCBI WGS metagenome assembly OMDE01 (sample SAMEA103958129, study PRJEB25191) | human gut metagenome
TATTTTCTTCGTGACAACAGACCAATGGGACAAATATAGTATTTTTTTTAATAGGTCATCTAAAATCCGCTCCATTTTTACTGACGATCCGGCCGCAGAACCCGTTCCCTGCGTCCCGTCGCCCATTCGGTCCGGCGGAATCGGAAGCGATTTGCGAAAACCGGCATAGACTCCCGAAGCCGTTTCGACACACTATTTTTAATAAAACGTCACAAGGAGTCGTTTTATGACACGAATTACCGATTTTTTCACTACCTTTACAGAAAGATAGGATGCACTCGACATAAAAAACGAACGAATTTGTTCTATTCTGTCCTCGTTTTCACTACCTTTACCAAAATTAGGTTCGAACGGCGTGCGCTCCGGCATCGCGGATGGACAGAAGCCGGGCCCGTCCTCTCGAAGAACGAACCGTTTCGCCGGAAAATTATAAAAATATACGACTATGTTTGCAAAAGAAATCTACATCCGACGCCGCAGCGCCTTGTGCGGCAAGATGGGCAGCGGCCTGATCCTCATTCCGGGCAATATGCTCACACCCAACAACTACCTCAACAACGCCTATTATTTCCGCCAGGACTCCTCGTTCCTCTACTACTTCGGACTCAACACCCCGGCGCTGGTCGGCCTGATCGATGCCGACTCCGGAGAGGTTGCGCTGTACGGCGACGACTTCACGGTCGAAGACATCATCTGGACGGGGCCGCAGCCTTCGCTGCGCGAACAAGGGGCCGAAGCAGGCGTTTCGAACTCCTTCCCGCTGGCCGACCTGAAAACGCACCTGACCAAAGCCATCGTCCAAGGACGCCGCATCCACTACCTGCCCCCTTACCGAGGCGAAACCAAGCTGCTGCTCGCCGACCTGCTGGGCCTCAAACCCGGTGCACTCCACGATCACAAGTCGGTCGAGTTGATGATGGCCGTAGCCGAGATGCGGGAAAAGAAAGGTCCCGAGGAGATCGAGGAGCTCGAAAAATCGTTCCACATCGGCTACGCCATGCACACTACGGCAATGAAGATGTGCCGTCCCGGCATCGTCGAGCGCGAAATCGCCGGCACGATCGAAGGCATTTCCAAAGCATTCGGACGGGGCGTGTCGTTCCCGCCGATCGTGTCGCAGCACGGCGAAACGCTGCATAACCTGCACAGCGACGGCGTACTGCAAAACGGCCGCCTGCTGCTGTGCGACGCCGGAGCCGAGGGATTGAGCTACTACTGTTCCGACCACACCCGTACTTACCCCGTAAGCGGCAAGTTCACCCAGAAACAAAAAGACATTTACAACATCGTGCTGGCGGCGCACGACCGGGTGGCCGCCATGATCGCCCCTCACATGCCGTACATGGATATTCACAACGCCTCGTACCGCATCCTGGCCGAAGGCCTTATCTCGCTGGGCCTGATGCGCGGCACGGCGGAAGATGCCGTCGCTGCCGGCGCCATGACCCTCTTCATGCCTCACGGACTGGGACACGGCATGGGCCTGGACGTGCACGACTGCGAAGCCATCGGAGAGCGCAGCTTCGACTTCTCCGAAATCACGGAGCAGGCCGCCAAGTCGGGCACCTGCATCCAGCGTTCGACCTGGCGTATCGAGCCGGGCACGGTGATGACCGACGAGCCGGGCATCTACTTCATCCCGGCGCTGATCGACAAATGCAAAGCCGAGGGCAAATACAAGGGAATCGTCGATTACGACGCCCTCGACGCCTACCGCGACTTCGGCGGCATCCGCATCGAGGACGACATCATCGTCACCGAAACGGGCAGTCGCATGATCGGAGGCGACAAGCGCATCCCCATCACGGTCGATGAGCTGGAAGCCGTCGTCGGTCGCTAATCCTCCTAATAAAATGCGAACGCTGATCCTCATCCCGACCGAAACGGAGGCGGCCCCGCTGCGGGCCGCATGTCCCGATGCGCCGGTCCGCATCGCGGGAGTCGGCATGGCGGCCGCAGCCGCAGCGACGGCCCGGATCATCGCGGAGGAACACCCCGACCGACTGATCCTGGCCGGCATCGCCGGAGCTTCCGACCGTTCGGTAGCCGTATGCGAAGTCGTCGCGGTCGCAGGGGAGCGAATCGCCGAACTGCCCGGGAAATACGCCGTCCGCTATGCGGCCGACTTCATTCCGGCAGGATTGCGGACCGTCGAAAGCAATACGACCAACCGCACGGGAGTCGCAGCGTCCGGCACGCAAATTGAAAATATGGAAGGAGCCGCTTTCCTGGCCGTCTGCCGGGCATTCGGAGTGCCCGGCGCCGAGGTGCGGGCCGTGTCGAACTATACCGACGACCCGCGTTCGGCCTGGCGCATCGAGGAAAGTGCAGAAAAATTAGCAAAAACAATCATTCGAATACTTTCGGATTATGAATAAAAAGTGGATTATTTACATCGTTCTGATCGTCGTGGCCTTCGTGCTGATCGTCGTCTTCTCGAAAAACATCTATTTCTGGCTCTCGAACCAGCTGTGGAAGATTCTGCTCCTCGCGGCCGTTTTCGGCGGCGGCTGGCTGCTGGGACGCTTCGGAGGCAAGAAAAACGGGACACAGCAAGGCAACGGCAATTAATCGATTCGATGTTTTGAAACGCACGATCCGCCTACATATTTCTCCGTGCCCGAACGATACCTTCATGTTCGACGCACTCGTGAACGGACGCATCGACTGCGGGGAGCTAACCTTCGAAGTCGCCTACTACGACATCGAAGAACTGAACCGCCGTGCCGAAGCAGGCGAAACCGACGTAAGCAAAATCAGCTACGCCCTGCTGCCGGAAATCCAGTCCCGCTACACCCTGCTGGACAGCGGTTCGGCTTTGGGACGCGGCAACGGACCGGTTTTCGTCGCACGGCAGGGAACACCTCCCGATTCGATCCGCCGGGTCGCGGTACCCGGGATGCACACCACGGCCAACGCCCTGATGAGCCGCCTCTACCCGTCGATCACGCAAAAAAAGCCGGTGCTCTTCTCGGAAATCGCACCCGCCGTGGCACGCGGGGAGTACGACGCCGGGGTGTTGATCCACGAAGGCCGTTTCGTCTATCGGAAACTGGGCCTGGAGCTGGTCGCCGACTTGGGAGAGTTGTGGGAATCCCGCACCGGATTGCCGCTTCCGCTGGGAGCCATCGTCGCCCGACGGACACTGCCGGAAGAGCTTCGCTGCGAAATAGAACGGTTGCTCCGCACGAGCATCGAATATGCTTTCGCACACCGGGAGGAATCCCGCACCTATATTAAGGAGCACGCCCGGGAGCTCGACGACCGGGTGATCGACCACCACATCGACTTCTTCGTCAATTCGTATTCGCTCTCCCTGGGCGACGAGGGGCGCCGGGCCGTCCGCGAACTGACCGGCGTCGAAGTATGATCCGCCGCCGACCGGAACACCCGGACAAACGCCCGCCGGGGGATTCAGGTTCGACATTTTTGAAAAATTAAAAAAATCGCCCCTCTTCGGGCGATTTTTTATGCCCGGAAATTTGGCCGATCGATTTTTTTCGTATATTTATAAGGCGAAGTTTGAAAATCACCGGCGGATTTTCCGCCAGGACGAATCGGTATCGCAAAAACCTTATAAAAAGATAACGAATATGAAAAACTATTCAGCGAAAGAAATCAAGAACATCGTTCTTATCGGCGCTCCCGGCACGGGAAAAACTACCCTTGCCGAAGCGATGGCTTTTGAGGGTAAGGTCATCGACCGCAGGGGTAGCATAGAGGCGAACAACACGCTCTCGGACAACACGGATATCGAGCACGAGTACAAGCGCTCGATCTATTCGACCATCCTCTTCACCGAATTCATGGAGCGCAAGCTCAACATCATAGACTGTCCGGGATCGGACGATTTCTGCGGAAGCCTCTTCTCGGCCTTCAAGGTGGCGGACGTGGGCGTCATGGTCTTCAACGCCCAGAACGGCTGGGAAGTAGGCAGCGAGATCCAGGCCCGTTACGCCCGTGTGCTGAACAAGCCGCTCATCGCTTTCGTCAATCAGCTCGATTCGGACAAGGCGTCGTTCGACGCTACGCTCGAATCCATCCGTGCGGCCTCGCGCGTGAAGCCCGTCGTAGTCCAGTATCCGGTCAATCCGGGCCCGGGATTCGATGCTTTCATCGACGTGCTGCTGATGAAAATGTACCGCTTCAAGGATGAGAACGGCACCCGCGAAGAGCTCGACATCCCGGCCGAAGAAGCGGAGAAGGCCCAGGCTCTGAACAAGGAGCTGGTCGAGGCAGCCGCCGAATACGACGACGCCCTGATGGAACTCTATTTCGAGAAGGGCACACTGACGCAGGACGACATCCGTTCGGGCCTGAAAATCGGCGTATCCCGTCGGGCGGTCATGCCCGTATTCTGCGGCAGTGCCAAGCGCGACATCGGCACCAAGCGCCTGATGGAGTTCATCATCAACGTAGCGCCCGGCCCGCTGAAGGCCCCCGCCTTCCTCTCGACCGAAGGAGAGGAGATCCGGGCCGACGAAGCGGCTCCGGCCGTAGCGTTCATCTTCAAAAGCCAGATCGAACAGCACATCGGCGAAATATCCTACCTGCGCGTCATCCGGGGCAAAATCACCGAAGGCATGGAACTCCTGAATACCCGCACGGGCAACAAGGAGAAGCTCTCGCAGCTCTTCGCCGTCGCGGGCAAGAATCGCATCAAGGTCACCGAACTGGCCGCCGGCGACATCGGCTGCACGGTGAAGCTCAAGGGCACGCGCACCAACGACACGCTCTCGGCGCCCGGAACGCCCGTCACGATCGACCCGATCGTCTTCCCCGAACCCCGCTACCGTGCGGCGATCAAGACCAAGGACCAGGCCGACGACGAAAAACTGGGCAAGCTCCTGAACGACGCCAAATACGAAGATCCGACTATCCTGGTGGACTACTCCAAGGAGCTCAAACAGACCATCATCCAGGGCCAGGGCGAACATCACCTGAACATCCTGCGCTCGCGCATCGCCTCGGAGAACAAGCTCCAGTACGATTACATCGCACCGAAGATCCCCTACCGCGAAACCATCACCAAGGTAGCCCAGGCGGACTACCGCCACAAGAAACAGTCGGGAGGCGCGGGTCAGTTCGGCGAGGTGCACCTGTTGATCGAGCCTTACACCGAAGGCATGCCCGAACCCAAGAGCTACAAGATCCCCGGCAAGGGAGAACTGGCGGTAAACATCAAGGGCAAGGAAGAGTACGACCTGCCCTGGGGCGGCAAGCTGCAGTTCTATACGGCGATCGTCGGAGGCGCGATCGACGCCCGCTTCATGCCGGCCATCCTGAAAGGCATCATGGAGAAGATGGACGAAGGTCCGCTGACGGGTTCCTACGCCCGCGACATCCGCGTCATCGTCTATGACGGCAAGATGCACCCGGTCGATTCGAACGAGATCTCGTTCAAGCTGGCGGCCCGCAACGCTTTCAAAGAGGCGTTCCGCAACGCGGGACCGAAGATCATGGAGCCGATCTACGACGTCGAAGTCCTCACGCCGAGCGACTACATGGGCGCCGTCATGAGCGACCTGCAAAACCGCCGGGCGATGATTATGGGCATGGAGTCCGACAAGGGCTTCGACCGCCTGAACGCCCGCGTACCGCTGGCCGAACTGTACCGTTACTCGACGACGCTCTCTTCGCTCAGTTCGGGTGCCGCGACCTACACGATGAAATTCGCCTCCTACGAACAGGTTCCGGCGGACGTGCAGGACAAGCTGCTGAAGGCCTATACCGACACCGACGAGGAGTAAATCGGCGGATTTTTACAAAAAAGGGTTGTCTATGTGCATTAGACAACCCTTTTTTATGTCGCTGTGTACGCCGAAATTGCCAAGAATCATAGTTTCGAAAGGTAATCATATGTCCCAAGATACCATTATCCGACGGTCGCCTATTCGCGGCTCATGGGCGCATTTGTAAATTCTACCCTTTCCCTGGCTCCCCTCCACGAAGGGAGCTTCGGGCCGCTACGCACCCAAAGAGGGCTACTAAAACCGCATTTCGGAAATGCAAAAGACGGATCGAACGGCACTTTTGGGATACCTTACCGCTCCGATTTCCGGTTCGGCCGCCGACGGCCCCTCTTTTTCATCTTCATCGCATGCGAATCACTTTTCGGCTGCCGGGTCGTATTCGCCCGTACGGACCATCTCCAGGGCTTTTTCCAGAATTTCATCGCATCCGGTATGCAGACCTTCGACCGTGGCATGTACCGGTATATCGATCCACACACCCGGCGTGCGGGTGTGCGGATCGTCCGGATAATAAACTCCGAAACCGAAAGCACGTAAAAAAGACTCCATGTTAATTTAATGTTAACAATGACCGCCGCAACCGGTCCATCCGGATTTTTAATGTAAATTTGTCTGAAAATTTGCGTAAAAAATCCCGAACATGAGCGAAATCTACACCGTTATCGTCGTTATTCTGGGAATCCTGGCCGTTTCGGGCCTTTTCGTGGGCGTTTCCAACGACGCCGTCAATTTCCTCAACTCGGCCATCGGTTCGAAAGCCGCCCCCATGAAGACCATTCTGCTGGTCGCCTCGATCGGCATCCTGTTGGGTACGGTCACCTCGAGCGGCATGATGGAAGTGGCCCGCAACGGTATGTTCAACCCGGGGCTTTTCTCCTTCCACGAAGTGATGATGCTCTATATGGGCGTGATGTTCGCCAACGTCATCCTGCTGGACCTCTACAACTCGATGGGACTCCCGACTTCGACGACCGTATCGCTGATCTTCTGCCTGTTGGGTGCCGCCGTCGCCGTTTCGATCTACAAGATCTCCAACGACGGGGCCCTCGGCATGGGCGACCTGAACCATTTCATCAACACGGGCCGCGCGATGGGTATCGTTTCGGCGATTCTGCTCTCCGTAGTGATCGCTTTCACGTTCGGCACCCTAATCATGTATATCTCCCGTCTGATCTTCTCGTTCCGCTATACGGCGATGTTCCGCCGCTTCGGTGCCTTCTGGTGCGGAGCCTCCTTCACGGCGATCCTCTACTTCGCCGTCTTCAAAGGACTCAAAACCCCGCTCGCCGGAAGCGCCGCGATCGAATGGATCGACCAGCATATCCTGCTCTCCCTCTTTTTGTGCTGGGCCGTCGGCAGCCTGCTGCTCTTCTTCCTGCAACGGCTGAAAATCAACATTCTGCGACTTACGATCCTCTCGGGCACCTTCGCTCTGGCTCTGGCATTCGCAGGCAACGACCTGGTGAACTTCATCGGCGTCCCGGTAGCCGGATTCGACGCATACAGCATCGCCCGTCATGCCGGCGACAGCACGATTCTGATGGAAGGGCTGAACGCCAGCGTTCCGGCCAATTTCCTGGTGCTGATGACGGCAGGCGTCATCATGATCGTCACGCTCTGGACCTCGAAAAAGGCGATGCACGTCACCGAAACCGAAATTTCGCTTTCGACGCAGGGCGAGAGCGAGACGCAGTACGGCTCGTCGCTCTTCTCGCGCACCATCGTACGGGCCGCCCTGAATGCAAGCAACGCGATCGACCGCACGATCCCCAAAAGAATCCGGGACAAGATCAGCAGCCGCTTCCAGTACGAAGACATCGAGCACAGCGGCGCCCCCTACGACATGATCCGCGCTACGGTGAACCTCACGACCTCCGCCATGCTTATTTCGGTGGCCACGTCGCTCAAACTGCCGCTTTCGACCACCTACGTCTGCTTCATGGTAGCGATGGGATCGTCGCTCGCAGACAAGGCCTGGGGACGCGAAAGCGCCGTGTATCGCATCTCGGGCGTCATGACCGTCGTGGCCGGGTGGTTCATCACGGCCGTCGGCGGCTTCCTGATCGCCCTGGCGATGGGGCTCATACTGATCTACGGCGGCATCGCCGCTTTCGTCGTCACCACGCTGCTGTGCGGCTACATGCTCGTCAAGAGCAACTTCTTCAAGAAGAACAAAGCTGCCGAAACCGCCGCCGTGAAAGCTGCCGAAACCGGTTCCGACATCATCTATAACATCACGCAGGAAGTGTGCGCCACGATGGAGCGCACGACCCGCATCTACGACCGCACGCTGATCGCCGTTTTCAAAGAGAACCGCAAGGTACTGCGCGAAATGGTGCGCGAATCCAACGAACTCTTCTACCAGTCGCGCGAACGCAAGTACTCCCTGCTGCCCACCCTGCGCAAACTGCAGAAAGGCGACATCGATACGGCTCACTACTACGTGCAGGTGGTGGACTATCTGAACGAAATGACCAAGGCGCTGGCGCACATCACCCGTCCGGCGTTCGAACACATCGACAACAACCACGAGGGACTCTCGAAAGAGCAGACCGAGGACCTGATGCACATCAACGACGAAGTGGAGTCGATCTACCGCCACATCAACAACATGCTGCGCACGGGCGACTTCTCCGACCTGGACATGGTGCTCGAAATGCGCGACCGGCTTTTCGAGGCGATCGCCGACGCCATCAAGTCGGAGGTGACGCGTATCAACGAGAACCGCTCCAACACCAAGGCCAGCATCCTCTACCTGACGATCCTGAACGAAACCAAGAGCATGGTGCTTCAGTCGCGCAACCTGCTCAAATCGCAGCGCTACTTCCTCGAACACAAGGACGGGCCGCTGCAGTGGCTCAACAAAATCAAGTAACTCCGCCTCCCGCCGGGAAGCAAAACGAAATTCACCATGGACATCGCACTGGCCAAACGGCGGGAAAACATCGCCGAATACATTCTCTACCTCTGGCAGATCGAGGACCTGCTCCGGGCGCTCCAGTTCAGCCCCGAGGCCATCTACTCGCAGCTTATCGCCCCGCGCGGAATCGAAGAGGGACAACGCCACAACTACCTGCTCTGGTACATGGACATCGCCAACCTGCTGCGCGAAGAGGGCAAAGAGGAAAAGGGACACCTGGAGCATACGCTGCATCTGATAGGGGACCTGAACGACCTGCACCTGCAACTGATGAAGCTGCCGATCGGAGAGCACTACCGTCAGACTTTCGCCAGGCTCGAACCCGAACTGCCGCGTCTGCGGGCCGTGCTGGGGCGCGAAATGAGCGATATCGAACTCTGCTTCCGGGCGCTTTACGCCGCGATGCTCTACCGCATCAAGGGCGAAGGAGGCAAGAGCGCCGTGAGCGACACCATCGAATACGTTTCTCCCGTCATCGCCGAACTGGCCGACATGTACGGCAAGGTCGAACGGGGCGAGGCGGACCTCTTCAAAGACACGGCACCGGAACGGTAACCGATCGTAAGACACGGGACGAAAGCGGATTGTGCGGAGTCGCACCCGAAACGAAGAAGAAGAAAAATTTACGATATTTTTGGCAGATCAAGAAAAAGATTATACATTTGCACTCCGCATTGTACGCTAAAACAATAAAAACACGATAGATCTATGGCAATGAAAAGAACATTCCAGCCTTCGCGCCGGAAGAGAATCAACAAGCACGGATTCCGTCAGAGAATGGCTACGGCCAACGGACGCAAGGTTTTGGCTGCGCGCCGTGCGAAGGGTCGCAAGAAGCTGACCGTATCGGACGAATCGACGTTCAAGTACGCTTAATTCTCGCGCGAATGAAACAAAGGCCGGCTGATGTCGGCCTTTTTTCATTGAGGTTGCCGCAACCGGGCCGCGGCCGAACTGCCGGGCCCTCGGACCTCCGGAGCACCGGACTGTTGGACCCCCCCCCGCTTCCGGCCCCGGTTATTTTGTCGAAAACCCTTGAATCCGTTTCCCAATGTTGACGATTCGCGACGCTTCCGAGCGTGATATCGACCTGATCCGCCGGCTGGCCGGCGAGGCCTTCCCCGCCACCTACCGGGAGCTGCTCACCCCCGGGCAGTTGGACTACATGATGGAGTGGATGTACTCCCCCGAAAACCTCCGGCGGCAGATGGCCGAAGGGCACGTATATTACATCGCCTACAAGGACGGCACTCCCTGCGGCTATCTCTCTGTCCAGCCCGAAGCAGACGACCTCTACATCCTGCAAAAAAATCTACATCCTGCCCCGATTCCAGGGTGTGCACGCGGGGAGCTTCCTCTTCCGCAAGGCTATCGAACACATCAAACAGCTCCACCCGGCTCCCTGCCGGATGGAGCTCCACGTAAATCGCCATAACAAAGCCGTAAAATTCTACGAACGGATGGGTATGCGCAAATTGCGCGAAGGCGATTTCGAAATCGGAGGCGGATTCTACATGAACGACTATATCATGGGGCTGGAAATCTGATCGGATTCCGGCCCGAATACGAAACGACGATGCCGATGATTTTTCGATCATCGGCATCGCTTTTCCATTACGGGAAACGCCGCCTCCCTACGAATTCACCTTGGCGTGGTCTGCCAGGAACTGCGCCAAACCGATGTCGGTCAGCGGGTGTTTCAGCAAACCCTTGATCGCCGCAAGCGGGCAGGTCGCCACGTCGGCCCCCGCCTCGACACACTGGACGATGTGCTGCGTATGCCGAATCGAAGCCGCCAGCACCTGCGTATCATAACCGTAGTAACGATACATACGCACGATCTCGGCGACGAGAGCCACCCCGTTCTCGCAAATATCGTCCAGACGGCCTACGAACGGCGACACATACGTCGCACCGGCCTTGGCTGCCAGCAGAGCCTGACCGACGGAAAAGACCAGCGTGCAGTTGGTGCGGATATTCTTGCCCGCGAAATACTTCACGGCACGAATACCGTCGGCCGTACACGGGAGTTTGACCACGATATTCTTGTGCAAGGCCGCCAACGCTTCCCCTTCGCGGACCATACCGTCGAAATCGGTGGCGATCACCTCGGCGCTCACATCGCCATCGACGATGGAGCAGATTTCGAGGTAATGGCGACGGCAGGCCTCCTCACCGCGAATGTTCTCCTTGGCCATCAGCGAAGGATTGGTCGTCACCCCGTCGAGCACACCCATTTCGTTAGCTTCCCGGATCTGGGCCAGGTTAGCTGTATCGATAAAAAA
>OMDE01000585.1_pt1 | contig 10886 bp, 10 predicted proteins | sample 1645171 | NCBI WGS metagenome assembly OMDE01 (sample SAMEA103958129, study PRJEB25191) | human gut metagenome
GTGACGGGTCCAGCGCGCTGAACGGAAGCATCGGCTACCGCTACGACTTCTAACAAGAAAGAAAACACAAGGAGGGGCCCCCACCCCCGAAAGGCCTTCCTCCTGACCCTCCAGAGCCGCTCCGGAACAACTCCGGAACGGCTCTGAGTTTTTATTTATCGGAGGATGATTCCCCTGGCCCACTTCCCGGAAATATTGATTAATTCAAAGTCAAAAAGTTGTATTTACGTTCCCACGGCCAACAAATGGAACCCCGTAAACATTGAAAATACCGGTATGAGGCAGAATGATGCCGCTATGAACGGCGCATTCCTTCCGTAACCCCAGGGAATGAATGCCGCTGCCGATCCGCAGGATGCGCTGCTCTTTCAGCCATCCTGGCTGTGAGCCGAAACGGCAGTCATCATTCATTGTCCATGAAGTAGGCCTGCAAAATACAAATGATATGCAAGACAATAGGAACGAGTGCAAAGATGAACCAATACAGGAGGCCGTAAGCCGCACCCACCACCAGGAACCAGATGATGGCCTGGACAAAGTGGCCCTTGTACAACTGGCCGAGACCGGGAATAAATAGGCTTAAAATGGCTGCTAAAAAAGATTTCATATGCTGGCTGGGTAAGAAATGACCGCACGGGAAAAGGTTCGCGTGCCTGTACCGGTTGAGAGCCTTCCTTCTTCCCTCACGTTCAATCTCCCGGCGCAGCCCCTGTCATGAATGACGGTTTTCCCGGAGCGAATGAAGCCGACGCGGCAGGGAACGGGAGGCAGTCATGTTCAAGTCTTGACCGCCGCATGGGCTATGTTACCCTCCCCGCGCACAGGGCACTCATGTTAGAAGGGTAGAGACCACCATGTCCATTGAACTGACTCGCAATTTCTCCATTATCGCTCACATCGACCACGGAAAGACCACCCTTTCCGACCGGCTGCTGGAAAAGACGAATACCATTTCCGAACGGGAGAAGCAGGATCAGCTTCTGGACGCCATGGACCTGGAGCGGGAAAAGGGCATCACCATCAAGTCCCACCCCGTTACCATTTTCTACAAGGCCGGGGATGGAAAGACTTACAAGCTCAATCTGCTGGATACGCCGGGCCATGTGGATTTCTCCTATGAAGTGTCCCGTTCCCTGGCGGCATGCGAGGGAGCCCTCCTTATTGTGGACGCAGCCCAGGGAGTGGAAGCCCAGACACTTGCCAACATGCACCTGGCCATGGATCTGAACCTGGCCATTATCCCCGTCATCAATAAGATTGACCTTCCCAGCGCCAACCTGCCCAAAGTGTACCGCCAGCTGGAGGACATCGTCTGCATCCCCCATGAGGAAGCCATCCATGCCTCCGCCAAGATGGGCATCGGCATTGACGATATTCTGGAAGCCGTTGTTCAGCGCATCCCTCCGCCTAAAACGGAGCAGGACGGCCTTCTGCGCGCCCTGGTGTTCGATTCCGTTTACGACGCCTACCGCGGCGTAGTCTCCTATGTGCGCGTCATTTCCGGCAGCGTGCACCGCGGCATGAAAGTCAAACTTTTCGCAACGGACGAAGTGTATGAAGTGAAGGAAGTGGGTATCTTCACTCCCAAAATGACCCGAACGGATTCCCTGGAAGCCGGTGACGTAGGCTACATCATCGCCAACATGAAATCCGCGGCTGATGTCAAGATCGGGGACACGTATACGGATTACATGCGCCCCTGCCCATCCCCCCTGCCCGGTTTCAAGGAAATCCGTCCCATGGTCTTTTCCGGCATTTATCCGGTGGATTCCTCCGATTTTGAAGCCCTGAAAGCGGCCATGGCGAAGCTTCAGATTAATGACGCCGCTTTCTCCTTCCAGGCGGAATCTTCCGTAGCTCTGGGCTTCGGGTTCCGTTGCGGCTTCCTTGGCCTGCTCCATATGGAAATTATCCAGGAGCGTCTGCGCCGGGAATTCAACATGGATATCATCTCCACCTACCCCTCCGTGATTTATGAGGTCACCAAGACCAATGGAGAGGAAATCAATGTGGACAATCCCAGCCTGCTCCCGGAACCGCAGGAAATTCAGGAAATCCGGGAACCTATCGTCAAGGTGTTCATTATGCTTCCTGGGGAATACATCGGGGATATCATGCAACTTGTCCTGGAAAAACGCGGCAGCGTGGACAATACGGAGACCATTGACGACATGCGCGTAATGCTCACCTGCACCGTCCCTCTGGCGGAAATTCTGGTGGATTTCAACGACAAGCTCAAATCCATGACGCGCGGCTACGGCTCCATGGATTATGAATACGCCGGCTACCAGGCCGCCAAGCTCATTAAAATGGACATGCTCATCGCCGGGGAACCGGTGGATGCTTTCTCCATGATCGTTCACCAGGACAAGGCAGCCTCCCGCGGCAGGGAACTGGCGGAACGCCTGAAAAACGTCATTCCCCGCCAGCTCTTCACCGTCGCCATTCAGGCCTGCATTGGCGGAAAGATCATTGCCCGGGAAAGCATCTCCCCCATGCGCAAGGACGTGACGGCCAAATGCTACGGCGGGGACGTCACCCGCAAGCGCAAACTTCTGGAAAAGCAGAAGGAGGGCAAAAAGCGCATGAAGGCCATCGGAAAAATCAACATTCCGCAGGAAGCGTTCATCAAGGTGCTGAAAACGGGGGATTAACCCATTTTCTTCCCTCAAGGCATCCAAACGGGGTCTTCTGTTTCCTTCCCGGATTTATACATTTTTCCGTTTGAATATGGGCCATGAAACACCTCCTGCACTACTTCCCCAACCATCCCCGGGAGGAGGAATGCTACATCAGGCTGGCCGGCTACCGGGAAGAGGAGGAAATCGACGAGCTGATCTACCGGACTGTGGGCCGCATTCCGGGGTCCGAATTCCTGTTCAGGGGAAACCGGGGCAAACGGTACGAAAAGAAGCTGCGCACCAGCAGGGTGAGCCACATCAACGATCGCTACATGCACCCCCTGGATATCGCCATACGGGACCGGAAGCAGAAGGAACAGGAAGCCAGGAAATACTGAAACCGCCGCGGCCGTTGAACAATTCCCGGTTGCGCATTTTTCCCTGTTATGCTATCAGGTCAGTCATGAGTCTGCCCAGGCTGTCCATGCTCCTGTTTGCGTCCGCGGCTCTCTGTTCCTGCGTGGGAACCTCTCCGGAACAGGAAGAACCAAAGGTAAAAAAAAGCCTTTCGGAATACATGCAGGATAACAAGACCAATTCCATCGCCAATGTGCCGACGGGGCTGTTGAGCACTACTCCGAATCAGCAACAAGCCACCCATCTTACCGCCACCACACAAGAGGAAATGACCAGGGCAGACAGCGGGGCCGTCTATTACACGGACGCTCATGACCCGGACGCCCCCATCCCCGGGCTGGAAGAAGCTTTCGCCCAGCGTAAGGAAAACGAACGCTGGATCCAAAGCTATCCCACCGCCCTCCGGGAAGCCCAGAGTACCGGAAAACCCATTCTCATCTGGTTCCACCATTCCGTGGGCAGCCCTCCCAGCAAAAAGCTGGGGGCAGAACTTCTCCATACGAAGGAATTTGAAGACTGGGCGAAAAGGAATGTCGTCCGCGTCTGTTACGACCAGGCGGAAAAATTTGAAAGCGAACCTGTTTACAGGAAGCGCCAGAAGATGCTGGAGTATGTGAAAAAGGCTCCCTCCCTGTTTGGCGTGAGAGGAACGCCCGTGCTTCTGGTCATGTCTCCGGACGGCTCCAAAGTGGATACGTTGCGCGGTTATTATACCGGACAAAACGCCCTTTATTTTGACCAGATCAAGAACAGCGTCAAACTGGCGAAGCAGCAATATGAAGAGTTTAAAAAAACGCTGATTCCCAAAGGCTACCGGGTCTGGACAGGAGTCAACGGAAATACCGTCTTCGCCAAGCTTTCCCGTTATTCGGAAAAGACCCAGACTCTCTGGCTTCAGGAGCTGGACGGGCACCAGAGCAGAACATCCCTGAAAAGGCTCAGCCTTGAAGACAGAACATGGCTCCTGGAGCAGAAAGAATCCCATGAAAACAACGGCCGGAACCCACGTGGCGCCTAAACGGCTTTTCTCCTGCCGTCCGGCTGCGGAACGGCTTATTCATGGGCTTCCGCTCCATCCCCATTTTTGTATTGAAATATGAAACTGATGTTTTATTTTTCCTAAAACTCTCTTCCAGCGTTTTTTCTTTCGGGGATGTGGTCTTTTCCGGACCGGCAGGAATGCCCTTGCGGACAAATTCTGCCGCATCCCCCTCCAACCATTCGCCTGTTTAATTCATGATTTCAACAATGAACCGTCATGCCGCCACCGCCCTGATGCTTGCGGCCTGTTCCCTGTCCGCTTCCGCGGACCAGCCTCAAAAGCAGACGCCGGACCAGCGCCCCAACATCGTGGTCATTGTCACCGACGACCATTCCTACCAGACCCTGGGCACCTGTGAAAAGGATTCTCCCATGCCTTATCCGAACTTCCGCAAACTGGCGAACGAAGGCATGGTCTTTGACCGGAGCTACTGCGCCAACTCCCTGTGCGGACCTTCGCGGGCCTGTATTTACACTGGCCGCCATTCCCACATGAACGGGTACCTCTTCAACGAACATGCGGCTCCCTTTGACGGTTCCCAGCCCACTTTCCCGAAAATGCTCCAAAAGGCCGGTTACCAGACGGCTATTGTCGGCAAGTGGCACCTGGAAGCCATTCCGCCGGGCGCCAAGGGAGATACGTCCAAATATGAATCCGACCCCACCGGATTCGATTACTGGGAAATTTTCCCCGGCCAGGGCAACTATTTCAATCCGGATTTCATCACTCCCGGCAAGGACGGCAAACGCGTGGTGAAAACGGAGCCCGGCTATGCCACGGAACTGGTTACGCAAAAAAGCCTCAAATGGCTGGACCAGAGGGACAAGAACAAACCCTTCATGCTCGTCGTGGGCCACAAGGCACCCCACCGTTGCTGGTGCCCCTCCATTCAGAATCTGGGCCGCGCCAAACAGTATGCGGACGCCATTGACCCGCCCGCCAATCTGGAAGACGATTTTGCAGACCGCCCGGAATTCCTGAAAATGACGGAACAAACCCTGCTCAACCATTTCAACGTATGGTCTGACGAACACCTGATCAAGGAGGTGGTTCCCGAAGACATCCAGAAAATGCTTTCCTGCCCGGAATCCAAGACCCTGCATACTCAGTATGACTGGGAAATGCCGGAATGGGTGCGCATGGACCCGCAGCAGAAGGAAGCCTGGTACAACTACCACAAGGCCCGTACCGTACAGCTTGTCAAAGATATTAAAAACGGGAAAATCAAAACGCAGCGCGACATTTTGCTGCGCCGCTGGCGCCATTATATGGAAGACTATCTGGGCACTGTTCTTTCCGTGGACGAAAGCATCGGCCAGATCATGGACTATCTGAAACAGAACGGTCTGGACAGGAATACGCTGGTGCTCTACTGCGGAGACCAGGGATTCTACATGGGCGAACACGGCCTGTACGACAAGCGCTGGATTTTCGAAGAATCCTTCCGCATGCCCCTCATCATGAGATGGCCGGGCCACATCAGGCCGGGCGTGCGCTCCTCCGCCATGGTGCAGGAACTGGATTATGCTCCCACTTTCTGCGACGTGGCCGGGGTAAATACCAAGGAAAATATGAATACCTTCCAGGGCCGCAGCCTCACTCCCCTGTTCAAGACCGGAGAACATCAGGATTTCAAAAACCGTTCTCTTTACTACGCCTTTTACGAAAATCCGGGTGAACACAACGCTCCGCGCCATGATGGCCTGCGCACGGACCGCTACACGCTGTCCTATATCTGGACCAGCGACGAATGGATGCTCTTTGACAACCAGAAGGACCCGGCCCAAATGCACAACGTCATCAACAAACCGGAATATGCGGAAACCGTGAAAGAGCTCAAAGCCCTGTACGGCAAACTCCGCAAAGACTACCAGGTACCGGAAGGCTTCCCCGGGGCCACCGGCAAACTGGCCGTCAAGCCGCAGTGGGACTGCGCTCCCTCCAGAGATTGACGCCGCCATTCACCGTTCCTCCCGAAACAGGTTGTCCGGAACACGCCATTGACGACGGAGGGACAGGGTTTAAATCCTCACACAAACAACAACCATTACCATACGCGCCGCATGAAATCAATTTTGCTAGCCGCAGCGTTCCTGGGCTCCCTCTGCTGGGCCGGAACCAATCCCTACAACATTATTCCGGAGCCCGTCAACGTGACGACAACTTCCGGAACTACCAAAAACCTCAAAATCGTCCATGAGCAAAAAGTCGCCGGACTGGGCAATGAAGGGTATGCCATGAAACTGACGCCCGGCGGCGTGGAACTCCGTTATACCACGCCCAACGGGAAGGCCATGGCCATGGCGACCCTGTTCCAGCTCCAGGACCAGCTTTCGGATACTCCTGAGGGACTTCCCTGCGGCAGCATCCAGGATTCCCCCGACTTCGGCTGGCGCGGCATGATGGTTGACGTAGGCCGCTACCACTATCCCATGAAGGAGATCTACAATTTTGTGGACGCCATGCATTATTACAAATACAACGTCCTGCATCTCCATCTGACGGAAGACCAGGGCTGGCGTCTCCCCGTGCCGGGCTACGACAAGCTCCGCACCATCGGCGCCGTCCGCCCCTCCGCTCCGGAAAGCCAGAACAACTCCCTGCTGGCCAATGAAGGCATGTATACCAAGAAGGAGCTCCAGGACCTGGTAGCCTACTGCAAAGCGCGCGGTATCCAGGTACTGCCGGAAGTGGAAATGCCGGGTCATAACATGGCCCTGGCCGCGTCCTATCCCGAATTCTGCTGCAACACCAAACGGGCCCAGGTATGGACGCACGGCGGTGTTTCCTCCAAGCTAATTTGCCCGCAGAAACCGGCCACTAAAAAGTTTCTTAAGGATACCTTCAATACCGTCCAGCAGATATTCCCTTTCCCGTACATCCACATCGGCGGTGACGAATGCCCCATGGGGGACTGGAAGAAGTGCCCGGACTGCCAGGCCGCCCGAGCCAAAAAGGGCCAGGGGGATAATGTGGAAGCCCAGATGAGCGATTTCACGAAAAGCCTAACGGCCATGCTCGCCAAGCACCGGAAAAAGCCCATCCTGTGGTATGACATCAACAAGAGCTATTACCACAAGGGGGAAACCGTCATGTCCTGGCTGCCGGGAGAATTCCCGCGTTGCATTGATAAGACGAAGGAACAGGGCATCGACCTCATCGTCACCCCCCAGTTCAAGTATTATCTGGCGCGTACCCAGATGAAATTCCCGGTGGACGACGTGCGCGCCCGGCCCGGCGGAGCTCCCATCCTGCTGAAAGACTGCTACAACTTCGATCCCCGCAACGGACGGGACAAGAATGACGTCAAGCACATCAAGGGAATCAACCTCTGCATGTGGGCGGAATGGATTCCCTCCGGCGAATTGCTGATGTACATGACCTACCCCCGCGCCATGGCTGTTTCCGAAACCGCGTGGGGCAGCCACAAGAACCGTCCAAGCCTGGAAGAGTTTGAAAAGAAAATGGAAACCCACAAGAAACATTTCCAGAAGCGTTTCGGCTATACTCTGGAACGCACTGTGGAAAACAAACCCTACCGGGAAAAATTCATCACCCAGGAGGAAATCGAACGTATTAACGAGAATTATAAAAAGGGCCAGCAAAACGCGGACAAATAGCGTTTCCCTTTCTCTCGCCATCCTATGATTTCTTCAAAGCCGGGGACGTGGACAACCGCGGATCCCCGGCTTTCTTTTCCCGCTTGACCGGGAAGCCCTCTTCCCTTCTAATCGTTCCGCCATGTTACACCTTTACGATACCCGCACCAGAACGGCCCAGGACATTTCTCCCATGGATGGAAAAACACTGCGCTTTTACTGTTGCGGCCCCACGGTGTACGGCCCTGCCCACATCGGCAATTTCCGAACTTTCGTGATGCAGGACGTCTTCCGCCGCGTCCTGGAACTGGGGGGGGTGCCCACCACGCATATCCGCAATCTGACGGATGTGGACGACAAAACTATCCGGGATTCTCAAAAGGCTGGCGTTTCTCTGGCGGAATTCACCGCAGGCTGGGCGGATCTGTTCCACCGGGACTGTGCCGCCCTTAATTGCCTGCCTCCCCATGCGGAACCCTCCGCCGTGGGCCATATTCCCGAACAAATACGGATGGTTCAAACACTGGTGGAAAAGGGCCATGCCTATGTATCGGAAGACGGTTCCGTGTATTTCAGAATTTCTTCCTTCCCGGAATACGGAAGGCTTTCCCACCTGGACGAACGTGAACTGGATTTAGGAAAAACCGCCAATACCCGGTCCAACGCAGACGAATATGAAAAAGACTCCGTGGCAGACTTCGTGCTGTGGAAGAGCCGCAGGCCGGAAGACGGAAACAACTTCTGGCCCTCTCCCTGGGGAGAAGGCCGCCCCGGCTGGCACCTGGAATGCTCCGCCATGATCCATAAATACTTCGGCAATGACTTTGATCTCCACTCCGGCGGCGTGGATCTGGTATTCCCCCACCATGAAAACGAAGTGGCCCAGTCCCGCTGCGCCTGCGGCGGAGGCTTCGCGCGCCTGTGGTTCCACATCACGCACCTGCTGGTGGACGGAGGCAAGATGTCCAAATCCCTGGGCAACATGTACACGCTGGCGGATTTGAACAAACTGGGCCACAGGCCGTCCGCGGTCCGGTACGTGCTGGCGGGGGGCTATTACCGCCGTCCGTTGAATTTCACCCTTTCCTCTCTGGAAGACGCTAAAGCCGCGCTGAACCGCCTGTCCAAATTCGATATGCAGCTCAGGAACGCCTCCGGAACGGATTCCGTTCCCTCCTATGAGGAATTCTGCGCGGCATTCCCGGAATTGGGAATTTTCCAGCCGGCATGGGACAGCCTGAACGATGACCTGAACACTCCGGAAGCCCTGGGCCATGTTTTCAGCGCCATCAGGAAGGCGGATATCCCCTCCCTTTCACCGGAGGAAGCGGCCCGCCTGCGGAATGCCTTCCACTTTATTCTGGCCGCCTTCGGCATTATTCTGCCGGAGGAGGGACAGGAGGAAGCCCCGGAAGAAATCCGCACCCTGGCGGATCAGCGCTGGCAGGCCAAGCAGAACCGGGACTGGACGGAAGCCGACCGCCTGAGGGCGGAAGTGGCAGCGCTGGGCTGGGTCATTAAAGACCGCAAGGACGGATACGACCTAGCACGCAAATAAACAAATGGACGCCTTTTCCTCTATTCCCAATCATACGGGCTTCACGGCCAGGAACCTGTTCATGGACAGGCAGGGAATCCTGAGAGGCGGAGCCTTCGCCAAAATAGCCCCCGGCGGCGGCGGCCCCCTTTCCCCGCACCGCCATGCCCACGCTCATTTATTCATTGTCACCCGTGGAACGATTTCTGTCATGCTTGACGGAGAAGAAAGAACGGTTCACGAGTACGAATCCCAGCTCGTTCCCGGCGGCGTTCTCCATGCCGTCTGGAACAGGAATACGGAACCGGCGGAAATCCTAGGACTGACGCTGGAAACGACTTCCTCCCCCACATCGTCAATTTAATGAGTTCCCGACAGCGCACCCTGGGCCATGCCGCCGCCCTCATGACCATTATCATCTGGGGAACCACTTTCGTCTCCACCAAGGTGCTCTTGCGGGATTTCACCCCCGTCACGGTTCTCTTTACCCGCTTTGTGATAGGATATGCCTTCCTCTGGTGCCTGAAACCGCGGGTTCTTCCATTCTCCGGCTGGAAAAAGGAGCTTCTGTTCGCCGGAGCGGGATTGACCGGGGTTACCCTGTACTTCCTGCTGGAAAACATCGCCCTGACCTATACCTTCGCCTCCAATGTGGGCATTATCGTAGCCGTGGTTCCTTTCTTCACAGCCCTTCTGGCCCATTTCCTGCTGAAGGGGGAAGGCTTTTCACGCCGTTTCTTCCTGGGTTTTTCCGCTGCCTTTACAGGTATCTTCCTTATCATGGCAAACGGAGCCTTCGTTCTGGAACTGAATCCGGCGGGGGATATCCTGGCACTGGGCGCGGCCTTCGTCTGGGCGGCGTATTCCATCCTGATGAAAAAAATCGGCGTCAACACATCCAACATGATCATCTGCACGCGCCGCATTTTCTTCTATGGCATTGCACTGATGATTCCCGCCCTGTGGGTCCTTCCTGCAAACATGGACTGGCGCCTGATGGCAAAACCCGTCAATGCCATCAATCTGCTGTATCTGGGTCTGTTCGCCTCCGCACTGTGCTTTCTGACCTGGAACCGCGTGGTGGAAATTCTGGGAGCCGTCAAATCCAGCGTTTACATTTACATGATACCGGTCGTAACCGTGGTGGCCTCAGCCATCATTCTGGGGGAACGCCTGACCTGGATATCCCTGGCGGGGATTCTGCTTACCCTGTGCGGCGTCACGATTTCAGAGTACAGGGAAAAGCGGGAAGAAAAGGCTATCCTGAAAGAAAGCCGGTTTCTCCCGGGCCGGTTCCCTCTATTTTTCCCCTTGCATGGAAATGGGCGGAAACCCTTCCAGGCCATGTCAGGCTGATGATTTTCCGCAGCGGACAAATATTCATTTATTACTCCGCAGGAAAGATTGCCTCCGGATTAGATATCCGGTGACAACAAAATTTTTTGAAGAAAAACGAGTTTCACCACGGGAAAAGAGGAAAAATTTGGAAAGTGTTTAATACACAATAAAATTTTATTTTCATAAATCATTAGTAATGTGTGTATTTATCCATTCCCATTTTCCTATCCTCTGTCACCGGATATCTAATCCGCTAACATGGAGCTATGAAGAGCCTTCTTTTCATTTCAACATTTTTATTGTGTATTTCCGGAGTACAGGCGGCGTCCACT
>OMDE01000588.1_pt1 | contig 10850 bp, 9 predicted proteins | sample 1645171 | NCBI WGS metagenome assembly OMDE01 (sample SAMEA103958129, study PRJEB25191) | human gut metagenome
GCGCTCAGACCCAGCGAGAAAATTTCTTTCGGCAGCGGGAAGTAGTCCTTGACCGAATCGCATGTCGGCCAGAGATTTCGCTTCACTCAGTTCCTCCCGTGTGCTGCTCTACCCAGCGGATGAACGCTTCTTTCGGAACGACGACCCGATTCCCGATTCGCAGCGCGGGGAAATCCTTTTCGTGCATCAGTTCGTAGCTGCTGGACGGCGCAATGCCCAGCACTTTCGCTACTGTCGCCGCGTTCAGGAACAGCGGCAGTTCGTCATAGCTTTTGTAGTTTGATTCTTTCATGTTGTCCTCCTTTGTTCGTGTTCATTTTTCCTGTCTGTATTTTGTCTGTCCGAAAAAACACCTCCTACCCTTTATCCGTATTCAGAGGGCTTTTGTACCAAACTTTTTGCGTCAGGAAGAGAAAGCTGCAATCTGACCGCTCCTTGATCATGCTCCAGCACGCGCCGCGCCACTGGTCGGCTTCTTCGATCAGAAAGTCCGTCGAAAACCCGAGATAGACCAGTCCCGGCTTCATTTTATAGCCGCCCTTTTTGAGCTGCACGACCGGCTTATCAAAGTCCTTCGCCCTGACGATCATGCTCGTATCGACACCCCGCTTGGCGTCGCCCTTAGCCCCCTTTGTTGGGGGCTGTTTTTTGCGCATTTCCCAAAAAGTGCTTGCTTTTTTCTTGGAAATACGATAGACTGAAAAAGTAGATAAGATACGCAGATGAACAAAAACGATTTTCGTCAGAATGTACAAATTCAGACAACCGAATCTAGCCGGATGAACGAATCAGGAGAGGGCATACCCGTATGCCGCCGAAGGGGAACGCGCAACGAACTCTCAGGCAAAAAAACTGATTCCGGACGGAACTCTGGAAAGCTGCATCCGCAGCACCGAAGAAGCAATCCCGGTCAGCCGGGAGAATCTTTCAGGTTGACGAACAGAGCGCGCCTTCTTTTGGCGCGCTCTGTTTTCTGTTTTTTAAGGAGAAGCATATGATCGTAACAAGAAAAAAGCCCGTGGAGCAGGTGCTTGCGATGCTGCGCGGTGTTCGCCGCGTCGCGCTGGTCGGCTGCGGGAACTGCGCCACAGCCTGCCAGACCGGCGGGGAAAAGGAGCTGGAGCAGATGCGCCAGCTGCTGCAGGAGCAGGGGATCGAGACAGTCGGTACGGTCTTGCCGGACGAGTGCTGCCATATGCTGCTCGTCAAGCGCGATCTCAAGCCCCTGCGCGACAGCGGCGCGGAGGCCATCGTCTGTCTGGCCTGCGGCGACGGCACACAGACTGTCGCGGCCAATACCGCGGTCCCGGTCTTCCCCGCGAACGACACGCTGTTTCTCGGACAGATTGAGCGTGCAGGCGTCTTCCGCGAGGCCTGCCGGATGTGCGGCGACTGTATGCTCGGCCAGACCGGCGGCATCTGTCCCGTGACGCAGTGCGCAAAATCGCTCGTCCACGGGCCGTGCGGCGGACAGCGGAACGGCCGCTGCGAGGTCAACCCCGAAAACGAATGCGCATGGCTGCGCATTTACCGCAAACTCAAGGAACTGGACCGGCTGGATCTGCTGGAGGCGGACCGGGCGGATAAGGATTATCGAAGCACTGCATACCCGCAGGCGCACAGCCTGCGCGAGATCAGGAAAAAGGGAGGAACACCATGAGCGAACTGAAACGAACCGTACTCTATCAGGCCCATCTGGACGCCGGGGCCACGATGGTCGACTTCGGCGGCTGGGATATGCCCATCCAGTACCCGGACGGCATCGTCGCCGAACATCTCTACTGCCGCAGCCACTGCGCCATTTTCGACGTGTCCCATATGGGCCGTATCGACGTCGAAGGGCCGGACATGGTCCGGTTTTTGCAGCACGTCCTGTCCAGCAACGTGCAGGCGCTGGATCTCAATCAGGCGCAGTACTGCATCATCCCCGATCAGAACGGCTGCGCCATTGACGACGCATATCTCTACCGCTTTGAGGCGGAAAAGTATTTCCTCGTCATCAACGCGGGCAACATCGACAAGGACCTCGCCCACCTGATGCGCGAGGCCGAGCGTTATAACGTCACGCTTACCAACGTCTCCGACTGCTATGCCGCCATCGCCGTGCAGGGCCCGGAGGCCAAAAAGCTGCTCATGACCCTGTCGGGCGGCAAGGCGCTTACGCGGGAAAACGTCAAGAACGCGCTGGGGACGCTCACCATGGAGGGCCGTCCCGTCCGCGTTGCCAAGACCGGCTATACCGGAGAACCCATCGGCTATGAACTCTATTGCGAATCAAGGGACGCCCGGTATTTTTGGGACCGTCTGATCGAACTCGGGGCAAGACCCACCGCGCTCGGCGCGCGCGATACGCTGCGCATGGAAGCTTCTCTGCCGCTCTACGGCCATGAAATGGGGGAGTGCGAGTTTGGCGGCGAGATCCCGGTCTATGCTGTGCCGCTGGCCAAATTCGCCGTCTCGTTCGCAGAGGAAAAGGGCGATTTCATTGGCCGCGCCGCGCTGAAGCGGCAGTTCGAGGCGTTCCAGAGGATCATGAACCGCGATTATTCCGCAACTGCGGATCTTCCATACCGCATCCAGCCGGTCTATCTTTCCGGCAAGGGCGTTCTGCGCAAGGGCTTCCCGGTCTACAGCAGGGACGCATGGGCAGAGGGAAAGCCCGTCGGCTATGTGACCTCCGGCACGATGATCCCCTATTTCAAGACGGAGGGAGAGGGACTGGAAACGGTCATCACCTCCGAGACGGGCAAGCGCTCCATCGGCCTTGCGTATCTCGATTCGCGCATCTGCCAGGACTTTGATCTTGAGATCGACATCCGCGGCAAGCGGCAGCCGGCCAAGGTCGTCGCGTGGCACATCCGGCAGGATGCCGCGCCCTATGTCCGTCCCATCCTGCCCGATCATCCTGCCCCGGCTGCGCCGCACTGCGACGCGCCGTATGCCGAAAAGGCTGCTGCGCTCCTAAAAAAGGCGCAGGAGAACCACCTCTGGCGGCAGCACCGGTGCATCAATCTCATCCCGTCCGAAAACACGCAGTCGCGCGCCGTGCGCCTGCTTTCGGCCTCCGATCCGTCGAACCGCTATGCCGAGCATAAAAAGCAGAAGGCGTTCTATGACGCGGAGATCTTCTATTATCAGGGCACAAACTTCATCGGCGAGGTCGAGGCGCTGCTCGTTGAGGAGATGAAGAAGTTCCTCGGCGCGTCGCAGGTCGAAACGCGCGTGACCTCCGGCCAGATGTCCAATACCGCCGTCTTCTCCGCACTCATGGACTTCAAGAACCGCGTCGACCGCAAGCGCACGCCGCAGCGGCTCGGCTGGGTCATGAACAACCATATCGTCCGCGGCGGCCATCTGTCCGCACAGCCCATGGGTGCGCTGCACGACTATATCGCCGTCGATCCCGTCACCGAAAAGCAGATGGTCGTCAATTTCCCCGTCTGCGCCGACGACCCGTACCGCATCGACACGGAGGCGGCAAAGCTGCTGCTTGCGCAGTACCGGCCGGAATTCGTGATCTTCGGCAAGTCCATGGTGCTGTATAAGGAGCCGGTCGCGGAGCTTGTAAGCTTCATCCGCGAGCAGGGCATCCGCACGACCGTCATGTACGACATGGCCCATGTGCTGGGCCTGATCGGCGACCACTTCCAGAAGCCGTTTGAGGAGGGCGCGGAGATCGTCACCGGCTCGACGCACAAGACCTTCTTCGGCCCGCAGCGCGGCGTGATCGGCGTGAATTACAAGCCGGAGGACCTCAAATGGGGCCTCTGGGAGACAATCGAAACGCGCGCCTTCCCCGGCAGCGTCTCCAACCATCACCTCGGAACGCTGCTCGGCCAGCTGATGGCCGCGTATGAAATGAACGCCTTCAAGGATGAATACCAGAGGGCCGTGATCGAGAACGCAAAGAGCTTTGCCGCCAGCCTGAAGGCCGAGGGGCTTGACGTGGCGGGCGACCCGGCCGTGGGCTACACCGAGACGCATCAGGTCATTGTCCGCGTCGGCTACGCCAGAGGCCCGGAGATCGCGAAGCGGCTCGAGGAGAACAACATCATCTGCAACTATCAGGCCACGCCCGACGAGGAGGGCTTCACTGCCTCCGGCGCGCTGCGCATGGGCGTAAACGAAATGACCCGCTTCGGCTTCGGCAGGGAGCAGTTTGCGCACCTTGCGCACCTGATCGCCGACTGCATCCTGCGCAATGCGGACGTCCGGGAGGAAGCCGCCCGCCTGCGCGAGGGCTTTACCGATATGCGCTACTGCTTCTCCGACGCAGAAACGGAAAAGCTCATTTCCGCCCTGGCCGAGGCTACGGGCATCTGAGCAGATAGAGTACACTTTATCAGAAATTTGCCTGCTCAGTGTAGGGGCCGATGCCGGTCACAGCCGTTCGCGACGAAGGAGCGTTACGGATGTGGGTCTGCCGCTTGCCGGTACACATCGGCCCGGCAGATTGCACCGCGTTTTACGAAAATCTTCGGCGAATTCGCAGCTTCCCAACGGGCCGATGTGGGCATCGGCCCCTACTATACTGTGCGAATCCGCACTGCCTGCAAATATGGCGAAGCATATCCAGCGCCCCTTTTCTCCCCCCCACCAACTCAACCAATCAACCCCACAAAACAGAATTGGAGGAACAAATTATGAATTTTCCCGCTGAACTGAAGTATTCCCGCGACCACGAATGGGTCAAGATGCTCGACGACACGACCGCTCTTGTCGGCATCACGGACTTTGCCCAGAGCGAGCTGGGCGATCTGGTCTACGTCAATCTGCCTGAGCCCGGCGACGAGGTGCTTGCGGGCGAAACGGCCTGCGACGTCGAATCCGTCAAGGCCGTGTCCGACGTTATGAGCCCCGTGACCGGTGTGATCGCCGAGGTCAACGAGGAGCTGGACGATTCTCCCGAGCTTCTGAACTCCGACCCCTATGAGGCGTGGATCATGAAGATCGAGCATATCACGGACTTCTCCGAGCTTCTGAGCGCGGAGGAATATGAGGCGTTCACGAAGGAGGAGCACTGATGGGCACCTTTGTCCCGACGACAGCTGCGGAGCGGGAGCAGATGCTGCGGACGATCGGCGTATCGTCCGTAGAAGATCTGTTCCGGGACGTGCCGCAGCAGATGTATCTGGACGGATACTTGGATCTGCCGCCCGGAAGGAGCGAGCTGGAAACGCTTGAGGCCGTCTCGGCGCTGGCAGAGCGGAACCGCGTGTTCAAAACCTGTCTGCGCGGCGCGGGCAGCTACCGGCATTATATCCCCGCGGCGGTCAAGGCTGTCGTGACCCGCGAGGAATTTGTGACGGCCTATACGCCCTATCAGGCCGAGATCAGCCAGGGCATTTTACAGGGAATTTTCGAGTACCAGACCATGCTCTGTGAGCTGACCGGCATGGACGTGTCCAATGCGGGCGTTTATGACGGCGGAACTGCCGCCGCAGAGGCCATCCCCATGTGCCGCGACCGCAAACGCACAAAGGCCTATGTTTCCGCAGCGGTCGACCCGAACGTCCTCGGCGTTATGAAGACCTACTGCTTCGGTTCCGAGACAGAGTTAACTGTCGTCCCGATGAAGGACGGCAGAACAGACCCGGACGTGCTGCGCGCCATGCTCGGTGCGGATGCCGCCTGCTTCTATGTCCAGCAGCCGAATTTCTTCGGCCTGCTGGAGGACGCGGAGCTGCTCGGCGAGATCACGCACGCAGCCGGGGCCAAATACATCATGGGTGTGAACCCCATTTCGCTGGCAGTTTTGAAAACGCCCGGCGAGTGCGGCGCGGACATCGCCGTCGGCGAAGGTCAGCCCCTTGGCCTCGACACGGCCTTCGGCGGCCCGTACCTCGGCTTTATGACCGCGACGAGCGCCATGATGCGTAAGCTCCCCGGCCGCATCGTCGGTCAGACGCACGACACGGAGGGGAAGACCGGCTATGTCCTCACGCTTTCCGCGCGGGAGCAGCACATCCGCCGGGAAAAGGCCTCGTCCAACATCTGCTCGAACGAACAGCTCTGCGCGCTGACTGCCGCCGTCTATCTTGCCGCCATGGGCGAAGCCGGACTGCGGCAGGCCGCGGCGCTCTGCACGTCCCGCGCGCATTATTTTGCGCAGCGGCTCGAAGAAGTACTCGGCTGGAAGCGCGTCTATCCCGGCGAATTCTTCCACGAATTCGTGACCGCCTGCCCGTGCCCGGAACGGGCGCTGGAAGCATTGGAGGCGCACGGGATTCTGGGCGGTCTGCCGGTGGAGGGCGGAATCCTCTGGTGCGTGACGGAGCTGACAGATAAGAAAACGCTCGACCATGTGATCGGGCTTTTGCAGGAGGTGAGCGGCCAATGAAGACGATCTTTGAACAGGGCGCGCCCGGCCATGGCCTGTCGCTGCTTCCCGCGTGCGATGTGCCCGTCGTGACGCTGGCGCCGGCGCGCAAAAAGCCGCTGCGCCTGCCGCAGGTGAGCGAAAATGAGCTTATCCGGCACTATACCGCGCTGTCGCACCGCGTCCACGGCATGAACGACGGCTTCTATCCGCTGGGTTCGTGCACGATGAAGTATAATCCCAAGGTCAACGAAGCGCTTGCGGCGCTGCCGGGCTTTGCGCGGCTCCATCCGCTCCAGCCGGAGCAGACGGCGCAGGGCGCGCTGGAGCTGCTGTATGAAACCGGAAAGCTGCTCGGAGAAGTGACCGGCATGGACGCGTTCACGCTCCAGCCCGCCGCAGGCGCGCACGGCGAGTTTACCGGCCTGCTGCTCATCAAGGCGTATCACCTTGCACGCGGCGATGCGGCCCGGACAGAGATCATCGTCCCGGACTCCGCCCACGGCACGAATCCGGCCTCGTCCGTCATGGCGGGCTTCCGCGTGGTCAATATCCCGTCCGGTGCAGACGGCTGCGTCGATCTCGCGGCGCTCCGCGCCGCGGTCGGGCCGCAGACGGCGGGACTGATGCTCACGAACCCCAATACGGTCGGCATCTTCGACAAGAATATCCTTGAAATCACGAAGATCATCCACGACGCTGGCGGCCTGTGCTATTACGACGGCGCGAATCTGAACGCTGTCATGGGCGTCGTCCGTCCGGGCGACATGGGCTTTGACTGCATCCACCTGAATCTCCACAAATCCTTCGCCACGCCGCACGGCGGCGGCGGGCCGGGTTCCGGCCCCGTTGGCTGCAAGGCGTTCCTCGCGCCGTTCCTGCCCGGCCCCATCCCGGAAAAGACCGAAAGCGGCTTCCGCTTTGCGCAGCCTGCGCAGTCCGTCGGCCGGGTGCGGGATTTCTACGGGAATTTCCTCGTCGTCGTCAAGGCGTTCGCCTATCTGACCATGCTTGGCCGGGAGGGCGTGCATGAGGTGGGCCGCAACGCGGTTCTAAATGCGAATTATATGATGGCCGCGCTGCAGGATATCTACGATATGGCCTATCCCGGCCCGTGTATGCACGAGTTTGTCATGACGCTGGACCGGCTGCACAGGGAAACCGGCGTTTCCGCGCTTGATATCGCCAAGGGTCTGCTTGACAACGGCATTCATCCGCCCACAATGTATTTCCCACTGATCGTCCACGAGGCGCTCATGGTCGAGCCGACGGAAACGGAATCCAAGGCCACCATGGACGAGGCAATCGAGGTCTTCCGTGCGCTTGCCCGCCTCGCGCATGAGGACCCCGAAGCGCTCCACACCGCGCCGCACAACACGCCTGTCCGCCGTCTCGACGAGGTGCAGGCGGCAAGAAACCCCGTTCTGCGCGCCGCGCTTGCGGAATAAAAAAACGGTCTGCCGCCCGGCTGTGCATCTGCATAGCCGGGCGGTACTGCGCTGTCAGGGGGAGGATGGCGTGCGGTTTAGCAGGCTGGTCATGCCTCCGGTGGCCCCATCTTTTCCGCCTTGCCGGAAAAGATGGGGGAGAAAAGGGGCGCTGGTTACGGTTTGGTGCGTACTGCGGTTACGGTTTAGGCAAGTCCTTATTTTTGGGTATTACGAACACACATACTCACCTTACGAGTGCTATGGTACGCGCCGCCTGTTACGGGACGTCGGGGTTGTAAATAGCTGCGTTGGAATAGCTGCGGTAAATCAGCTCTGCGTTCGAAATTTGCAGGACAGTACGGATTCGCCGCAGATCCCAAAAGCCGGAGGGGATATGCTGCAAGGTTCAGAGTGCTCCGAAATTTACGGCATTCGAATCCCCTCAGGCCCTTCGGGTCAGCTCCCGTGCCAGTGCTGTAAAACAAAAAGCAGTGTTGACAAATGCAGATGCATATTATAAAATTGGAATATAGAACAATTAGATGATACAGGAGGGCTGCAATGGGATTACAGCATGGGATCCTTGGGTTTTTGAATTATGGCCCGTGCAGCGGGTATGAGCTGACAAAGGCGTTTCATTCCTCCGTGCAGTTTTTCTGGCCCGCGCAGACCAGTCAGATCTATCTGACGCTGGGCAAGCTGGAGGATGCCGGCCTTGTCACGCATGAGACGGTCATTCAGAACGGAAAGCCGAATAAAAACGTCTATTCCATCCTGCCCGCCGGACGCGCGGAGCTGCAGCGCTGGCTGTCGGAGCAGGGAAAGACGGCAGACGGCTATAAGAGCGAATTTCTGATGAAGGTCTTCTTCGCCGAAAATCTCCCGCCGCAGCAGGCAATCACAATGCTGCGCGCGTATGCGGACGGCTGCCGCGCGTGGCTGCGGGGGATGGACAATGTACCGCAGAGCATTGAGGATTACGGCAAGCTGACCGACGCCAGCGCGCCTGTATATTGGGCCTTTACGGCGCAGTTCGGCAGAAATTATGCGCAGATGTGCATCGCCTGGGCCGAGGACTGCATCAAACGGCTGGAGGAAATGGTATGAGAGTTCTGGTCCTGAACGGAAGTCCCAAGGGGGACAAAAGCAATACATACCGGCTCACAAGCGCGTTTCTGGACGGCCTGCGGCAGACGCAGCCGGTGGAGGCCGAGACCATCGAGGTCGGAAAGCTGCATCTGCTGCCGTGCCGCGGCTGCTTCGCCTGCTGGAGCAAAACGCCGGGCAAGTGCGTATTGCAGGACGATATGGCCGGTGTGATCGGGAAAATTCTTGCCGCCGACGTGCTGATCTGGAGCTTTCCGCTCTATTATTTCAGCATTCCCGGCCAGCTCAAGCTGCTCATCGACCGGCAGCTGCCGATGTCGCTGCCGTTTATGACCGACATGGACTCCGGCGGCCACCCGAGCCGGTACGACCGCTCCGGCCAGCGGCAGGTCGTGATCTCGACCTGCGGCTTCTATACCGCCGAGGGCAATTATGACGCGGTGGACGCGCAGGTTTCCCGGCTTTGCGGCAAGGATGGCTATACGTCCGTCTACTGCGGACAGGGCGAGCTGTTCCGCGTCCCGGCGCTGCGCCAGCGCACGGATGCGTATCTTGAGCTGGTCAAACAGGCGGGCGCGGAGTTTGCGCGCGGCGCGATCCTGCCGGAAACGGCCCGCGCCTTGCGCCAGCCGCTGTTCCCGCGCGCGGTATTTGAGCAGATGGCGGACGCCAGCTGGGGCGTCAGCCGGGAGGATACTGCCGCAGCAAAGACCCCGGAGGCCGGGAGGCTGTCTCCGGCGCAGGCCTTTACGCGGCAGATGGCCGCGCTCTATGACCCATCGACATGGGACGGGAGGGACCGTGTTCTGGAATTTTTCTATACGGACACCGGCGAAACCTGCCAGATCGTGCTCGGAAAGGACGGCCAGCGCGTGCTGCAATCGGACTTCCTGCCCTGCACGACGCGCATCGAAACGCCGCTTTCCGTCTGGCAAAAGATCGGCAGCGGGGAACTTGACGGCAAGCAGGCCATGATGGAGCACCAGTACCGCGTGACCGGCGACTTTTCGGTCATGCTCCATTGGGACGAGATCTTCGGCCTTGGAGCTGCCGCGCCGCAGCCGTCCGCCGAGCCCCGGAAGAAGACGAACATGACGCTCATGCTGCTGCCGTGGATGGCGATCTGGATCGCGCTGTCTATCCACGCGCAGATCGGCGCTTGCGTCGGGCTTGCGGTCTGTGCGCTGCTGCCGTTCACGTTTCTGAAATACCGTCTGACCATCTTCGAACCGTGTTCGATTCTGGCTGTCGGCACGATCTGCGTGCTGACGCTTCTGGACGCGCTGCCGCTCACGCTGCTGCTGCCCGCGTCGTATCTTCTGTTCGGCCTGATGTGGGGCGTAACAGTCTTTCTGCCCATGCCGCTGACGGCGTATTATTCCATGAACGGCTATGGCGGCGAAACGGCGCTTCAAAATCCGCTGTTCATGCACACGAACCGCATTCTGACAGCCTGCTGGGCAGTCTTGTATCTGCTCACGCCGGTCTGGACGTGGTATCTGCTGCAAACACCCGTCTCGTATCTGACCGGCGCGGTCAATTCCGTGCTGCCCATGCTCCTCGGCGCGTTCACAGCCTGGTTCCAGCGCTGGTACCCGGCGCATTACGCTGCAAGTAAAAAATGACTGCACCAAAGCAGGCCCTTGTCATGCTCATTGAAGCGCATGACAAGGGGCTTTTCTGCATAGTCGGGAGCTGGTCATGCCTCCGGTGGCCCCATCTTTTCCGCCTTGCCGGAAAAGAAGTAGGCAAGTCCTTATTTTTGGGTATTACGAACACACGGACTCACCCTACGGGCGATTTGGTACGCGCCGCCTGTTACGGGACATCAGATTTACAAGTAGCTGCCTTTGAATGGCTGCTGTAAATCAGCCTTGCGTTTAAAATTTGTGAGGCAGTACGGATTCGCCGCAGATTCCCGTAAAAAGCGGTGCGTCCCGCGGGCGGACAGAGTCGTCCGCCCCTACACCGAAATGCGCAGATGCATACGAATT
>OMDE01000595.1_pt1 | contig 10790 bp, 9 predicted proteins | sample 1645171 | NCBI WGS metagenome assembly OMDE01 (sample SAMEA103958129, study PRJEB25191) | human gut metagenome
TCCAGCGTTTGCGGACGACTGGCCGAGCGGAGGAAATTCCAGAAATCCGCGGGAAAGTGCACGACTTGTCCCACATGGGAGCGAAGTGTGGTCAACACCACGCGGCTGTCGCTCAGCCGTCCGATGTGTTCGAGTTTTTCGCTGCCGAACATCCCGGGACGGATGCGCAGCACTTCCCCGGTTGTGCGGTTCCAGAGTCGGGCGAAATCCAGCCGCATTGAGTCGCATGCGCCTTTGACCAGTACCCAATCTTCTCCAAACGGGAGAAGAACCGACCAGGGATCCACATTCTGCATACGGGTGGCCCGGCAGCGGCGCGTGTCGATGTCGAGTTCCAGCAGCCGGGCAACCACCTCCCGGTCCGAGAAGCCGCACATCACCAGGCGGCCGGTTTCGGGAACAGGGATGGAGCCGTTGAACCCGTCGCCGCTCAATATGTGGAAGCCCAGCGGTGAGAGCGAGCCGTTTTCGAAACAATAGGTCTCTTCGTCGTGTGCAAGGAGGATGCGTCCGAGTCCGTCGCAGGCGAACCTGCAAGGGTGCTGCGCCTTGGGCAGGGGAAAACGCTGGACGCGCTCCACTCCCTGCGGATTCATCGTGAGGATCGTGGCGCTCTGCCGGTCGCCGAAGCAGAGATAACGGCCGAACCACCGGGGCCGTTGGTCGAGGAAAAGATAGGGCGATTCCTGTTTCGGCAGGTCGCACAGCCGCTTCCAACTGTTCGCTTCCAGGGGATTCTTGCCCCCGAGAAGCATCCAGCACTGCATGGGCGGAATGTAGTAGAATGCCGCATAGAAATCCATCTCCGGGGAGTAGGTCAGGCAGCAAAACCGGTTCCAGCGCACCTTGACCGGTTGCAGCGGGCGTTGGCGAAGGTCGGCGACGAAATTCCCCTGCCACTCCTCTGTTTCGCGGCTTTTCCACCGTCCGCTGCAGAAGTCGCCGGCCAACGCGTCGAGCATGTAGTCGGCGTCATCGGGCCATGGCACCTCTTCGCAGGGCATCGTGCGCCCGGGGTCGATTTCGCGGGCCGGAGTGCCCGGTGCGTGCCCCGGCTGCTTCAACTGCCGGCAATATTGCCCCGCCTTTCCGCAAGCCTTTTCGAAATCCGCAGCGTGAGCCTCCGGTTGCAACGTGAGGAGGTAGATATCGTCGCCGTCGAGGTCATATAGCCGGTATCCGTGGCAGGTCAGCTCCTGCCCGAGAGCAGCAAGTCCCTCTTCGTGCGAGCGGCAGGCATATTGTACCCCGATCTCGTCGAATCGGGCGTCGTGCAGCATTGAAATCTCTTCGCCCCACTTTTTCCGCATCTCAGCCAGCGAGTCGTTCACATCCCCGTCGTATTTGAGCAGGTCCAACGCCTCCTCTACGGCCAGCTCGACCTCCGGGAATTTACTCCCACCGGCCGATGTGTTGCCCGGATCGTCCTCCTCCTTCGGCTGGCCCGGCGCCTCCGCGGCCTGTCCGATCTCCGAAGGCTTGTGCCCGAGCTGATTCTCTAGCATCTGAAACACCTTCACGTGGGCCTTTCGGATTCCCTGACTCGTGTAGACCATCACGGGTTTGCGCACCAGTCGGATGCCGAACCCTTCGAGCACGTCGAACAACTCCGGGAGCTGCAGCGGTGTGAACATCCGGTGCTGCATCACGGGACGGTCTTCGATGAAGAGATCGCCGTGGCCTTCGTTCCACAGGCCGCGCGTCGTGTTGTCGTCGTTGCGGAGCGAGATCTCGTAGCTGTTGTGCTGGCGACAACTGCCGTAGAGGCTGCGGGGACTGTTCAGCCGGAGCGTCAGCACCACACGCCGGCGCCGCTCCTCCTTCGGTGTAGCCGGGTCGGCATAGGGCTCGCCGTCGGAGGAGAACTGCGCGATGACCTCCCATTCGTATGACTCGGGCCACGGAATCCCGGCGGCCTCCAGCCATCGGAAGGCCTCCAATTGGTGCGTAACGGTGTCGTAGAAGCCTTCAATCCGACTTCTGAGTTCCTGCAGGTGGGGAAATGGAAATCCCTCCAGCAGGCGCACGATGCGCCGCAGCAGGTACAGCTCCGCGGGATCCTCGACCATCAGCATGCGCGCCAGCACGAGCAGATAACGCACGGCCTCCGGCTCTGCCGAAAGGGCGAGAAGTGCCACGCAGTACCAGAACCCTACGATGTCGTAATCCTTCGGCAGACCCGTCGTGCGTTGGCGTTCGCGCTCCTCGGGCGAGGTCGGGAGGATGGCGTAGTTGTCGAGCGCTGCTGTTACGGCATGCACCACCTCCGTATCGGCGGCGAACGGCTCCATTCGCAGCACCTCCTTGAGATTGAGCGGTGCGTGGATGAACGATCCGAGCTTGCGGTTGAGTGCGTCGATCTTTTCGGCCGTTCCGGGAGTGCATCCGGGCAGCGGGGCGATTTTCAACGGTGTCATGGTATCGGGTTTATATTGGTGAATGGGTATCTTTTTCCAGTGCTGCGATTGCCTCCGTCACCCGGCGGATATTCCGACGGGTATATCCGAACGAGACGATCGAACTGCGCTTGCCGAGATCATTGATGCTGTTGATCCAGATGCCGCCGCTGTCGTGTGCGACGAAGATCTGTTCACCCCACGTGGTGCTCCACCATGCGGGATGGGTGTGTGCGACAAAAAAATCCCGGTCCATGTGGTCGATCGTCCAGTCGTACTGCTCGGCCAGCTCCCGAAGCAAAGCGTCGATCCGCTCCGGCGGCAGCACCGTTTTTCTCCAGCGGAAGAAAAGCCTGCGGTATTGGAGGCGGAAGAGGACGAAAGCTACCGGGACACAGACGGCCGCGATCCAGAGAAGCACATTTGTCGAAATGGACGCCATCCCGGTGAGTGTGATGAGAGCCAGGAAGAGCGGAAGATAGAGAAGCATGATCGGAAGCAGGTAATGGGTCCAGTTCCTTCGGCGTTGAGCGGCAGCCTGCGGTGTCGCCGTATGAAGTCGGCTGTATCGACCCGGGCTTCGTTGCGGCATCCAATTCGAATAAATACTTCAACGAGGAGCAGACAACCGATTCCCGTCACCCATAAAAGGAAGGTAGGAACGGCATTTAGCTCCGGTGCTCCGACCTGGATCGTCAATACGCCGTCGTAGGCCACCCCGTCGAACGAGAGGTCCCGGCAACGAAGCCGGTACTCACCCTTTTTGGCGGGAGAGAAGCGATAGAAGTGCCGGCAGATACGTGTCATGGTGCCGTTGTTCCAGGATGCGGAAGAGGAACTGCGAAGCCATGTCAACGGTGATCCCTCCTCCGTGACGATGGTCGGGGTTCGGTCGGTGTATTGGTTGCTGGAGAGCAGAATCTCGTAGTCGCCCCGTGCCCGCGGCTGTCCGGCTTCGATCGAGAGAGAGCAGCGCACAGTGTCGCATTCCGGGGTGGCGGCGTGGAGCAGGACCGTCCGGGCGGCGTTTTCCGGTACAACATTGAAGTCGGGAAGGTCGTCTGTCGGAGCCTGTTCGCCTTGTACACTCCAGATCGGAAGTGTCAGTGCGAGCAGCAGTCCGAATCCGCACCGAATAACTCTTTCCATATCACTCGACGGCAGTTTCGAAGGGTGAACGATCGAGCAGAGCCTCCTCGGGAATCTCGGCCGACCGGGGCCAGTAAAACTCATCCTCCGTATCATCAATCCAGAAGAGCGGCAGCATCAGGGGCAGATACTGGAACAGGTGTCGGCCGTCGGTCAAACTGGCGAAGACCACGATGAAGGTATTCATCCGCATGCGCTCGTCCCAGGCAAAGCGCCACGAGAGATAGAGATTCTGCATCCGTCCGGGACGGGTTGTCACCGCCACGTCTCCATCTTCATCGGGCATGAAATGGCCCGAGTCGAGCGACAGCTCGCCCAGCTCCATGATGCCCTCGGAGGCTTGAAGAACACTTATGGCCTTGAAACACTCCCCGCGGCGGATCGAGCGGTGGGGAATGGTTGCGCGAACCACTACCCAGACCGAATCCCCGTGCAGGATGGCGTGCTCGACATCGAAGCGCACCTGCGGACGTTCGAGGGGTTTCAGCCGGCGGTTTACCACCTCGGCATCCCGATACAACCAGGTCGATTCGGATGCCACGAAAGGCGGGTTGACTTCCGTGGATTTACGGGTGCTTGCGCAGCTTGTGGCCGCGAGCAGAAAGAGAAATGCGATGAGATGATTGATTTTCATGTTTTTTTACAACTTCCGTTACGTGTAGCGGGCCAGCAGCCCAATCACAACTCCGACAACGAGGGCCACAATGAGAAAGCGCACGAGGTCGCGTCGGATGGAGGGTTCCTCCTCGGGGCGGCAGCGGAACATCCGGGCCAGCTCCTCGAAACTCCGGCAACTGTAGACTACCTGCCGGAAGTCGGCGGCATTGCGCCAGCACGCCTCCCGGAACCACTCTGACTGGGGGTATTCACGGGCGATCCACGCCTGCAACTCCGGAAGCGGACAACGGCGAACCTCCTCTTTGAAGACGGTTTCATAGCGGACGGTGCGTCGCTCAGTCGGGCCGATGCGACCATAGAGCCCGACGGGGCCGGTCTCCCGACAGCGGCGGATCGTATAGCGCCGTCCGGAGGCGTCGACCACCTCCTGCCCCGCCCAGCCGTCGGCCTCGGCGAGCAGCCGGCGTGTCGTCACGTTCTCCTCCCGCCAGAAGACATAGACCATATGCTCCGCGGGGGCGAGGTAGAAGACCGGGTATTTCAGCGCGGCTTTCATCGCGGTTTCGTCGGGCCCTTACCACGGGTAGCGCACCCACGGGCTCTTGGGGTTGCTCAGCAGCACGTCGGCCGTCGTCTTCATCACCGAATTGTAGGCCCGTTTGCCGCCCCACAGCGAACGTCCGAGGATGTAGCTCATCGCCAGTTCGCGCCATGACCCGCACGCCTCATGCGCCAGCGTGTCGGCCCGTCCGATGTACGCCCACGCCTCCTCTTCGGTGAGATAGCTCATCTCGCAGCAGGCTCGCGCCAAAAAGACAATGCGCCCAGCATCCCAACCCGTCACGTTGCAGCCGCTGAGTTCTTCTTTCGAGGCGACCACGCCACACGAGAGGAGTTCGTCAAAGGTCTCCCGCAGGTTTTCGAGTTGCGACAAGGTCTTGTTGTAATCCTCCTGCGAGGTCATTCGCTGCTGGAGAAGTTCGTCCTGCCGTTCGCGGCCGTCGAGCCGAAAGGCTTCGAGCACTGTGGGCCAGTAGTAGCGGAATCCCTTTTCGCAGAGGTAGTCCAGTTGTGCGCGGGCCTTCGCAGTGGAATCGATGCCCCACCAGCCACCCACGATCTCGGGCAGCGTGTCGAAAATCCCCGTCTCCAGCGAATTCTGCCATGCTCCCTGCTGCGAAGCGTACATCGCCCCGATGGCCAGCTGGCGGCACGGTTCGTCAGCGAGCGTCGATTTCGGATTCAGGCAAATTTCCTGAAACGACCGGCGCAGCTTGCGCACCGTTCGCCAGACCCGGCTGCCTTTCCTGTAAAGCCACGTCAGGGCGCCGACCGCCACAACGGCCAGCATCACATAGAATTCAAGTCCCCGTTCCATCGTTTCGGCGTTGACGGGTTGCTATGCGTTCCACGGAATCTGCCGCCAGGGCGAGGTCTCCTCTTCGAGCAGCTCGGTGACGATCTCCCAGGCTGTTTGGCAATCCTCCTCGTCGCCGTGCCAGACGCCGCGGCCCATGGCGAAGCTGCGTCCGTACTCTTCCCACGACGAGAAGTGTTCGCGGGCGGTATCGGCCGCCACCTGCATCACTTGCCACATCTCCTCCTCGGAGAGATAACCGGCGTGAAGAGCCCAACGCCCGAGATTGGCGATGCGCACCAGATCCCAGGCGATGACCGTCTGCGGAAGCGTCCCGGCCGTGCAATATCCGTTTTCGACCATAAACTTCGCGATGGTCTGCACATCCTCGGCTTTCTCCTCGGGATCACCCGCTTCGGGCTGGTCGCCGCGCATGAACGCCAGCGCCGCGTCGGCATCCGCATGATGCCCTTCGAGGAGCAGCCACCGGACGATTTCGAGCGTCGAGTCGCGGTCCGTAATGTTCCACCAGCTCTGAAGTTGCGCGCGGTAGGTTTCGGGCAGGACCTCGCTCTCGACGGCATCCGCCGCCTCGTCGTTATAGACCAGCAGCGGCGCGGCAAAAGCCATCAGTCGGCGCTGCTCCGCAGTCAGACGGCACGTCGCGGCGTGTTTAATCTCCCAGCCGTCATCCACCCCCAGCCAGTCGAGTGCGGCGGCATTTGCCTCGCGCAACTCCTTTTTGAGGCTCCCGGCCTGCATCGCCTGCATGGTTGCGGCGGCCTGTGCCATGTTCTGCCGGGCGGCTTCGGCCACGGCCGCGGCATCCACGCCGCCGAGCGTGCCCATGGCGGCCTGCTGCGCCTGGATCTCCGCCAGATTGGGCACGGCAGCCTGCATCTGCGCCATGATCTGTGCCTGCATGTCGCCCATGTCGGGCATCCCCGGAATCGAGCCCATCATCGCTCGCATCTGCTCCAGGGCTGCCTCCTGTGCCGCCCGGGCAATCTCCTCCGGGCTTTGGGATTTCATCTTCTCGTTTGCCATGTTCGGTATGTTTTAAGGTTTTCGATCCATTTTATCCTTCGGCGCCGGCCGTGAGCAGCAGTTCGACGATCTCCGTGAAGCCGCGTTCTCCGGCATAGTAGAGCGCAGTGTGCTGGAGGTTGTCCGCCGCATTGACTTCGGCATGACGCTCCACAAGCAGACGCACGACCTCGTTGTTCCCGGCACGTGCTGCCATGAGCAGGGGCGTCTCGCCCACCCCGTTGCGGGCATCGATCGACGCTCCAGCCCCGAGCAGTCTCTTCACGAGGAAGCGGTTGCCCGCCTGTGCCGCCCAATGCAGCGGCGTTGTCCCGTTGGTTAACGGCCGGTTTGCATCGGCTCCGGCGTCGAGGAGCATCCGGACAATGTGCAGATTCCCGCGTCCGCACGCCACCAGCAACGGCGTCTCGCCCGCATCGTTCGGCGCATCGAGCTGCGCCTTCGAGGCCACGAGCAGTGTACGCACGACCTCGGCCTGATCGTTGTAGACCGCCTGGTGCAGCAGCGTGTTACCTTCGGCATCGCGGCTGTCCGCCCCTCCGGAACCGCCCCGGCTCAACCGTGCCACGACTTCCGTCAGCCCGAGTGCCGTGGCGTAGTCCAGCGCGCGGTGTCCCGTTTGATCAGTAGCCTCGGTATCGGCACCACGGTCGATCAGCCACAGAGCGGCATCCGTGCGGCGGTTCTCTACGAGCCGCATCAGCGACGTGCAGCCCTCCCGGTCGGAAGCATCCGGATCGGCCCCGGCATCGAGAAGTCGGGCCAGAATCTCGCGGTTGCCCTTTCGGGCGGCGGCATGGAGCGGCGTTTCGCCCCGGTTGTTTGCGGACGAGGCATCGGCTCCCTTGTCCAGCAGCAGCACGACTAGGTCGCGGTATCCTTCGCGGCAAACGTAATGGAGGGGCGTATTGCCCTCGGCATCGCGCCGGTTGAGGTCGATGCCACCCCGTTCGAGGAGCAGCTTCACGATGTTTTTCTGTCCGTTGCGGCAAGCGTTCAGAAAGGTCTGGAAGGTATCCATAGCGTTGATTTCAGACGTGTTTCAGCAAAAATTTCACGAGCGACTCGTTGTTGCTGCGCAGGGCAATGTCGAGCGGCGTGCGACCCCCATTGTCGGCGGCCGAGAGGTCTGGACGCCCGAAGTCGAAGAGCAGTTCGGCCGCCTGCCGTGCCGCCGCATGCGTGTAGCCCTCGGCCGCATAGTGCAGCACGGTGCGCCCCACATTGTCGGCGGCGCAGGGGTCGGCACCGGCCTCCAGTAACCGCTCCAGCATCTCCGGTTGATACGGCCCGGCGCTCCGCGGACCCAGCAGATGCATCAAGGCCGTGCGGCCCAGCGCATCGCGGGCATTCACTTCGACCTTCCGTTTCAGCAGGCGCCGCAAGGTCCAGATGGCCAACTCGTAGTCATCGTGCTGACACACCAACATAAGGGCCCGTTCCTCTTTCCCCGTCTGTGGGGCATCGGGGTGCCACTCCCGCTGCTCGAAAAGTTCCAGGAGCGGTGCGAATCGCTCCATGCCGTCCGATACGCGACATCCCTGCTCGATCCAGACGGCAAATGGAGACATTCCCTTTGCCGTTCGCCGGTCGGGGTCGGCACCGGCCCGGAGCAACATCGCCGCGATTTCGACCTCGCCCCACTCCAGCGCGCAGACCAGCGGCGTTTTGCCCGTCCAGTCGTTCATTTCGCGGTCGTCGCACTCCGCATCGGGGTCGGCGCCTGCCTGCAGCAGGGCCTCCAGCGCTTTCCGGTCCTTTTTGCGCAGCGCCTGAAAGAGGTCCATCCCGCCGGTCTCCATCGTGAGTTCATCGAACGGATCCTCACCCGAAAGCAGAGTGCCCACCCATTTGGCTTCGCCCTCCATGGCGAGGTCGAACGCACGCCGACCGGCCGAGTTCTTCTCGTCGGGGTCAATCTGCCCACTGTGGAGCAGCAGTGCTGCCGTCGCATAGCAGCGCATCTGTTCCGCCCGGAGCCCCTCCAGCTCCTCGCGGGCCTCCCGTTGCTGTTTCTCGGAGACCCACCGCTCGCCGAAGCTGGCGATGAAGCGCTCCTTGCCCGCTATCTCCCGTACGGTATCGGCGGCGCGCCGGCAGAGGATGTGCAGGGCATTGTCGCCGTAGCTGTTCGCGGAGTCGTGCCGCTGCCCGGAGTCGATTAGCACGGCGGCCATTGCATGGTGACGGTTCTGTATGGCTTCGAGCAGTGCCGTTGTGCCACGGGCCGAGCGCGGAAGGTTCGCGCCGCGATCAAGCAGCAGCCGTGCAGCCGCGGCAATCGGTTCCTCCAGGGATGGCATCCTGCTGCGGCGCGAGGCCAGACGGAAGAGCGGCGTGTGCCCCTCTTCGTCGCGGTCGTTCACCTCGGCCCCGCGGTCGAGCAGCGAAGCGATGGCCTCGCAGTCGGCAAACTCCGCTGCAATATGCAGCGACGTGCGGCCGTAGTTCTCCTCGTCGCGTGCGTCGGTCGGAATCTCAGCGAGGAGTTGTCGTCGTCGCTCCTCTTTTGCCGGGTTCGGATAGTAATAAAGGTCGTAGAGTTCCCGGAGCGGTGTCATCGGTCGATCGTTTTGAGCAGGTTTTCAAGATGTTCGTATCGGAGTCCGAGGCGGGCGGCAATCGTCCGCACCTCCTCGCAGCGGCCCAGCCGGAAGGCAGCCTCGGCTCGCAGGCGGAGGATCAGCGTGAAGGCATCGTCACGCGGCGTCTCGGGAAGCAGCGGACAGCGGGGCAATTCGCTCGCGGCATCCCAGCGGCGAAAGGCCTCGGGTAGCTGCCGCTGCGACATGGACGGAACACCCGGACAGGAGCCTTTGCCCGGCTTGTCGTCCAGCAGCCGTTCGGCCTCTGCGAGCAGCCGGTGGCACTCCTCATACCATCCCGCCATGAAGCAGCACAAGGCTTGATTGTAGCGCGTCGGGGCATCCTCGTGCGCACTGCGTACGAAGCAGTCGTAGGCCAAAGGCCACGCTCCGCAACAGATGTAGGTGACTCCAGCCGCAAAGAGTCGTCCGGAGTCCGCTCCCGCAGTCGGCGGGGCGCCGCCCAGCAGTCCCATTTTCGCTTCACTAATCGTCGATGGCAACCTCGCCCGCAGCGTCGGCCGTGAAGGCGACGGTGTAGTAGTTCGTCACGGTGAAGCGTCCCTGATATTCGGGAGACTCGCTCTCGTCGACGTAGTTCTGTTCGAACTGCACCTGCATCTGCTGCGACTCCGCGCGGTACTCCTCGCTGCGGTTCCAGCGGTCGACGTTGCTCAGCGACACCGGCCAGACGCGGAAACGGAACATCCCGGCCGACTTCAGCGTCAGTTTCTTGCCCTCCTCATCGGACATCACCAGTGCATCCGCCTTTTCGCCGATTCTCTGAAGGTAGTCAAAGTCGATGTCCGCGAGGTCAAGCGGTGTCGAGCAGGCGTAGGAGTTGGTCTGACGGTCGTTCCGCTCCGGGCCATCGGCCGTGAACTTCCCGTTGGTGAGTTGGAACGCGAGGTGGTAGTTGTTGTTGTCGGCGTCGATGTAGTAGACGTCGATATACGTGAGGATGTTCTCCAGTTGGCGGTCGCCATTGTCCTCGCGCCACTCCACCGTGTAAATCTTATATTTCGAAGTGTCTACATGCTCCGCAACGAGCTCCTTGATTTTGGAAAGTCCCTCGTCGGAGGCCATCGGGAAGGTTTCGCCTGAGCCGCAGGCCGTAAGCGTCAAGGCGGCAATAACAATTGCCACGGCAATTTTCATAAGTCTGGTAATCATGTTCGTATGTTTTTATTTTTATTATCCCAGAAGTGCGCGGAAGGCCTCGAACTCCTCCTCGGAGTCGAAATAGCGAGTCTCGAAGATGATGTAGTTGTCCGGCGTCTTGACCTTGCACTGGTGTTCCTCCTCGTCATCCTTCACATACTCGATGTCGGTGGTGAGGAACGAGCGGTATTCGACTTTCCCCTTTTCGACCTCGGGGTAGGTTACGCGCGTGCCGTCTACGGTGATCTTTCCTCCGACGGCTTTCAAGGCCCGGGCATTTCGCATACCCCGCCAGGTGAAAAAGAGCAGCAGTACGCCGCCTACAATCAGAATGGTCGAGAATACTGCCGGCGAGAGAATCCGCAAGTGGCGGATACGAAGGCCGAAGGGAAAGAGGGCCGGAATGACAATCATTCCTGCACCAAAGGCCAGATTCGACCATTGGTTCGTGAAGATGCTCGCAGGAGTGTAGTTGAA
>OMDE01000598.1_pt1 | contig 10778 bp, 10 predicted proteins | sample 1645171 | NCBI WGS metagenome assembly OMDE01 (sample SAMEA103958129, study PRJEB25191) | human gut metagenome
CGCTGGGGTGGGACCCTGCTGCCGCAGGCAGTAGGGCGGGCGATGGAATGGCCCGTTTCACTTGCGTGGGAATGCCGCGCTGCCCGGTTGGGCGTTAGCAGCTGGGGCTTGTGATGGCGGGGCAAGAATGCTATAATTATACTGTATTTCTGCACGACTTTGCGAATTTTCCACAGAAGGGAGGGGTGGCGGTTGAAAAGACGACGGTTTCTGGTGCTGAGTGCAGGCTGCATGATGGGCCTGCTCTCGGCGTGCGGCCTTCCGATGTCGGAAAATGTGCAGGTGGAGGAGCTGCTGCGTGCCCCGCGCCTTCCGGGCGACTACGGTGCACTGCAAAATGCCCTGAACGAATGGCTGGGGGAGAGCGCCCAGCTGAAATACCCGATGCAGGGGGAGCTGCTCTCGCCGTTCCTTTTGCAGGATCTGGATGGTGACGGCCAGCAGGATGCCGCTGTTCTTTACACCACGGCCCAGAGCTCCAACGTCTGCATTGCATTTTTGCAGAAGGATGCCGCAGGCGTGTGGCAGGTCCGCCAGAGCATCGAGGGTCTGGCGGATACAGTGGACAATGTCCGGCTGGCACAGCTGCAGGATGGTGCCGCAACCCAGCTGGTGGTGGGGTACCTCGCCGCGCAGGGCGACAGCTATCTGGCGGTGTACTCCTACGAGAACGGCACGGTCAATGCCATTCTGGAACAGTCCTATGAGCAGTATCTGGTGGAGGATATCACCGGCGGCGGCAACGAGGATCTGATCCTGATGTCCACGCTGGAGGACGGCGGGGTGCAGATCGAGCTGCTGACCGTTGACCGGGACGGGATGTTCCAACAGGTGGCTGTCATGGGCCTTTCGGCAGATAAGTTCTCGGGTTGCGCCGCTGTGGCGGCGGGCCTGGGAGCGGACGGCAAGCGCTATCTGGTGCTGGACGGCTGGACCGGCCTCTCGGGCAACAATCTGGCCACGGTGCTGCTCTACTTCGATGAGGAAAGCCAGCAGATGCTGCCCGCTGAGCAGATCAGCACCAGTGAGCTGTACAATGCGTCCCTGCGCAATGTCTCCACGCTGGTCAGCCGGGATCTGGACGGCGACGGCATCGTAGAGATCCCCACCCAGCCTGACGAAGCGGGCCTGCTGAACCTGAGCCAGAGCCGACGAATGGATTTTATCGTCTGGATGGACTACACCAGCCCGGAGCCGGAAAAGAGCTTCGGCCTGTTGGACGAGGAGAGCAGCTGCTACATTGAGCTGCCTGCCGAGTGGGAGGGCAACCTGATGCTCACCGACAGCGCTGAGGGAGAGGAGGCCGTGGAGCTGCACACCGTGGACGAGGGCAAGCTGGTGCTGACCATGCGCCTGGTTCCTTCCAGCGAGAGCGCGGCGGGCTGGACCCGCCTGGGCGTGGTGGCATCCCGCCAGATGCAGGCCAAGTTCGGGCCGGACGTGGTGCTGAAGGATCAGAGCTATCGACTGTCCCGGTCGTTGTACCGGTTGAATTGATGATGCCGCTCAGTTTTGCAGAAGTTTACCGGATGCAGGCTGGGTGTTCTGAGGTGAAATGCTTCTCCGTGTGCTCTTGGGCAGAAGGAGAAGGCAGAAAAATATGGAGGTCTTAGATGGTCAAGGTACTTGTGGTAGAGGATGAAGCCAGCATCCGCGAGATGATCGCGCTGAACCTGCGGCTGGCGGGGATGGAGGCGGTGGAGGCCGACAGCGCCGAAGCCGCCCTGCCTCTGCTGGAGCAGAAGCCCGGCTGTGATGCTGCCATTCTGGATGTGATGCTGCCCGGCATGAATGGGTTCTCGCTCTGCGAGACCATCCGCCGCACCGACCAGAAGATCGGCATCATCATCCTGAGTGCCAAGGGGCAGGAGCAGGACAAGATCCGCGGCCTGTCCATCGGTGCGGATGACTATATGACCAAGCCCTTCAGCGTCAGTGAGCTGCTGGCCCGTGTGGAGGCCCTCTGCCGCCGGGTGGGCCGCTCGGGCGGCGGCTCCGCTGCCGACGAAAATGCCCCCACCACGCTGGTCAGCGGGGAATTTGTGCTGGATGAGAACCGCCGTGTTCTCCTCAAGGCCGGGCGGCAGATCGAGCTGACCCAGGTGGAGTTCCAGATCATGGAGCTGTTCTTCCACAACCCCGGCATCGCGCTGGTGCGGGAAAAGATCCTGAAAGGCGTGTGGGGCGAGAACTACTTCGGCGATGTGAAGATCGTGGATGTGAACATCCGCCGCCTGCGGATGAAGGTGGAAGATGAGCCCAGCCACCCCACCCACATTATGACAGTGTGGGGCTACGGCTACCGGTGGGAGGAGTAAAGAAAAACCTCTCAGTTGCGCTGTGCCCGACCGCTCTCCCAATAGGAGAGCCAGGATTACTGACAGAAAGGAGGAAAAGCAATGCGCAGTGGGATTACCAACCGCTGGCTGCGGGGAAGCCTGTTCCTGACCGTGCTGCTGGTGCTGCTGGTGGAGAGCATGTTCGTGTACAACTTCGGCCGCAGCTACTACAACAGCGTCCAGCAGACCATGATGCGGCGTTTTTCCTCCATCAACGGTCAGCTGAAAATGTACACCGGCGACACGGCCCAGAAGACCGCGGCCAACCGCAGTGTGGCCCTGCGCCGGATGGTGGAGCAGTTTGCGGATAAAGACAAATATGAGTTCATGCTGCTGGACGGTTACGGCGGCGTGATCGCCTCCTCCAGCGGCACAGGTGCGGACGGCATCGTGGTGCAGGACGATTTTAACAAGGCGCAGGATGCACCGGACGGCGTGGGTGTGGCCATCTACCGCACCGCCAGCGGGGAAACGGTCATGGCTGTGTGCAGTCTGGTGCCCTATGCGGCCGAGGACGTGGCTGCCATGCGCCTTGTCACCAGTCTGACGCTGGTGCAGGCGCAGCTGAAGAGCGTTTTCATCGTCAGCCTGATCGTGGTGGCGGCCATTCTGGGCTTTACAGTGGCCTCTGGTCTGTACTTTGTGCGGGGCATCGTGGTGCCGCTGGGGCAGGTGGAGCGGATCGCCGCCAGCATCGCCCGGGGAGAGCTGGATGTCCGCCTGCCCGTGACCGGTGACGAGCGGGACGAGGTGGACCGCCTGCGCGGCACCATCAATCAGATGGCCGAGGGGCTGGAAGAGACGGAGAAGATGAAGAACGAATTCATCAGCTCGGTCTCCCATGAACTGCGCACACCGCTCACCTCCATCCGGGGCTGGGTGGAGACCCTGCGCACCCTGGATGATCCCACCGATGAGAACTACCGCAAGGGGCTGGAGATCATCAACAACGAGACCGCCCGCCTGTACAACATGGTGGAGGAGCTGCTGGATTTCAGCCGCCTGCAGAATGGCCGCCTGAAAATGGAATGCCGCCCCCTGGACCTTGTGGCTGAGCTGACGGACGCTGTCCTTTTCTGTGAAGCGCGCATCCAGCGGGAGGGGCTTCTGCTGGCCTATGCGGAGCCGGAGGAGATGATCCCGGTCTACGCCGACCCTGACCGCCTGCGGCAGGTGTTCATCAACATTCTGGACAATGCCATCAAGTATTCGGCCCCCGGCGGACGCATCACGGTCAAGATCTGGCAGGGCGAGTACAAAGCCTTCATCGAGATCATCGATCAGGGCCGCGGCATCCCGCCGGAGGATCTGGAAAACGTCAAGACCAAGTTTTACAAGGGCAGCAACTCGGTGCGCGGCAGCGGCATCGGCCTTGCGCTGGTGGATTCCATCATGACCGCGCTGGACGGCACCATGGACATCAAGAGCACGCTGGGCCGGGGCACGGTGGTCACCCTGGGTCTGCCGCTGTACCATAAGGCATAAAAAGAAGTTTTTTCACAATTCTGTGTTAAAATAAAGGGAAAATAAATCCGATAGGAGAACCCAATGAATCAACCCAACAAGGAACGTTTCAAGACCAGCGTCGGCGGGCAGGCGCTGATGGAAGGCGTCATGATGCGCGGCCCGGAGCGCATCTGCTGCGCGGTGCGCAAGCCCGACGGCACCATCGAGACCAAGATCGACCCCGTGAAGCACCACGGCGTGTGGACCAAAATTCCCCTTGTGCGCGGTGCCATTTCCATGATCGAGAGCCTCATCGTGGGCTACCGCTACATGATGTACTCGGCCCAGGTGAGCATGGGCGACGACTACGACCCCGCCGAGGAGGAGACTGCCTTTGAAAAATGGGTGGGCGAACACCTGGGCGAAAAGGCCGAGAATGCCCTGCTGGCCGTGGCGGCTGTGCTGGGCGGCCTGCTGGCGATCCTGCTGTTCACGGTGCTGCCCACCTTCCTCGTGGGCGGCGTGGACCACTTTGTGGCGCTGGGCCGCTGGGGCAAGGTGGTGCTGGAAGCACTGCTCAAAGTGGGCATCTTCCTGGCCTACATGGTGGGCATCTCTAACATGAAGGAGATCCACCGCGTGTTCGAGTACCACGGTGCCGAGCACAAGACCATTGCCTGCTACGAGGCGGGCGACGAGCTCACCGTGGAGAATGTGCGCAAGTACACCCGCTTCCACCCGCGCTGCGGCACCAGCTTTTTGATTTTGGTGGTCATCGTCAGTGTGTTCCTCTACAGCGTGCTGCCCTGGGGCAGCATCGGTCTGCGGGTGGTGTGCAAGCTGCTGCTGCTGCCGCTGGTCATGGGCATCAGCTACGAGCTGCTCAAGTGGTGCGGCCGGTCGGATAACATCGCCACCCGCATCATCCGGCAGCCGGGCATCTGGGTGCAGCACCTCACCGTCTTTGAGCCGGACGACAGCATGATCGAGGTGGCCATTGCAGCCATCACTCCCGTGCTGCCTGAAAACCCGGAGGAGGGTAAATGGTAAGCGAAGCAATGCTCCCCCGCGCAGCGGTGCGGGAGGTGGAGCAGCGGTTGACCGCCGCAGGCTGCCCGGACGCGGATTTTGACGCGCGGGAGCTGTTCCGGCTGGCGACCGGGCGGGACGTGCGCCTTTCCGACCGTCCGCTGACCGCAGAGCAGGCGGCGGCGCTGGAAGTACTCTGCACCCGCCGCGCCGCGCGGGAACCGCTGCAGTACCTCTGCGGCAGCTGGAGCTTTTTAGACTTTGAGTTGGCGGTGGGCCCCGGGGTGCTCTGCCCCCGGGCAGACACCGAGGTGGTGGCACAGGCCGCCGCCGAGACCCTTGCGGGCATCGCAGCGCCCCGGGTGCTGGATCTGTGCGCCGGGACAGGCTGTCTGGGGCTGGGGGTCAAGCGCTTCTGCCCCGCCGCGCAGGTGACCTGCGTGGAAAAAAGCCCTGCGGCCTTTGCCTATCTGGAAAAGAACGCCCGCTGCGCCCTGACCGGACAGGGCAGACAGACCGAGAATGTGTTGGAACCCTCTGCCCTCGAGCAGGCAAATGCCCCGGCCTTTGATTGGGGCCCGGCGCTGAACGCGCTGCGGGCAAGCAAAAAGCCTGCCTACGCGGTGCAGCCGGTGCAGGCAGACCTGTTCACCTACTGGGAGACCCTGCCGGAGGGACAGCTGGAGCTCATCGTCTCGAACCCGCCCTACCTGACCGCCGCCGAGATGGAGCAGCTGCAGCCCGAGGTGGCACAGGAGCCTGCCATGGCGCTGGAAGCCGGGGAGGACGGTCTTGTGTTCTACCGTGCGCTGGCACAGCACTACAAAAACGCGCTGTGCCCCGGCGGGGCGCTGGTATTGGAGATCGGCTGGCAGCAGCGGGAAGCTGTAACCGCCCTGCTGGCAGAGAACGGCTGGGCAGACATCCGCTGCATTCAGGACTTTGGCGGCAACGACCGCTGCGTGATCGCCCATCGCCCAAAATAAATTGGAAAAAACAAACAACTTCTTGTTGTAATATTTTGATTTTGTGTTATACTAAGAAGGAAAGCGAAGGACAGCCCGCCCTCTGCGGGCCCAAAGGATAAAAGGAGCAGCAGGCTATGGCAAAAAATCAGAACAACAACGTTGCACCGGCCACCCAAAAGACCGAGCCGGAAGCCAAGAAGGACGCGCTGGCTACGGCGCTGGCGCAGATCGAAAAGCAGTTCGGCAAGGGTGCCGTCATGAAGCTGGGCGACAATGCCTCCATGCAGGTGGATGCCATCTCTACTGGCAGTCTGGGGCTGGATCTGGCGCTGGGCGTGGGCGGTGTGCCGCGCGGCCGCATCATCGAGGTGTACGGCCCGGAATCCAGCGGTAAGACCACGCTGGCACTGCACATCCTTGCCGAAGCCCAGAAGAAGGGCGGCGAGGTGGCCTTTATCGACGTTGAGCACGCACTGGACCCCACCTATGCCGAGGCGCTGGGCGTGGACATCAACAACCTGCTGGTCAGCCAGCCGGACACCGGCGAGCAGGCCATGGAGATCTGCGAAGCACTGGTGCGCTCCGGTGCCATCGACGCCATCGTCGTGGACTCCGTCGCTGCTATGGTGCCTCGTGCCGAAATCGAGGGCGAGATGGGTGACAGCCACGTCGGCCTGCAGGCCCGTCTGATGAGTCAGGCTATGCGCAAGCTGACCAGCGTCATCGGCAAGACCAACACGGTCTGTGTCTTCATCAACCAGCTGCGCGAGAAGGTGGGCATCGTCTACGGCAACCCCGAAGTTACCACCGGCGGCCGCGCCCTGAAGTATTATTCTTCTGTCCGCATCGACATCCGCCGCGTCGAGGGCCTGAAGGACTCTTCCGGCCAGTTCATCGGCAACCACACCCGCGCCAAGATCGTGAAGAACAAGGTGGCTCCGCCGTTCCGTGAGGCCGAGTTCGACATCATGTTCGGCGAGGGCATCTCCAAAATGAGCGAGCTTATCGACGTGGGTGTCAAGCTGGGCATCGTGCAGAAGAGCGGCGCATGGTTCAACTACGGCGATATCCGTCTGGGTCAGGGCCGCGACAACGCCAAGCAGTTTTTGAAGGACAACCCCGAGATCGCCAATGACATCGAGGGACAGATCCGCGCCAACGCTGATAAGCTGTACGCCACCCGCCGCCCGGCAGGCCGCGCTGTTGCCGCAGCGGAAAAGCCCGCCGACCCCGCCGCCGCAAAGGAGCCGGTGGTCAAGGCTCCCACCCGCAGCAGCGAGAGCGAGCTGGATATCATGGTGGAGGACTAAATGGCCTTCTACCGCCGCCGACCTCGCCCGGATGCGGAAAAGTGCGCCGACCCCGCCAAGGCGCGGGCCAGCGCGCTGGAAACGCTGGCCGGACAGGAGGTCTCTGCCAATATGCTGTATGAGCGGCTGTGCCGCCGCTATACCGAGCAGGCTGCTGCCGCCGCTGTGGCGGAGATGGTGCAGCTGGATTATGTGAACGATGCCCGCTACGCCGAAGCACGGGCACACAGCCTGCTGGCTGCCCGCAAAAGCCGCCGCGCCGCCGCCCAGAACCTGCGCCAGAAGGGGCTTGCCCCCGCCGAGGTAGCGGGCGCGCTGGAAGCGGTCTACGCCCCGGAGGACGGCGGCGATGACCCGGAGCTGGAAGCCGCCGCCGCGCTGGTGGACAGCCGCTACCGCAAAAAACTGGCCATCGGCCGCCGCGACCTTGTGGTGGCCGCCCTGCAGCGCCGCGGCTTTGCCTACCCCGTCATCAAGGAAGCCATCCGCAGGGTGGAGGAGGGGGAATGACCCTCCCGTAAAAATTCAAAAGCATCCCTCAAAAGAGAAAGAGAGTATCATCCCTTATGAAAATTGCGTGTATTTCCCTTGGCTGCCCGAAGAATCAGGTGGATCTGGATGTGATGGTGCACATCCTGCTGTCTGCCGGGCACGAGACCGTGGCTGATCTGGCCGAAGCCGATGTCATCCTTGTGAACACCTGCGGCTTTATCGAGAGCGCCAAGACCGAGGCCATTGAAAACATTCTGGAAGCCTGCGCCTACAAGCAGCAGAACCCGAACCTGAAGGTCATCGTTACCGGCTGCCTTGCCGAGCGCTACCGCAGCCAGATCGAGGAAGAGATCCCGGAGGTGGACGCCGTTGTGGGCTGCGCTTCCAACAAGGCCATTGACACCATCGTGGAGCGGCTGTTCCACGGCGAGGATCATCTGGAAAGCTACGGTGCCAAAAAGGACTTCCCGCTGGGCGGCAAGCGCGTCATCGGCACGCCCGCCCACTATGCGTACTTAAAGATCGCCGAGGGCTGCAACAACCGCTGCCACTACTGCGCCATCCCCGCCATCCGCGGCCCGCTGCACAGCCGCGACATGGCCGACTGCGTGGCCGAGGCCCGCTGGCTGGCCGCCGAGGGCGTCAAGGAGCTCATCATTGTGGCGCAGGACCCCACCGCCTACGGCGAGGACTGGGGCAAGCCCGGCAGCATCTGCGAGCTGCTGGACAAGCTGAACAAGATTCAGGGTCTGGAATGGATCCGCATCATGTACGCCTACCCTGAGCGCATCACCGACGACTTCATCGCCGCCATGAAGCGCAACAACAAGGTGGTGCCCTACCTTGATCTGCCCATCCAGCACTGCAACGACACCATCCTCAAGAACATGAACCGCCGCTCCAACCGTGCCGAGCTGCTGGACGTCATCGGCAAGCTGCGCCGCGAGATCCCCGGCATCACCCTGCGCACCACCCTGATCGCAGGTTTCCCCGGCGAGACCGAGGAGCAGTTCGAAGACCTGTGCAACTTCGTCAAGGAAGTGCAGTTCGACCGTCTGGGCTGCTTTGCTTATTCTGCTGAGGAGAACACCGTGGCCGCCAAGATGGACGGCCAGATCGAGCAGGAAGTCAAGGACAAGCGCGCCGAGCTCATCATGCAGATCCAGACCGGCATCATGGCCCAGAAGCAGGCCGACAAGGTGGGCCAGACCGTCCGCGTGCTCTGTGACGGCATCGACGAGGAGAGCGGCCTGTACCTGTGCCGCACCATGGGCGATGCGCCCGAGGTGGACGGCAACGTGTGTGTTTCCAGCGAGGAACCGCTGTACCCCGGCCAGTTCTATGATGTGCTGGTAGAGGACAGCGACCTTTACGATTTGTATGGTACAGTCGTAAAATAACGAATTGGAGGATAAAACCTATGAATCTGCCCAATAAACTTACCCTGACCCGCATCATTCTGGTGCCGGTGTTCATGGTCTTCGTTTCCCTGACCCAGATCGGCACGGAAGATTTCAACCCCACCTGGTATCTGGTGGCAGGCATCATCTTTGCCGCGGCCAGTTTTACCGATTTTCTGGACGGCCATCTGGCCCGCAAGTGGAACATGGTGACCGACTTTGGCAAGTTTGCCGACCCGCTGGCCGACAAGCTGCTGACTACCGTGGCCTTCATTTACATGCTGCGGGACGGCGTGTGCAGCCCGGTGGTGCTCTGCATCATCCTGGCCCGCGAGTTCGCCGTGTCCGGTCTGCGGATGGTGGCCGCCGGTGCTAAGGACGGCAAGGTCATCGCCGCCAATATGTGGGGCAAGGTCAAGACCGTGCTGCAGATGCTGACCATCATCTTCTACTACTTCGGCACCGCATTGACCTGGGGCAATTTCATTATGATAGGCGCTGACTGCGTGTTCCTCTCTTACTGGCTGTGCTGGCTGGTGGCCATTGCCACTGCCATCTCCGGCATCAAGTACCTGTGGGACAACCGCAGCTTCATCAATACCGCAAAATGATCAAGAAGATCGCCATTCTCTGTTCCATCTTCCTGAACCTCTGCATCGTGCGGTGGGAGCCGGTGGCCATCCGGATGACCTGGGAAGCGGTGGGCAGCCAGACCTTTACCTTTTACACCGAGAACTCCAATGTCTTTGCGTTCTTCGTCTGCCTGCTGGTGGCGGTGTGTCAGGTGATCTGCCTGTTCACGGGGCGGCAGCTGCCCCGCTGGGTCAAGACGCTCAAGTACATTGCCACCTGCTGCCTGACCATGACCTTCCTGACCGTGGTGTTCGTGCTGGGGCCCTACTGTGCCGACCAGGGCGGCGTGGTGTTTCTGCTGACCGAGAGCTCCATGCTCTACCACCACCTGCTCAACCCGCTGTGTGCCTTTGTCTCCTTTGTCCTGCTGGAACGGGAGCCAAAGCTGCCTGCGCGGTGCGTTCCGCTGGCGCTGGTTCCCACGATGCTCTATGGCTCTGTGGCCCTCTGGGCCAATTACCAGCGGCTCATCACCGGGCCTTACCCGTTCCTGCTGGTCTATCAGCAGACCACCCGGCAGACGGTGCTGTGGTGTGCGGCCATCCTGGCCATGAACCTGCTCTATGCCTGGCTTGTCTGGCGGCTGGGCGGGAATCGCCGCAAAAAGAGAAATGTGGGCTTGCTTTTCAGAAGCTGAGATGCAAAAAAGGCTCTCTGCCGGTTTTGGCAGAGAGCCTTTTCTCGTATTTTGCTTACAGCAGGGGAATCCCGGCCTTTGCGCAGGCCGCGCGGGTGGCTTCGTCCCAGACGCTTGCCTGTACTTCGCCGATGTGGGCGCTGCCCAGCAGCAGCATGCACAGACGGCTCTGGCCGATGCCGCCGCCGATGGTGTAGGGCAGCTCACCGTTCAGCACTGCCTTGTGGAAGGGCAGGGTGCGGCGGTCGTCACAGCCTGCCATGGTCAGCTGCCGGTCCATGCTCTCGGGGCTGACGCGGATGCCCATGCTGCTCAACTCGTAGCTGCACTGCAGGGGCTCGTTCCAGAACAGCAGGTCGCCGTTCAGGTCCCAGTCGTCGTAGTCGGGGGCGCGGCCGTCATGGGGCTTGCCGCTCTTCAGGGGAGCACCGATCTTCATCAGGAAGGTGGTGCCGTTCTCCTTTACAAAGGCGTTCTCGCGCTCCTTCGGGGTCAGGTCAGGGTACTTGTCCTCCAGCTCCTGG
>OMDE01000601.1_pt1 | contig 10751 bp, 7 predicted proteins | sample 1645171 | NCBI WGS metagenome assembly OMDE01 (sample SAMEA103958129, study PRJEB25191) | human gut metagenome
CGCAGGCCGAAGCGGCTATGCCGCGAGGGGGAACCACGTGGTGCGCATCGCCGTGTGCGGCGAAACTCTACGAGGTTTTTGACAGTCTGGGGCGCTGCAAAGCAGCGCCCTGAGAATGGAATGGTTAGGGTACGATGATGCGCACGGCCTGACGGTTGACGCGGATCTCCACGGCCTTGCGGTCACCGCCGTATTCGCCGTCGAGCGTCCATGCGACCGGCTCGTCGAATTCAAAGCGGACGGTGTCCGCCTGACGGGCGATGAAATACTCGTTTTGCAGGCTGCCGCGAAGCAGACAGCCGGCGGCATTCGAGAAATCGATCACATTTTTGAAATTCCGCACCAGAAGCACCTCTGCCAGACCGTCGTTGAGTGCAACGTCAAGATCGGTCGTCCGCGGCCGGAAGCCGCCGACGCTGGTGGTGCTGCAAACAAGGCCGTCGAGCACGTCGGCTTCGATCGTTTCGCCGCAGCAGCTCACGCGCATGTGCACGGGCTTGATGTCGCCGAGTGAGCGCGCGCCCGCGAGCAGATAGGCAAGCCGCCCCAACGCGCGTTTGTCCTCCTGCGGCGTTTCATAGGAAACGTCGGTGAACAGGCCGAACGCAGCCACATAGGCAAACCAACGGTCGTCCCCGAACGAGCCGATGTCAATGGCAAACTCATGCCCGGAGATGATCTCCTCCGCGGCGGTCACGGGATCGCGGGACAGGCCGAGCGTGGAGGCCACGTCGTTGACCGTGCCGCCCGGAATGTAGCCAAGCGGCGGGCGCTTGTCCGCCGGAAGCTGCATCAGACCAGAGACTGCCTCGTTGAGCGTGCCGTCTCCGCCGGTGCAGACGATCAGATCGAATTCCGCGCCGCGTGCGACGATCTGCCGCGTGAGATCCCGCGGCGCGGCAGTCGGGTGGATGGTGATGTCATAGCCGCCGGTCGAGAAGATCTCAAGGACCTCCATCAAAGAACTGCGGATCTCCGCGTGCCCGGCATTGGGATTGACGAAAAACAGCATTTTCTTTTTCATATCGATCGTTACCTCAAAAAGTGCGCTGCATGTTGTGCAGCGATCCGGACGGGATTATTCCTTCACCTGCTCGGTCTCTGTGTTTTCCGTTCCGGCCTCGGCGGAATCGCCGGCTGCGGAGTCATTCTCCGTGTTCTGCGGCTCGAAAAGCGTAATATTCAGAATGCCTGCCATCGAAAGATCGGATTCGACGGGGTAGGCGGCGCAGATCTCGTCCTCAAGCACCTTCCACTGCTCGTTCAGATAGTCGCTTCTGACAGCGCTCTGCCAGTAGATCTCGTCCTGCGCGCAGACGTAGAAGATGATGTGGTAGCCGAACTTCGTCTTGACAATGCCATAGTCGGCATCGCCGCGGGCGTCGTCAAAGCACCAGGCATTGAACTCCTCGACCATCATGCCGGGATAGACGTTTTCATACAGACCGCCGTTGGTGTTGCTGCCGGGGTCGGAGGAGTATTTGTTGGCCATTTCGGAGAAGGTCTCCTCGGTCTTGTCGCTGGCCTCCCACTCGGCGTAGATGCGGTCGGCTTCTTCCTTGGCGGCGGCCCATGCCTCGTCGGTGAATTCGCCGGTGCCCTCAGGATCATCGGGCGTGATGAGGATGTGACGCACGGTGATCGTGGGCTTGTCGATCTTCTGAAGCCCCTTGGCCTCGTAGTCTGCGGCGTGCTCGTCATAGTAGGCGCTGAGCTCATCGGTGGAGACGGCGATTGCATTGACCTTTTCGGTCATGTATCCGTATGCAACGGTGTTGTTCTGCACGAATGCCAGATAGTCCTCAAGATTTGCCGATGCGCCGTAGAGCTCCTGAAGGAAGGCGTCGGCATTGGCGTAGCCGTAACCGGCGGCAGTCGATTCCAGCGTGTCGCGCATGCTGTCGACCTGCGACTGGAGCTCCTCGCCCAGAACGAAGCCGTTCTTCTCGGCGTCCTGAACGACTGCGGCGATCAGGCCGAAGTTGGAGACGGCGCTGTCAAGGAATGCCTGCTGCCAGGTCGTGGAGGGATCGTCGGGAAGCGCCTGCTCATCAAGGCCGACACCGCCCTGCAGGATATACAGGAGCATCTGGCCGTACTGCTGATACATATTGGAATACTGCTGCCAGAAGTAGTAGGCAAGCTCGCGGTTGGTGAGCGTCCACTCGCCGCAGACGGCAACCTGCTGGTCAAGCACAGCGGGCGTCGCCTGCTCCTCGGTCATGGTGTAGGAGGTGAAGCCGGCGGCGTTCTCGTGCGCGATCGTCACGGGGCCGGAGACGCTCTCCTGCTCGGTCAGCGTCGAGCCGGGCGCGTCCTGCGCAGCGTTGTTTTTGATTTTGGAGGCGACGAAGATCGCCGCGACAGCCAGAAGCGCGATCACAGCGGCCAGCGCGACCGTCAGCTTGATGTCCTTCTTCGGCTGCTTGGGGGCTGCTTCGGCATCGGGCGTCTGCGCCGCGTCTTCTGCGGCGGGAGCGCTCTCGCTGCTCTGCGGCTGCTGTACGGTTTCTTCCGCCGTGTTATCCGGTTCGGAAATTTCTTCGGGCGCGGCAGCGTTCAGTTCTTCGTTTTCACCGCGCATGTTATTTTGGTCCATAGTTTGGTTCCTCTTTCCGCGGCGCTTTTCGCCGCTGTTTCTGCTGGAAACCGGCGCGCGGGAAATGCCTCCCGACATGCCGATACTTTTATACAGTTTACCACATCCGCGCTTCGTTTGCAATGCGCCGAGGGACGGCGTATCTGAATAATTTGTGAATTTGCGGCGGCAAAAGCGGGCGGAAGCGGCAAAATAAATTGTTTTCGTTGAAAAACGCAGCGCATTCTGATATAATATAAAATCACGAAATTATCGGAACGTCGGAGGAAATGCCGTGGAACGCAAAACCGTTGAGATCACGCCGGAGCAGCTTCGCACCCAGCAGGAGATCTGTGAAAAAATCAGCGCGTACTGGAAGACGCAGGGGCGCACGCCCCGTGCGATGGTCGATACCTATGGCTGCCAGCAGAACGAGGCGGATTCCGAGCGCATCCGCGGGATGCTGCAAAGCTGCGGCTACGCCATCGTAGACGAGGAGGAGGGCGCGGACTGCATCGTCATCAATACCTGCGCCATCCGAGAGCACGCCGAAGACCGCGTCTACGGAAACGTCGGCGCGCTGACGCACACAAAAAACCGCCATCCGGCGCAGAAGATCTTCCTCTGCGGCTGCATGATGGGGCAGCCTGCCGTGGCAGAGCGCATCAAAAAGAGCTATCGCCACGTTGACGGTGTCTTTAACCCCCACCAGCTTTGGCGCTTCCCGGAGCTTCTGGACACCGTTCTCACAACGGGAAAGCGTGTCTTTGCGACCGAGGACTCGGACGGCGTCATCGCGGAGGGGCTTCCGGTCGTGCGCTCGAACGGGCTCAAGGCGTGGGTGTCGATCATGTACGGCTGCAACAATTTCTGCTCGTACTGCATCGTCCCCTACGTGCGCGGGCGCGAGCGCTCGCGCCGTCCGGAGGAGATCGTTGCCGAGGTCAAGGAGCTCATTGCGGCAGGCTATAAGGACATCACGCTGCTCGGGCAGAACGTCAACTCGTATGGAAAGGATCTCGGCCTTGGCGTGGACTTTGCCGATCTGATGGCGGAGCTTGCGGAGATTCCGGGCGATTTCTGGCTCCGGTTTATGACGAGCCACCCGAAGGACGCGACCAGAAAGCTCTTTGACACCATTGCTTCGCACGAGAAGATCGCAAAGCAGTTCCACCTGCCGTTCCAGTCCGGAAATGACCGCGTGCTGAGGGTCATGAACCGCCGCTATGATGCGGCGCAGTATCTCTCGCTCGTCGATTACGGAAGGTCGCTCATGCCGGAGCTGGTGCTGACAAGCGATGTCATCGTCGGCTTCCCCGGCGAGACGGAGGCGGAATTTGAGGACACCATCCGTCTCATCGAGCGCGTGCGCTATGACGCGCTGTTTACCTTCATCTTCTCGCCGCGTCCGGGAACGCCCGCGGCAAAAATGGACGATCCGACCTCGAAAGAGGAAAAAAATCGCCGCTTTGACAGACTTTGCGACGTGCAGAACCGCATCTCGCAGGAGATCCATCAGGCGTATGTCGGAAAGACGATGCGCGTGCTGGTCGACGGCAGAGACGGCGAGCTCCTGACCGCCCGCACCGAGGGCGGACGCCTTGTTCGCATGAGCGGGCAGGACAGCCTGATCGGGCAGTTCGTGCAGGCAAGGATCACCGGCTGTACGACGTGGAGTCTGACAGGGCAGAGCGTGCTCTGAGCCGGTAGGACACAGCCAATCAATCTATAATTCAGAAAATCAGGAAAAGAGGGTTAGAATATGGCAGAGCTGACGCCCATGATGCAGCAGTACCGCGAGATCAAATCGCGCAATCCGGACTGTCTGCTGTTTTTCCGTCTGGGCGATTTTTATGAGATGTTCGACGAGGACGCGCGTCTTGCGTCCCGGGAGCTGGATCTGACCCTCACGACCCGTGACCGCGGCAAGGACAAGGAGGAGCAGACGCCGATGTGCGGCGTCCCGTATCACTCCTCCGACAGCTATATCGCGCGGCTGGTCGCAAAGGGATATAAAGTCGCCATCTGCGAGCAGATGGAAGATCCGGCGCTTGCCAAGGGGCTTGTGAAGCGCGACATCGTGCGCATCGTGACGCCCGGCACGGTGACGGAGAGCACAATGCTGGAGGAATCCAGAAACAACTACTATGCTTGCATCTGCCGCAGCGGTGAGAGCTGGGGCGTGTGCTTCTGCGATATTTCGACCGGTGCGTTCTACGCCACCTCCGCACGCGGAACAGACGCGGAGGAGGCAGTCTGCAACGAGCTCGGGAGCTTTTCTCCGGTCGAGGTGCTGCTTGGCGGCGGCGCGGATGACGGCGAGATGCTGAAGGGCGTTTTGCAGGAGCGGCTGCACTGCTGCGTGAACCACGGCGAGAGCGTATTTGAATATGAGGCGTGCGAGCGGCTCGTCTGCGAGCAGTTCGGAAAAAGCATCGCGCAGCTCGGACTGGAGTCCGAGCCGGAGGTCGTCTCGGCGGCGGGCGCGCTGCTGGCGACGCTCCGCGACGCGCAGAAAAATGCGCTTCCGCACATCCGGGAGCTGGAGTTTTATCTGGCGGGGCGCTTCATGGGCCTCGGCCTTGCGGCGCGGCGCAATCTCGAACTGACCGAGACGATGCGCTCCAAGGAAAAGAAGGGGAGCCTCCTGTGGGTGCTCGACCGGACTGCCACCGCCATGGGCGGGCGGCTGCTTCGGTCGTGGATGGAGCGGCCGCTGCTGTCTCCGGCGCTGATCGGAAAGCGCCTTTCCGCTGTGGACGAGCTGGTCAAAAAGAACATCGACCGCGAGGAGCTGATTTTGGCGCTCAAGGACGTGACCGATCTCGAGCGCGTCATCACGCGCATCGTCACCGGCACGGCAAACTGCCGCGACATGGTCGCGCTCTGCCGCGGGACGGAGCGCCTGCCGGAGATCCGCCAGCGCCTTTCCGCAATGGATGCCGCGATGCTGCGGGTGCTTTGCGAGCAGCTCGACACGCTGGACGATCTGCGCGAGCTTGTCGCGCGTGCCATCGTGGACGACCCGCCCTTCACCGTGCGCGAGGGCAAAATGATCCGCACGGGCTACAGCGAGGAGGTCGACCGTCTGCGCGATATTCAGGAAAACGGCGCGGCGGCGATGCTTGAGATCGAGACGAAGGAAAAAGAGAAAACCGGCATCCGGAACCTGCGCGTGCGCTATAACCGCGTGTTCGGCTACTCGATCGAGGTAGCCAAGGGGCAGGTCGATATGGTGCCGGACTACTATGTTCGCAAGCAGACGCTTGCAAACGGCGAGCGCTACATCACGCAGGAGCTCAAGGAGCTGGAAAACACCATCCTGACGGCGAAGGACCGCATCGTGTCGCTGGAATTTGAGCTTTTCCAGCAGGTGCGCCAGACGCTTGCCGATGCTGCGCCGCGCGTGCAGCAGACGGCGCGGGCCGTCGCGGCGGTGGACGTGCTGGCAGACCTTGCCGCCGTTGCGGTACATAACCACTACTGCCGCCCGGAGATCGACCTGTCCGGTGAGATCTCCATCACCGAGGGACGTCATCCCGTGGTCGAGCAGATGCTCAAAAACGCGCTGTTCGTCCCCAATGACACGCGCCTTGGCGAGGAGGGCTGCCGCGTTGCCATCATCACCGGCCCCAACATGGCGGGCAAATCCACCTACATGCGTCAGGTCGCGCTCATCACGCTCATGGCGCAGATGGGCAGCTTCGTCCCCGCAAGGTCCGCGCGCATCGGCGTGGTCGATCAGATCTTCACACGCATCGGCGCGTCCGACGACCTTGCCTCCGGCCAGTCCACATTTATGGTCGAGATGTCGGAGGTCGCGGATATTTTGAAAAATGCAACGGCGCGGTCGCTGCTGATCCTCGATGAGATCGGGCGCGGCACCTCCACCTTTGACGGCATGGCCATTGCGCGCGCTGTTCTGGAATATGCCGCCGACCGCAGGCGCCTTGGCGCAAAGACGCTGTTTGCAACGCATTATCATGAACTGACGGACATTTCGCAGGAGCTTTCCGGCGTGCAGAATTTCAACATTGCCGTCAAAAAGCGGCAGGGAGACATGATCTTCCTGCGCAAGATCGTCCCCGGAGCCGCCGACGACAGCTACGGCGTCGAGGTGGCAAAGCTCGCGGGACTGCCCGACCGGGTGGTCTCCCGTGCGCGGGAGATCCTCAGAAAGCTCGAATCGGACACGCCGCAGGCACCCCGGAAGCAGGCCGCGCCGGAAAGCGATCAGGTCTCCATGCTCGACATGGGCGCCGAGGAGATCCGCCGCGCGCTCGAGGCCGTCACGGTCGAAACGCTCACGCCCATCGAGGCGATGAACGTCCTTTACCGGCTCAAGCAGATGCTCTGAGCGCCGCAGACTGACAGGAAAGGAAGAATCTCATGGCAAGACGCACCTCCGCACGCTATTTTAACGCGCGGCTCACAAGGGCGGAGCTCATCGCGGGATGGTGCTATCTGCCGTTTTATCTGGTCGTGCTGAGCGTGCTGCTGCAACAGCTCTTTGCGTGGCTGAAGCTGCCGCTGGATGCGATCACGCTGAACATTGCCTATTTTGCCGTCAATCTGGCGGCGGTGCTTGTGATCTTCCGCAATTTTCTGCGCCAGCCCTTTTTCGGCGCGAATTTCTGGGAGTTCCTTCAGGCCTGCATCCTCGGCTTCGTGTTCTATCAGGCGGGGACGTTTGCGGTGCAGTTTGCCGTGACAAAGCTCGGCGGCACCATCGACATTTACAACAACGAGACGGTGACAAATCTCGTGCTTCAAAACCGATATGTGATGCTCGCGGTGTCGGTCGTATTCGCGCCGATCATTGAGGAAACGCTCATCCGGGGGCTGGTGTTCGGCTCGATTCGGACGGCGTCGCGTCCGCTTGCGTATATCACCGCCATTTTTGTGTTCACCATGATGCACAACTGGCAGTATTTCGGCCTGCATCCGCTGGGAGCGGTGCTGCTGAGCTGCCTTGCCTATGTTCCGGCGTCGGCGGCGCTCTGCTGGACGTATGAAAAAGCGGGGACCATCTGGGCGTCCATCACCGTCCACGCCATCATCAACGCGATCACATTCGGGATCGTTGTACTACCCTGAGACCCAACTGGAAAGGAGACGCATCCATGCCGAAGATCCAACAGCTCGACGCCCATGTCGCAGACCTCATCGCCGCAGGCGAAGTCGTTGAGCGGCCGGCCTCCGCCATTAAGGAGCTGATCGAAAATGCCATCGACGCGGGCGCGTCGTCCATCACCGTGGAAATTCAAAACGGCGGCATGACCTTCATGCGCGTGACCGACGACGGCTGCGGCATGGAGCCGCACGATGCACGCATTGCGTTTTTGCGCCATGCGACGAGCAAGCTGCGCACGAAGGACGACCTTGCCGCCATCGGAACGCTCGGCTTCCGCGGCGAGGCCCTTGCCGCCATCGCTTCTGTCTCGAAGATCGACCTTCTGACCAAAACGCGCGGCAGCGCGTCCGGCACGGCGCTGTATCTCGAGGCGGGCGTCGTCTGCTCGGAGGAGCCTGCGGGCTGCGCCGACGGAACGACCATTCTGGTGCGCGACCTGTTTTACAACACGCCCGCGCGTATGAAATTCATGAAATCCGACACGGCCGAGGCCTCCGCGGTCTTTACCGCCGTGCAGCGTGAAGCGCTGTCACACCCGGAGATCTCCTTCCGTTTTCTCAAGGACGGCGTTGAGCAGCTCCACACCGCGGGCGACGGCGACCGCCGCGGCACGATCTATCAGGTGCTCGGGCGGCAGCTTGCAAACGATCTGACGCCGGTGGAAAGCCGGTGGGAAAAAATTGCGGTCAGCGGCTTTGTCACAAAGCCGACCGCGACCCGCGGCAACCGGAGCCTGCAATTTTTCTTCGTCAACGGCCGCTTCATCAAATCGCGGACGCTCTGCGCCGCGCTGGAGGAGGCCTATAAAAACCAGATGATGGCGGGCCGCTTCCCGGCGTGTGTCCTGCACATCACGCTCCCGGTCGAGGCCGTGGACGTGAACGTGCATCCCGCCAAGACCGAGGTGCGCTTTTTGTCGGAGCGGAGCGTCTTTGACGCCGTCCACTATGGCGTTCTCTCCGCACTCAATAAGACCCCCGGCGCGCCGGAAATGCGCCTGCCGGAGAAGCAGGAGCCAAAGCCGCAGACAGCCGCGGCGGCTCCGCAGAAGGACTTTTTCAAAACCATGACGGCGGCAGAGTACCGCGCTTCCGCGCAGGCCGCCCTGAAAGACGCCTTCGCCTCGGAGATCCAAAGACCCAAACGGCTAGATCCGCAGCCCGCCCCGGAGCCTGCGCCCGAGCGGGCAGAGCCGCCCGCTTCCGTGCGTCCCGCGCGTCCTGTGAACATCTTCCCGGACGCGCTCGAGGCGGAGCTCCTGACCGGCATGGCCGCTACGCGCCCGGAGCCGGTTCTTCCCCGTGAGCACGCGGAGCCGGAGCCGGCGGCGGAAAACGCTCCCGAGGAAAACACCATGCCCGAAACGCCCGTTCAGGAGGCGCTTCCCATCGAGGAGGAGCCATGGCGCGTGATCGGCGAAGCGCTGGACACCTATATTCTTGTTGAGCAGAGAGAGAGCCTCCTTTTTATTGACAAGCATGCCGCGCACGAGCGCATTTTGTTTGAAAAGCTCCGCAAGCAGTCCGCGCCTGTCATGTCCCAGACGCTCCTTGCGCCCATCCCTGCAGGACTGACGCGCGAGGAAGCATCTGCCGCACTGGAAAACGCCGCGCTCCTTGAGCGCTGCGGCTTCGGCATCGAGGACTTCGGTGACGGCACCGTCCTCCTACGCCGCGTGCCCTGCGACATGGACCCCGCGGATGCCGAAACCGCCCTCGCCGAGCTGACCGGCCAGCTCCTGGAGGGGCGCACCCTCGACCCCGAGGCGCTCCGCGACGAGCTTCTTCACACCGTCGCCTGCAAAGCCGCCATCAAAGCCGGTTACCACACTCAGCCCCGCGAGCGCGACGCGCTTGTCCGTGAGGTGCTCACCCGCGACGACATCAAATACTGCCCGCATGGGCGTCCGGTCTGCGTTACACTGACGAGAAAGCAGTTGGAGAAGCAGTTTAAGCGCACATAAATCCGGGCGGGTCTCTCACCGCATCGAATTTGCTCGGAAGGCTGCGGCATACACAGAAATGACCAGAAAGATGTTTACAAAACGGAGGGCCGGAAATGGAAGCATATGACCGCATCGTCTGCGTGGTTGGCCCGACGGCCTCCGGCAAGACAAAAATGGCCGTGGAGCTGGCGAAGCAGCTCGGCGGCGAGGTGATCTCCTGCGACTCCATGCAGATCTACCGCGGCATGGACGTCGGCACGGCAAAGCCGACCGACGAGGAAATGCAGGGAATCCCGCACCACATGATCGACATCGCAGAGCCGGACGAGGATTTTTCCGTCGGCCGGTATGTGGAAATGGCGGACGCGTGCGTGCAGGACGTTCTTTCGCGCGGAAAAACGGCTGTGATCGCGGGCGGGACGGGGCTGTATGTCGACAGCCTGATCGCCGGGCGGAGCTTTGCGCCGGTTCCGTCCACCGGAAAACGGGAAATGCTGGAGCGCAGAGCGGAAGACGAGGGCGTCGAGGTGCTGCACCGCGAGCTTTCGGAGGTCGATCCGGAGACGGCGGCGCGGCTTCCGCTTGCCGACCGCCGGCGCATCATCCGCGCATTGGAGGTCTATCAGGAGACCGGAATGACCATCACCGAGCACAACGAGGAGACAAAAAAGCAGCCGCCGCGCTACCGTCCGGTGTGGCTTGGCATGACGTTTGAGGACCGTGCCGCGCTGTATGCGCGCATCGATCTGCGCGTGGAGGAAATGATGCGGCAGGGGCTTGCGGACGAGGTGCGTGCGCTGCTGCGCCGCGGCGTCCCCGAGACGGCCACCGCGATGCAGGCCATCGGCTACAAGGAGCTGTTCCCCTACTTCCGGGGGGAGGTCTCCCTGGAGGAGGCGGTGGAGGCCATCAAGCGGGAGAGCCGCCGGTACGCCAAGCGGCAAATCACCTGGTTCAAGCGGGAGGAGCAAGTGGAGTTCCTTCCCATCGACGCCTTCCCCAGCCGCCAGGCCCTCTTGGAGGAGGCTGTGTCCCTGCTGGGAAAATGGGGCGTCTGGAAAGGAGGCAACGCCTGTGAACAGTAAAAAGATACG
>OMDE01000607.1_pt1 | contig 10708 bp, 9 predicted proteins | sample 1645171 | NCBI WGS metagenome assembly OMDE01 (sample SAMEA103958129, study PRJEB25191) | human gut metagenome
CAGTGCCGGTGGTTATGATTGAGCCTTACTTTGCAAGCACAACGGAAATTTTGATCTCCTTTTCCGCCTCGCTCAGATCAAGCGCACCGCCGTCTGCGATGCTCACACGCAGCTCATACAGTGTACCGTCGGCCAGGGTATCTACGGCAGCGCCTGTCTCATCCGTGATCGACCACAGCTCTTTGCCGACCTCCGCCAGCTTTCCGTCTGCACCGTAGCCATAGAGCTTCAGCTCAGCGGCGCTTCCGGAAAGATTGTTCATCCGGAATGCGACCGTCGTATTGGGATGAACATTTTCGACTGTGACGGTATTGCGCCAGCTCGCGACTTCTCCTTCGCCGCCGTCAAGCGCAAACTGTTCCTGCGAAAGAACATTTCTCGCAGCCTGGTCGAGGTCGACTTCACGGTACGGCAGCTCGGGCAGGTAGACAAAGCGGTCCTGCAGGCGCAGCAGCTCCAGATAGCCCGTCGGACAGTAGAGTGCGTTGCCGCTGTTTCCGGCGTACATGCCGATGGCCATGTTGTTGTAGCCGAACTTGTTGGAGACGTCCATCGTGAAAACAGTCTCGCCGGTCTCAAAGTCCAGAATGATGTACTGCCACATCCCGGTGGTCAGATCCTGCACATAGCCGTAGATATAGCCGGTTGCGGTGGAGAGCTTGAGAATCGATGTATCGCTCAGGTCATTTCGAGACCAGATGCTCTTCATCTCATAGCCGGAATCGGTTTTGATGGTATCGACACGTTCGACGCCGGGCGCGATCATGCAGTTGCCCTTCATCAACCAGTTCTGGTCATAAATGTTGGCATAGCTCTGAATTGAGGAGTCGTTGTTGGGGTCGGCAAGACCTGCGTTGCCTGCGCCGAACCAGTTGCACACGATGGTGCTGACAGTGCCCTCGCTGTCGTCATAGACGATGGCAGAGTTTTCAACCGCCACCTGATAGCCCTCGGGCAGATCGTCCAGCACCGGCAGACTTGCAACGATCTCACCGGTCTTCATATCCAGAGCCAGCAGCTTGACGGGGTCAGCATTGTCGGTGAACATCACAAGCTCCGGCGTCAGCGACGGAGAGCAGCCGCCGCCCCATGCAAGACCGCCGCCGGTGGTCTTGTCGCCCTCACCGCTGACTTTTGCGCCGACACTCTCATACGGCGTACACCAGACAGCCTCGACACCGTTATTGGCACGCAGCAGATAGCAGTTCTGGTTCGTCAGGATGACTGCGCCGTCTTTGGAGGCGGCAATGCCGTTTTCTGCCCCCTCACCGGGAGTCAGCTCGTAGACAAAGACTGCATCAGAGAGATCAGTCTGTTCGCCGCTTAGAATCGCATCGATGGCGGAACGTGCGATATATCCCAGTACGCCCTGCTGCTCACGCTCCGGGTAGATGCGGAAGCCGCCGGTTGCAAACCAGAGGTTTCCTTCGTAGTCAAAGACCACGGACAGAAGATTCTGCTCCAGCGTCTTGCCGAGCGCAGCCTCGGCGGCAGCTTTGATGTTGATATCCAGCACCTTTTCAAACTCCGGCAGGATGTTTCCTGCTTCATCGGTTGCGCGCAGCATCAGCACATGGTTGTTGCTGGTGGGGCAGACGATGCGGTTTTCCGAGTCCAAGAACGTATAGGAGCTCTGGATGACGTAACCGCCGCCGTCATGCTGCTTCGGGGAGAAATAGCCCAGCGTCGTGGTTTCCTTCGCGTTCAGGTCGCGGATGGCGATGCCGCCGAGCAGCGGCACGACCGCGTGGCCATAGCTGTCAAAGTAAATGGCAGGCGAAGCGTTCGCGTTGGTTTTCTCATAGGAAACGTTGATTTCCGGGTAGATGCCGAGCGGCAGAACTTCATCCGTGGAGTCGGTATTGTAGCCGTCGTGGTGAATGTTAGCGTCGCTCTTTGCCATATAGGGGTTTTCGTCGACACGCTTGGCGCGCAGCGTCTTGACCGGCAGGGCAGAGGACAATGCGTCGGACGCCGGGGTCTCCTCTGTGCCAGCGTCCTCCGGCATATCATCCTCCGGCGAGGCTTTCTCTGATGCGGCCGTTTCGGGCGTCTGCGTTTCAGAGACCGGGGAAGACTCGGCTGGCGTCTGTGTACAGGCTGCCATGCTCAGGCAGAGCGCAGCAGCCAGCAGCAAGAGCAGCGCAGAGCGTAATACTTTTTCCATTTTCATCAAAATATCCTCCGTTTATTTATTTTTCATACAGTTTGTTGGGGTTTTATGCGAGCCAGGTGTAAAGTCCCAGTTGAAACGCTTCCTCAGAAACGGGCTTCAGCAGGAAATAATCGGCCCGCAGTCGGAAGGCGTGAAGCGAGAAATCAAGATCACTGCACCAGATCATCCGGCACACGGGACATAAGGAACGAAGGTGCTCCACTGCATTCAGCCCTGCCACCCCGGAGAGTGCAATGACAGCATTGGTTGGAGCATCTTTCTGCGCCGCTTCAAAAAAGCGTTCCTGGTCGTCATATTGCACGACCTGAGGAAACAGCCCCTTCGATTCACAGAACCGGGTGATTTGTTCGGCATAGCGCTGCCGCTCCGCTTCCTGTTCTGCCAGTACGGCAATACGATACACAGACCGCCCTCCTTCCTGAATCCAATTTGACGCCTTGCTTACGCTCAGTATAAAAAGGTTCTGCCGGTCTTTCAAGCGCCGTGGCACGAAAGGGACGATTATGGCACGAATTCCGGGGTTGTGGCTTCTCCAACCTTGACGCTCTGTGATATAATCACTTTGGATTTGAATATGTGCAGGAAGAGGAAGGAGAATTCGCTGCATGAGAATTGCGATTGTGGACGATCTTGCCGCGGAACGTGCACTGCTGAAAGACCGGCTGGAGCAGCAGCTTCACCGGAGAAATGTGCAGGCGGATATTCTGGAATACGAAAGCAGCGAGAAATTTCTGGAAGCAGCAAGGAAAGCCCCCTTTACTGCCGCATTTCTGGATATCTATATGAATGGCATGACAGGCATGGAGGCGGCAAAAGAGCTGCGCAAAACCGATACGGATTGTCTGCTGGTTTTTACCACGACCTCCACCGATCATGCGCTGGAGGGATTTCAGGTCCGGGCGCTGCACTATCTGGTCAAGCCCTTCACCGAGGAGGACATCGATGCGCTGACGGACGAGCTGCTTGCCCGCGTACCGCAGCCGGAGAAATTTATGACACTGCGGGTAGACGGGAGCGAGTTCCGGCTGCGGTATCGGGATATTGTCTATGCCGAGCATTTTGCCCACATGATCTACGTCCATACGACGGTTCAAAAGACGCTTGCCACACGCCAACCCTTCAAGTCGTTCATCTCCCCACTAAAGGATGACACACGCTTTTTTGTGTGCGGGCGCGGCGTGATCGTAAATCTGGAACACGCGAAGGATCTGGAAGGTGCCGCCTTCCGCATGGCGGACGGAAGCCGCGTGTTTGTCAGTCATGACCTTCTGAAAAGCGCCCGGCAGGCATTTATGGAGTTCTTGCTTCAAAGGGGGCGGATGGTATAATGGAGCTGCTGCGTCCAATTCTGGAGCTCGGCGTGGTGATTCCCGGCATGCTGCTTGCCTGCTTCCCGGCAAAATCCAGCTTAAAGCAGCCGCTGTCAAAGCTTGTTTTGTGGCTTGTTCCGCTGCTTGCGCTGCTTTGCGCCGCCGGAGGCGTGGTGTGCTATGCGCGCCGCATGCCGACTGCGCCGATGCTTGCAGGCCTAACCTTGCTTGCAGTCGTGATCTACATAAAAACGCTCCGGATTTCGCTTTGGAAATCCGGAACGATTGCGTTGTCCGTCTGTGCGGTATTTGCCTGTATCAACAGCCTTTCAAGAGCGATCAACGCCGCTATGCTGGCCGGTTTGCCGCAGGCGCAGGCTGCGCCGTGGTTCTGCCTGCGGTCTGCGATTTGCTATCATGCGATCTGCTGGCTGTTTGCTGCCATCGCCTATTATCCTGCGACGCACAGCGTGCGGAGGATGGTCGAGGATGAAAACTTTGCGCAGACCTGGTATGTGTTCTGGGTGCTGCCGCTGGTGTTCATTGCGCTGAATCTGTTTATGATCCCCAAGTATGCGGACACGCTCTATACCGGGCGTGTTTTGCAGGGGTATTTTGTGATCAGTATCACACTTTTGTTTTTGATGCTTTTCTTCAACGCAATCTTCCTTCTGATGGCGATCAGCATCAACCGGAATGTGAGATTGCAGCAGGAGAACCAGCTGCTTTCCATGCAGCAGCAGCGCTACGAAAGCCTGAAAGCTGCCATTGAGGAAGCCCGGCAGGCGCGGCACGATCTGCGCCACCAGCTATGTCAGCTCGCCGCCCTTGCAGAAGAAGGGAATCTTGAAAAGATCAAAGCCTATCTTTCCAGCGCAGTTTCCAGAATCCCGAGTCTGGAGCTGCATTTCTGTGAAAACCGGGCGGCAGACGGCGTGGTCGGGTATTACTGCGCACTTGCGAAGCGGGAGCAGATCCCATTTTCCGTACAGCTCGATCTGCCGGAATGTCTTCCTGTAGACGAAATCAATCTGTGTCTGGTTCTCTCGAATCTGCTGGAAAATGCGCTGGAAGCCAGCCTGCGTACTGCACCTGCCAGACGCAGAATCGAGCTGACCGCCTATCTGCATGGAAACAGTCTGGCACTGATTCAGGTTGAAAACACATATGATGGAGTTATCCGGGAAAAAGACGGGGTATTTCTGTCCTCCAAGCGAAAAGGAAACGGTGTTGGTATCCAGTCCGTCCGCCATATCGCAGAAAAATCCGGTGGGGTGAGTACAGTCACCTATCAGGACGGCCTGTTCTGCGCAAAGGTCATGCTCCGCAGATAATTATGCCCAGCCTTTCCAAAACGGCACAGCCACAGATTTCAACAGTCTTGTCTCCAGCAAGCGCTGAACAAGCCGTATTTCTGTTTTTGTAAAGATATCTGACTTCATTGCGTCCCAACCCATCTGGTTGCCGCAGATGCCAGCTGAAAATTCATAATCCGGTTACAGTTCCAGCAAGATTTCGTTACAACTTTCTGTCACACTGACAGCAGTTCGAAAGAACGGAACACCCCGTGGGGAAAGGAAGTTTGACCTATGAAAAAAGTATTGGCAATTTTGCTTGCCCTCTCGGTGCTGGCCTTGAGCGCCTGCGCAGCCAGACAGGCTAATTCGGATACACAGAAGGATTCCAACACAGCGGAAACGGAGCAGAAGCCCGGCTCCGAGCAGACGGAGCAGCCCGCGCAGGAAGCAAAGCGCGTCGAGCCGCTGGCAGAAAGCCTTGATCTGAACGCGCTGACCGATGCGACCGTCGCGGCGAGCTTCGGCGCAGACGACATTTCCGAAACCGACGGCAAAACAGAACTCACGCTGACGGTCTATGATTACGACATCTATGACATGGTCGATATCGCGCAGCTTGCCGTTGGCGATACGATCGTTGTGGACGGCAAGGACATGGTCGTCACGTCCAGAGAGGACGAGAACGGCTTTGTCACCATCAACGGAGGCCTGGAGCAGGGCGGCGTCGATTTGACGAGCGACGATTCGGGCGTCTACTACGCCGTTGGTCTGGATGACACAAAATCGTATCACGAGCTCGGCAAGGTCACCGTACCGGTTGCCGAGGGCTTTGTCCTGACGGATAATGCAGACCCCGAGCATCCGGATGAAACGTATGCCGCAGCGAACCTCGCAGAGCTTGCTGCGTCTGAACCCGGCTTTACCGCCAACAACACGTTGGCGACCATCGAACACGGCGAGCTGACTGTCCTGGTCAGAAGCTATACGCCGTAATTCTGAAACGCAGGAAAATGCCCGGAGGTCTTCTGCCTCCGGGCATTTTCCTGCTTTGCGGCAGGCGTCTCCGCCGCCCGTGCCGGGCAAGCGGCTTGACCGCGCCGGAATTGCGGACTATAATAATGCAGAAATTCCGGAATGAAAGGGCAGGCTTTATGAAAGAAAACCGAAAGCTCCTGAAGGAAGTTCTCAAGGACATCCAGCACGATATGTCGGACGAGGAGGTTCTGAACCTGCTGGCAGACAGCAAAATTTCCGAAAGTCCTGCAACGGAAAAATACACGCTCGGGCAGCGCGCGGCGGACGCGATCGCAAAATTTGCGGGCAGTTGGGCATTTATCTTCGCGTTCACGGGCGTGCTGATCTTGTGGATGGTCATCAATACGATTCTGGCGGCAGATGCGTTCGATCCGTTCCCGTTTATCCTGCTGAATCTGGTTTTGTCCTGCGTCGCGGCGATCCAGGCACCGCTCATCATGATGAGCCAGAACCGGCAGGAGGAAAAGGACCGCCGCCGCGCGGAAAATGATTACAAGGTCAATCTTAAAACCGAGATCATGATCGAAGACCTCCACGACAAGGTCAACGCCATTCTTGCCAAGCAGTCTGCATTGGAGAAAAAATTGCAGGAGCAGGAAAAGTCCAAATCGTAAACAGAAAGCCCGGTGTACCGCCCAAACGAATGGTACGCCGGGTTTTCATTGGATCCCCGTCAGCTGATCGGGGAATTGAGCCGCGGCAGCGCATGAAAATTGCGGAACAAGAGCTGGAAATTTGTGTTGACAAATGTTATCACCCTGTGATATTCTCGAAATATAACATGCGTTAATATTTGAAGAGGAGGCGGGATGCGGTGGAACACAACAGACTGTCCGACGGAGAATGGAAGCTGATGAAGGCGCTCTGGGCACGGTCGGGACAGACATTGGCGGAGCTGGTGACTGCGTTGGACGCGGACACGGGGTGGAGCCGGGCGACGATCTTTATGATGCTCAAGCGTTTGATCACCAAGGGCGCGGTCACGATGGACAGCAGCGGAAAATTTCAAAAATACAGCGCAGCGATCACCTATTCTGATGTCGAGCCGGAGGAAACAGAGTCGTTTCTGTCCAAGGTCTACGGCGGCAGCGTGGGAATGATGGTATCAAATTTGGTCGGACGCGGCGCGCTGTCCGAACAGGAGATTCAGGAGTTAAAAGCCATTCTGGACGCAGCGGAAAAATAGGAGGGATCGGCATGCTGAAAGAAGTTTTGACCATTTCGGCGCATGCGCTGCGCATCCTGTTCCTGACGAAAAAGCAGCGTACAAGCGTTCTGTGCGTGATTCTGGCGCTGCTGCTCGTCGCTTCTGCGACCGGCTGCTCGTTTACAGAACTGACGCAGCAGAAAGCAGAAGAAACCACATTGCCGGAGAAGCCGGAAACAGGCATATCGGAAACCGCGCCTGCGCCGGAGCAGGCGCAGAAGGATGGATTCCTGCGTGATGCGGCGCTGCGCACAAAGTTTACGCCGGATGCTGCACAGGTGCCGGACGATGAGATCGTCGGCTTTTTCCGCGCCGCCGAAGGTGCGCTTGCGGATAAGCAGGGACTGGAGTTTGTGACGCTGGATGGGTTTTCGCCGGAAAATTTCTTTCTGCTGTTTCTGGCGTGGACCGATGAGGATACGCTGCGCAGCTGCCAGAATCCTGCTGACAAGCTGTTTTACTTCTCAGAAGCAGCCATTTGCCGGACGCTGGACTGCTATTTCAAAGACTATCGCTTCGACATCACGCGCTGTGAAAGCTATGACGCGCAAAGCGGTATGGTCGTTGTCCCAACTGTCTCTGTCGATGGCGGCGCTCTGGATATGCGTTTTTATGGGAAGAAGCAGAATGGCGACATGATAACATATGCCGTCGATTTTTACACTGCGGAGGGCAATGGAGCATCCGAACGGCTTTCTCACCGGAAAGAATATACACTCCAATGCTATGACGGCGGATTCTATCTTCTGAGTGCCAATGGTGTAAACACGCCTGATCGGATCGGAGAAATTGGCGGCATTTTCCTCTGGGACGCATGGGACATGCTGCCGAAGACGCTGACAGAGGGGTTCACAGACCTTGGCGTCGTTGGCGTTTCGCGAGAGAACTATGACGTGGTCATGTACGGCCGCGACGGCCTGTATGTCCATGTGCCCCGTTTACAGGAGGGCAAGGAGGACACGGAGCGGGGACTTGGTGACAGAGTGTGTGGTATCTATACGACATCCCCGGATTATCCGACACAGCGCGGCCTGCGCGTTGGCGATCCGGAGTCCCGGGCGATAGAGCTTTACGGTGAAGATTACCTGTGGGACACCTTTGGATACGAGCAGCAGGACGGCGTGATCACACGCATCGGTTTCTTTACATATTACGATGCATGGGGCACGGACGCGGTGATCGCGCCGCCGCCCGTTGATTACCTGCCGGAGAATTGATGGAGGGAGGATGATCGAAATGCGAGAGATTTTGAGCCTTTCGGCGCTGATTCTGGCTGTGCTTTTGGTGCGGGCGATCTTCAAAAACCGCGTGCCGAAGCGGATGCTCTATTGCCTCTGGCTGGTTGTGCTTCTGAAGCTGTGCTTGCCGGGAACTTTGTTTTCGCTGCCGGTTCTTCCGGCAGAGAAGTTGGTTGCTCCGACGCAAATTTCGGAGCTGCCCGCGCAGACTACGCCGGTGATCCAGCAGCCGGCACAAACCGTGATGCAGCCGCAAACACCCGCGCAGCAGCAGGTTTCCCCTGCACAGGAAACTGCAAAACCGGCTGCAAAGCCGTTGACGACGGCACAGATTCTTCAAATTGTCTGGTTCGGCGGCAGCGCATTGCTCGGACTCTGGCTGTTCGGCGCGTGGGCGGTGTTTACGATTCGGCTGCACCGCGACCGGCGTTTTCTCGGCAAGCGCGGCGGAACGTGCATCTATGTTTCCGGAGCGGTCAAATCGCCGTGCCTTGCCGGTCTGATTCCGGCGGTCTATCTGACAGAGGACGTGCTGCAAGCGGACGATACAGAACTCATTTTGCGCCACGAGCTGACGCATATGCGGCATCTGGATTTCCTGTGGTCGTTTTTCCGGATGGCGGTGGTAGTCGTGTATTGGTGGAATCCGTTCATCTGGCTTGCTGCGATTTGCTCCAAGCGCGACGCGGAGCTTGCCTGCGACGAGGCGGTTGCCGCAAAACTGCCGGAGCGTGAGCGCCTTGCCTATGCCCGCGCGATTCTGGCACAAGCACCGCGCAAAACGGCAGCGCTGAGTTTGGCTGGACCTCCAGTCAAGGAGCGCATTTTGTTCCTGACGAAAAAGCAGCGCACCAGCGTATTGTGTGTGGTTCTGGCTTTGCTGCTCGTCGTGTCCGCGACTGGCTGCTCGTTTGCGGAGCTGACGCGCCGGGAAGCAGAACAGGCTGCACCCGCCGAGGAAGAAACGCAGCCGAAAACGGAGCCGCAAGCCGAAGCAGCGCCGGAACCAACTGCGGAAATAACGCAGCCGGAGCGCACATCGCTGGAAGAAGAACTTCCGGTTGACGAGACCGCGCGGGCGGAGTGGTTCGACTTTGCGGACCGGTGGCGTTTGGACTATCTGCCGGTCTTTTCGCGCGGGGCGGCACCTGCATCGACATCGGAATATCTGATGTGGGTTTTCGCTCGGAATATGGATGCGTTCAAAGCGCAGGGCTATATGACAAAATCGGACGTGGAAACGGAAATCCGGGCGCATTTCGAGGTTGAAAACCTGACGCACGAAGGGCTTACACGGACGTGGGATTATGACGGCGAAACGTACACGGCTGTTCCGGGCGGCGTAAAGGATCGGCCGCTCGCGCGGCTCGACGGCATCACGACGTCGGAGGAAAACGGGCGGCGCATTTACTACGTGCAATACACTCTGGTGCAGCCGGAACATCTGGTGCTCAGTGAGCAGGAGCGGCAGGCACTGGCGGAGCAGATCGCGCGCGGAGATTCCGCAGATTTGCAGGAACTCAGTTCCTATACGATTTGCTTTGCCTATGAAAAAGGCAAGCCGGTTTTTCTGAGCCATACGGAGCGTTCGAGCATTGATCTAGAATATGACGACATAAAAACCTGGAGCTGGGCGCCGTATGAAACGCTCTATCGGACGGATGGCGTCCGCATGGGGCTGGTGCGGGAGGCCGATGGGACGCGGCGCATCGGTGAAGTCCCAGACACAAAGGTCTGGATCCGGCTGAAGGACGGCACGCTTCTTTCTGATGAGCCGTTTGACGCCTGCATCGACTATATGGGCGAGCCGGAGGGAGAGGTCTATTGCATCCGAAACGGCACCGGCTACCGCTATACCGTCAGCGCCGGTGACGGAAGCTTCCGGCTGAGCGAGGTGGACGAACCGAAGACCTTGGCAGAAGATCATTTTGGCTATCGCCTGCGCGTTACCCGCTGGGACAGCCGCGAACCATGCTATGGCATCGTGACCGCAGACGGAACCGAGGTGATCGCAGCGGTCTATGAGCGCGTGGAGATCCCATTGCCGGATCGCTTCCTGCTCTACGAAGGCGGCGCGTCGCAGGGGCCTGTCATGGGCCGGTGCCGACTGACGGATGAGAGCGGCAACACGCTTTGCGCGCGCTTCCATTGGATCGACTACAGCGTATTTGACGACGGGTACATCGGGATCGCGGTATGCTATGGCGAGCGCGCGGCGTATCCGTGCTATGACGAGGACGGTCAGCCGATGCCGGAGGGCTACTGGCTCGTAGACCGGGACGGAAAGCTTTGCAGCGAGCGCTTCGTGAAGCTTTCCTTTGGGGACGGTGATGAGACGCACGCGGCGTCGGAAGACGATGTCCTGCGCGCCCTGCGTGAAGACGGCACGGAAGAACTGCTGCCGGTCGCAGAGCTGCTGCTTCCGTAGCTTAGATGGAAAGACA
>OMDE01000617.1_pt1 | contig 10531 bp, 10 predicted proteins | sample 1645171 | NCBI WGS metagenome assembly OMDE01 (sample SAMEA103958129, study PRJEB25191) | human gut metagenome
AGGCTCCGTTCGTCGCCCGCAAGGCGAAGGCCGGTCAGTTCATCATTTTCCGTGTCGACGAGAAATCAGAGCGCGTTCCGCTGACGATCGCGGGCTATGACCGCGAAAAGGGAACGGTTGCGATCATCTTCCAGAAGGTCGGCCTGTCCACCGAGATGCTCGGCAGTCTGAACGAGGGTGACTATATTCAGGACTTCGTCGGCCCGCTTGGCAAGCCGACGGACGTGGAGGGCAAAAAGCGCGTGTGCGTAGTTGGCGGCGGTGTCGGCTGTGCAATCGCGTATCCGTCCGCAAAGGCGTTTAAAGAGGCTGGCGTCGAAACCGATGTGATCGTTGGCTTCCGCAACAAGGACATCGTCATTCTCGAAGACGAGTTCAAGCAGGCCTGCGACCATCTGTACCTCATGACCGACGACGGCTCCTACGGCGAACACGGCTTCGTGACCGTCAAGCTGCAGCAGCTGCTTGAGTCCGGTATCCAGTATGACGAGGTCCTCGCCATCGGCCCGATCCCGATGATGAAGTTTGTCTCCAAGACGACCGAACCGTTCGGCGTCAAGACCGTTGTCTCGCTGAACCCGATCATGGTCGACGGAACCGGTATGTGCGGCGGCTGCCGCGTCACGGTCGGCGGCGAGGTAAAGTTCGCCTGTGTCGACGGCCCGGATTTTGACGGCCACAAGGTCGATTATGACGAGCTCATGAGCCGCAACAGCGTCTACCGCGAGAGAGAAGCAGAAGAGCGCAAGACCCATATCTGCCGCATCCAGAAGATGGGCGAAGAGCTCATCAAGTAAGGGGAGGGAATCATCATGGCTAATATGCAGGCTACCAAGACTCCGATGCCGGAGCAGGACCCGAACGTCCGCAATAAGAATTTCAAGGAAGTCACGCTGGGTTATACCGCTGAGATGGCCATCAATGAGGCCAAGCGCTGCCTGCAGTGCAAGAAGCCGCACTGTGTCGAGGGCTGCCCGGTCAATATTCATATTCCCGAATTTATCCATGAGGTCGCCGAGGGCAACTTCGAAAAGGCCTATGAGATCATCACCGATACCAATGCGCTGCCCGCCCTTTCCGGCCGTGTCTGTCCGCAGGAGACGCAGTGCGAATCCAAATGCGTTCGCGGCAACAAGGGCGAGCCAGTCGCGATCGGCCGTCTGGAGCGCTTTGTCGCCGACTGGTACCGCGAGAACATCAACGCCATGCCGAAAAAGGCTGAGTCCAACGGCATCAAGGTCGCTGTCGTCGGCTCCGGCCCGTCCGGCCTGACCTGCGCGTCGCTGCTTGCCAAGAAGGGCTATGCGGTGTCCCTGTTTGAGGCGCTGCACACTGCCGGTGGCGTTCTGGTCTACGGCATTCCGGAGTTCCGTCTGCCGAAGGCTATTGTCGCCAATGAGGTCGAAAAACTGAAGGCGCAGGGCGTTGAAGTCATGACCGATATGGTCATCGGCAAGGTCCTGTCCATCGACGAGCTGTTTGAGATGGGCTTTAAGGCTGTGTTTATCGGCTCCGGCGCAGGTCTTCCGATGTTCATGCACATCCCCGGCGAATCCCTCAAGGGCGTCTGCTCGGCAAATGAATACCTGACCCGCATCAACCTGATGAAGGCGTATCTCGAAGAGAGCGACACGCCGATCCTGCACTCCAAGGCAGCGGCGATCGTCGGCGGCGGCAACGTCGCGATGGATGCCGCCCGCTGCGCAAAGCGCATGGGCACCGACAAGGTGTACATCGTCTACCGCCGCGGCGAGGCCGAAATGCCCGCCAGACTGGAAGAGCAGCACCACGCGAAGGAAGAGGGCATCGAGTTCCTGACGCTCACCAACCCGACCGAGATCCTCGGCGGTGAGGATGGCCGTGTGTGCGGCATGAAGTGCATCAAGATGGAGCTTGGGGAACCTGACGCGTCCGGCCGCCGCCGCCCGATCCCCGTTGAGGGCAGCGAATTCGTGCTGGATGTCGATATGGTCATCATGTCCCTCGGCACATCTCCGAACCCGCTGATCCGCTCCACCACGCCGGGCCTCGAGACAAACAAAAAGGGCGGCATCATCGTCGACGAGAACGAAATGTCTACCCGTGAAAACGTCTTCGCAGGCGGCGACGCCGTTACCGGCGCTGCGACTGTCATTCTGGCTATGGGCGCAGGCAAGAAGGCTGCGGAAGCCATCGACCGCAAGCTGCAGGGCAAATAAGCTGTTTAACAGCCGGCAGTCCCGGCTACAATCTCCATAAACGCAGAAGCTCCGGCAGCGTTTGCTGCCGGAGCTTTTCAAATGATGGAGGGTCTTATGAAGGTCAAGGATTGTATGTCCAGAAATGTCGTCAGCGTCGGTGCACAGGAGCCGGTTTCCGTTGCAGCGCGGCTCATGAGCCGGTATAACCTCGGCTTTCTGCCGGTTCAGGGGGAAAATGGGCGGCTCTGCGGGGTTCTGACAGATCGCGACGTTGTGCTGCGCTGCGTCGCGGCAGGGAAAGCGGCAGAGCAGATGCGTGTGAGTGAGGTCATGTCCGCAGGCGTTTTGTCCGTCGAGGCAGGGGAGGATGCGGCAAAGGCCGCGCGCCTCATGTCGCGCGCGCAGCTGCGCAGACTGCCGGTTACGCAGAATGGAAAGCTGACCGGCATGATCTCCGTTGCGGATTTTGCGCGGCGCGGCAATTTTGGCATGGAAACAGCGCAGTGCATGGAAGCCATTTGCAGCCCGGTCGTGCATCTGGATTAAAAATGCGCGCTGCGTATGCAGCGCGCACCAAAATCAATATTCCACTTCCTGATTGGCCGGTGTTTCCAGCAGCTCCGGGTTTTCCAGCAGCTTCTTGAGCAGGCGGATGGTCTTGGAGTAATAATAGCCGTCTGCCAAACGCTCGTCGATGGTGAGGCCCAGATCGAGCATTTCGCGCATTTCGATCGTGCCGTCCTCGTGATAGACCGGACGCTTCGACTTTTCGCCGATGATGCAGAACACGGAGCAGGTGCCCCAGTTCGTCAGATGATGATAGCCGCAGTTGAGCTTAATGGAGCCAAGATTGGAGATCACACACGTCGTATAATACGGGTCTGTCTCAATGATGCTGGCGGGTATCCAGCCGTGGATATCCAGACGCGTCAGGATCCAGACCAGGAACTTGCCAAGGAAGCGCGGCATATGGTTGAAGAAATCCATGTTGTCGGTCGAGGAATCGACCTTATGGACATCCTTGCAGTCAAGGATCTGATGGCGCAGATCCTCGTGGATGGACTCGACGTTGGATTCGTCCTTCGCGTGAATAACGGCCAGCGCCTCCGCCGCTTCGTCCGCAAACTGCTTCTTTACAACGAAGGACATGGATACCTCATTGCGCTGATAGAAGTTCTTGTTGGCAATGAATCGGTTCATCTTCGGGCGCAGCGTGATCGTCTTGACGAGTCCTGCCACGATAATATGGAACATGGTGTAGGGGAACTCTGTCTCCGACTCGTTTTTCTTTTTGAGATACGCGTTCATATTGGTGAGGTCGATCGTTTCTCTGATATAGGCCTCGTTGTCGCAGCGGTTCGGGTAGATCAGCGGCGTAATAAAGTGCATACCGTCCAGATCGCGCAGCAGCACACCGTCCTTCCGGTCGCCCCAGCGACGTTTTTTCTTTTCCATTGTAATCACACACCTTAATTAACGGAAATCCGCCAAGAATGTCTATAAGATACCAGACAGCGGCATAAAATGCAAGCCTGAACCACAAAATACAGGTCAAATCACGGAAAATGTACACATCTGTTTTTCTCACATGGGCACTTGTCAGGAATCAAGAATTGAAGTTGTGAAAAATTCACAAAAGAAAACTCGAAATTTGAGGCATTTTTCATATTTCAGCACTTGACATCGCTAAAGTATGTGGGTATAATGAGGCCATCATTTCAAGGAGGTGCGCACCATGATGCAGTTCACGGCAAAGCAGAATACCGCTTGTTCCGATGCGTCCAGCTGCGCACCGGCTACCTGCTGTGCAGCATCCGCCTGCACGGCTGATTCTGCCGCAGTCTGCAAGGACACTGCCATTCTGGCAGTGTCCTTTTCTATTTCCATTCTGGTTCTTGTATCCATTTGCATTCGCGTTTTCCCCATTATCGGCCTGTTGGTACTTCTGGTACTGGCATGGGGCCTTGTAAACGGAATGCTTCTTATTATGATGTACAAGCTTAAAAACGCAAAAAGCGACAGGATTTGGATCCCTGAAGCGGCCTGAGGGCCGGACTTATCCGGGCATTCGAAGCGGTTCTGCTTTTTGCAGAGCCGCTTTTTGAATAGCAAAACAGCAAAAAGAACAAAGTGAGGTAAATGAAAATGAAAAAAGCAATGAAACTCGTAAGCCTCGTTCTGGCAGTCGTGATGCTGCTGGGCTGCCTGACAGCCTGCGGCTCCAAATCCGCCACCACGGATGCAACAGCTTCTACTGACACAGCGTCCAATGACACTGCCGCTGCCTCCGACGGCGGCGAGATCGTCATCGCTCTCATCAGCAACACGACCGGCGACTATGCCCAGTACGGCCAGCCCGTCCGTGACGGCGCAATGCTCTATATCAATCAGCTGAACGCCAATGGCGGCATCAACGGCAAGCAGGTCAAGGTTCTGGAATACGATGACAAGGGCGACGGCGTTGAGGCTGTCAACGCGTACAACCTCGCCTGCGACAACGGCATCACCGCTGTCTTCGGCGCTACGCTGACCGGCACGACCATTGCGCTGGCTGATGCGACCTATGAGGACAATATGCCGCAGGTCACCGCTTCCGCAACCGCTACCGGCGTCACCGTCATCGACCCGGCTGACCCCGAAAGCGAGATCCGTCCCAACGTCTTCCGCGCCTGCTTCATCGACCCGTATCAGGGCGAAAAGATGGCAAACTACGCCGTTGAAAAGCTGAGCGCCAAGACCGCTGCTGTCTTCTATCAGACCGGCAACGACTACTCCGAGGGCCTGATGAACGCGTTCGTGGCAAAGGCTGCCGAGCTTGGCCTGGAGATCGTCGACACCGAGGCATTTGCCGAGGGCGATAAGGACTTCAAGGCCCAGATGACCAACATCGCCGCTGCCGATCCCGACGTTGTCTTCGCTCCCATTTACTACGCTGAGGCTGGTCTTGCCATCACGGCAGCCCGCGCAGCTGGCTGCGACGCAGTCTTCATGGGCGGCGACGGCTTCGGTTCCGTCAAGAACTACGCTTCCGCGGAAGATCTCGAAGGTTCTGTCTACTGCTCTGGCTACGCGCCCGGCACGGATTCCGTCAAGCAGTTCGAAGAGGACTACAAGGCTGCTTATAATGTCGACGAAATCCCCAACATGTTTGCGCCTCTGGCATACGACGCTGCCATGCTGCTCTGCGAGGGTCTGAAGGCTGCCGAAGAGCAGGGCCTGACCGCTGGCACTGACGAATACAAGCAGGCTGTCATCGACGCCATCAAGAACATGAACGGTACCGAGGGCATCACCGGTTCCTATTCCTTCGACGAGTACAACAACCCCATCAAGCCCGTTGCCATCATCGAGCTGACCGGCGGCGACGAGGTCTATCAGGAAATGTACTAAGAGCTGCTGATTTCCATTGCATAAAGCAGAGAAACGCGTTATAATCAGTAAGAATTTGTCGGTTCCTGCCTGATATAGCATGAACCAGCTAGACAGGTACGGAGTGCTTCTCCGTACCTGTCCACGGCGGACATCGGATGGACGGTTCCAAGCGCGCTTGGCGCCGGCCATCGGGTGTCCGCAATAGAGAAGGAAAGTGAGGTATCAACATGAACCTGTCCCTGCTGCTCTCGCAGCTGTTCAATGGCCTCCAGACAGGCTCGATCTACGCGCTGGTGGCACTTGGCTACAGCATGGTCTACGGTATTATCCTGCTTTTGAACTTCGCACACGGCGACATCATCATGGTCGGCGCATATGCTGCCTTTTACGCCATGACGAACTTCCATCTGCACCCCATCGTATCTGTTATCATCGCGGTCATTACCAGCACGCTCCTCGGCGTTGTGATTGAAAAGGTTGCCTATACGCCGTTGCGCAAGGCGCCGAGACTGAGCCTGCTTATCACCGCGATCGGTATCTCGTTCCTTCTGGAAAACGGCGCGCAGCTGCTCTTTGGCTCCGATACGAAGAGCATGGATCCCATTGTTCCGGGCAATATTTCGCTCGGCTCTGTGACCATCAGCAACGCAGCGCTGTTGACCATTATTGTGACCATCATTGCCATGGCTGCCCTGACCGTCGTTGTGCAGAAGACGAAGCTCGGCAAGGCCATGCGCGCCGTGTCTGAGGATATGGGCGCGGCACAGCTGATGGGCATCAGCCTGAACAGAACGATCTCCTTTACGTTCGCCATCGGCTCGGCGCTTGCCGGTATCGGCTCTGTCTTGTATCTGTGCGCCTATCAGCAGGCGTCGCCCACGATGGGCTCTATGCTGGGCCTGAAGGCGTTCGTTGCCGCCGTCCTCGGCGGTATCGGCTCGATCCCCGGCGCGATGATCGGCGGCTTTGCCATTGGTCTTCTCGAAGCGCTCGTTTCGGCAGTCGGTCTTTCCATCTGGAAGGACGGCGTTGTATTTGCGATTCTGATCGTCGTTCTGCTGGTCAAGCCGACCGGTATTCTTGGCCGTCCGCAGACGGAAAAAGTGTAAGGAAGGGGAGACGGACTATGAAGAAAACACGATCTGCCATCCGCATTCCCATGCCGCTGCGGTATCTGATCAATCTTGTGCTGATCCTCGCGCTGTGGTTCGTGCTGTATACGCTCATTCAGAACGGAACCATCACAAACTATTGGAGCGGCATTCTCATCACTGTCGGCATCAATATCATCCTCGCAACCTCGCTGAACGTCGCGACTGGCTATCTGGGCCAGCTCCCGCTTGGACACGCGGGCTTTATGGCGGTCGGCGCATATGCGGGCGGCATTTTCATGAAGGCAGTCCCGGTGCAGGAGCTTCTGAAATCCGGCAACACGGGTGCAGCGATCCCGTATATCCTGTTGGCGCTGCTGATCAGCGCGGTCGTTGCCGGTATCTTCGGCATTCTGATCGGCATCCCGGCGCTGCGTCTGCGCGGCGACTATCTGGCAATTATCACGCTGGGCTTCGGCGAGATCATCCGCGTCATCCTGACGAACATTGACTCCGTGATCGGCAAGGACTTTACATATGGCGCAGCCGGTCTGAAGCGTATTCCAAAATATTCCTCATTTACACTGGTGTTTATCTGCGTGGTCGTGTCCTGCTATATCATCCACACGATCATGAAATCCCGCCATGGCCGTGCAATCCTGTCTATCCGTGAAGATGAGATCGCGTCCGAGAGCGTCGGCGTGCAGACGACGTATTATAAGACGTTCGCCTTCGTCGTCTCCGCTATGCTGGCCGGTATCGCGGGCTGCCTGTACGCGGGCTATATCGGCTCTTTGTATCCCTCGACGTTCAAGTTCATGAAGTCCATTGAAATTCTGGTCATGGTCGTGCTTGGCGGCATGGGCTCCATGCTGGGTTCGATCCTGTCGGCAACTGTGCTCACCATCCTGCCGGAGCTGCTGCGTTCGTTCTCGGATTACCGCATGGTCGTATACTCTCTGGCACTTGTCGTGATGATGATCTTCCGGCCGAAGGGACTGCTCGGCAGCTACGATTTCTCGCTTTCCCGCAGCCTTGAAACCTTCCTGAACCGGCTGCTCGGACGCACAGAAAATCCAAAGAAGGAGGCGGCAGACAATGAGTAACAAATGGGTCAATCCACAGCCCAAGCTTGTTCCGCAGCCGTACACGAACCTGCTGACGGAACGTGACATCGGCAAGCCTCCGATTCTGGAAACGCGCCACCTCGGCATTGACTTCGGCGGTCTGACCGCTGTTGCCGACTTCAACCTCGCCATCGGCCGCACGGAGATCACCGGCCTGATCGGCCCGAACGGCGCAGGCAAGACGACGATTTTCAATTTGCTGACCAACGTGTACAAGCCGACCCGCGGCTCTATTCTTCTGGACGGCGTTTCAACAGAAGGGAAGAGCACGGTCGAGGTCAACCACATGGGCATTGGCCGAACCTTCCAGAACATCCGCCTGTTCCGCAATCTGACCGTTCTGGACAACGTTTTGATCGGCCTGAACAATGAAATGAAATATTCCGCCGCTTCCGCCATTCTCCGCCTGCCGGGGTATTGGAGACGCGAACGCATTGCAAAGGAGCGCGCGCTGGAGCTGCTGAGCATTTTCAACATGGAAAATGTGGCGGATCATTTGGCAGGCAGCCTGCCGTATGGCGCACAGCGCCGGTTGGAGATCGTCCGCGCACTGGCGACGAATCCGTGCCTGCTGCTGCTGGATGAGCCTGCCGCCGGCATGAACCCGTCCGAAACGAGCGAGCTTATGGAGAATATCGTGAAGATCCGAGACACCTTTGGCATCGCAATCATGCTGATCGAGCACGATATGAACCTTGTAATGGGCATCTGTGAGGGCATCTGCGTTCTGAACTTCGGTAAAATCATTGCGAAGGGTACGCCGAATGATATTCAGGCCAATCCGGCTGTTATCGAAGCGTACCTCGGCAAAAAGAAGGAGGGCTGAGACATGCTGCTTTCCGTCAACGATCTTCATGTATATTACGGCGCGATCCATGCGGTCAAGGGCGTATCTCTGGAAGTCAACGAAGGCGAGATCGTCACGCTGATCGGCGCAAACGGCGCAGGCAAGAGCACAGTCCTGAACACCATTTCCGGCCTGCTGCACGCAAAAACCGGCACGATCGAATTTATGGGTTCGCCGATCAACACCATGGCCCCCAACAAGATCGTCCAGCTTGGCCTTGCGCAGTGCCCGGAGGGCCGCCGCGTGTTCGCACATATGACCGTCGAGGAAAACCTCGAAATGGGCGCGTATACCCGTCCGAACAGCTCCATTGAGGGAAATCTTGAGCACGTATATGAGCTTTTTCCGCGTCTGAAGGAGCGCAGCAAGCAGATCAGCGGTACGCTCTCCGGCGGCGAACAGCAGATGCTTGCCATGGGCCGCGCCATGATGTCAGAGCCGAAGCTTTTGATGCTGGACGAGCCGTCCATGGGTCTGGCGCCGATCCTGGTCGAGCAGATCTTCGACATTATCCGCGAGCTGCACAAGGCCGGTGCGACCATCCTGCTCGTCGAGCAGAACGCGCAGATGGCGCTGCAGGTAGCAAACCGCGCCTACGTTCTGGAAACCGGCAAGATCACGCTCTCCGGTTCCGGCAAGGAGCTCCTTGAAAGCGATTCCATCAAAAAAGCCTATCTGGGCGGTTGATCGCAGCATAAAAACCAGACAGCACGCAGCTATGGCTGTGTGCTGTCTGGTTTTTGATTCATTATGCTGCGCCGCGTGCGACGAGGCAATGTATCAAGCGCTTGGATTTAATACCAGCCTTGGAACGACCTTCGCAAATATGGGATAACAAACTGAGCAGGCAGTACGCAGCCATGCTGTGCACTGCCTGCGTTTTTTATAGTTTCAGCTTGGAAAGGGGATTGGCCTCTGCGGCAATTTTCTTGTCTGTATTTTCAATGTGCGTGTAGATCTGCGTCGTATTCAGATTTTCGTGACCCAGAACCTCCTGCAGCGTTTTCAGATCCACGCCGTTCGCCAGCATCAGCGTTGCGGCAGTGTGCCGCAGCTTGTGCGCAGAAAACTGTGACGCATCAAGGCCGCATTCCAGCAGATGTTTTTTGACCAGCCGATGGACGGCAGAAACGCTGATACGGTTTTTATCCCGTGACCCAAAGAGCGCCTTATTGTCCGTCAGCACGATCTGGTTCCGTTCCTCCAGATACCGGTCGATGGCTTTCCGGCAGGAAGAGCCCATGTAGACGATCCGTTCCTTATTGCCTTTGCCGACAACGCGAATGCGATCCTCATAGACGTCCGTAAGATTCAGCCCGACCAGTTCCGAACGGCGGATCCCACAATTCAGAAACAGCATCAAAATTGCAAAATCCCGGTTTTTATTCGGCCCATCGACAGCCTTCAAGAGCGCGGTAGATTCTTCCAGTGTCAGGTATTTCGGCAGGCTGCGGCGAATTTTGGGAAATTCGATATCTTTGACCGGATTGTTCTGGATCTGCTTGGTGCTGATGGTCAGATACTTATAGAATGCCTTAATGGCCGACAGCTTCCGCGCGCGGGCAGCGGCCGCGATCCCGACATCAGCCGGGCCTTCACGGTTTTGCCGGTCGTTTGTAAGATAAGATAGAAAATCAAACACCTCAGAAGACGACACCGTATTGAGAACGGACGCGTCGATCCATTTAATGTCGATCTCGTCAAGCGGCGTCTGATACGGAAGCTCCTTGCGCATCAGCGTCAGAAACCGAAGAAACATCCGCAGATCCAGATGATATTCCGAAACCGTGCGCCGTGATTGGCCCTTGATCGATTCATGATACGATAAAAAGTCCCGCAGCACCTGCGGACATTCAGAATACGGCTGCATACATAAAAACTCCTTTAGAACAGCTTTGATAAAGGTATTATAAC
>OMDE01000630.1_pt1 | contig 10382 bp, 12 predicted proteins | sample 1645171 | NCBI WGS metagenome assembly OMDE01 (sample SAMEA103958129, study PRJEB25191) | human gut metagenome
AGAGGACCTCGCGGTCGGCGTCAAAGCGCGCGTCGGCGTAGTGGCAGTGCGTATCAAAAAAGCGCATGGATGTTGTCACTTCGGAAGGCCCCTGTGGCCATCAGGTGTCGTCACTCGGTCGCTTCAGTCGCAATGCGCCCTTCGGCAAGCCGCAGAATGCGGTCGCACCGGGCGGCAAGCGCCGCATCATGGGTGACGATGAGGACCGCGCAGCCGCGGCTGCGGGCGCTCTCGACAAACGCTTCGAACACGTCCATGGCCGTTTCATGATCGAGGTTTCCCGTCGGCTCATCGGCAAGAATGCAGGCGGGGTTGGTGACCATGGCGCGGGCAATGGCCGTGCGCTGCCGCTCGCCGCCCGAAAGCTGGCTCGGAAGGTGCGTCAAGCGATGCCCGAGACCCAGGGCCTCAAGCGCCGCGCGCGCCCGTTCGTTGTATGGATGGCGGTTTTCCGCAAAACGGGAAAACAAAGGAGGCATTGAACGATGAAAAGACGGATCTGCGCGTTTCTGGCGGCGCTGCTGCTCTCCGCCTGCTCTTGCGGTGCGCCTGCGCCCTCGGAAAGCGCCGCTCCGGCTCCATCAGAGAGTGAATCGCAGCTTTCCTTCCCGGAGGCCGGACACATTCTGGATGTGGACTGCTCCGGCAATGTTCTGCCGGAGGATGACGGTACGCGCAGCGTAAGGCTCCGGTGGGTGACGAGCGAGAGCGAGGAACTATCGCATGACTTCCCCCTTTCCGGCACGCCTTCCGGCGAGGCTGCGCCGGTTCTGCGGCTCCGGCAGGAGTGGTCCACCGGCGCACTCGTTTTCTGGGATTCCACACCCGTGTCGGACACGGAGGATCGCGCCTACATTCTCGGTCTGCTGGAAAATTCCGCGTTTTCTTCAACTGAAGAAGGCCTTCCCAATCTCATTCTGACCGTGACGGACGGCGAAACCACCACGGAATATCCGGTTTTCGCGAAGGACGCTGCCGAGGATTTCTTCCGGCTCAGTGCGCTTGCCTATAAATACGCCGCGCCGCAGACCCTGACGGCGGGCGACTGGGGCTGGAACGCCGGGTTCGACACGGATTACCGGCTGTGCCTCCGCAGCGGTGAGCTTCACGCCGATCTCGACCGGGCGCAGGCGCTCGTTCTGCTCCGCGCACTGTTTGGGGAAGTCGGGCAGAGCGCGGCTTTTCCGGATTATACCGGCGCACCGCTGTCCCCGGAGCTGCCGGAGGAAAGCGTCTGCCTGACGGAATACTGGCTCGAGCCGTACGACGATACACCGAAAATCCACGAGCAGCACTATTATCTTCTCCCCAATGGGACACTCGCACGTCTGACCGGCACGGTAAATTATCTTTGGAGTTACGGCAGCTCTGGCATTGAGATAGAAAGCCTTACTCCCTCCTGGCCGCGCGTCGCAGTCGCGGGGGGCGCATTCGACTGGGAGCTTCTCCGTTCCGCTTTGCATCAGCTTACATAAAAACCGGTAGTGTCAAGGTTTATGCGCAAATTTGATTCTGGTATCTGGCAGAAATCTATTACAGGGGGTGCTTCGGCGCCCCCTTGGTTACGTTTGGGCGGTCGGGGCGCAAAGGGTCAAGGGCGGCATCGAGGAAACGCTGACCTATTGTGATTTTCCCAGCGAGCACTGGACGCGCATCCGCACCAACAACGTGATCGAACGGCTGAACCGGGAGATCCGCCGACGGACGCGCATGGTGGGGACGTTCCCTGACGGGAACTCCGCCCTGATGCTGGTCTGCGCGAGGCTGCGCCATGTGGCGGGTACCCAGTGGGGCAGCAAGAAATACATGAACATGAAGCACTTGGAGGCGGCTCTGGACGATGCCTCTATTGCCGGCTGACTTCACTCAGCCGGAGCCTGCAAATCTTTTTGCGCATAAATCTTGACGGGACCAAGCCGACATATACATATAAAGGAGCTGCACGATGGATATTCACGACCGTGTCTGCGGCGTGGTCGAGGCGCTGAAGGAAGCCTACCCCGACCCGCGCTGTGCATTGGAATATAAAAAGGACTATGAGCTGATGATCGCGGTGCGGCTTTCGGCGCAGTGCACCGACGAGCGCGTCAACAAGATCACGCCCGCGCTTTTTGCGCGCTACCCGAGTCTCGAGAGTCTCGCAGCGGCGGACATCGCCGAGGTCGAGGAATACGTCCGTTCGTGCGGCTTTTATCACAACAAGGCGCGCGACATCGTCCTCTCCTGCCAGATGCTTCTCAGCCGCTTCGGCGGAAAAGTCCCCGGCACGATGGACGATCTGCTGACGCTTCCGGGCGTGGGCAGAAAAACCGCAAATCTGCTGCTTGGCGACCTCTATGGCGTCCCCGGCTCGGTCGTCTGCGACACGCACTGCATCCGCATCTCGAATAAGCTCGGCCTTGCCGAGGGAAAAGAGCCGGAGAAGGTCGAGCGCCAGCTCCGCGCCATTCTCCCTCCGGAGGAATCGTCCGATTTCTGCCACCGGATCGTGCTGCACGGCCGCGCCGTCTGCACCGCGCGCAAGCCCGCCTGCGAGCGCTGCACGCTCCGGCCTTTTTGCAGGAGCTATACCGGGGAATAGATATTGAAAGCGCCGCGCGGAGTACAGGCTCCTAGTGGCGCTTCAGACTGTCAAAAAACCTCGTAGAGTTCGCGCCCGCAGGCGATGCGCACCACGTGGTTCCCCCTCGCGGCATAGCCGCTTCGGCCTACACTAAAAAAGTGCCGCCGGCACTTTTTCTGGACGCTGCGGCATCGGACAAAACACAAAACGCCCGGCAAGTGTGGAATTTGTGCGCAAGCAGCGCACAAATTATGCGCGTAGGCGGGCGCGGCCTTTTTCAAACGCGAACCCAGCACCGCGGTTCGCGTTTGAGAGCTTGTCAAAAAGCATTTTGACAAGCTCCCAGAGCCGCACGGCATTTGCCGTGCGGCTCCGCTGCATCTTCCGGGTGAAATATGAAGAAAGCTTAAAAAGGACGGCGCACAATTGCCATTCTTTTCACAGTGTGCTATACTTTTCAAAGGAAGATCTATCCAGAGATGCGGAAGAAGGAGGAATCAAAATGTATTGTATGAATTGCGGCAAGCCGCTCAAGGACGGCGCACGCTTCTGTACGGCGTGCGGCGCGCCGGTGCAGCCTGTCGGCACGCAGCAGACCGAAGTACAGAAGAATGCCGTACCGCCGACACACCATGGCGGCACTGCGCAGTATGACATGGGCGGGGCGCATACGCCGCTGCCCCAAAAGCCGGGAAAACCGAAAAAGCAGAGCAACGTCACGCTGATCGTGGCGCTGCTGGCGCTCGCGGTGGCAACAGCCGTGGTCGTCGGGCTGGTCCTCGGCGGCGCGCTTGGCGGAAGGAAGACGCCGTCGCTCTCAAACGGCGGCAAGCCCTCAACGACCAGAGGGGATACCGACAAGACGCGCGATCCCGATGACAAGCCGGACACGGACGGCGCAAGCATCCAGACGATGAAGCGGCCGCATATGCTCAGCTTTCCTGCGATGGGAACGGATGTTACACCGTCGGTGACGCCGTATCAGGTCGCGTCTGACCTGTCCGACCTCATCAATTTGCAGCAGTTTGAGTATGACCTCACAGACGATGCGTGTCGTCTGCTTGCACAAAATCAGTTTGTGGTGGTGAACATGCCGTACGCCAGAGAGTTTTATGAGGTGTACGAGGATAACCGCTACATGCAGGTGCCGAATTTCGTGACGGTCGATTCTCTGATGCACACCTACCATCTGTATTTCTCCATGCTGCTGTCGCAGACGGAGAAGGACTATCTGGCAGCGGAGCTGGCGGCGCTGAGCCAGAAAATGCTGGAGCAGAGCACCCTGCAATATGAGGCGCTCACCGGAACGAAGTGGGAGAGCGCCGCGGAGCGGAATGTCGCATTCTTTGCTGTCGGCGCGCTGCTTCAGGATGACACGACTGCTGTGCCGGACGCTGTGCGCGAGACTGTCAGCCGCGAGGTCGAGCGGATCTATGACGCGGAGGGCATTCAGACCTGCACGCTGACAGCTGAGTTTATGGACTACAGCCAGTATAAGCCGCGCGGCAATTACGTGGGCGACGAGACGCTGGAGCGCTATTTCCGCGCCATGATGTGGTACGGCCAGTTCAATTATGCGCAGAAGGACGAGGACATGAGCCGAAGCGCCCTTTTGATGACGCTTGCGATGCAGGCCGACGGCTTTGATGTGTGGGAGCACATCTATATGGTGACCTCCTGCTTTGCCGGCGCCAGTGACGATCTGACCTATTATGAGTATCTGCCCGCGATCGAAAGCGCATACGGCGCCATTCCGGAGGCCTCGTCTCTGCCTGAAAACGAGAATGCGTTCAAGCGCTTTGTATCGCTGATCGAAAAGCTCGAGCCGCCGAAGATCAACTCCGTCGTGGTCGTCGATCCCGAGGGGACTGCGGATCTGCCGGCGCTCGGAAAGGGCTTCCGCTTCATGGGGCAGCGCTTCACAGTCGATGCGGCGGTGATGCAGCAGCTTGTCTACAACAGCGTCAAGGAAAACTCCGCCGGACAGACGCGGATGCTGCCCGACGCGCTCGATCTGCCTGCGGCGCTCGGCTCTGACACGGCGCTGGACATCCTGACGATGCAGGGCGAGACGGATTATGAAGGCTACAGCGAGAAAATGCAGCAGCTTCGCGAGGAGCTTGCGGACGCGCCGGATTCCCTCTGGACGGCGAGCCTGTCTGCAAGCTGGCTGTATACGCTCGAGCCGCTGCTGACGGAAAAGGGCGCGGGCTGGCCGTCGTTCATGACCACGCGCGAGTGGAGCAAGAAATCCTTGGAGACGTATGCGGGCAGCTACGCAGAGATCAAGCACGACACCGTTCTCTATGCCAAGCAGGTCATGGCGGAAATGGGCGGCGGCTGGGAAGAATGGGACGACCGCGGCTATGTGGAGCCGGAATACGAGGTCTATGCCCGCTTCATGGAGCTGGCCCAGCAGACGGCGGACGGGCTTGACCGGTTCGGCTACATCGGCGACCGCGACCGCGAGGAGCTGCTCCGGCTTGCAGAGCTGGCACGTCAGCTGATGACGATCTCCAAAAAAGAACTGCGCGGCGAGACGCTGACCGACGATGAGTACAACACCATCCGCATCTACGGCGGCACGCTGGAGCATTTCTGGATCGAGGCGGCGCAGCGCTGGGCAGGCGACAACACCATCAGCGTTCTGGACACGCCCTCGGGCATTGTCGTGGACATCGCGACCGACCCGAACGGCACGGTGCTGGAGATCGCCAACGCCCAGCCGAGCAAGATCATTGTGGTCGTGCAGATCGACGGCAAGCTCCGTCTGGCGTCCGGCTCGGTGTACAACTTCTATCAGTTTGAGCAGCCGATCGGCGACCGCCTGACCGACCAGCAGTGGCAGCAGATGATCGGCCAGAAGCCGCAGGGCGACGGCACGTATCAAAGTACGCTGAACAAGCAGAAGCCGGACTGGACAACAAGCTATCGCAGCGACGGATGAGCCGGAGGAAAATCGCGCTTTTGTGCGCGGCAGCGGTCCTGACGCTGCTTGCCGCCGCAGCGCTGATCTGGCGCGAGACGCTGTTTTTGCCCGCGTGGGTCGAGTGGCGCTCGGCGCAGCTTGCATGCGGCGCGGACGGCGCGCCGGAGCGCATCGAGCTTTCCGGCAGCCGTGTCCGCGTTTACAGCGGCGGAGAGCCGGTCTGGGAGACGGAAAAGCACATCCGCGTGCAGGATGTGCTCTGGGGCGATATAGACCACGACGGCGAGGCGGAGCTGATGCTCCTGTGCTGGCGGCGGGGGCGCTACGGAAAATACCGCCCCTTCTGGGTCGAAAAGGATGAAAAAAGCTGGTCGCAGCATATCTATCTCTACGATTGGACGGAAAACGGCATCCGGCCGATCTGGATGGCATCCGACATCGGCCTTGACGCGGCAGCCTGGCGCTTTGACGAGCAGGAACGGCTCGTCATCACCGAGCGCTCGGGCGCGGTCTCGCGCTGGGACTGGCTTTCATGGGGGCTGGAGCGCATCGGATAACAAAAGGGGCTGTCTCACTAAGAGGCAGCCCCTTCTATATTTACATATTGACGATGTTCTGCGGTGTGCCGGCGAGGAACGCGCGGACATTCTGAACGGTGGTGTCCATGATGCGCTGACGGCAGGCGAGCGGCGCCCACGCAATGTGCGGCGTGATGATGCAGTTTTTCGCGGTCAGGAGGGGACTGGATGCCGGGATCGGCTCGGTACAGACCACGTCCATGGCAGCGCCGCCGAGCTTTCCGCTGTTCAGGGCGTCTGCGACGTCCTGCTCGCAGAGCAGCTGCCCGCGCGCCGTGTTGAGCAGTATTGCGCCGTCCTTCATCTTCTCGATGGTCTCTTTGCAGATGAGGCCGGTATTTTCCGCCGTCAGATTGCAGTGCAGCGACACGACATCCGATTCCCGCAGGAGCGTATCGAGCGGCACATACTCGGCAATGGCACGGCCCTCGTCGTTCGGATGCGGGCTGTACGCCAGAACACGCATACCCATGGCGGCGGCAATGCGGCCCTCGGCCTTGCCGATGCGGCCAAAGCCGATGATGCCGATGGTTTTTCCGGCAAGCTCGATGAGCGGATGATCCCAATAGCAGAAATCCGGGCTGCTGCTCCATTTTCCGGCGTGGACACTGTCACTGTGGCTGCCGACATGGTGGCACAGCTCCAGCAGAAGCGCGATGGAAAGCTGGGCGACTGCTGCCGTGCCGTAGGCCGGGACATTTGCGACCAGAACGCCCTTTTCCTTTGCATAGGCGCAGTCGACAATGTTGTAGCCCGTGGCGAGCACCGCCACAAATTTCAGATTCGGACATGCGTCGAGCGTGGCGCGGCGGATCGGCGTCTTGTTGACGACGGCGATCTCAGCCTCACCGATGCGCTCGGCAATGATGGGTGCATCTGTGTAGGCGGTGCGGTCGTAGACGGTGACCTCTCCGAAGGCACGCAGCGCGTTCCAGCTCAGGTCGCCGGGATTTTCCGTGTATCCGTCCAGAACAACGATCTTCATTTGGCTTCCTCCCGTAAAAATAGTTTTCTTCCATCTGCATTGTATCAGACCGGCAGCAGCCATGTCAATGCGCGATGATGCGGCGCGCCGCCTGCCGGACTTTGAATGCAGAAGGTGCAGTAAAAAATGCGGCAGACACTGAAAACTCAGCGCCTGCCGTTCTCCCGCGATGGCCGTGCGAATCCAATTATAACCTGCACAAAAGGGCAGGTGGGTCGCCTCTCTGCCGCCTCACCGCTTCCAACGTCCGCCGCAATGTCATAGCACGGGCGGGAGGCCTGCAATCCGCAGCAGAAGTACAGCGTCCCGTGATTATAATGTGGGTTTAAGTGGACCCGTCACGAACCCCGCAGGATCAAAACACATTCAGGTCTCGTCCTCAGCGCCGTCTTCTTCCTCATACATGAGGTCCATCAGCGCCTGATAGACTTCCTCCAGCTCCTGATCGTCCTCGATGGCCTCGAGCATCTGCTCGCCGTTTTCCTCGGCCGAGCGCAGAATGCTGACCTCCAGATCCTCGCTGTTTTCATCCGCGTCTGCGGGAACCAGCGCCAGATAACGGCTGCCGTTGTACTCAAGCTCAGCCAGGACCTCCAGCTCGTATTCGTTGCCGTCCTCGTCGGTGATGGAGATAAAATCAGAACCGTATTCTTCGTTCATTGGTTTGCCTCCGGTATTCGTTCTGTGTACCTCTATTTTACCTGTATACGGCTGCAAAATCAAGAGGAAATTCGCAAGACGGCAGGAAGAATTCTCCGACAAAGAAAGGACGGCAGGATTTTGCGGCAGAATCGGCGTAAAATCGGGAACCGGAGGGCAAATCAGGAACAATGATCTTCTAAAGCGCGTGTGAGCGCCTCGCGGCTGTAAAGCGGAAGTCCGCATCGGAGCGCCGCACGGTCGCAGCCGTTCGGGAGCGCGGCGGCGGGCCAGCCGGTCTGCGTCCATGTGCCATCGGCACAGTCATAGTAGGCGATGAGGCCGTTTTCCTCCCGCAGGATAAACGCAGGCGTCTGCGCGGCGGCGATGGTGTGCAGCGCGGCTGCCGCGGCAAGGCACGCGGCGGCTCTGAGAAGCTTTTTCATGACAGACACTTCCTTTCTTTTGTAGTTTTTGCGTTTTTGCGGTCTTCATGCACAAAAAAGCTGCGTATGATATTCATAAAATGTTTCCAAACTAATTGACATATGTGATATAATGCAGGGAGATACGTTAAAGTCGGGTAATTTTGTCGACCGGGCGGCTGACGCCGCCATAAGGATCGGAGGAACAATATGGGCAAAAATGAACAATATGCGTCTCAGCCGCGGCCGCGCCGCGCAGGACGGATCATAAAAGGGATCCTCAAGGTGCTTGGGACGCTGCTGCTGGTGGGCGTGCTGACGCTGATGGTGCTGGCATGCCTGTTTGCACTGTATGTCAAAAACGACCTCTCATCCCAGATCGACTTTTCCGTTGCGGACATCACGCTGGACCAGACGACCGTTATTTATTATGAGGACCCGTCCACCGGCGAGAATGTCGTGCTGCAAAAGCTCTACGGCGGTGAAAACCGCACATGGGTCAGCTACGACAAGCTGCCGAAAAACCTGATCTATGCCTGCATTGCCATCGAGGACAAGCGCTTCCTTGAGCACCACGGCGTGGACTGGATCACGACGACGCGCGCCTGCATCGACATCTTCCTTGGTCGCGGTGACGCTGGCGGCTCGACCATTACCCAGCAGCTCATCAAGAACACCACCGGCAACAAGGAGGTCACCGTTCGCCGGAAGATGATCGAGATCTTCCAGGCGCTTGAATTTGAGAAAACGCACACCAAGGAGGATATCCTGGAGTACTATCTCAATATCATCGGCCTTGGGCAGAACTGCTCCGGCGTGCAGTCTGCGTCGCAGGTCTATTTCGGTAAAAACGTGGAGGAGCTGAGCCTTGCCGAGTGTGCTTCGCTCATTGGCATCACGAACAACCCCTCGAAGTACGACCCCTTCATCAGCCGCGAGAACAATAAGACCCGGCAGGAGACCATCCTCAAGCAGATGTACGAACAGGGCTATATCTCGAAGGAGCAGTACGACGAGGCCATGGCGCAGGAGCTCGTGTTCGTGCGCAGCGAGTCCGAAGAGAGCACCCAGACCATCTACAGCTACTATGCCGAGGCTGTCATCAACGACGTGCTCAACGACCTCGTCGAGCAGAAGGGCGTCAGCCGCGACACGGCGCGCACACTGCTCTATTCCGGCGGCTATCAGGTCTATTCCTGCTACGACGCGAGCATCCAGCAGGCGATCGACGATGTTTATACCGACCTCGACAACATGCCGCAGCGCCCGTCGGCCTCCGGCCAGCAGTTCGAGTCCGCCATCGTCATCATGGATCCCTACACCGGTGAGATCAAGGGCATGTCCGGCGGCACCGGCAAAAAGACCATCAACTTTGGCACGAACCGGGCCACGCAGTCCAAGCGCCCGCCCGGATCGTCCATCAAGCCGATCGCGACCTACGGCCCGGCCATGGAGCTCGGCCTCATCACGCAGTACACGCAGGTCAACGATGCGGCGGACATCAAGCTCTCCGGCACGAGCTGGTATCCGAAGAACTCCGGCGGCGGCAACTACGGCGTCGTCACCATCCGCGAGGCGCTGCAGCGCTCGCTCAACACCGTCTCGGCACAGATCCTCGACAAGCTCACGCCGCGCGCATCGTATGAGTTTTTGAAGGACAAGCTCGGCGTCACGAGCCTTGCCGAGTCCGACTGCGACTACGCGCCGCTCGCCCTCGGCCAGCTCACCCACGGCATCACCGTCCGCGAGATGACGCAGGCGTACTCCGCCTTCGTCAACGACGGCGTGTTCACCTACGGCCGCACGTATTCGTATGTCAAGGATTCCAGCGGCGAGGTCGTGCTCGAGAATCCCGCGCGCACGATCGTGGCCTTCAAGGCCAACACCGCGTGGAACATGGCCGACATGCTCTGCAACGCCGTCAACAGCGGCACCGGCACCGAGGCCCGCCTGACCGGCATGCCCGTCGGCGGCAAGACCGGTACGACCACCAATAACTGCGACCGCTGGTTCGTCGGCTTCACGCCGTACTACGTGGCCGCCGTCTGGACCGGCTACGACATGCCCGAGTATATGAACTTCTCCGGCAACCCCGCCGCCCAGATCTGGAAGCTCGTCATGGACCCGATCCATAAGGATCTGCCGACCAAGAGCTTCCCGACGCCGACCATCGGTGCGCCGACCGGCATTTTCGGCAATTTCTCCGGCCAGTCGCAGGACACCGGCGACGATGCCGACGCCGGCTGAGCCGCGTGCAAACGCT
>OMDE01000631.1_pt1 | contig 10352 bp, 6 predicted proteins | sample 1645171 | NCBI WGS metagenome assembly OMDE01 (sample SAMEA103958129, study PRJEB25191) | human gut metagenome
TTTGACTCAAACTGCCGTACAGCTTGGTCGAGCGAATCGGTAGTTACATGAACATACCTATCCATCGTTGTCTTGATACTGGCATGACCCAATAGCTTTTGCAGCACTTTCGGCTGCATACCACTTTCGATGGCTCTTGTGGCGTAAGTATGGCGTAGAGCGTGCATACAAAAGCGATTTATCCCTGCTTCGTCGCAGAGCTTGTAAAGGTGGGTATCATAGGAGCTGTTCTTCGCTGGCTCTCCTGTACGCCAGTTGATAAAAACAAGGTCACGCATAACAAGCTGTGAGGTTGTGCCTGTGCGCCTGTCTATGTATTCAAGCGTCTGTGAAAGCAAGGGAGACTCTTTCCTGTTATCCCGGCTATCCCAAATGCTTTTCAGAATATCGTAGGCTCTGTTCGTCAAGGGAATTGTGCGATAACTCTGTTGAGTCTTTGGAGGACCTGCACGCCAGTATTTTTGAGCGTGCCTAAACTCCAAAGTCTTGTTGACCGTAAGTGTTCGTTTTTCAAAGTCAATCGCATCCCAAGTTAATCCAATCATTTCGCCAGTACGCAAGCCTGTTTCGAGGATAAGGGCGTATTGGTTATAGTTGTGGGAACGCTGGGCAACTTCAAGAAAACGTTGTTGGTCATCGCAAGTAAGAAACTTTATATCATCCACAGCACGAACTGGCTTTGTAAACCGCACACCATCCATTGGGTGTCTGGCAATCAAGTCATTCATTTTCGCCGCCTTGAACAATGTGCCCATAGCAATATAGGCTTGTCGGATAGTAGAACCAGCATAATCAGCGTCCATCCGAATCAAGACTTGCTTACAGTGCATGGGCTTGACATTGGCAATCGCCATTCTACCGATAACGGGCTGAATGTTTTTGGAATATCGCTCCCGATAATTGCGGAGCGTATTAGGGGCTAAGTCACCTACTATATTTTCAATCCAGAAAGTAAACCATTGGTCAACCGTTGTTTCGGTGGCAACAAAAACTTCTTCGTGCTTGTCGGCATATTGCTTCTGACCGACAGCTCAAGGATAGTGTTCCTTATCATATGGATAGCCTGTATGTTCGTCGCAGCGGCGTTTCTGCTGTTTGTTGCCTATTCCGACTGGATGCTGCAAGCTACGATAAACGAGCTGTCACGCGATGAGCTCGGCGAGTTTGACAGCCTCATAAGCGTCAAGGCCCCGCGCCGCGGACTCAAGCTCCTGCAGAAGCTTGAAGAGGAGGTGACGAAGTGAAGAATATCCGCTATATTTTCAGAAACGATATGCGCAGGATATCCGCCAGCGTCGTTGCCATCGTCATAATCCTCGGCCTTGCCGCCGTGCCCTGCCTGTACGCATGGTTCAACATCTTCTCCAACTGGGATCCCTACGGCCCGGACGCGACCTCGCGCATAAAGGTCGCCGTAGCCTCCGAGGATGCCGGAGCAAGCGTGCTGGGGCTTAAAATGAACATCGGCGACCAGGTTATAAGCGCCCTTGAAGCAAACGACACCATCGGCTGGCAGTTTGTCGATAAAAAGCAGGAGGCGCTTGACCTCGTCTACAGCGGCGACTGCTACGCGGCTCTGATCATTCCCGAGAACTTCACCGGCAACGTCACCAGCTTTCTGAGCGGCGACATTACCAATCCCGAGCTCATTTTCTATCAGAACGATAAGAAAAACGCCATCGCGCCGAAGATCACCGGCAAGGCGAAGACCGCCGTTCAGGAGCAGGTCAACGCGACCTTCGTGCAGACGATATCCGACGATATCGCCTCGCTTATCTCTGTTGCCAACGCAAACGGCGTCACCGCCGAGAGCCTCCTGAAGGGCCTGAGCGAGGATATAAGCGATCTGAGCCTTAAGCTTTCGGACTGCTGCGCGGCTCTGAGCGCCGCAAACGGTCTGACAAACTCTGCGCGAAACCTCATCAGCGTTTCCGTGAAGCTGTGCAATAATACTGCGACCACGCTTGAGCAGTCGAAGGATATCCTCAACAAGGTCGGCGACGATACGGCCACGATAAACGACCGCATCGACACGACGGTGCAGAGCGTCACAACGGCTCTCGCGCAGGCCGACGCCAACCTCGCCGCGATCCAGACGAGTCTGGCCGACGCGTTTTCCGACATAAACCGCTATAACGACTATGTCTCCACGGGTCTCGGCGCCGATATTGCGATGCTCGACTCCTTGAGCACGAACTGCTCGGATATGGCGCAGTCGTTTACGTCCATAGGCTTTGACGCGGCAGCCTCGCAGATGAACGCGCTCGCCTCAAAGCTTAAAAGCCTCAGCGCGGCTCTCGGCAGCCTGAAGGAGGCAAACGACGAAAGCTGGGAGGGCGTCCGTGCGCAGCAGGCCTCGATCATGGAATCCATTACCTCCGCACGCGAGACGATAAGCAGCCTCTCGGCTACCGTCAGCAGCGATCTTGCACCGAAGCTGCACGCGGCGCTTAATCAGGCGCAGGGTGCGTCGTCCAACGTCGCCTCCGTGCTCGGCAGTCTTCAGAGCTCAACGAGCGCGCTGAGCGGGACATTGAACTCCTATCTCGGCTCGATAGGCACCATGCAGTCCGGCTTTGCCGACACGCAGAAGGCTATCGAGGGCGCACAGGCCGAGCTCAAGGTCATCTCGGAGTTTGTCTCGGCGCTTGCCGGCAGCAAGCTGCTTGCCGAGGTTAGTGATACGCTTGAAAACGACGGCGAGCTCGTCGGCGGATATCTCGCCTCTCCCATCAGCATGGACACCGTCATAAAATACGAGGTTGCGACCTACGGCTCGGCAATGGCTCCGTTTTACACGGTGCTTGCCCAGTGGGTCGGCGCGCTGCTCAACGCCGTGTTTCTCAAGGTCAGGCTCCGCGCCGAGGATGAGCCCCTGAAGCTGCGTCTGCACGAGAGATTTTTCGGCCGCTACGGTCTGTTCTTCCTCGTTGCGATAGGTCAGGCGCTGATAGTTTCGCTCGGCGATCTGTTCTATGTGCAGATCCAGTGCCTGTATCCGTGGCACTTCGTGCTCGCGGCCGCCGTCACCGGCCTTTGCTTCTCACTTATAAATTACGCGCTTGTTTTCGCACTTGATAATATAGGCATGGCGCTCTCCGTCATCGTCATGGTCATGCAGGTCGCGGGCTCCGGCGGCACATATCCCGTCGAGGTGCTTCCGGATATATTCCAAAAGCTTTACGACTACATGCCCTTCAAATACTCAATGAACGCAATGCGAGAGACCATCGCGGGAATGTACGGCAGCAATTATACGCATGACATTGTCGTTCTTCTGTGCATCGCGCTCGGTTCGATAATTTTCGGCCTTGCGCTGTACTATCCCTGTCTTGGCCTGAATCGCTTAATAGAATCAAGTAAAAGAAAGAGTGAGATCATGCAATGATAATTGATTTTAAAGCGCATGTCATGCCGGGCATGGACAAAGCCTGCAAAAACAGGATCGACACCATTCGCCGCCTTATGGCGGCGAAGGAAGCCGGCGTCGATCTCATCGTCGCAGCACCGGTCTACGATCCCGATGAGTGCGGCGTCGAGGAATTTCTCGATCGCCGCCGGCAGTCCGAGGATATACTCGGCAGCCTCATGAACGACGAGCTGCCGGAGGTCATGCCGGCCGCGATGACCAAATTCAGCGAAAGACTCCTGACCGAGGAGAATCTCCCGGAGCTCTGCTTCGGCAACAATTGCTTTCTGCTTAACATGAAGGGCATAGAATGGAACGATACGACCGAGGCCGTGCTCAGACGGCTGACGGGCAAGCTCGGCATGAACGTCATCCTCACCGACGCGGGCGAGACAGTACTCAAAAACAGCGAAAAGCTCCGGCAGCTGGGCGTTCACGTCATGCTCGACCTCGACGAGCTTCACCACAAAAAGCAGCTGCGCGCCTATCTTCCGCTTATCGGCAGCGGACTTGTCTGCGCCATCGGCAGCGACTGGGCCTCCGAAGCGCCCTACCGCTTCCTGCGCAAGACGAAAAAGCGCATGGACGAGGCCTTTGAAACCGTCATGGCCGCCTCCGCGCATCTGCTCGGCAAATAAGCCGAAAAACCCCGAAATAGAGAAGAAGATTAAGCCTCTGCGTGAAATTTCCGCAGGGGCTTAGCTTTTGCCTTGACTATGCGGTGTGCAGAGTTTAATATAGCTGTCTGTAAGCTGAGAGGTGATGGCGTGGAACGAAATCTCACAACAGGCAGCGTGTTTAAAAACATAGTCATTTTTTCGCTGCCGTATTTTTTATCATATTTTCTGCAAACGCTGTACGGCCTGGCGGATCTGTTCATAATCGGGCAGTACGAGGGCGTAGCGTCGACAACGGCGGTCAGTATCGGCAGCCAGGTCATGCACATGATAACGGTCATGCTCGTCGGCCTTGCGATGGGTACGACGGTGTCGATAGGCCGTGCTGTCGGAGCGAACGATAAAAAGCGTGTCTCGGCCTGCGTGGGCAACACGGTCACGCTGTTCATGCTCGTATCCGTCGCCCTGACGGCCGTGCTGATCCTGCTCGTGCGCCCTGTTGTGAGCGTCATGTCAACGCCCGCGCAGGCCGTCGGCGGAACGGTGAGCTATCTTATCATCTGTTTTGCCGGCATCCCGCTCATCACGGCCTATAACATCATAAGCAGCATCTTCCGCGGCATGGGCGACAGCAAAAGCCCCGTCCATTTCATCGCCGTGGCCTGCGCGGCTAACATCGCGCTGGACTATCTTTTCATGGGGGCAATGCACCTCGGCCCGGCAGGCGCCGCTCTCGGCACGACGATCGCGCAGGCGATAAGCGTAATGGTCGCGCTCATCGCCATCCGCCGCCATAAGAGCATCACGCTTTCAAAAAGCGACCTGCAGCCTCAAAGCGGTGTCATGGGTCAGATACTGTCCATCGGCGTGCCGGTTTCGCTTCAGGACGGGCTTATTCAGATCGCCTTCATTATCATAACGGTCATTGCAAACCGCCGCGGGCTCACGGATGCCGCAGCTGTCGGCATAGTCGAAAAGATCATAAGCTTTCTGTTCCTTGTGCCCTCGTCGATGCTCTCGACGGTGTCGGCGCTCGGCGCGCAGAATCTCGGAGCGGGAAAGCCGGAGCGTGCGAAGAAAACACTGTGGTACGCAATTGCAATAGCCGCCGGCTTCGGCGTGCTTATAAGCATCCTCATTCAATTTATAGCCGAGCCCGTCGTAGGGCTGTTCACGCCCGATGAAAGCGTCATCACAGCAGGAGGGCAGTATCTGCGCGGCTATATCCTCGACTGCGCCTTTGCCGGAGTCCACTTCTGCTTCAGCGGTTATTTCTGCGCATGCGGAATGTCGATAATCTCGTTTATCCACAACATAGCGGGCGTTGCGCTCGTGCGCGTTCCGGGCGCATATATCATGTCGAAGATGTTCCCGGCGACGCTGCTTCCGATGGGCCTTGCAACGGCGGCAGGCTCGCTTTTGCAGGTCATGATCTGCGTCATTGCCTACAGGCTGATAATGAAAAAAGAAAAATCCCGCGTCGTCTGACGCGGGATTAAGTCTGTAATCTTAAATTACTTAATGCCGTACTTCCTGTTGAACTTATCAACGCGGCCGCTGGTATCGACCAGCTTCTGCTTGCCTGTATAGAAGGGGTGGCACTTCGAGCAGATCTCGACGGTGATGCCGGGGCGGGTCGAGCCGGTCTCGATGGTGGCGCCGCAGGCGCACTTTATAACGGTGGGCTGATAGTTAGGATGGATTCCTGCCTTCATTGTTCATATCTCCTCGTCATAGGCTGTCTTGAGCATGCAAAACGCATGGTTACAAAACGCAAAGCTAATTGTAGCACAGGTATCTCTTAATTGCAAGAGTTTTTAGAGGCGTTTTGGCGCTTTTGATCATGCTTGCTGCGGCCGCCCGGTTCGAAAGGGCGACGATCAACAGTCTGCCCTTACGATCTCGCCGGAATAGAGAAAATACAGCACGCACTCGCGCACGGGCCTGCCCGTCATGCGCTGCGCGGCGTAGGCGTAGGCCTCAAGCTGCTTTGCGTAGCCCTTTGCCCTCTCGAGCGTATCGTCTCCGTGCACGCGGTCGGTCTTATAGTCGATAATCGTTATCTCGCCGTTTTCCTCGATCATGCAGTCGATAACGCCCTGCAAAAGCACGCTCTCGCCCTCGCCGCCGGGGAAGAGCTTTTCCGCCGGACACAGCAGCGAAAATTTAAACTCGCGCCATAGCCTGTTGGCGTTCATTATGCGCCGCCCGATGGGGGAGGCGAACAGCCGCAGGATGCAGCCGAGATCGACGCTTTCTGCCTGCCGGGGCGTAAGGAATTTCTGCTCTGTCAGGCGTGAAAGCTCCTCGCGCAAGGCAGTCTCCGAGCCTGTTTTGGCGTAGTCGATGTGCTGCAAAAGCGTATGCGCCGCCGAGCCGCGCTGCGTCGGCGTAAGCGGGCGGTCGTCCCCCAATCGCGGCGTGCGAAAGCGCGATTGCGATTTGGGCGCTATGCTCGCGGCCTCCCCGTCGCCGGGCTCAAGATGCTTCAGCTCCGTTGCAGTGACCTTTGAGGGCAGGTGCGCCGCCGCCTCATGAGGATACGAAAACGCAAGGCTTCGGCGCAGCCTTTCGACAAGCGCCGCGTCGGGCGCGGCGTGAGGAAGCTCAGTCTCGTCATCCTGCGCGGCGGCGGCCTCGGCCGCGCTTACAAGCGAGAGCTTGAAGGTATCCCCGCCGGAGCACAGCTGCGCGTAGATCATCCAGTCGGCCATGCTCTGCGCACCTATGAGCACCTCCGGTGACATGGGACTCGTGCATTGCAGCATCATGCTCTGCATTTTTTTCTCGGGATCCTTTACCGCCGCCGTGACAAAAAGCCGCTCACGGGCTCTCGTGAGCGCGACGTATAAAAGGCGCATTTCCTCCGACAGCATTTCGCGCCTTAGACGCTGCTTTATCGCGTTTCGCGCAAGGCCGGGGTATTCGAGCCTGCGGGAGGCGTCGTATACCTTCGCACCGAGGCCGAGCTCCGGGTGAATGAGCACGGTCTGCTTTAGGTCCGCGTCGTTAAAGCGGCGCGAGGTGTCGCACAAAAACACGACGGGGAATTCAAGACCCTTTGACTTGTGTATTGTCATTATCCTTACCGCGTCATCGGCTCCGGCAGCGCCCATATCGCCTCCGCGCCCGGCAAGCTGATGCAGCCATTGGCAGAAGCGGTGCAGTCCGCGAAAGCCGCCCGCGGCGAAGCGCCCGGATAATTCGAGCATCATGCGCAGGTTTGCCAGTCTTTGCGGCGCATCCTGCATGGCGGCGCACTTGGCCATAAGGTCGAGCTCGTTATAGATAAACGTGAGCAGCTCGTCCACCGGCGCATCCGTCGAGCGAGAGCGGAGCTTGTTGAGCGTTTCGAGAAACACCGCGCATTTTTCGTTTGTCTCGGCGGCCTTTTTCAGCGCCGTGTAGAAGTCTCCCTCGCGGTCACAAAGGCGTATCCCGGTCAGCTCGTCGGCCGTGAAGCCGAAAACGCTTGAGCGCAGTACGGCGATGAGAGCAACGTCCTGATGCGGATTGTCGAGGATCGCAAGAAGACTCATGAGCGAGGTTATCTCCGTTGCGGCAAAGAAGCTTCCGCCCTGACCGGCGGCGACGGGTATGCCGCGCAAAATAAGCTCACGGCGGTATGTTTCGCCGACTGAGTTTGCCGAGCGCATCAAAAGCGCGATATCGCCGTAGCCGAGCGCACGGCCGGACACCGTCATGCCCGATGCCATGAGCTTAAGAATCTTGTCGGCGACGACGGCGGCCTCCTTCTCGGTCTTGTCGCGCAGACCCTCCTCGTCGCTTTTAACGTCGATGAGTATGAGCTCGGGCGCGCACCCTGAGTCATCATACACGCCGCCGCAGCGCAGAAGCGCGTTCTCGTCGTAGTCGATCTCGCCGAGCTTTTTCGACATGCAGGCGGAAAAAACGACGTTTATGCCGTCGATGACCTCCCGGCGCGAGCGGAAGTTTTCCTGAAGCATGATCTTCACGGGCTCATTTTCGGCAGCGTCGGATAAAAACGCGTATTTTTCGTATTTTTCGGTGAATATCAGGGGGTCTGCCAGGCGGAAGCGGTAGATCGACTGCTTCACGTCGCCGACCATGAACAGGTTTTCGCCGTTTTTCGACAGGGCTCGGAAGATATCGTCCTGCACGCGGTTTACGTCCTGATACTCATCGACCATGATCTCGCAAAAGCGCCGAGAGGTTTCCCGTGCAAGTTCGGTGGGGCTGCCGTCCTCGTTTGTCAGAAGCTGCGCCGTCAGATGCTCAAGATCGGCAAAATCGACCTCGGCTCTCCGGCGCTTTTCGGCGGCGTAGGCTCTGTCAAAGCGCAGCGTCAGCTCGATAAGAGCTCTCATCGCCGGAGCTGTTTTATGCATGTCGGCGATAAGCTTTTCACTGCTCGCCGAGAGAAGCTTATCGTATTTCGCGCAGCTTTTTTTGCACAGCTCGCGCACGGCCTTCGTATACTCCTTAAGCTCGGGATCGGGCGGATTCGTGATCGTTCCGAGCCTCGGGAAACTTATGGGCAGCGCCTGCCGCGCCCTGTCCCAGCCGAGAGAGCAGGCGCGGGCAAAGTTATGCAGGGAAAGTGCCGTTTCGGCAAAGCCGGGGCCGTATTTTGCCGCAACAACGGCGTCATTTGCCGCAAGAGCGCACATCTCGTCCATCCTCTGCGCCCAGTAGAGCGCATCGTCGCGCATGCCTTCAAGCATCTGCGCACCCCAGACCGTGCGCCCGGCATCGGTCTCCGCCGGCTCGAGAGCCTCAAGCTGCTGCCTCAGCCATAGCTCGGGCCGCGCATGGCTCTGTGTTTTCCGGTGGAGCTCAAGTACGGTGTCGGCAAGGCGCTTATCGTCGCGTCCCGCGCCCACGGTGTCGGACAGCAGACGGAAATTTTCATCGGGAGCCTCATAGCAGGCGTCCAGAACGCGCTGGATAACGCGCTGCTTTATCGCCTCGGCTCTGTCCTCCTCGATGACCCGAAACTCCGGCGAAAGCTGCGCTGCGTGGCAATGCTCGCGCAGAAAGCTCTGACAGAACGAGTCGATCGTACCTATCTGCGCCTTGGCGCACAGAGCGCTCTGGCGGCGCAGACGGCGGTTATCGGGGTCAACGGCCAGACGCTCGGATATCTCGTCGAGTATGCGGCCTTTAAGCTCCGCGGCGGCGGCCTTGGTAAAGGTTATGACTAGAAAGCTGTCGATGTCCGCATCGCTGTCTATGCGCCGCAGGAGCCTCTCGGTCAGAACTCTCGTCTTGCCGCTTCCCGCCGCCGCCGAGACGAGCACGGCCCGTCCCGATTCCTCTATCGCAGATCTCTGCGCACTTGTCGGCTCAAATCTCGCCATCGATTTTGCCTCCCTCCAACACATTCCACACCTTTGTTGCCTTCAGGTGAGGCGTTATTCTCATGCTCTCGCCGTTTTCACCGTCGCGGAAGCGGCAGGCGTCGAAATAGTCGCAGTTTGTGCACGCGGTCTCCTGCTGGCCGGCGTAGTACGGGTCGGCCGCAATACTGCCGCTTCTTAGCTCCGAGGCCATTTCGCTCAGCGTTTTGTCTATGTGTCTTGCCAGAACTCCGAGCCGCTCTGCCGAGACGAGCGCATCGCCGTCGGCGCCGGATTTTTTGAACGTGACGGGGATGTACCGCGGTGTGTCGGAATGCTCCATCGCGGCGATGACCTCGGGGTCATTGAGTATCAGTCCGCTGCGGCGCAGGCTTGCGCCGCGCTTTTTCTTAAGCTCCTCGTCGCTCAGGTCAAAATCGCTTTTTGTTACTTCGTCTCGCGCCGGAACGTACAGCACTCCGGCAGGGACGATCTCATGACCGTACAGCTCATGTCCGTTTTCGCCCAGCGAGAACAGGTACAGCAGCATCTGAAGATTCATGCCGTACAGCACGTCCGAAAGCTCGAAATTTTTGCGTCCGGTCTTATAGTCGACAATGCGCAGATAGAGCTTGCCCTCATGCAGCCAGCCGTCAACGCGGTCGGCGATTCCGGTCAGGACGAGCTTATCCTCACCGTCGCCGAGCTCCAGCGGTGGCAGCTCAGGCGTGTGCGCAAAGTCGAGCTCGAACGACAGCGGCTCGAAATCGCTGCGGCGCAGCTCGTCGGCAAGATCGAGAGCTATCTGATGCACGCTGCTTATAAGGCGGCGGAACAGGTATTCAAAGCGCTTGCTCTTATCGCGGAAATCATTGAGCTCGCGCCTTATGTATTCCGAAACGTACTTGTCGCACAGTGCGCGCACCGTCTCGTCGCCGATGCTTTTATAGCCGCCCATGGAGACCGCCTCGCGTGTGACCTGCTCCAGGATCCGGTGCACGAAGG
>OMDE01000634.1_pt1 | contig 10343 bp, 7 predicted proteins | sample 1645171 | NCBI WGS metagenome assembly OMDE01 (sample SAMEA103958129, study PRJEB25191) | human gut metagenome
CCCCCATCCGCAAGTTTAATCTGATGTTCAAGACCGCCATCGGCGTCACCGAGGACTCCAGCTCCACCTGCTATCTGCGTCCGGAGACCGCCCAGGGCATTTTTGTAAACTTCGCAAATATCCAGCGCACTACTCGCAAAAAGCTGCCGTTCGGCGTATGCCAGGTCGGTAAGGCCTTCCGCAACGAGATAACTCCGGGCAACTTCATCTTCCGCATCCGCGAGTTTGAGCAGATGGAATGCGAGTTCTTCTGCAAGCCCGGCACAGACCTTGAATGGTTTGCCTACTGGAAGGACTTCTGCAAAAACTGGCTGCTCTCGCTCGGCATAAGCGAGGAAAACCTCCGTATGCGCGATCACGAGCCGGCAGAGCTTGCCTTCTACTCCCGCGCTACCACCGATATTGAATACGCCTTCCCGTTCACCGACTGGGGCGAGCTGTGGGGCATTGCCGACCGCACCGATTACGACCTCGGCCGTCATCAGGAGGCCTCCGGCAAGGATCTGACCTACTTCGATCAGGACACCAACGAGCACTATATTCCCTACGTAATCGAGCCCTCGCTCGGCTGCGACCGCGTAGCGCTCGCTTTCCTGTGCGAGGCATACGATGAGGAGGTCGTCGGTCAGGACAAGAAGGGCAACGACGATATCCGCACCGTTCTGCACCTGCACCCGGCACTCGCTCCATACAAGTGCGCGATCCTGCCGCTTAGCAAAAAAGAGATACTCACAGGCCCGGCTATGGAGCTTTACAATGAGCTGAGCAAGGAATTCATGGTCGATTACGACGAGACCGGCTCCATCGGCAAGCGCTACCGCCGCGAGGACGAAGTGGGCACGCCCTTCTGCATCACCGTGGACTTCGACACCGTGGGCGATGCCGAGCACGCCGGCGACAACTGCGTCACCGTCCGCGAGCGCGACACCATGGAGCAGGTGCGTATCCCCATCAGCGAGCTGAAGGCCTATCTGGCCGAGAAGCTGGCCTATTAAGCGTAAAAAAAGAAAGCCCCGCGGGGCTTTCTTTTTTTGCTCACATATCCACGATCTGCAATTCGCTCTCGTCCACCTTCTGCATGTCCTTCTTGTTCATCATGTCGTACATACAGGGCACCACGAACAGCGTCATCAGCGTGGCGTACAGCAGTCCGCCGATACAGACCACGGCGATGGGCTGCATCAGCGCCGTGCCGGCGTTTTTCGCCGTGGCGGTGACAATCAGGCCCAAAATCGTGGTCAGACTGGTCATCAGGATCGGCCGCAGGCGGGTCACGCCCGCGTCGATGATCGCCTCCCGGCGCTCCATGCCGGACAGCCGCTGCTGGTTGATGTAATCCACCAGCACGATACCGTTGTTGACGATGATGCCCACCAGCATCACAAAGCCGATCAGGCTGATGACAGATACCTCGATCCCCGCGATCAGCAGGGCCAGGAAGCCGCCGGTAAAGGCCAGCGGGATGGTAAACATGACGATGAACGGGGACTTCAGCGACTGGAACTGTGCCACCATGATGAAGTACACCAGCACCACGCCCAGCAGCAGCATCAGCAACAGCTGGCTCATGGCCTCCATGATCTGCTCGTTCTCTCCGTTGAATTCCGCGGTGACGCCCTCCGGCAGCGTCAGACCGCTGACGGCCTGCTGCGCCGCGGAGGTCACGTGGGTGACGTTGTAGCCATCGGCGATGGCGGCGGTCACGGTAACGCACCGGCGCTGCTGGTCACGGGAGATGGTGTTCATGGACACCGTCTCCGTCACGGTGGCCACATCGCCCAGCTTGAAGGTCTTGTCCTCCTCACTGCCGCCGGTCAGCTGCCCCGCGGCGCTGCTGCCGGTCATGCCTGAGGCGCTCCCGGTCATGGCGGAGGACGCGCTGCTCTCCGCCGACAACTCCAGCTCCAGCAGGTTCTCCCGCTTAAGGACGCTGCCCTCCGCCGCGTCCACGGTCAGGTCCATGTCCTCGCTGTCCAGCGTCACATCAGAGACGCTGGCGCTGCTCTGCAGCGCCGCGGCGATCTGCATATACACCTGAGCCACGGTCAGCCCCTTCTCCGCCGCCGCCTTCCGGTCGATGGTCACCTGCAGCGCCGGGGCCGAGGCGTCCAGCCCGTCGCTGACCTCACCGACGCCCTCCACCTGCTCCAGCCGCTTGGCGATGGTCCGGGCGCTGCTCTGCAGGTCCGCCATATCGCTGCCGAACACCTGCAGCGACACGCCGCTGCCGGTCATATAGCTCATCATACCGCTCATCACGCCGCTGGCCGTCACCTCACAGGGCAGGTCGGCACACAGCGTCTCGATCTCCTTCCCCGCCACAGAGCCGAAGGTCCCCTCCGGCATGGTGATGTAGCCCTCCACGTCATAGCTGCCGCCGGAGGTGCCGCCCATGGCACCGCCCATGTTCAGGCCGCCCATGGTGCCGCCGCCCATCATAAAGCCGGCGTCCTGCACGTCGTCCACAGTCATCACCCGCTCCAGCACCTCGTCGGCCAGCCGTACCGCCTCCTCGCGAGAGGTGTCCTCCGGCATGGTGATGGTCAGGGACAGGTTGTTCATATCCATCTCCGGCATAAAGGTAAAGCCGCGGCGCAGGCACGCGCCGGCACTGGTCACCAGCAGCACCAGCGACAGCAGCAGCACGCCGGCCTTGTGGTCCAGCGAAAAAGCGATGGCCTTCCGATAGGCGGGATAGACCTTGTCCAGCAGGCCCGGCTTCTGCACCATGGGCCGGCGCAGCATACCGCTGGCCATCGCCGGCACCAGTGTCAGCGCCACCAGCAGGCTGGCCAGCAGCGAGTAGGTGATGGTCAGCGCCAGGTCGGTGAACAGCTGGCGGGTCAGGCCCTCTACGAACACGATGGGTGCGAACACGCACACGGTGGTCAGGGTAGAGGCCGTCACCGCGCCCAGCACCTGGCCCGCGCCGGACACCGCCGCCTGAATGATGGTGGCGCCCTTGGCCCGCAGGCGGTAGATATTCTCAATGACCACCACGGAGTTATCCACCAGCATACCCACCGCCACGGCCAGACCGCTCAGGGAGATCATGTTGATGGTCACGCCGGTGAAGTACATAAGTACGATGGCAAAGATCACGCTGACGGGGATAGATACCAGCGTGATGACCGTGGGCCGCCAATCCCGCAGGAACAGGTACAGGATGACCACGGAGAACAGCGCGCCCCACAGCAGCGACGAGGTGATGGTCTCCACGATCAGGTAGATATAGTCGCCCTGGTCCATCAGCGGCGCGAAGGACAATCCCTCGTACTGGCCCTCCAGCTCCTCGAACCGTGCGCTGATGTTATTGGACACCTCCGCCGTGGCGTAGTTTGACTGCTTGGTAAAGGTGATGAGAATGCCGTTGTCGCCGTTGACCTTGGTGTACAGCTCCCCGGCGTTGTCCGTGACCACCACGGTGGCGATGTCGCCCAGTGTCACCGGCTCGATACCGTCCATGCCCAGGTCCAGCAGCACCATATCCTCCAGCTCCTGGCGGGAGGACACGTTCTCGCCCACGGATACCATGTATTTCACGCCGCTGTCGTCCTCAATGTACCCGGCAGGCATGGCGAAATTCTGTGCCGTCAGCAGCTGGCTGACGGCGGAGATGGACAGCATACCGCCCACGTCCGTCTGGTCGGCGATGGACTTGTACGCCTCGTTGATCTGGTCCATGCCGGCCTCGATCTGGGTCATGGCCTCATCCAGCTGTATCTGCGCCTCCGTCAGCTGGGTAATGCCGTCGATCAGGGAGAGCGTCATGTTATAGACCTCACTGGTGACCTCCCGCTTCAGCTCACCGCTTTCCAGATCCTGCATCAGCTTATCCAGCGTCGCGTTCAGCCGTTCCAGCGTCTTTTTCAGCTGCTCCAGCTCCTTCTGCCCGGGCACGGTGATGGGCGGCTCACCGGGATCCGGATCCGGGTCTGGCCCCGGGATCTGGCCCAGGGCCTCCTTCAGATATTCGTACAGCTTATCCACCGCCGCGCCCGCCTTGGCCGCCGCGCCGGCGGCAATGGCCTCCTTGGCCTCATCCAGCTGTGCCTGCCCCTTTTCCACCTGGTCCTTGGCCTTCTGCAGATCCAGCTTCCTCTTGTTCAGTTCGGTACGCACCGCATCCGCCAGCTTCTCCGACAGGGCGTCCAGCTTGGCCTCGTCCAGGATCACATGGGCCTCCCGGGTCACGGCGCCGCTGACCGAAATGCTGGCCACGCCGGACACGCCCTCCAGCTTGGGGGACAGCTCTCCGGTGACGAAATCGCTGAGCGCATACACGTCCATGTCCTCCCGGGACACGGCGGCCACCATCACCGGCAGCATGGAGGGATTGATCTTCAGCACATAGGGGGCGGAGACGGTGTCGTCCCAACTGCCCTGCAATACGGAGATCTTCTGCTGGATGTCCACACTGATGGTATCCATATTGGCGCCGTCCTCGAACTCCAGCGTGACCATGGATACGCTGTCCTGGCTGGTGGAGGTGACGGTCTTGATCTTATCCAGCGTAGCCATGGACTGCTCCACCGGCCTGGTGATGGACTGCTCGATGGACTCCGGGCTGGCGCCGGGATCAGAAGTGACGATGATGACATAGGGAAAGTCCATGTTGGGCAGCAGATCCGGTGTCATTTTCAGATACGCCACCACGCCCAGCACGATAATGCCCAGCACCGTTACAAAGATCGTCAGCGGTTTTTTCACGCTGAAGCCGGCCATATCCGTCCCTCCTTTTTCCGCCTGCAGCGCCCACGCACCCAGGGTAAAACTGTAATAATGTGTAAGTGTACCATCCCCGCCGCCGACTTGCAAGCGGAACGGCGCAGAATTCACGAAAGCGTTACAAATACAGGGTTTTTTCGGAAAAAATAGTTCGGAGTTCGTAGTATTCTTTGCGCCGTCTTTACGCGTCCGGACGATGAAAAACGCGGACGCACCTGCGTCCGCGTTTTTCGCAAATAAGAAAGAGAAAAGGGAAGAAAACAGCAAAATCAGCCGGTGCCCCGTTACAGCAGCGTGCACAGCAGGCGCAGCTCGGCGGCCAGCCACACCGGCATCAGCATGGCGGTGACACGGCACACGGGGTTGATGTTCCCCGTCAGCAGGCACACCAGCGTGAACGCCAGAATAACCGCGATCACAACAGCGGCGATCGCCTTTGCCGGGGAAGTCTTGGTTTTCGTGTTTGTCATAGGGAACAACTCCTTTCTGTATTGTGGCCAAATCATACCACAAAGGTTGGTGCTTGTAAAATTGATTATTCTACGGTATAATATAGGCATAAACTATAATTGGAGAGCCGCCTATGACCAACCAGGATATCGAGACCTTTTTCGCCGTGCTGGACCACGGCACCATGACCGCCGCTGCCGAGGCGCTGTACATCACCCAGCCGTCCCTGTCCGCCCGGCTGAAGGCACTGGAGGACCAGGTGGGCGCGCCTCTGTTCCACCGGGGCAAGGGCCAGCGCCGCATCACCCTGACGGATGCGGGCCAGCACTTCCTGCCTCTGGCCCGCCGGTGGCAGAACCTGCTTTCGGAGACGCAGACCTTCGCCGCCGCGGAAAAGCGGGAGTTCCTCCACGTCATCGCCGCCTACACCGCCAACCAGTACATCCTGCCGCCGGTGTACCAGCGCTTTCTGGAGCGCGAGCTGCCGGTGAACCTGTGGGTGGAGTCCATGCGGACGGACCAGGCGGTGTCCGCCGTAGCCCGGGGCGACGCGGACATGGCCATCGTGGACGGCGCATTGCACTACGATCTGCAGATCGAAGCCAAACCCCTGTTCCGGGAGGGCTTCTTCCTTGTGGTGCCCAAAACGGTGGCACTGACGGAACCGGTAGAGGCCACCACCCTGCACGTGCAGGACGAGATACTCATCTACGGCCAGCCGGAGATACTGCAATGGCACGACTACTGGTACGGCGTGGATGCCCGCCCCCTGCTGTACACCGACACGCCCCAGCTGGCCGAGACCCTGCCCGCCTGCGGCAAGCGCTGGAGCATCATCCCCGCCGGCGCCACCGAGCCCTATCTGCGGATGTTCAGCAACGTGCAGGTGCTGCGCCTGGCCCACCCGCCGGCGGAGCGCACCTTCTACCTGGTCACACCCAAGGGCCGCGCCCTCTCCGCCGCCGCGGAGACACTTCTGGAGGACCTGCGGGTGCAGATACAGGATCTGGAGGGCATCACCTGGTATTGAGCAGCGAAAGAGACACACCCTTCGGTGTGTCTCTTTCTGTCATTTTGTGTCGCATTCTGTCCTTGCACGTCGTATGGCGGCCATTCACGTCGATTTTCGTCTTTTGACGTCGCACGATGACCTTTTGCGTCGTTTCCCGTCGTTCCCCGTCGCACACCGACGTATCCCGTCGCTTCCTGTCGCAATGTGTCGAATACCGTCCTATCCCCGCCGCAGCTGGCCCCGGATCAGCCGCGTCACCGCGTCTGCCAGCCACCCGATGGCCGGCAGGCGCTCCATGGCCTGTCCGTAGATACGCCGGGCGTCCGGCACCTCCCGGTCGCTTCCGGTGAACAGACACACCGGCAGCACGCCCCGCAGCCGCAGGGCCGCGGCCTCCGCCGCCGTGTCGTCCACGCCGCGCTTCCCGGTGTAGGCCCATCCGCCCAGGCCGTTTGGTATCCGCTGGTCGTCGTTGGGGCTGGCGTCCGAGAGCACCAGCAGCAGCGACTGCTCGCTGCGCCGCTGCCGCAGCAGCCAACCCATGGCCCGCAGGGCCAGCCCGTCCCGGTTCCACCCCGCGGCCACATAGTCGAATACCCCCTCGTTCTGCTCCGGATGGTCATAGTCCCGCAGCACCCGCAGCACCGTGCAGCCGCTGACGGAGCAGAACGCCGTCACCCGCACGGGGATGCGGCACCGGCTCAGGCTCTCCGCGATAAGATACGCCTGTGTGGCCAGCTTCTCCTGCTGCCGGTTCTGCGAGGCCGAGCCGTCCAGCAGCAGGTCCACGGACAGCTCTCCCGGCTCCTGCGGCGACCGGCGGGAGAACACCCGCTCGTCCCCCAGCGCCCCGGCGCGCCAGGCCAGCTCCGGCCGCAGCCTCCCGGCGCGGCCCGTACCGCCCTCGTCCTCCGCCCGCAGCAGCAGCGTGTTCTGCAGCTTCTGCGTCAGCTGTGCGATGGCCAGCTTGTTTTCCACCAGATGCTCCTGATAATACGCCCGGTTCTTCTCCCGCTGCTGCCGGAAGTGGGCCGCGTCCCAGGCCGCCTCCGGCGCGGGCGCGCGGCCCACCGGTTCGCCGCGGGTAAAGTGCAGCCGGCAGTTCTTGTGCACGCCGGTGCACAGGGTGCGCTCCGCCTCACTGAGCTGCCCCGGCGTCAGCATGGACGCGCCGAAGCAGTCCTCCACATACCGCCGCAGGATCGGCTCCGGCGTCCGGCCCTGCAAAAAGCTGAACAGCGTCTGCTTCTGCAGGCCGCCGCTGCCGCCGGGCGCGTCGTGTGACAGCGCCCGCAGGGCGTTGGGCCGCACAAAGTGCACGCCGCCGCTTTTGTCCCGCTTTCGGCCTACCCACGCCGCCCACTGGCGGTCGTCGGCGGCCCGGCGTGCGCGGCGGAACCAGGTGTACAGCACGCGCTCCGTCCGCTGGATCAGCTGCGCCTCCGTGCTGTCCCCCGGCGCGGCTATGTCGTCCAGCAGCGGCGACAGGGCCGGGTCCTCCGGCTGTTCCAGCACGCGGCAGGCCCAGGCACGGCGCACGGCGTCCCCGTTCATGCCCTCGGCCACCGGCGTCTGCGCCAGCAGCCGGCGGGCATAGTCCCGCCGCAGCGCCGGCAGCAGCGGCCGTTCCGCCGCGCCGCGGGCGAACACCGCCCCCTCCAGCACCAGGAAGAATATGTCCGTGTACAGTGCCTCCTGCGCCGACCGGTGAAACTCGTTCAGCAGCGGCCGGAACCGGTCAAAGTCGTAATACCGGCAGGCCAGACCCAGCACCGTATTGCCGTACAGCTCGGCATCTCCCGCCCGGTCGAAGGTCAGCAGCTCCGGCTTGCGGGCATAGTCCCCCCAGCCGTTCCACACCTGATTTTCCGCCCGGCGCGTCTCTCTGTCCTGTCTGTCCATATCAGTCGAACAGCTTGTCCCGGGTGGCGTCCTTGGGCAGGCGCGCCCACACCGCGTCCGCCACCAGCTGGCGCTCAAAGGGCTCAAAGGCCTTGTTGATGATGCCCAGGTCCAGCGCCTGCCCGGAGGGTATCCCCTTCTCGATCAGGTGCAGGGCCGCCAGCAGTCCCCGCAGGTCCAGCGCCTTGGTGGATATCTCACCGCTGTCGCACTTGGTCCGCAGGTCCCGGAACAGCGCCGTCAGCTGCTCGGCCCACTCCCGCTTCAGGGTGGGGAAGCTGCGCCGCAGCAGCTTCTGCAAATTCTCGTCGGAGATCACCGGCATATCCACCACCACGAACCGGCTCACCAGCGCCTCGTTCAGCTCACGGGTGCCGGCGTAGCCGTAGTTCATGGTGCCGATGAACCGCGCCGCGTCGTCCAGCTGTATGCGCTCATACCCCGGCACATCGATGACGCGCCGGTGGTCCAGCGTGGCGTGCAGCACGGCCAGCGCCTCGTTCTTGGCCATGTTCACCTCGTCCAGCACGCCGAAGCCGCCCAGCCGCGCACAGGCGCACACCGGTCCCTCCCGGAACACCACCTGCCCGTCCTTCAGCGTGTCCGCGCCGATCAGGGCCGCCGCGTCCACGTTCACATACATGGACACGTCCCACACCGGCCGTCCGAACAGCGCCGCCAGGTCCTCCGCCAGCACGTTCTTGCCGGTGGCCTTCGGCCCCGCCAGCAGCAGGTGCTCGCCGCACAGCAGTGCCGCCGCCGCGCTCTCCCATACCTCCCTGCCGTAGTAGAGATACTTCGGCACGGGCACGCGCTCCTGCGCCTCCGGCGTCAGGGGGTGGGCCTCCCGGAAGCGGCGTACCTCGTCCAGCAGGCCGCTGTCCACGCCCTCGTCCCGCAATTCCTTCCAGATATCCATAGACTCGCCTCATTTCATCTCCGGATGATGCCAAATTATACTCCCGCCGCCCGCTAAGTGTCCGTTAAGGATGTGCGGTCCGTTCCCTTTGTCATATCCGCCCGCGTTCCGCCATATAGATAGAGCACAACGGCATGGGAGTGTTGCGTTATGCGAGACGATCTGGAGCAGCGGGCCAAAGAGCTGGCCCTGTACATGATAGAGAACCGGACCACCGTCCGCGCCGCCGCCAAGAAATTCGGCGTCAGCAAATCCACCGTACATATGGTAGTTATAAATTAGAACGTTTAATATGGGCGATACAATAACAGCAGAGGGTAGGACGATTATGCCGTCCCACCCTCTGTTTTTGCTATTTATCCTTGTCTTGTTCTTTTTTCCATTTCTCGTGCTTGCGCTGGTTTTCTTCGTGCGAATAGAATTTCTGAATGTCTGGTAGGATGCGCCTGGCAAAGCTTTCAATGGCCCATGCCGGAGGCCGGTAGTTTTCCATGTTGAATTTGCAGACTGTTTCCTCTGTTTCAAGATCGACAACCACTGTTCCGTGACCAGTCAGTACTTTTTCCTGTTCCTTTGCTGACATTCCAGAAAAGACCTGTTGCTGTACCGCCGACATATTTTCCTTTGTGACAGCCTTTGCTTTTTCCAAATCAGTTTCAAGGAACAGTACCATAGTGCCTTGCCGATTTTTCCTTCGTCCCATCGTTTCACCCCCTTTCCGATATCAGCATATCATACGGATTGCTGATATTTGGAAAAGGCGCAAAAAAGAAGCTCGCATCTGCCGGATGGATAGGCAGACAGGAACTTCTTTTTGTGGTTTTGGAGGATGGGGCGGCATGAGCAGGAATGCGAAATGCGGCCACACGCCGACAAAACGAGGGTTTCCAAAGGGTACCCCTTTGGCACACGACTTTGCTTGCAAAGTGTAGTGTGTTATACGCTCTGTCGGCGTTGCTGCGAAAATGCGGTTGCCGCCGGGGAGGGCAAGGGCATTTTTACGGCAGGAAAGCAGGGCTGTGATTGCGTGGCGTGGAGCCGCAAGCGCAGGACTGGTTTCGCCAGCAGACAGGGCGTATATGAAAGCCCCCGTCCCTTATCCCACGCCGGACTTCGGGACAAAATGCCCCGAACTTGTGGACGCACTCACGAAAAAGCAGACGGCTTTTTCTCTCAAAATGGAAATGGGCGGGAAGCCATTTTAGGGCTTTCCCGCCTTGATTGCCCATTAGCAAAGACGGGCGGGGCTGTCAACGGCGGCGCATGAAATGCGCCGTTCATCTTGACCGTTGACTGGCTCGGCTGGCTTTGCTATTTTTATCGAATTGCATA
>OMDE01000642.1_pt1 | contig 10240 bp, 9 predicted proteins | sample 1645171 | NCBI WGS metagenome assembly OMDE01 (sample SAMEA103958129, study PRJEB25191) | human gut metagenome
ATGATCCGCGCGCACTCCTTGATGTAGACCGAGCGCTGAATCGGATCGGGAATCACCGACACCGACTGCACCATGTCGGCGATCAGCGCCGCTTTGCGGATCGGGTCGCCCTCGGCGTCCTGCAACAGCAGTTTGGCCTTGAACTCCAGGAAGTCCTGCTCGTTGGCGCGGATATACTCCTGCAACTCGGATGCCGTATGGCTGCGCGCGAACGAATCGGGGTCCTCCGGCTCGGGCAGCAGCACCACGCGCACGTTCATGCCCTCCTTCAAGATCATGTCGATACCGCGCAGCGAGGCGTGAATGCCCGCCGAATCGCCGTCGTAGATCACCGTGATATTCTTCGTAAAGCGGTTCAGCAGGCGTATCTGCTCCGTCGTAAGCGACGTGCCGGACGAAGACACGACGTTCTCGACCCCTGCCTGATGCATCGAAATCACATCGGTGTATCCTTCGACCATGATGGCGAAATCCTGCTGCTGAATGGCCTTCTTGGCGAAATAGAGACCGTAAAGTTCGCGTTTCTTGCTGTATATCTCGCTCTCGGGGGAGTTCTGGTACTTGGCCACCTGCTTGTCGGTGCGCAGCGTGCGGCCTCCGAACGCCACGATGCGCCCCGAAATGTTGTGCACGGGGAAGATCACGCGGTCGCGGAAGCGGTCGTAGAGCGACCCGTCGCTCTCGCGTTGCAGCGAAAGCCCCGTCGAGACGAGAAACTCCTGCTTGTAACCCGCCGCCAGGGCGTCCTTCGACATCCGGTCGCCTTTGGCGGGACAGAATCCCAGTCCGAATTTCCGGATCGTGGCGTCGGTCATGCCGCGTTTCTGGCGGAAGTAAGCCATACCCACGCTCATCCCCTCGGTCTCGTGATGGAGGTAGTTGGCAAAATAATCGGCCGCCCAGCCGTTGAGCGCGAACATCGATTCGCGGTCGTCGTTGCGGCGTACCTCTTCCTCGGACATCTCCTTCTCCTTGACCTCGATGCCGTATCGTTTGGCCACCATCTTCAGCGCTTCGGGATAGGTGATGTTCTCATGCTCCATCAGGAAGGTGACGGCATTGCCGCCTTTGCCGCAGCCGAAGCATTTATATACCCCCTTCGAGGGCGACACGACGAACGACGGGGTTTTCTCGTTGTGGAACGGGCAGCAGGCCTGATAGTTCACGCCCTTGCGCTTGAGCGTGACGTACTCGCCGATAATATCCACGATATTGGCGGCTGCATAAATGCGGTCTACTGTTTCCCTGTCGATCATGTCTGCAAAGATAGCAATAATTCCCCAACCCTTAGCGGGGTGCAAAAAGTTTTTGCCGGGCGGAGAAGATCAGTACCCAACCGTCGTATCGATGACGCTGCCATCAACGGCGTTGACCGTCAGATAGCAGCCGATTTCCTCAAAGCCAAGGCCGGCATGATCCGTTCCGCTTTTGCTGCCATAAAACCTCCAGGCAGGGACCAACAGGCCGGTTGCCAGGGAGTTTTGATCCGCCACACGAACCAGTTCCAGTTCGATACGATCAATACGGTACGTAATCGTCCCAACAGCATCCAACGTGGCATCAAAGTCATAGATGATCGGCATCATCTCCGAAAATATAGCGGCGATATCCGCAAAGGATAAAAGCGAGCAATCTGTCACTACGGTTTCTTTTTCCTTTATCGGCGATTCCCATCTCACGCCCAGGATGCCGGAATCGTTGACCCAAAAGTCCAAGTGCTCATAAAACCACATCGGGGCATAGGCCTCGGCTGTGTTTCCCGATGAACATCCTTCAATGATTGCGCACGAGACGTCGCCGATTTTTCTTGCGCAGGATATTTTATAAGCTGCGTCGTCCTCATCCTTTGTGATGGCAACCGCTTTGATCTTCATCGGTATTTCAGATCGATCAAGGAATTGCTGGACAAAACCGCATGCTTCCTCGACAGAAATGCCTGCTCCCGCCGCGAGGTCGCTTTCCCATTCGCCGGAGCCGAGAGGCGTTTCGTTTTCGGTATAAATCAGAGCGCCCGCATTGTTCGCCAGAAACTCCATCCGCGCGCCGGTCCTGACCGGTAAAACCCCGCCGCCGGAGGAGCTGCTTTGATAGACGATGCTTTCCTTGCGATCCGAGTTGTTGCTCACTCTGAATTCACGGCCAAAAGTGTGTCCGCCAAGCCGTTCAACGGCCGAAACGCCGGTATAGTGCCCAACAATTTCTCCTGTTTCTTTGTTGATTTCAACCAGGTGCTCGAGCGTGCCGTCTGACCGGACTTCCTCGACTGTTTCCGGAGCCGATTCCAAACGTTGCTGATACGCCTCGATTGCCGCTTCATACACCTCCGCCAATTCCATATCGCCTTCGCTTTTTGCATACAGCATCGATTTTTGCATATCCAGAATGGCGTCCTCAATTTCGTCCTTGGACATCTCACTGGCGATCTTCCACATGATTGCATCCCCGCATAGCGCATCAAAAAATGTCGTAACAACATCCTGAGAGAAGTCAGCGGCTTCCGCCCTAATGATTGGGACGCTGGTACAATCCGGGATGATTACTTCCGCAGCGACGCAAATTTCAAGATGATCGCCAATTATAGTGTCGCTATATTCCGCTGGCGAGCTGGTGCGTTCGCGTAAGCTGGCATCGCTATTTTCTGGAGCCGGTTGGCTGGCAGCCTGCAGCAAATTCTCCTGGTTTTTCTGCACTACGATAGGAGCTTCCGGCGTGGGCTGGCAGGCGGGGAAAAGCGCGGCGAGCAGGAGCAGCGGCAGCAGGGTGCAAAGCGTTCGTTTTCCGATCGTTTGTTTCCGGGACATTCGACTCAAGAGTATCCCTCCTTTTGTATGACGCCGTCGGACGGCGGGGATTCCGCTGGGTTGTCGCTCCGGCGGGCGCGGTTGCCGGTCGCCCAGCCGTGGGGGTAGCGTGTCGGGCGGCCCACGTCCGGCAGCGGGCAGGCCGCGGGGTCAGGGAACGGGTTGTATGGGGACGGGTTTCCGCATCGGGCCGATGCGGCGGCAAACGGGGGTCTTCGGGGAAGCGGGCGGCCTCTGTAAGCGGCCGTCATGATGCCCTATATCTAATAGACTGCAAGAACGGCAAAAAGGTTGCATCTTTTTTTCGGGATGCAACCTTTTCTCGGCGCGCCGGTCACGGACGGCGCCGTTCGCTTCGCTGAGCGGCGGTTTTATCGGGTTTCACACCGGCCCCGTTTCCCAAACGCCGGCCCCGGTCAGCCGCCATCGCGCCGGCCGGGCCACCGCCCGGCGCGGGCGGCACGAAAACCGGGAAAACGGCCAACCGTGAGGTCATATTATCCTTCCGTCGGAAATGGTCAGCACCCTGTCGCACGCCTCGGCCACAAACTGCTCGTGCGTAACGATGATGATCGTTTTGCCCTGTGCGTTCAGGTTTTTGAAAATCTCCATGATCATTTTGGAGTTTTCCGTGTCCAGCGCGCCCGTCGGTTCGTCCGCCAGGATAACATCCGGGTTGTTGATGAGCGCGCGGGCAATCGCAACGCGCTGCTTTTCGCCGCCGGACAGTTTTGAAACCCGCTTTTTTGCCAGATGCGCAATCCCGAGGAGGCAAAGCTGCTCCATGGCGCGGGTATCGATCAAAGTGAAGGGGGTCTTGCAAAACAGCAGCGGGATCGCAACATTCTGGAGCGCGGAATCCTCCTCTACCAGAGCGAAATGCTGCATGATAAAGCCAAACTTCTTGTTCCGGATCCCGGCCAGCCGAACGGGCGGTTCTTTGGAAACGTCCGCGCCGTCCAGGAGGTACCTCCCGCTCGTCGGCTTGTCGAGGCACCCAAGGATATGCAGCAGCGTAGACTTGCCCGCCCCCGACGAGCCTTTTATTGCAACCATTTCCCCCTTTTCAATCCCAAGATCAATGCCTTTGAGCACTTTCAGCGGGGCGGTGTCGCGCTTGGTTTTGAAGGACTTCTCTATTTTGTTCAATTCAATAAACACGGCTTTATTCTCCTTGATGCAACTCTTTTAAGGATGTGGAAATATCCTCACGCATGAGCTTGACCAGGAATCTGGCCCCGACGGCGGCGAACATGCAGACGATGTAGAGAAATACGACCCCGTAAAACAGCACGGCGCGCCGCGGGGTCATCCAATCCAGCATCAGCAACCCATACCGGCCGGCGACCACACAGAGCGCCATTGTGACCGTCAGCAGGATGACAACCCGGATGATTTCCGCCAGGACGCCTTTCTTCCAGTCCATGCCAAGCAGGTAGTACACGGTGAACAGTTTTCGGTTGCGCATGGATTGAATGACGTTGTTCCCAAGCACGCCCGTGGCCGCGGCGGCTAAAAACACGAAGAAGGACAGGGACCCCAGCCCGATCAGATCCCTCATGTTCTGATTGTAGACGGTCAGCAGGGACGGCATTGGCGTCGCTTCGCTGTACCTGCTCCATGCGGCAATCAACCCGTCCCTGTCGGTTTGGGTCGCTTCCGGCTTAAAAAAGACAAGCAGGGTGGCAGGCTCCTCTAAGCCCGTCAGATCCGCGACATCGGCCTCCCGCAGGATAAACACGGAGTTTTGGCTGATAACTATATTTGCTGCAAAGTATTCCGGGCTTGCCGTCCCCGAGGGGAAAAAGTATTGCGTCGGGGTTGGCAGTACGCCCGTTACGACGATGCGGAGCTTCTTGTGGCTGGGGAGAAGGATGCTTGCGGTATCCCCGGGCCTGAGGCCCGTATCGCTGGAAACGACAGCCTCTGCGGCTTCCTGGCCGCTTGCGCCTGCGGCATCCGAGAACCAGGAGCCCTGCTGCAGTTTGGGCGTATACCGTTCGATGACCGCCGCGTTGTAGACGGCAATATTGCAGCTGATGTCGTTGAAGAGCAGACCGCCAAGATAGGCTTTGCCGATGGAATCGACGAGGGGAGAGGCCTCGATCTGTTGCTCTACCTGCTCCGGGGAGCAGTAATCGTATGTGGAAACGGCGACGGCATTTTCCGTTGGCAATTCATTCACTGCGCGCACATTGTCCGTATGGTCGACGATAAAGACAAACAGCTGCGCGAGAGACGTGACGGAAAATACGATCTGCAGAATCAGCGTGAGACTCGCAAATTTTCGTTTCCAGAGAAGCCTGCATGCAATGAGAACGGTTTTCATATCGATATCCTCTCTCGCTTACTTTTCCAGCATCCTGCCCCGGAATATGAGCGGGGAAGCTTTGAGATTCACCACAAGCAGCGCAATCAAAAGCATGCCTGCGTACAGCGCCGCATGAAATTGCCAGGGCAGGGGCAAAAGAACTCCCGAAGCAAACCCTGTGACTTGTGCGATGAGAAAGCTGGCGAAGAGAAAAGCAACCGTAACCAGCAGCGAAATCGCAACGGATAACAGGAATGCGATTTGTCCGCGCCTTGCGCCGCAAATCAGGTAAATCCCGTATCGCACAAATTCCCTGCGGAGCCAGTGCAGCACCACGGCGCCAATGCTGATCAGGGACAGGAGGATGATGAAAGTATACGGGATGACCTGGCCCAAATAGATCCGTATCGCATAATAGTTCCCTTCTTTGGGCAGGGACACGAAATAAACATCCTCGTACGATTGCAGCAACTCCGCCATCGCTGTAATCTGCGCCTCCGTCAGCGGCTCGGCAAAGACGCAGCGCATCTTGTTGGCCGTAAGCCCGCTTTCCCAGAAGGCCGCCAGGGGCATGAGGACAGGCGACGGCACCGCGGTCGCTTCCGTTTCCGTGGGAACCGTCCCGTCCACATTCAGGCCGAAGTAATGGTTCCCGATCGCCTCGAAATGGACCCCGTTGATTTCGATTCCCGTTTCCCAAACGGTATCAAGGCGTTCCTGCGGGAGCAATTTGAGATAGCCGATCCCCAAAATGGCAACGGCGGCGCCGTTTTCCATTTCTTCGCGGGTGAAAAAGCGGCCGTATGGCGTATACCAGCTTTCGGACACGCTCCAGTCAATGCCGGCGTACAGTTCGTTGGAGGCCGTGACGGATGACAGCTTCGGGAAAACGCCGCCGTCGTCGTCCAGCTCCGCGTAGATATCCTTCACCGTCGTCTCGTCCGAGCACTTGAAAAACAGGGTTTGCGTCTCCTTCTCCCTTTCCACAATTTCGACATACCGGCAATATCCGTATTCCTGGGTGTAAAGGAAGCTTATGAACGCGCAGGTCAGGCAAACAAGGGAAAGAATGGTAAACGATGCGTTTCGACGACAGAGGCGAAAAAAGTTGACAAATGCAAGCCGCAGCATACCGTTTACTCCTGAAATAGAATTTCGGCACTTATTATGGATTCAGCGGGTTTCAGCCGTCAGATAGCCCGGGGTTGCTCCCAGGCGCCGATAGAATTTCGGCTCTTGTTATGGGTTCGGCGGGTTTGAGCCGTCAGATAGCCCGGGGTTACTCGCACGCGCCGGCGGAGAAACGCGCTTCGGCAAAGCCGCCGACTTCCTGATAATAGCCGTAACCGGACGTGGGCTTGTTCCTGTTCCCGCAGTTCGCCACGCATCGCTGATTGCTGTAAACGGTGTTACTGGCAAGCAGGACGCCGTTGCGGTACGCCTCGGCATAGGCTTTGGGGTTGACGCTGTTGGGAGACGTGTTCTGGGAAGCCGTACAATAGTATCCAAGTCCGCCCGGGCCCCCGATGGGTTTGCCCGTCCATATTCTTCCGGAAAAGCTGGCGGCAAGGGCGCTTCCCGTCATCACAAACAGCAGGACGATACAGGTAACCGCGCAGAACAACGCTTTTTCGTGTTCATCGTCCCCCTGTCTCCGCCTTCCATTTGTTGGGTGCAACTTCGGGTAATCTGTGCCAAAACCTCATGATGCCCTGGCAGGCGACGGTACGTCGATATTCCGTCACTGGGGGAAAACTCTTGTGAAAAAATACTGGGAACGCTTTGGGTAGGATCTTAATTACAGTATACGCTCAACACATCAAAAAGTCAAGGTTGAAACCGTGCAGGGGGTCCTCGCCCCGATATCTTTGGTCACGGGCTGTCTGAACGCGCGTCGGCGGCCTGTGCCATCCGGGCATTCGTTCGCCGATACTGCGCGTTAATCGATCGTCATGCGATATCTGCCGTCGGTCTCATCCGTCTTGAGCGCGACCTGCGCCCCCGAAAGGCTGCCGAGCTGATGCAGCACTTCACGGATTTCCTCCTCATCCTTCATGTACAGCTCGAAATAGTAGGCGTCAACGCAGAGGCAGAGAAAATCGCACGCGCTGCACAGAAAGTCTTCATAGGTGTATATCGCATCCCAGTCGGTCGTGGGGCGCCCCGGAAAAAGCGGCGGGAAATGCAGGAAGTACGGGGAGCGCGGGAAAAGCGGGGAGGGCGGGAAGCCGGAGACAAGCAAACGGCGCAGAGGGAAAGCCTCTGCGCCGTGCCGTTTTCAGATATTTGTCCGGCATGCCCTGTTGCCGCCGGACAGGAACCGCCGTGCCCGCAAGCCGTCGGGTGTGCTCGCCCGCGCGGTTGCCCGCCGCCGGGGGTTGGGGATGGCATATCCTGTTGCCGCCCGGGCGGGAAGCGCGGGAAACGGGAGGAAGACACCGGGCGCCTGCGGCGTTACCGCCGCGCCGCGCCGCGCCGTCTGCCGAAGGTCAGCGCGCCCAGCCCGCAGAGGCTCAGCAGCGCCAGCGTGAGCCACAGCGCCGGGTCGCTCCCGTCGCCCGTTTCGGGTACCGGCTCCGGTTCCGCCGTCACCCGCAGCGTGAACACCGGGCTGCTCGTCGTGCCAAATGTGTTCGTCGCCTCGCAATAATACGTGTACCCGTCGTTTTCCACCGCCGTCGCGCCCGTGGTGTAGGTCGCGCCCGTCGCGCCCGGCACGGCCACATACCCCGCCCCGTCGTTCCGGTTCACGTACCACTGGTACGTCACCGCGTCCGTGGCGGCCGCGCGCAACACGCCCGTTTCCCCCTCCTGCACCGTCACAGTCTGCGCCCCCGCAGGCTGCGTGAATACCGGCCGACTACCGCTGTCAAAGTACACGTGCAGCGCGGCATCCATCGTCACATCCTGATGGCCCGTCCGATAGGCATAGGACACCGTCACCGGGGAGGTCTTCCCGTCCCACACGACCGTGCTGCCGTCCGCCTCCAGCGTCCCGCCCTGCACCTGCACGCCTTGCGCGCCCGGCCATCCCGGCACCAGGCTGGACAGGTCGGCGCGCCCGCTTCCGTCCGCCTGCTGCAGGACGCGCGTCTCCGCCGCCTGCTGGCCGGAGCAGTTCAAATACGTCAGTTTCGTGTTCTGCGACAGGTCCAGCGCCGTCAGCGCGTTGTTGTTGCAGTAGGCGTAGGGGTGCTGCGTCCACGGGTCAGAGGCGGAGCCGGTGTAGCTGTCCTGCGAGAGGAAGCGGGCGGTGGCGGGTTGTAGTACCGCGCGTTCATGTAGAGCAGGCCGGAGGCGTCCGCCACGCTGCCCGTGAACGTCACTTCGTTGAAGAACGCTTCGCCGCTGGCCGTCGTTACGCCGAATTCGTCGTAGTCGTACGACTTGACGACGGAACCTGCTCCATCTACGATGTTCGTGACGCTGCCGCGGATGTCGTACCGGTAGAAGAAGTACTCCTCCGCGTACGGGTCCTGCCCGGTCTCAGCCTGTCTCTCAAACCGCTTGCTCGCCACGATCGTCCCCGACGGGTCGATGATGTTCTGCGTCTGCAGCACGTACTCGTTCACCGTCGTGAACAGCAGCGCAGAGCCCGTGTAGTAGAAGTGCGTGACGACCTCGTCCTCCACCCGCGTCACGCGCTGCCCCTGCGCGTTGTACGCATACGTCGCGCCCGTCGACAGCGGGTTCACCGCGTTGTTCGTGACGCTCGACGAGATCAGCCGGTTGGCCGGGACGCTGCCAAAATTCCGGCCTCCTATCTGCGAAGACGCAACAGGGTGATTGGCAATCATTCTGTGCATTCTGTCGAATGCCTCTTCATGCGCGAAGTTCCATTTGATTCCGGACATATCTCGATCTCATCTGCGGTCATGCTCTTCTCTGCGCCGTCGTGGGGATGGTCGTCAAGTCGCGCAGTTTGCGCCCGCTCTGGTCGAACACCGACGTGGCCGCCACGCCGTTGGCGCTCGTCACCGCGCTCCCCCGGGCGGCGGGCGGATGCGTCGCCGCCCGGAGGCGTTGATTTCTTGGTCCGTTATGCTGTTGTCAAGGTGCGCCGCCTTACGCTCCGCCGGTAAAAGCCTCGATCTCGAGGCGAAGGCGCTCGGCCCCTTCTTCGTCGTCCAAAACCGCCCCAATCTCCATTTTGCTTTCTCCATCATAAAAGCTGATCGAGCGCAATGTCTTCTCCCAGTTTGGGGACAGCGCGCAGTAGACCGTACCGGCCTGTTCCGCCCCTCCGGGTGCCGGCAGGACGGCGGCATGCAACTCGATCGGCCAATCGCTCTTGACAAACGTCCGAAGCAACAAGCTCTTGCTCAACTGCTGCGTGGCGGATAGGCTACTGCGGTCCGCATCGTCACGCAGGGCCTCCGACACCCTGTTCAACAGGTCCTGCAAGTCTGCCCCAAAAGGCAGATCCGCCTGCGCAACGGCCGTCAACGAGCCGGTCGCCGGGTCATAATACCAGCCGTCCCGCCAATATGCGCTTTCACCGTCCGGCTCGTTCTGACTCCCCCCGGAGCGGTGCCGGAAGGCGGGCGCAGGCGGGCCGTTCATCCGGAACCGGTAATACGCCTGCCCGTCCGCAAGAAGAATATCCGTATACCGGTTTTCCTGCCGCTCCCAAACGGTCAGCCAGACGTTCCCCTGCCCCTCGGCAACGTCGGCGACAATCCGTTCCCATTGCTGCGTTGCCCCGTCAAAAAAGGCAAGGCTTTCCTCCTGCGAATACGTCCTGTACGGCGAAAACTCGCTCAGCCCCATCCACAGCAGTCGTCCCAGCAGGGCTGCGCACGCCGCCGCAGCAACCGCCGTGATGCACAGTGTTTTCCGCTTCATCGTCATTTAACGCCCCCCAACCAGCGATAGATCTGTAATAAATCGTATGCTCTGGTATAGGCTCCCACCTGTTCCTCATACCATGCACTATTTATACCGGAATGGTAGTACGACTCGACATCACCCACTCTTATCATTATTGAATTCCCCAGCCGTGTGTCACATGATGTGTATGGAACAACATATACGTTTACTCCTAGCGCATCCGCAACCGCACAATCTTCCGCAGAAGGGAAATCATTATGCTTTTTCTTTTCTGGTTCTGGATGGGAATGCACTAATG
>OMDE01000648.1_pt1 | contig 10154 bp, 6 predicted proteins | sample 1645171 | NCBI WGS metagenome assembly OMDE01 (sample SAMEA103958129, study PRJEB25191) | human gut metagenome
CGTCTTGCGTGTGAACCGGATGGTGCAGCGACCGGATTCATAGAGACGGCTGGCGCAGCAGAGCAGCAGATTGGTTTTGCCGCTTCCGCATGCGCCAATCACGGCGATGTTGCCGTGTCCTACGTCAAGGAATGCGGTGGAGATGAGTACACCGTCGTCGCTCAAAGCAAAAGGCACATGGTGCCATGCCTCTCGCTGTGGCGCCGTCAAATCGTCTTTGCCTGCATGTGGTGCGAGCGGCGCGGAGAACAAAGGGGAGGGATTGGTGGTGCCGCTGAATGCCGATGCGGTGTTGATGGCATGCACCAAGGAATCAATGTCATGGACCGCGCTGCAGCGGAAAGGAACAGTGCGTTGACCGTCATGACAGTAAGCGGCACCGGGGAAGGCCGGTGGAATCAAAGCTGCATCCTTGGTGCCGATCAGTTCATTCGATTGCATTTGGTCGGTGACGCGTAGGCAGATGCTCAGCGATATGTTGGCCTTCATATCGGCATGGACCTGACCCATGGGATTTTGCGTGCATACGATGAGATGCATACCCAAAGAGCGTCCGAGCGACGCCAATCGATTGAGTCGCTGCATATAGTCGGGTAGACGGTCGCGCAATGCATGGAATTCGTCAATGACCACCACGAGCCGTGCAGGGGGATGGGAAAGCTGGTCGAATCTGGAAACGCGTTCGGCACTTACCAAGGCCTCCCTGCGTGCCAATTCTTGTTCTATGGCGTTCAGCGCACGGACGGCATGGGCGAGGTCAAGATCGCAGACGTTGCCCACGGTATGCGGCAGACGCTCCAAAGCGTTGAAGGTCGATCCTCCTTTGAAATCCAGAAAGACGAAATGGAGGGTTTGAGGACTATGCCGAATCGCCAATGCCATGCACCAACTGATCAGCAGTTCGGATTTCCCCGAGCCTGTGGTCCCCGCGACCATGGCATGTGGTCCGGATGATGCCAGATCTATATGGAATATGCCATGTTCTGACATGCCGATGCCGTTCGTTGGGGAACGGACAAGCCAATTACGCACGATGGTGCGCCATATGAGCGGGTCGTTGTCCAGGCCATGCAGATGCTCAAAACTTATGGACGGCATGTCGGCGAAAAGCTGAGCATGGTCGATTTCGTTTCCGTTATGATGCGTTGGAACCGGCGAATCGCTTCCAGTAATGGTGTTGCTGTTCGTTTCTTCATGCCTGACGCGCATGATCATGGTGATGAGCATCAATGCGCTGCCGAGCAGACTCGGAGCGAGCATCGCCGCATAGAGCCAATGACGTTGCATACACATGACAATCAGCATGATGAGCTGCGCCAGCAAAGGCGCGCTCCAACTCAATACAGTGAGATGTTGTTCGCTTATACGGTGAGGGGCCTTTTTGTTCATACGGCCAGCATGGGCAAGAGCGGCGGCATGCCGCAAGCCAATATGAGGGTTGTGGTCGGAGGATGTGGGTTATCCACATCCTCCGGCGTGTCGTCAGTTTTGCTGTTCGGCCAGCGTGCCCACGGTTCCTGCGGAATGCGTGCCGTGTGAGAGTTCGGAGAAAAGCTGGATGTTCTTCGCGTCATCCAGCAGAACGCACGATCCGACCCCATCGACGTAATAGTCCGGATCGGTCCAATACACGCTTCCCGAAATGCCATCCTTGCCTGAGGCGCTTTTGAAAGCCGACGCCATCCGAAGCAGAGAGGAAGTCGATGCTTTCTCATCCACGGTTACGGAGCTCAACGCCGCTGCGGCGACTTTTTTGGTCTTGTTGAAATTCGTGAGCGTCTGTTTGGAAGCGCCCTTCTTGACGATGGCGTTGATCACCTGGCGCTGACGTGCGGCACGGCCGAAATCGCCTTGCACATCGGCATATCGCATACGGGAGAACGCCAAAGCGGTGTTGCCGTCCACGGTGTGGCATCCGGCGGTCCAGTTCATACCCGAATAAGGGTCATTCACATTCTGGTCGTAGCATAGGTCCACGCCTCCCAAGGCATCGACCACTTTGACGAGTCCGCCGAAGCGGACCATTGCCACATGGTTGATTTTCTGGCCGGTGATGTCCTCCACCTCGTTGACCAACTGTTTGCGGCTGTACAGCTGCGCCACGGCGTTGATCTTCATATAGCTCCCATCGATTTCCACCAGGGAATCGCGAGGAATGGAAATCAGCGAGGACGATCCTGTCTTCGGCTTGGTGAGTACAAGAATGGTGTCGGTTCTGAAACCTTCGACGTCGCCGGCGTCTCCGATGGTGCCCTCACGTTCGTCGGAGCCAAGAATAAGCCAGCTTTCGCCGGCGGTGTCCGCTTTGGATGTCAGCCAGGTCTGTTTGTTGAGCTGGTCATCGACCCAGTTCCAAGCGGAGAATACCCCTATTCCCAGTGCGAGAATCAGTACAAGGAAAATGGAAAGGACGATATGTCCGACGCGAGGTCTTCTTTTTGGCACGGAAGCCGTCGCTGGAGAGGATGGAACAGATCGGAGCGCCGTGGAGACGGAGGATGACCCCCGGAACTGCTGCGTTGGATTGGCCGTGCGGGTATGTTCTGGAGCGAAGGACACCGGAGATGATGAAGGGTTTCTTCTTGTCTCGCTCGTTGCCCGTGCCGCAGGCTGGAAGCTTTGCGGAACCGAGGAAGAAGGACGCGCCGTGCGTTTGGCCGGTTTTACGGATGATGCATGGTCGGAACGTTTCGCCGGTGCGAAACTCGCTGGCTGGCTCGGTGCGCTTTGCGAGCGGGAGGAATCCGTGGACGGCATGGTTTTTTTGCGTCCTGATGACGGAATGAAACTTGGTGGCACGCTCGTAGGCTCTTTTGCTCCTTTGCCTTCACTCATGGTTCCTCCAAAAAGATTCGTCCCTGCGTCATACGTTGAAAGGGGACGTGATTGCGTGGTCTACGTCAGTTCTTTGCCGGAACGGCACATACGGTCGCATTAAGGTATCGATCCGCAAGGCCGATGTACTGGCCCGTGGTCGCGTCATGAATGGAGCCGTCATCCGGGTCGACGGTGCCGCCAGTGCTTGGATCGACCAACGTGCCGTCGGATTTGGTGATCAGTCCCGTGACGGGATCGGGAGTCTCGGCAGTGGTGTCCGACTGGTTGCTGTCGGTCGTGCCGGAATCGTCGGAGCTGGCTGAATTATCTGAACTGGTGTCGGAGGAGTCGCCCGAGTTTGAATCGGCGGTATCGAAAATCGGCTTGCCCGCTCGCATCTTCTCCCAGAGATTGTCGGCTTCGTCGGTCCAGACGGAACGGTTGGGGTCGGACGGTGCTGGGACCACGGGGACGGTCTGGGTCTGCAGGTTGGTCATGGTGAAATTCTTCAGGCTCATGGCAAGTCCCGCCAAAGCCGCGGTATCAGCCATGCCTTGGGATATGTTGAGCGATTTCAGCGCGGATTTCGCCAGCTGGTACAGCTGCGCGGTATCAGTGAACAGATTCTTGCTGAGCGCCTCGCTCATCAGCTGCTTGATGAGATACTGCTGACGTGTGGTACGCGAGGTGTCGGATCCGTCTCCTATGCCGTGACGGATCCGGGCGTACTGCGTCGCCGCAACGCCGTCAAGATGGTGCATGCCCTTGTCGAGATTGAGTCCGGTGTACGGGTCGTTGACGTTCTGCGGAATGCACAGGTCCACGCCGCCGACTGAATCAATCATCTTGACCAGGCCGGCGAAGTCCACGACGATGAAGTTCTGAATATTCAACCCAGTGAGACTGTTCACGGCGTTCAGCGTGCAGCTGGCCGCCGAGGAGAGATCTCCGCCGGTTTTGTAGGCACCTGCGAAGATGGAATTGAACATGACGTTATACTGTGCGGGAATCGTGCCCTTCGACGTTTCGCACTGAGGCACGTCCACCAGGGAATCTCGTGGAATGGAGACCAGGTTGATTTCCTTGCGGTCGGCGGAGATCTGCACAATCATGGCGGTGTCGGCCTGATGGTTGCCGATGACGTCATCGAAACTGCCTCCGATGGCTTGGTTCTCCGCGCCGTCACGGGAATCCTGTCCGATCAGCACGAACTCGATCGGCTTGCCGGAGTTCGGATCGATGATGGATGCGTCCGTATTCAGGGAACCCTGGCCGATCACGTCGACCGAATTGTTCTTGATGATGCCATTGACGTCCATCCAAGTAGCGGCAGCTGCAGTGCCGACGAACACCAGAGTCGCGGCGATTGCCGCGGCGACTGCGGTCCTGACGTGATGCTGCACGCGATATCCCAGGCTGTGACGTGGTTTCGCATCCTGAAGACCATTGATGTTAGGAAGCTTATTGCCGGTTGATGACGTTGCCACGGTGTTGCCTTCCTGATTGAGATGCGCGTTTGACGCAATGCTTTTAGAACCTACCACTATCCAAATGGGCAATTATAGGGTTAATGGCCGATTTTCACCGATTCTGCGACTGTAGACCCCAGATTGGGCTGAACTTTAGCATGGATTTTCTGGAATATAGGCATTGACACGGGGAAACTTGACAAAATTACATTGCGTGTGTGTAATTTGAAGCGGTGTGAAAGTATGCGCATAAAAGGTGCGCACACAATTATGGGAGGACTCATGTGGGGCGTGACTGATGAGTCTTCTGAGAATCCGCTTGCTGAACTGTGGGGTTTGTTCAAGCGGGATGATGACGTGTCTTGGCAGCACAAAGCGCTGTGCTCGCAGACCGATCCCGAAGCATTCTTCCCGGAAAAAGGCGGTTCCACCAGGGATGCGAAGAGGGTTTGCGCCCAGTGTGAAGTCCGTGAACAGTGTCTGAAATGGGCCATCGACCATGATGAGCGTTTCGGTATCTGGGGCGGTATGAGCGAGCGTGAGCGTCGTCGCTACAAAAAAGAGCACAAGGAACGGGCTTGAAGGCATGGTGCGTCCCGTGCGTACACTTAAATTATGAATTCTAACGCCAGCAGCGATATCCAGACAATCGTGACCGATGTGCTGAACAGCAGACCGTATACGCATCGGCAGGACGTCGATATGTCCGTGGCTGCGGTGATCACCGCGCAGCATGACCTTCGATTCCTCGCTTCTACCGTTGGAGCGGTGCTTGCGCAGCGCATGCTTCCAGGAATGATCGTTATCGCCGATTGCACGGGGCAGATCGAGCAGCCCATGCAGATGACCTTCGATGTCATTCACTCATCACAGGATGTGCTTACGGAAGTGCCGGAAGCCAAAACGGTGAGGGTCATTCTGGTGGGAGTGAAGCAGGCGGCGTCCTTCATGGACGCTGTAACGCGTGCGATGGATCAGATCGGCATTGATGCCGGCATCCGCGCGTTGTGGACCTTGCATGACGATTCGCGGCCGGCGGATGACCGGTGCTTCGAGACGTTGCTGGATGCGTGGAGAAACACGCCGACAGCCGCGCTGCTCGGTGCCAAGCAGTTGGATTGGCAGGCGAAGAACCTGCACAATGTGGGTTTGTATGCCGGGCGCCATGATGTCGTTTCCTTGGTGGTCGACGGCGAGCCTGACCAGGAGCAATATGACGGGCGTCAGGATGTGCTGTCGGTCTCCCTATCGGGCGCGTTGGTGCCGTTGGCTACGTTGCGTGCGTTCGAAGGGGCTGACCCCTGGTTCGGCACCTTCGCGGAATCCACGGACCTGTGCCGCCGCATATGTCTTGGCGGTGGGCGTGTCGTAGTGGTTCCCCAGGCTCGCATCGCCCACAGAAGAGCCCGATTCGAAGGAATCCGTTCCAAGAACGGGCGCCCTGTGGAAGACGAGGACGGTCGCATCGATCCGTATCTTGCCGTACGCGAGGCGAATGCCAAATACGCGTACACTGACATGCACCGTTCATGGTGGCCGTTGCTTTGGCTGTGGTCCATCATCCAGTCGTTGGGATTGGCCGTGCTTTGCTTGGCGCGCAAACAGCCGTATCATGCATGCTGCGAGCTGGCGATGCCGTGGCGTGCGCTGCTGCGTCTGCGGGGTGCTTGGCGCGCCCATGCGCGGTTGCGCAGGCAAAGCAAGGTCACGCTTAAATCGCTATCCACGTTGTCTGCGAATCACCGGCAGGTCAGGGAATGGCTCGACCGTCGCCGTGCGTTGCGCGACCAGAGGGATGTCGTGCTGCTCAGTCCTCTTGAGAAGGACCATCTGCGTAAACGGTTGCTGCGTAGATGGGGATTGGCCTTCGGCGCGGCGCTGATTGCCGGCATATGGATAGTCGTGCTGTATTGGGACGTGCTTCGTTCCGTATGTTCGGGTGCGTCGATGTATTCCGCACAGCTGTTGCCCACGGGCGCGAGCTTCACCCAGTTGCTTCATACCGCGACCACGTCGTGGTCGTATGCCTCAGGCACGGGCATCAGTGCGCCTAACGCGCCATGGCTGTTGGTGCTTGCGCTGGCGTCGGTGCTCACTGGTGGACATGTTGCCGGAGCTGTCGGACTGATGTTCTTCCTTGCAGCCCCGCTCATGGTGTTTTCCTTCTGGGCGCTGGCCGGCATCTTCACCCGCTCGGATGCGGTGCGCTGCGTGGTCGCGTTGGCGTGGTTCGCGTTGGCGTTGTCCATGGGACTTTATGATGACGCGGATGTCACGATGCTGACGGTCATGGTGTTTCTTCCGGCCGCTTTCGCCTTCTCGTTCCGTGCGGTCGGCATGTATCGGACGGAGGATCTGGTCAATCCCCACGCGTCGGTCCAGGCGGCGGCGGTTGCGGCGCTGTGTTTCATTCCGGTCGTCGCCGCGCAGCCGCAGTTGTTGCTGCCGCTGATGCTCACCTTCCTGGGATTCCTGCTGTTCGTCCGCTCCCATAAGCCCGCGTTGCTTCTGATTCCGCTTCCGGCGGCGTTCGTATGCGCGCCGACGTTGGTCAATGCCGTTCGTTTCGCTTCCGACGGTACATGGCGTCAGCTGTTCGGCAGCGTCATGCTGCCCTCCTCCGCGCATGATGGCAAACCGGTCGTCGCGAATCTGTCCGATCTGTTGCTGCGGGTGTTCGGCATCGGCGCCGACGGTGGCGCATGGCGGTATGTGGCGGTTTCCATACTGGCGTTGATCGTATTGCTGGCCGCGGTGTCATTGGTGTTGCCTTTCGTGCTGCGCGTGTCCCGTATGATGTGGGTCGCCGTGTTCGCGGGATTGGCGACGGCCTTGCTGTCCGCGGCGATTGCGGTGGCCGTCGATGTGGATGGTCCGGTCTCCGGTTCCATGCTTCCGGGAACCACATATGCGATGATGGGCTTGCTCGCCTGCATCTGCATGATGTCGGGCGGCGCGGTTCGACGTTTCGTCATGCTGAGACAGCATGAGAAGACCGGCGCCGTCGAAATCGAAGGACGCGGCTCGAAGGCAGTGTCGATTGCCTCGCATGTGGGTCGTGCCGTATTGGTTTGCCTGCTGGCCGTCTCCGTCGTGGCCTGTGCGGGATTCAACTATGTCGAATGCGATCACAGCCAGGTAAAGACCAGCGATGCTGGACTGCCGATGGTGGCGACCGATTTCCTTGGGCAGGATGATGCACGTCGCGTGCTTGCCTTGCGTGCCGATAGCGCCGAATCGGTCAGCTACAGTGTGATGCGTACCGGTCGTGGCGACTTGATTGACAGCTCTCCCGCGCAACGCGTCGAAGTGGTTTCGGGACGTTCCGACGGGTCCAGCAGAACCATTGCGCAGGATTGCGCCCAGTTGCTGGCCAATGCCGATTCCGATGCCATCAACGAGCTTGGCAAGTTGGGTTTCGGCGGCATTTACGTTATCAAGCAGAACGGCGACAAAGCGCAGCGAGAGGCCTCGAACCAGCTCAATTCGAACATTGGAGCCTCCGACGGGACACAGAATGTCGTCAGTCTGGATAATGGCACGTATTATCGTTTGACGGTTCAGGATCTATCCAAGCAGCATATCGATCGAAGCGGGCTTGATAAGGCCGGCTCAAGTGTGTGGCGTCGTTCATGGCTGTGGTGCATGGGCGTCGTTCTTGTAGCGTATTGCCTGGTGGCGCTTCCGCGCATTCGTCGTCAGGGTCTGGAGGAAGCATGAGCAGACATTCTCGTCCCAATACGCCTTTGCGTATTGCGCTTGCCGTAATCTCGGTGTTGCTCATCGTGGTCCTGATGGCCGTGACGCTCATATACCGGCCATCATGGCTGCATGCGGACACGCCCACGGTGGAACGCTCCTCGGTGGGTCGTACCGTCAGCCCCCGGCAGCGGCAGACGTACTGCCCGTCTCGCATGACCATTGCCGATACCGATGCCTATGGAGATAGCGAATACCAGGCATCCAACGGCAATATCGCGTCTTCCGCGAGATACGCCGCCTTCGGTTCGGTGTTCCATTCATCCGTCGCCTCGATGGGAGCCGACATGACGGCATCCGTGTCGATGCTGGACAAAAAAGACGACTCGTCCGATGACATCTTTGTGGCTTCCGGCAATGTCGATGACGGCTCCCGATTGCAAGACACGCGTCTGCTGACGGCTTCGAACGGTACCGGCGCGGTTTCCTCAGTGATGTCATGGGCCACGGACGGTGATTTGAAGGGCGTATCAGCAGCCTCCTGCGTCGTGCCGGCGCTGAAACAGGCGTTCCTGCTTTCCGGTACGAAGACCGGCTTGACGCAACAGCTTGTTGTGGCCAATCCCTCCGCCAAGGACACATCGGTGACCATCAGAATCTGGGGCTCCGACAAATCCGGCGCGCTGGCGCTCTCCACCGGATCGACGCTGACCGTGGCCTCAGGCAAGGAAACGGTACTGAATCTTTCCGCAGCTGCTTCCGGCCAAGACGCGCTGTATGCCACGGTGACTGGAACGGACACTCCTGTGGCCGCAATCGTCCGCACCGTCTCCATGGACGGATTGACCCCAAAGGGATCGGATTACGCGCTTCCGAATAACGCTTTCGCGAAATCTCTGGCCCTCTACGGCTTGAATGGCGGAGACCATGCGACACTGTACCTGTATACGTCCCGCAAAACGGATGTCACCGTATCCTGGATCGACTCCAAGGGGGCACAGCAGACCAATCAGCAGGAGCTGAAGGCGAACCGCGCGTCCGCCATCGATCTTGGAGACGTTCCAAAATCCGCTACCGGCATCGCCATAGCCGCTTCCGAACCGGTGTCTGCCACGGCGAAGATTTCAGACGATGGCCCCGATGGGCAGTCCGATTTCGCCCTAGTCAATGCGTCCGCTCCGGCGAAGATCTCCGCCATCGCGGTTCCTGACCAATCCACCGCGACGGTAGGCTTCGTCAACACCGCGGATGGGGATCGGACCGCGATCATGACGGCTTACGACACGGACGGCAAACAAGTGGACAGGCGTGAAATCGCCATCCGTCCCTCGGCCTCGACGTCGGTGCGCATCGCCGATATTAATGATGGCGATGTCGCCGCCATCCGTTTGAAGGATCCCGCCCAAGCCGTGGTCTGGAATCTTCGTGTCGGACAGAAAGATGTGTCCGGTGCGAAACTCGCCGGACTTGCCATCATCGGCGCCGTCGATTTGAAGGAGGCCAGAGAGCAGGTCTGGGCGAATCAGGATATGACTGTTGTCCGTTGAAAGTCACATGCCCCAATCAGGATCTATTTCTTCCGGACGGCGTCCGTAGATTTCCGCCAGACGTGAGACCACCTCGTCCCTGATTGCGAATTGCAGGTCCATACGGTTACGGGCATGCGATTGCAGCGGCATGCGGTACAGCACGATACGGGGTGGAATGCCGTGCCCGGCGGGAAATGACTGCGATCCAAGATGCGGAACGTCCTCCCAAGGCGCGGGATCGGATGGCGGAACATCCTCCACAGCGAATTGGACCGGAGCTATGAGCTCAGGCCATGCCCCGTTGAGTCTGCGGATTTGCGCCACCAGCATATCGTCGAACATACCGCTTCTGGTACGGTACCGGGGCAGTCTGGTACCAAACATGGGCGTACGCGTGCCACGTCCATGGCGGTTGCGGTATATCGGGGTTTCCCAAGGCATCTGTTGCATGGTTTCTACCTTATCAGGGCTTATTCGAAACATGCGATACCATGGTATGGGCTGCTCGACAAGGGGAGAAATGATCATGGCGGATATTTCCGTACCTTATTGGAACATCGTTGATGTCAACATGCTGTGCGAAGGCGCGCGGCTGATTGGGTTTGACCTCGACAACACGTTGGCGCGGTCCAAGAAACCT
>OMDE01000649.1_pt1 | contig 10151 bp, 10 predicted proteins | sample 1645171 | NCBI WGS metagenome assembly OMDE01 (sample SAMEA103958129, study PRJEB25191) | human gut metagenome
CTTACTGGAACGTCATGTTGTTGAGAATGATGTCGGGCATCGTTCCCGGGACGCAGTCCAATTTCGTCAGTCCGATGGACAGTGCGCGGCCGTCGTCGATCTGCGCGACATACTGGATCCAATTGTAGCCGATGTACTTATAGGTGCGGCCGCGGAAGGTGATGCCGCCGATCACGCGATCGTCGATGTCCTGATAGTTTTCAAAGTCGTCCTTGTAGTAGTCGAAGTCCTCCACATTGGTTCTTACCTCGAATCTGATGGCGCCTGCGCCGAAGGCTGTGGGATCGTCGTTTTCCACCAGGCAGCGCCCCCCATCATCGAACGACCAGCCGGATACCGGGATCTTCGTCATGATCTTGACCTTCACATCGTCTTTTGCAAACTGGGCGATTTCCACGGAGAAGTCCTTCATCTCGGCGTTTGCAGACGCTGCCCTATTCGCTTCGGCGGCCTCGGCCTTCACAATGTCCAGATACTTTTCTATGGCTTCTGTGCCGGAGAAGCCGCTGGTGTTGTACGCACTCACCGTATAAACGCCCGACTCGTTCTCCTTGAAATTGACGTAGATGAAATGGGAGTCGTCGTCCTCAGAGATCCATTTGTAGTAGCGGTAGTTTGCCTTCATGTGGTCGCTGTATTCTTCCTTGACGAACTGGCCTTCCACGCCGAAGTAGGCAACGATATCATCGTAAGTAGCGTCAAAAATATTATTATTGACCTCGTTCATCCAGACGTAGCCCTTCTGCACCTGCTCTTCCGTCACGATGCCGTCGCCGCCGGAGGCCATCGCGTCCGTCGGGGTGAGCGGAGCGCCTTCTGTCGGAACAGCTTCCTCCGGAGCATCTTCTCCGATGGCATCCGGCATGGACTTGCCTGCGTCAATCAGAGGCAGATACCAGTCGGTATAGCGGTAGGGATATGTATCTTCCTCCATGTCATCCCAGTAGAGTCCCCACGGGCGCAGATAGATGTCGTAGTGGAACTCGTCATCGCCATCTTCATAGTCGCCGCTGATCCAGATCATGTCGTCATAGTCCAACAGCGCGGGATCAACGATCCAGTCCGCATGCTCCAGGGCCACGTTTGTGAACCAGCCGCCCTCGGACATCACCGTGCCGTGCTCGCCGGTTCCGGCTTCGCTCAGACTGACCTGCGCGGAAGCCATGGGTTCGGACCTCGTGTAGTCCTCGTCCCAAAGCGTGATCGTGCCAGTGTAGTCCGTGCCGATGTCAATGACGCCGCAGACATCCCACCATTTTCCCTCCATGCTCTCGTAGTAGCCATAACAGCCGCTCATCTTCCACCAGCCGTACCATTCGCCGTTCCACCAGTCGAGCAGTGCATCGCCAGTCTCGGCTGGATCGGAGGTCAGCGTGCTGTCAACGGGCGGTTCACCGCCGGTCGTATCAGCTGCGGGAGTCTCACGATTCAGTGAGGATGGGTCGATGGTGATCTTGCCGCTTTTCTTGCCGAGGAACTGCTCGAAGGTTGCCTCGACTGGACTGGTCGTGTCCTGAAGCAGATATGCTGTCCGGACTTCCACCGTTGCGCCCGGAGCGACGTCTGTAAACTGGCCTTCTATCACGGTTTCAAAGGTGTCGTAGTCGGCAAAGACGGTTGCAGCTTCCAGTTCTACGCCGTTTTGCATGAGCGTTTCATCGACGCTCCAAAGATACGACGCATTCTCCTTGCCGTTGTTTGTGAAGTCCAGTGTCAGAACGATCGCGTCACTTCCGTCCGAATCTTCCATGATGCACGCGCCCTTGTAGAGCAGCTCATAGTCACCGAGCTTGATCAAATTGGAGTCTTTCGCCGTCTCCTTGCCGCAGGCGGCGAGACTGAGCAGCATCAGCGCCGCAAGAAGCAGGCATAGAAGCTTGGTCTTCGTCTGTTTCATAATTCCCTCCCAATATCCTTCAAGGATGCACAAATCTGCTGATTACCAGAAAATAACACGCAATCCCGGCAAAAAACAGGAGTGCATACATGAGCCATTTTGATTTCCTCATTTCTTTACACGCTGAATAAGGTTACCGTCCTTGTCGGTGAACTTGCCGCAGAGAATCTTGATAAAGTCAACAAGGTACCCGATGCCGAACAGACCTGCCGTCAGCGTATAAAGAATACCCGTGCCGATCTTGCCGACATAGTAGCGGTGGACGCCGAGGCCGCCAAGGAAGAGGCAGAGCAGGAATGTTGTCAGCCAGTCCTTCGTTTCGACCGGAACCTCCGGCGCGACATAGTCCTCTACTTCCTCACCGTTCAAAATCTTCTTCACGGTTTCAGTCACGGTGTCGATATAGGCGCCGCGCTCCGTTGCAAGGCCAACTGTCGCACCCTTGAGGCCCTTGCGCAATGCACTGTTCTTGTCAACGCGCATACCGCCAACCGACATCTTGGCCTCCGTAATGACCGGCTGGATCCGGATGTGTGTGCCGTCCTTGAGGAAAAGCCAGAGACCAACGTCCACATTCGGTTCTTTCTCGAACGAGATGCGTTGGCCGGGAATGCCGCCCTTGATCTGGAACGGCATCTGGAACGCTGCCCTGCGGGCATTGAGCTTCTCCATGATCTCTTCCAGTGTGGTGGAATAGGAAAGATCAAATTCACGGGGGCTGGTCGCGAATGCGACATCTTTCATGCTGCCGGTAAGGTTATCCATAGTGTTTTCTCCTTTCTAAAGTCCGGTTATTGTGTTTCTACGCGGCTTATTTTTTTGCAAAAGTGCCGCTGATGCCGTAGCCGGTGTTCTCATTCATGGTAAGGCTGCTGCCGTCCACAGAGAACGTGTATGTAGACGGCTCGCTCCATGCCTCCAGCGTTACCGTAAGCTGGTCGCCGTCAATGGTATAGGTGCCATCCTGCTTCATGTACGCATTCTCCATGGTGCATTTACCTTTTCCGTTGAACGTCCATGTGATCACACCGTCTTCTCCGAGATCAGCAGACCATGTTCCGGCCAGCGCATCCTTACTGCCGCAGGCGGCAAGCGTCAGGAGTGCAGCTGCAATCAGGAGTAATGCTACATACTTTCTCATTTTTAAGTCCTTCTTTCTAAATCGTCGTTTGATGGATGGTTCAGCCGTTCACCGCGCCGCCGCAGTATTCACAGCAGCCGCTTGCATCCGGCGTGGTGGTTGCGCCGCAGTAGGGGCAGGTGACTGCCATCTTGGGCGCGGCGGCCTGCTCGATCTTCTCACGCACATCTTTTCGTACCTGCGTCAGCGCCTGACGGATCTCCTCGCCGAGCTTTCTATAATTGCGGTACTCGACATTGGTTTCCGGATTGCACCGGGCGGTCATGCCCGGACGCATTGCAGGCGGCGGCGTAATGTCCACGGAACTGGAGTTGAGCTGAAAGCGTATTTCGTCAAAGTAGGGGTTGTTGACGAATATGGTGATGTAGAAGTCATAGGAGTATTCATAGCGCGGCGGATTGTAGCTGACCTCCTTGCCGTCCTTATCCTCGCGCATGAGTTCCGAACGGCTCTCGTCAATATCAAGATTGCAGCCGGTCACGTCTGCAAAGTCCAGAACATCCGGGTTTGCCTCTTGCAGATCTCTTGCTCTTGTTACCATAAACTTTCCCGCGTCCTCGTCCAGAAGCACCTTGGTGTTCGTGCCGAGCGTTCTGGTCGTATGGAATGCCGCGACCTTTTCCTGATTCTCCTCCCGGTAGGTAAGCTGTGCCCTGATTTCTTCGACGGTGCTGTTGCGCCGGTCGGAGAACCACGGGGAGAGTTTTTTGGCACAGTTTTTGCAGAGATTCCCGTTTTCCAGCTTGCGGTTGCCAAGTAAGCCGATCTTTTCCCCGCAAATATCGCAATATTTCTTATCGAACAGTCCCATAAATGTATCAATCTCCTTTATGTATGCTTCTTGCACTATGCGGTGTACTGCGCGTCTGCCTTGGAATTGAGTACCGCGCCGTAGATGTACAAAGCCGGAACAGCCACGCCCGTCAGAACACTTGTGACGTTAAACTCGCCGCCGTTGACCAGATTCATCACGATGCTCAGGACGCTGAATACAGCCACGATTGCGCCCCATACGATGAGCCCGCCTGCTTTTTCACTGCGTTTGCTGTGCTTGACACCTTTGATTCCGGCGATCAGCTGGCAAATCCCTCCGATCAGTGTCAGAAACAGCGCTGCCCAGTAGGCAAATGTCAGACCAGATGCTGCGCCGAGTCCTGCCGCCAATGCACCCAGTCCGCCGACGAACACACCCGCTATGATGGAAAATACAGCGGCAATGATCATCAGAATGCCAGTGACCTTCAAAAACTTGTGTCCATTCATAATAAATCCTCCTCGCTTCCTTGTTGTTTGCTTTTTTATTCCGCAGGGCGTCTGGCTCCGCACTCTGCGCAAAATACGCTACTGCCATTCGGCATCCCGCACGCCGGACATTTCCATCCGCCGTCCGGTACAGGCCTTGAGAAAATCCCGGCCTCTGTTTCCCCGGCAAACGCTACCAGGAGGTTAAAGATGCTCTGTGCGCTCTCGCCGCAGTAGTTGTTTGTGAAAACCTCGCTGCCGTCTTGCCATGTCGCGCAGATGCAGCTATTCTCCGCGCCGTCCGGGCTGGTGCTGGGGTGGTAAACCGGAAGCTCCAGCGCACGAAGCTCTTGCCTGATGCTGCTGAAGCACGCCTGCGCCTTCTCCGGCTCGACGGCGATGTCCTGCCTGAAAATAGGCTTACCGTCGCCATCCTGATACCGGTAGGAGAAAAGCATCTGCTTCTCCGCTCGGGATGGCAGCGTCCGCTCATCGAGAAGGAAGCTGAAGCAGTCACGCGCAGACGAGGCGGTTTGCTCCCAGTAAATTCCGACCAACTCTGCTGTTTCGCGCACCTCACGCTGCGCTGTTTCAAGCTTGGATGCAGCATACGCTTCCTCGGCAATACCCAGAACCAAGGCCTCCAGTGCCTCCGCATGGCTGCCGCTGAGCGTTTGGGCCTTTTCCCCATCGTCGGTGCGCCAGACGATCCGGATCTCGCTGTCAACTTCATCATAGCTGTCAGAAGACGGTTTTCTGTACGCCGGAAGATCCGACTCTGCCAGCACATTCTGAAGCTCAAACCACTGTACCCACGTGAGCTGCCAGGGAATCGGGTTGGAAAATGCATCCGTCTGGCTTTCTCTTATCTCGTCGCCGCCGGATTGGCTTGGGAACCAGCCGGTCAGCAGCGGCATATCGTTCTCCTGATAGAATTTCAGTGAAAAGCTGCTGTAGTAATTCCTATGGTTCTGCCGCCACTCAAATTCCACTAGTTCCGTGCCAGCCCTGTATGCATCCGGATTCTCCATTCTGCCTCCGTCTTTGATCTGTGACGTTACAACAAGCCGATACAGCGAGCATCCTGCCAGCGCAAGCAGGGAAATTGCCGAGAGGGTAATCAGCGCAGCTTTCACTGCCGATTTCACGTCAGATCCCCGTCGTCAAACGGATCGCCGCACTCGGGGCAGAACTTCGGCGGATGTGCCGGATCAGCCGGTTCCCAGCCGCATTTGTCGCACTTATACTGCGGAACACCGGCCGGCTTGGGTTTGCCGCATTCGGCGCAGAACTTGCCCTTATTCACCGCGCCGCAGCTGCACGTCCAGCCGTCTGCCTGTACTTCTGGCTTTTTTGTGCCGCATTCGGGGCAGAACTTTCCGGTTGCCGTCGCGCCGCACTGCGGGCATTTCCAGCTTCCTGCCGCCGGCTTCGGCTCCGGCTTTTTGCTGCCGCAGTTCGGGCAGAAATTGCCGGTGATACCGCTTTGTCCGCAGCTGCACGTCCAACCGTTCGCGGGCGCTGCCGGTGCTGCGGGAGCGGGCTGCTGTGCTTGCTGCTGCGCGCCCATCTGATAGAGCCCCTGCGCGTTCATGCCGCCCATCTGGCCCGCCATATTCATGCCCATGAACGCCATCGCGGGGCCTGCGCCCTGATTGGACGCGGCCGACTGCATCGCTGCCGCCTGCGCGCCGACCAGATGTGCAGCCGCTCTCGTCGGATCCATAAATGCCGCGTTGCGCTGCATTTCTTTCAGCATCTGCTCGTCTTCTTCGCTCGCCTTCACGCTGGATACGCCGAACGATACGATTTCAAGGCCGCGCAAGTTGCGCCACTTGCCAGACAGCACTTCATTCAGCGCGTCCGCCAGCTCCATCGTATGTCCGGGGAGCGCAGAATAGCGGATGCCCATGTCGGAAATCTTCGCAAACGCGGGCTGAAGCGCGGTAAGTAACTCGGTCTTGAGCTGTCCGTCCAGCCGGTCGCGGGTATAATCCTCACCCACATTGCCGCAGACGTTTGTGTAGAACAAAATCGGGTCGCAGATGCGGTAGCTGTACTCGCCGAAGCAGCGAATGGCAATGTCGATGTCAATGCCTGCCCGCTGGTCAACGACGCGGAAGGGGACCGGCGACGGCGTGCCGTACTTGTTGCCGATGAGCTCCTTGATGTTAAAATAGTACACGCGCTGATCCTTGGGCGGTTCGCCGCCGAAGGTGAAGCGCTTTCCGATGTTCTTGAACGTGTCGAGGATACTGGTTCCCAACTCACCGGAGAAGATCGACGGCTCGGTCGAAGCATTATAGACAAACTCGCCCGGTTCGGCGCACAGCTCCGTGACCTTGCCCTGATCGACGATGATCATGCACTGGCCGTCAGCCACCGCGACGACAGAGCCGTTGGAGATGATGTTCTCGCTGCCCTTGTAGTTACTGCTGCGCCCGGAAACGCGGTGCAGACCTTTGACCGCCATCACGTTCTCCGGAATGGATTCACAATAAAAATACTCTTTCCACTGGTCGGCCATCACGCCGCCAGCTGCGCCCAATGCTGCTTTAATGAGTCCCATTGTCTGTTCTCCCTTTCTCTGTTTACTATGCCCACGGGTCTTCCGCCGCAGGAATACGGATGCCGCTGAGAATGCTGGAATACTCCCAGAGGAACCACTCGCCGGTCGAGGTTTTCTGCCGCAGCTTCATGGGCCGCGGAGAATCTGCACCCGCCGTTTTCAGGAACACGCGCAGATACCCCGGCTCGATATCCTGCGGCCTGGGGTCTGCCAGCACGTTAAGCCGGTATGGTGCGCGCGGCTGATAGCCGTTTTCCGGCGTCGCGCCTTCAAAATACGCAAGCGGCAGATAGGCTTTGCCGCGCAGCCGGTCGCGCAGGAACTGCGCATCGTAGGGCGTCATGGGCCGCGGCCCGCGCAGGAGATTCATTGCGGCAGTTCCGGCGTCCCTATCCTTGTCGAACAGTGCCAGTGCGCACAGAAACAGGGCGCAGATGCGCTCCGGCTGTCTTCCGCCTGCCGCAAGCGTCTCGAATTCCTGCAGGCTTGCAGGGATGCTTTGTATTGTGACCTGCATATAAAATCCTCCTGTTTATGGATATGTCCGGAGCCATGTTTCCGTATTTCCGGATTTGGTATAGTCATGGCCGTTGGCAGCTTCCATCACATACCAGTATGCCCAGTGCTGCTCGTTCATGTCAGCAAAGACTCTTGGCAGCTCTTTCAGATGGGCACGGATATACTCTTTGTCAGCACTGCGTTCGAGCAGGCGGCAGGTGACAGCGGCGACCTCTGCTCTTGTAATGTTGTTGCCCGGCTTGAATGTTCCATCTGCATAGCCTGTGACCCAACCGCGAGTCGCCGCATAGGCGATGGACTTTGCCGCCCAATGAGAGGCAGGAACATCCGTGAAGGCCGCAGCTCCGTCCGTCAGCTGCTCAAACCGGCAGCAGATCGCGGCAAATTCCGCACGCGTGATCGGCGCGTTTGGCCGGAACGTTCCGTTGCTGTAGCCGCGGACGATCCCGAACTGCTCCATGTAGCCGATGTAGTTGGCCGCCCAATGCGCCGAGGTCACATCGGAGAAGGAGGCCGGATAGGATTTGTTTGCCTCCATCTGCTCGGTCAGCAGGCGGGCAAACATGGTGGTCACCTCTGCGCGGCTCATATTTTTGCCCGGGGCAAATCCGCCGCCCGGATAGCCCTTTAGGAACGCGAAATGGTCAGTCTTGTTGAGCGTCGCAGGCTTATATGCAGGCTCTGCCGGTGCGGTGTTCTCGGTGTAAAGATTGACAAAGCCAAGCCCGCCCTGCGCATCGTCCGGGTTGAAGCTGACGCGCCCATTTCTGACCGTGAATTTGTTATAGCAGTCCCAGCCGCCCGTCTGCTGATATTCTCCTGCGGCATCGTTCCATTCGTAATGCGGCTGGAGGAACCAGCGGGTCGTATCGTATGTCCAGCCGCTCTGCTCACCGTCTGATTCCCCGATATAGATGCCCTGATTGTCGGTCAGAAAGACAAAGTCCCGCATATCGATCTGAATGGTCATTACGCAGCTGAACGTTCCGGCTCCGTTCACGGTCACCGTGCAGTTCTGCACATCCCAGAGGCCGCTGCCGCCGGACTCGTGATAGCCGTATGCCTGATCGCTGGGGAGCGCATAGAAGCTGAAAGTCGTTTGCTTCGGTGCAGTATTTCCCCCCAACTCAACGACCTTGGTGATCGGGATCTGAAGCGTCACGATCCGGTCCTCGTCGTCCGGCTCAGGCTGCTCGGGCCGATTCGGCGGAAGAAAGTTGCTTCCCGGCGGCAGGGTCACGGTGAAATCTTCTGCGGCCACCGCTGCGGCAAGGGACAGTGTAAGGATCAGGCAAAGGAAAATCGCAAGAATTCGTTTTCTCATCTGGAACCTCCTTCTGTTATTTCTTTGTCGAATACGTACATGATGCGGCTTTCCGCGCAGGCAGTGAAAACCAAAGAGCTAAAGTGTGTCGATCACGCCTGCGAGGTAGGTCGGCGATACCGACGCATAGATAAAATTGTCGACCAACTGATCCTTCACCGCCTGACGCACATCGGCGGCAAGCAGTTCGTCCGCGTTCTCATCCACCAGAAGCAGAACCTTGCAGACCCAGCCGAGCTGCTTTACAGCATTGCAAAGCTTGAGCCGCTCGCTCAGCTTCCAGATGCCCTGCCGGATGACCTCCATCACCAACACATTGGCACGGCAGGACCGGCACAGGGCAAGCGTTTCCTCCGGTTTTGAAGAACGGTAGACAAGAAAATCCGGGTCGCATCCCGAAAGTGATTGCATGACCGCTTCCGCCAGAAGTCCGCCTTTCATATCCAGTACGATCCTTCGCATCTGCGCTTTCCACCGCCTTTCTCTTCTTTTGTATGTTCCATTTGTATTTTAGCTGTTATCGATCCCTTCTGCCCCCGCCGATTGGATAGGGTTTGCAATTATTTTTTGTTCAAAGGCCATCATCCGGCTCGATTCTCCCGGCAAAGGGTGTAAAACTGTGTTGCCTTTTTCCGTCCGCATGATATACTATCCATACGAATGTGCAGAGATGGGAGGCATACGGCATGAGCAAAGCGACAAAAAAGACCATCTTGTTTGCGCTGGGCGTGTTGGCGCTCATTGCGTTTGCCATGTGGCTCCGATATGCAAGCCGGCATATTTTTCATTCTCCGGCTGTCAGCCACCTGCGAAGCGGGATCTATGTGTTTTTGTTCAGCGCGTGGTGCTACTCCCTATGGATCCGCATCGTGCAGACGCAGGTGCGGCACTATCTGCTGGCGATTTCGGTGCTGATAGTGCTGTGGATTCTTCTGCGCTCAATCAAATTTTCCATTGAAAACACGGATGCAGAGCGCTGGCTGTGGTATTTTTACTATTTCCCGATGCTGTTCATCCCCATGCTGTCGGTCTTTGTTTCCCGGTCGCTGGGCAAGGGAGAGGATTTTCGGCTGCCGCGATGGACAAAGCTTCTGTATGTTCCAACGCTGCTTCTGCTCCTGCTCGTTCTGACCAATGATCTGCACCAGCAGGTGTTTTCCTTCCCGTCCGGCGTTTTATCGGATCAGGCGTATCGGTATGAGAGCGGCTATTTCTTCGTGCTGGCTTGGGAGGCCCTGTGCGCGGGGTTCGCGTTGCTTTCGATGGTGAAAAACTGCCGCATCCCGCGCAGCAGGAGAATTCGCTGGCTGCCGCTGGTTCCGCTTGCGCTTTCGCTGGCCTATGCTTATGCGTATGCCAAAAAGGTCCATTGGGTCTGGGTGCTTGCGGGCGATATGACGGTGTCGCAGTGCCTGATCTTTGCGAGCATCCTTGAATGCTGCATTCAATGCGGGCTGAT
>OMDE01000653.1_pt1 | contig 10110 bp, 8 predicted proteins | sample 1645171 | NCBI WGS metagenome assembly OMDE01 (sample SAMEA103958129, study PRJEB25191) | human gut metagenome
CGCGCCGTCCACGTCCGTCCAGGCGGCGCAGTGGATGACGGCGTCCGGCTGCGCGCCCGCGATGAGGGCCTGTACGGCCTGCGGGTCGCAGAGATCGGCCTGCGCATACGTGCCCGTGTCCGCGCAGCGGCGCTGAGCCGCGCGCCCGGTCGCAATGCAGGTATGGCCGCGCCGGAGGACCTCCGCCGCGACGGCGCTGCCGAGCAGGCCGTTGGCGCCGGTGACGAGTATCTTCATAGGCTTACCTCCGCGGCACGCGCCGCGCTCACAGCTTGATGCCGAGCGCGCGCAGCGTCGGCCAGTTTTGATCCTTTTCGCTGAGGATGGGCGCGGCCTGACCCGGCCAGACGATGCCGATGTCCGCATCGTCCCAGCGGATGCCGCCCTCGTCCTCGGGGTGGTAGACATCGCCGCACTTGTAGGCAAAGACGGCCTGCTCGCTCAGCACCTGAAAACCGTGCGCGAAGCCGCGCGGGATATAGAGCTGGCGGCGGTTGTCCGCGCTGAGCAGCACGCCGACCCAGCGGCCGTAGGTCGCGCTGCCGCAGCGCAGGTCGACGGCGACGTCGAAGATCTCGCCATGGATCGCGCGCACGAGCTTTGCCTGCTGGTGCCGCGTTTGAAAGTGCAGCCCGCGCAGCACGCCCCGGGTGGAGCGGCTCTGGTTGTCCTGCACAAATTCCTTGTCGATACCGGCCTCTGCGAACTGGTCCTTCTGGTAGGTCTCCATAAAATAGCCACGGTCGTCGCCGAACACCTGCGGCTCAATGACCACCACGCCGGGGATCTCGGTCTGCGTAAAAATAAACTTACCCATGATATTGTACCTCTCTTTTTTTCTGAAAGCTTTTTCTTTATCTGGAAAAGTCTGGTTTTGAACAGGCTTTTACGCTTTTTTATGGTGCCTTGCCGTTTTGCGGCGCTTTTTCAGGCGGGAATGTACCCGCAGCACCAGTACGGTAACCACGGCTGCACCTATGGTGCACCCCACCGAGATGCCCGCCAGCAGCCATGCGCTGCTGCCCGGTTCCACGTCCCTGGCGGCTTCCAGCTTTGTGCCGGTGCTCTGCTCCAGCAGCTCCGCCAGACCGGTGATCTCTGCCTTTACCCGCACGCTGGTGCTCTCCTGCTGCGCGCCGCCGTTCAGGGTGTACACCGCATACACGGCGGGCTCTGCGCCAAGCAGATACTGCTCCGGCAGCTCCAGGTCCACGGTCACATCCTGCGCGGATAAGCCCTCGGCCAGCAGCAGCTTCACCCCGGGGTCGGCTACGGTAACGGTGCCAAGGCTCTGCCCGCCGCCCGCCACAGCCAGCTGTGCGGTGACCGTGCCGCCGGGCAGCTGGGTGTAGCTTTTATAGGTGGAAAAGGCGTAGTCCAGCAGGGTGCGCATATCGTTATATTTATCGGTGCTCAGCTGGCTTTGCATGGTCGCGCAGATCAGCCGCACCCCGTCCTGCTCCGCCAGACAGACATAGCTGTACCGGGCGGTGTTGGTATAGCCCAGCTTGGAGCCCAGCACACTGTCGATATGGTAGCGGCTGGAGCCGATGCGGATCTTATCCTGCTGGGAGAAGTAGCGGGTCACCGGCTGGATGTTGGTGGGCTGCATGGTGTACATCTCGTTGCGGGTGAACAACTCCTCAAACCCCGGCTGCTGCAGCGCCCAGCGCAAAATCTGTGCCATATCGTAGCAGCTGGTGTAGTGGTCCTCGTCGCTGATGCCGTGGGGGTTTGAAAAGTGGGTGTGGGCAAGGCCAAGCTCCTCCACCTGTGCATTCATGGCCGCCACGCCGTCCGCGATGGTGCCGCCGCCGAAATACTCCGCCAGCAGGTTGGCGCCGTCGTTGGCGCTGGCCATCTGGGTGGCGTACAGCGCATCCACCAGGGGAACTTCTTCCCCTTCCCGCAGGGCGATATGGCTGGAATCCGTGCCCGCCAGCGAGTAGACGTCCTCGTGGGTCACGGTCAGCTTTACATCGTCCCAGTCCCCCTGCGCCTTCTCGCAGGCAAGACCAAGGGTCATTACTTTGGTAATGGAGGCCGGGTGCAGTTCCTCGTCCATATTCTGCTGCGCCAGCACAAGGCCGGTGTCTGCATCCATGATGCAGTATGCCCGGGTATTGGCCAGCGCCGGGCCGGCTGCTGCTGCGCCGGGCACCAGCACAGCGCCTATCAAAAGCAGCACAGTGCACAGTGCTGCGGTAAATTTTTTCATCTGGTATTCTCCGCTTATCCGTTTTATGCCGACAAGACATCATTTGAAGTATACCACATTTTTTCCCCGCTGAAAAGAGATTTACACATTCCTTTGTCCCAGCAGCACCGGTTGCAGCTGCTCACCCCGCAAAGCGGCGTCCACGGCGGCGGGCAGCAGGGCAAGGTCGGCCTTCAGGCTCTGGGGCTTGGCTAAGGGGTCGTCCTGCCCGTAGGGCACAAAGAAATAGTGCTTGCGCTGGCACAACCGCGCCATATTTTCGCCGGAGGCGCCAAGGCCGTCGTTGGTAGACACTGCCAGCACCACCGGGCTGCCCACCCGCAGCAGGCTTTTGGCGGCAAGGGTCACCGGCGTATCCGAAAGTCCCGCCGCCAGCCGCGCCAGCGTTGCGCCGGTGCAGGGGGCGACCACCAGCGCCTGCGCCAGCCGCCGGGGGCCCAGCGGCTCCACCGCCTGCAGGGTGTCCAGCACCGGCTGCCCGGTAACGGCCTGTAAGCGCTGCCGCCAGCTTTCCCCGGTGCCGAACCGGGTATCCTGCTGCGCGGCAAAGCTCATGACGGGCAGCAGCGTCCAGCCCTGTGCCGTCAGCGCCTGCGCCGCGCCCAAGGCGTCCTCCAACGTGCAAAAGCTGCCGCACACCGCAAAGGCAAGACAGCCCTTTTTCTCTGTGATCATATCTTCTCCTCCCGCTCCTGCAAAATGGCTTGCACCGTGCGTGCCAGCGCCTCCCCTGCCGTTTCCGGCGCCCAGACCGTCGGCAGGCTCAGCGCGTGCAGCGCCGTGTGCCCCAGCCGCCGGGCGGCGGCAAAGTCCGTACCGCCGGGCTTTGAGGCCAGATCCACGATCAGACACCCCTTCGGCAGCGCTGCCAGCACTTGCGCTGTCAGCACCGGCGCGGGGATGGTGTTCACCACCGTATCAAAGGCGGCAGCTGCGGCGGCAAGGTCTGTCAGCGGCACCGCAAGCAGACCCAGTTCCTCTGCCATGGCCCGCTGCACCGGGCGGCGTGCCGCCACGGTCACCCGCGCGCCCAGTGCCGCCAGCCGCACCGCAAGCGCCCGCCCCACCGGGCCAAAGCCCAGCACCAGCACCGCCGCGCCCCACAGGGTACGGCTGCGCCGTTCCAGCAGAATGCCGATGCAGCCCTCGGCGGTGGGGATGGCGTTATACACGGTCAGCTCCGGGCGGGCAAAGTAGTCCACCAGTTCCACCCCCGCTGCCCGGGCGATAGTCCTTGCGCTGTCCGTCACCTTACCGCCCAGCGCCAGTGCCCCGGGCTTTGCCATGCCCAGCAGCTGCGCCAGCGGCAGACCGGACTGTTCCAGCGGGAGCGGCAGCAGGATGCAGTCTGCCTGCGGCAGCTGCTGCACGCCACCCACCGTATACCCCGCCCGCGCCAGTGCACGCCCTGCCGCCGCCTGCCGGGCATCGCTGCCCACCACCGCAAACCGCTTTGTCTGCCTCATGTCGTCATCTCCCCTTTTCCGCTGTGCACCATCCTATGCAGGAAGATGAAACCGCGTGAGCGGAAAGATGCTGACCGGCAGAAACAAAAAAGCTCCCCCTTTCGGGGGAGCCGTCATCGTGCAGCGATGACTGAGAGGATTCTTATTTCAGCGCTTCTTCCAGCACCTTCAGCAGGTGCGGGATATCCAGCGGCTTTGCGATGTGACCGTTCATGCCCGCATTCAGGGCGTTCTGCTTGTCCTCCTCAATGGCGTTGGCGGTCATGGCAAAAATGGGGATGCCCGCCTTGCGGGGGTCGGGCAGGGCGCGGATACGCCGGGTGGCTTCGTAGCCGTCCATCCGGGGCATCTGGATGTCCATTAAGATCAGGTCATACTGCCCGGGCGCGGACTGCTCCATCTTTTCCACTGCTTCAACACCGTCTCCGGCGGTATCCACAAGGAAGCCCGCTTCCTTTAAGATCTCCATGGCGATCTCCCGGTTCAGGGCATTGTCCTCCACCAGCAGCAGGTGCTTACCGCTGAAGTCCGCCTTGGGCTGCGGGGCAGTCGTCTGCTCCGGTTGTACCCGGAAGGGCTCTGCCAGCACCTTGCGCAGTTCCGAGAGGAACAGCGGCTTTTCGCAGAAAGCGGTCACACCGGCGGCGCGCGCCTCCTCCTCGATATCCGCCCAGTCGTAGGCGGTCAGGATGATGATGGGGCAGCTGTCCCCAATGACCTTGCGGATCTGCCGCACGATCTCGATGCCGTTCATATCCGGGATGAGCCAGTCGATGATATACACGCTGAAAGCATCGCCCTGCTCCACGGCGTACTTGGTGCGGATGACTGCTTCCTTGCCGGAGATGGTACACTCCGGCCGCATGCCGATCTTGGAAAGCATGGTGCTGACGCTCAGGCAGGTGTTGGTGTCGTCGTCCGCCACCAGCGCCCGCAGCCCTTCCAGCTGGGGCAGCTGCTTGATCTCCGCCTTCTGCCCGCTGAGGGGGAAGCAGAGGTTCACGATGAACTCGCTGCCCTTGCCCGGCTCGCTTTCAAGGGCGATGGTGCCGCCCATCAGGTCTACAATGTTCTTGGTGATGGAAAGGCCGAGACCCGTGCCCTGAATGCCGCTGACGGTGGAGCTTTCCTCCCGGGTGAACTCCTCAAAGATGTGCTTCTGGAACTCCTTGTTGATGCCGATGCCGTTGTCCTTGATGCGGAACTCATAATTGCCGCAGCCCTTGGGCGCGCCGGGCTTCTGAGCAATGCGGATGCTCACCATGCCGCCGGTGGGGGTGAACTTGATAGCATTGGAAAGGATGTTCAGCAGCACCTGATTCAGCCGCAGCGGGTCGGTGATGATGTCCTCGTCCACCACATCCATGGTGTCGATGAACAGCGCTAAACGCTTGGAGCTGATATTGGGCTGGATGATGGAGCGTATATCGTGCACGAGATCCGGCAGGTGCACTGCCTTTTCCTCGATCTTTACCTTGCCGCTCTCGATGCGGCTCATGTCCAGCACATCGTTGATGAGGGAGAGCAGGTGCTGGCTGGAAGTGGAGATCTTTTTCAGGTAGTCCAGCACCTGTTCCTTATTATCAACATGGGTCGCCGCCAGCGAGGTGAAGCCGATAATGGCGTTCATCGGGGTGCGGATGTCGTGGCTCATGTTGAACAAAAACTCCCGCTTGGCGCGGTTTGCCGCTGCCTCGTGCCGGACGGCAAGCTCCAGCTTGCGGTTCTGCTCTTCCAGCTGGGCGTGATACTTCTGCTCCTGCTCCCTTTTTTGCTGCTCCGCTAGCTTCATGGAGCGGCGGCGCAGCGTTTGCAGCACTGCCACACAGATCAGATAGAAGATCAGTGCCGTCAGCAGTGCGCTGCTGAAATTGCGGAACACCGATTTTTCGTCGATATAGAGATACAGATCAAAATTCTGTCCGTTGCTGTACATCCCGAAATAGCAGCCGGAATTTGCCCAGTCGCGGGTGTGGGTCAGAATGTCGGGCGCACCGGCCTTGCGGATGCCCTGCACCAGCGGGCTGTTCGTGGTGTACAGTCCGATGAGGCTCGGGTCGTTTGCGGCGATCACCTTGTTGTCCTGCACGATAAAGATGGTGCCGCTGATGTTCTTCGGGTAGCCGTCCAGCACGCTCTGGATGGACAGGGCTGTCCCCTCCACAAACTCCGGCGGGGTCACCCGGTACGCCAGCAGCACGGCGTCCCCTGCTGCGGCGCGGCGGGTGGCAACATCCACCGCCGTGCCATCCTGTAACAGAATGCGCTTGAGGTAGGTCTTTTGCGGGTTTTGCAGCACGTTCAGCGCGGCTTGCTCTCGCAGCGATTCCGCAAACTGCGCATAGCCGATATTACCATCCGTATATTCGCACAGTGATTCTCCATTTTCGTCCAGCACGGCAATGCCGGTAAGCCAGAGGGACTCCGTTTCTGCCCGGAGGCTTTCGGGGTCGTAGAGATCCAAGGTATCATTTTCGGCCAGCTGCCGCACCGAGACCGCCATCCGGCGCAGCGACTTTGCGGTGATGGTATCGTTATATTTTTCGTAGCTGGTGGACTGCACCTTTACAAAGTTGATGGTGCGGTCAAAGTATTCCTCGGTAGCGCGCATGGACTCCCGCCCGGAGAAGAGGGTCACTGCCAGCAAAAGCAGCACGCCCATCAGCAGGTAGAGCGCCGCCACCCGCATATTGGGCGTGAACGTTTTCTTGTTACGGTTCAAGGGCGTCCACCTCCAGATATTTTTCCGGGTCCGGCAGATATTTGCCTACGATCTGCTTCATCGTGCCGTCGGCGCGCATGGCGGCAAAGGTCTCGGTCAGCTTTTCGTCCAGCCCGCGGGTGTCGTTCAGCGCAAAGGCCACGCCGATGCCGGTGACCAGCAGCGGCTCCTCCAGAATGCGGAAATTGGCATTGCAATCCTGCATATACCGCAAAATGGCGGCCTCGTGGGCGGCAATGGCGTCCACATAGCCGCAGTTCAACATGGCGTACTGCACGCTGCGGTCCTCGGCGCTCAGCAGTTCACCAAACTGCGGGATGCGGGGGTCGGTGCCGGCGAGGAAGATTTCCTCCGGCTTGGTGGTGCTTTGCACCATCATGGTCTTGCCCGCAAGGTCGGCAAGCGTTTCAATGCCGCTATCGGCATTGACCGCCACCACCTGACGGCTGACCATATACGGCCCTACCCAGCGGTACAGCTGCTCCCGCCCATCCATGGAAAAGCAGCTCCAGATGCAGTCAATGGCACCACTTTCCACCAGATTGGTTTTCTGCTCCCAGTCAATGATCTCAAACCGCACCGCATACCCCATGCGGGCAAAGGCCTCGGTGGCAATGTCCACATCAATGCCGGTGGGGGTGCTGTCATTGTTCAGGTAGATAAAAGGCGGGTAGTTATCGCTGCCCACCGTAAGCTCGGGCAGTGCTGCCGCCGCCTGCGTTTTGCTGCAGGCGGTCAGCCCGGCTGCCGCTGCCGCCGCGCACACCTTTAAAAAGGTACGGCGGGGTATTTTATGGTTGAATCGCTGTTCTGTCACGCGTAGTTGCCCTCACATTACCATTGTAAAATTTCCTGCTTCAGTTCCCCCTGCACGTCCAACAGACACTGCAGCAGCAGCGGGTTGAAGGCGCCGCACTCGCCGTTCGTGATCATCTGGACAGCCGTTTCGTGCGGGAAAGCCTTTTTATAGCACCGTTCACTGGTCAGTGCGTCATACACATCCGCCATGGAGACCAGCTGTGCGCTGATGGGGATATCGTCGCCCTTCAGCCCGTCCGGGTATCCCCTGCCGTCCCAGCGCTCGTGGTGCCAGCGGGCGATCTCGTAGGCGGTCTGCAGCAGCGGCTGCTCTGCAAAGCTTTCAGTCTTTTGCAGCATCTCTGCGCCCAGCATACTGTGGGTCTTGATCACCGCAAATTCTTCTGCGGTCAGCTTGCCGGGCTTATTCAGGATGGCTTCGTCAATGCCGATCTTGCCGATATCGTGCAGCGCCGACGCCAGCGGGATATTATCCTGCTGCTCGGGGGTCAGGTCGTAGCGGCTGGTCAGCTCCATCAGCCGGTGCAGCAGCGTCTCGGTGATGATGCGGATGTGCCGCACATGAGAGCCGGACTCGCCGTTGCGGAACTCCACGATCTGGCTCAGCACGCCCACCAGCACATCGGTGTTCTTTTCCCGTGCGCGGATCTGGTCAGACACCATCTGCACCAGCCGCCGCTGCTTGGCGTACAGCTTGATGGTGTTGGACACCCGACGGTAGACGATCTTTGCGTCAAAGGGGCGGTTGACATAGTCGCTGGCACCCAGCTCGTAGGCCTTGCGGATGGCTTCCTCCGAATCGTCGCTGGAGATCATGATCACCGGCACGTCCTCGATGGTGTGGTTGGTGTTCATGGTGCGCAGCACCTCAAAGCCGTCCATGACCGGCATGTTGATATCCAGCAGCACCAGCGAAATCTGCCCGGCGTTTGCCCGCAGCAGCTCCAGACACTGCTTGCCGTTCTCGGCTTCCAGAATGCGGTAGTCCTCGCCCAGAATGCCGGCAAGCATCATGCGGTTCATCATGGAATCGTCCACCAGCAGGATCACGGGCTTTTCCCCTAAGACATCCTTCTGTGCAGCCAACCGGCTGTCCTGTGTGTCCACCGCCACTGCGTCCTTGTGGTTTTTGGCCTGATACATTATAAAATCTGCCCGGCGCACCACGTTCTCCATAGGGTCGGCAAGGGTCTGCATCGCGCCGCCGATGCTCAGCGACAGCCGGAAGTGGGGGTAGCCCGGCACCACCGTTTGCTGCACGGCGGTGCGGATCTGCTCCAGCTTTACCTTGAAATAATCCGCCGGGATGCCGGGCAGCACCAGCAAAAACTCGTCGCCGCCGTAGCGGATCAGCAGATCTGTTTCCCGGATGCAGCTGCGGATGGCCTTTGCAACGGTTTCCAGTGCCAGATCTCCGGCGTGGTGGCCGTAGGTATCGTTGCAGATCTTGAAATCGTCGATATCCATCAGAGCGATGCCCGCCGGCCCGAGGTTATTGCGCACCACTTCCTCGTAATAGCGGCGGTTGTAGGTGCCGGTCAGGGCGTCGTGGTTCAGCCGCTGCCGGTAGCGCTTTTCTTTTTCCATGCTCCGGGCAGTAGTCTGGGCAAACTGCGCCTTCTGCTCCTCCATCTGCTGCATCATCCGCAGCAGATTATGGTTGGCGGTTTCCAGCGCCTCCCGCTGGGTACGGTTCTGCTGTTCCAGCTTTTCCCGCAGTTCCATATAGGGGGTGATATCCGTGATCGTGCCCACGATATAGCCTTTGCCGTACCATTCCACCTGATTGGCAGCGTTGGTGACCCAGCGGTAGCCGTTTTTGCCCAGAATCCGGAAGATGCTGTCACCATTCTTGGCGTAAGTCGCGCTGTTTTCCGCATTCCGGTAGCGCAGCCCGGCCGCCAGATCATCCGGGTGTATCAGCGCTGTATAGCGGTTATCGAACCTTGCCGCAAATTCTTCCCGCTCCCAGCCCAGTATCTCCAGAAAACGGTCACTGACATAAGCAAACGGATAGCCGTTTTCAGGGTCCTCTGCGCAGCAGTGAAAGCCGCCCGGTATATTCTGTGCATAGCGTTCCAGCCGCAGAAATCCTTTTTTTATTGTCTCGTCTGTTTCCATTTTACCTTTCCTGCCTTTTTCTCCGCGCATTGCAGCACGCAGTACCCCCTGTTACCGCAATTTCAAACTTTACCTTCCTGTACGCCCCGCTTTTGGGCATACTGTAACAGTGTAATTCTATTATCAAAACTGCCTAGATGCAAGCATTTTTTGCCAGTTTGGCCAATGGAAAGGCAGGTAAGGCAACGCAAAAAAGCCGCCGCACAAAAAGTGCAGCGGCTTTGCGGGGCGTCACCTCACAGCCAGCGCTCTGCGATGATCCACCACATACCGGGCAGGTTGATTCGACCCAGCAGATGCTCCAATACGATCAGCATGGTATTCTCCTTTCAGACCGTCCGTTTCAGCCGAACAGCCCCTTCAGTAAAAACAGAAGCAGCTTAGTCAAGCTGCCGCCGCCCAAAAGGCCGAGCAGCGGCCCAAGGCCTTGAAACATGGAAGGGTTGCTCCTTTCGTTTCATTCCGTCCCGACTGCTGCCGGGTGCCGGTCTGCCTTATATACGAACCAGTCCGCCGCAGGATTGCAAATGCCATGGTGGTAAATGCTGGAAAGACGATTGAAAATGGCCTCCGCATGCGCTTTGGCCATCCTTCAAGGAATATTATTTATATTTCGCGTTTGTCGCGGCCTGCGGGCCGCTCCAAACGCACTTTCACAGAAGGGGTCACAATTGGAAGCAGCTGCCGTCTGCCTTTACGACCCCTTCCCGTGAAAAAGTTGCTCAGAAACGCCCGCAGGCGTTTCTGAGCAACAAATCAAAAAT
>OMDE01000656.1_pt1 | contig 10097 bp, 10 predicted proteins | sample 1645171 | NCBI WGS metagenome assembly OMDE01 (sample SAMEA103958129, study PRJEB25191) | human gut metagenome
AGCAGCCCCTGATTCGTGCCCGCGCCTCGAAAAAGCGGTGCTTTTCTGGTACTCTTTTGGCACGCAAAAGAGTACAAACATTCAGCTGTTCAACTGCTTCATGATACTCTTGATTTCTTCACTCGTGTACCCCTCTTTCAGCAGCTCGTTCCGGATCGCACTGTCGCTCCGCCCCTGGCTGCGCAGGCGCGCCGCGCTGTAAGGCACCAGCGTCCCGCTGGAAACACCGCTCTTCCCGGCCGTCAGCCCGCTGCCGGAAAGACCGCTCTCCGCCTTGGCGCTGGCATTCGTACTAGCCTGCCGGGCACTCTGGGCCGCTTTCGACTGCTTGAGCGCCCACTCGCCCTTGGCAATGTTCAGCTTCTGACTGGTCACGTTGTTGTTAAAGGCCTGCTGCTTCAGCGCATCCTGATAGGCGCGCTCGCTGGCGGTGTTGTCGTACTGCTGCTGGGTCAGTGCGTCCTGCCGCTGCTTTTCCTGCATCTGCTGGCTCCACTGGGTATCGGCGCGCTCGGCCTCGTAGGCGCGGTTGCCGGAGTAGATGTTGTACCCGGTGTTCAGCAGGCTGCCCGCCAACGTGCCCAGACCGGTGGTGCCGGTAATGGCCAGCTGCACCACGTCCCCGATGACGCCCAACACCGTCATGATGTTATTGAAAGTCTGCTGGCGCTGGCTGATTTCCGCCTGCTCCTGCGCGGTGTAGTAGCCGTGCAGGGTGTCCAGCCGGTTCAGGTGCTCCTGATACTGGCAGTAGTCCTTGGCATAGGCGTCGTTGTAAGCCTCGCCTTTCTGCTGCAATTGGGTGTAGTAGTCCTGCAGCTGACGGTCGTACAGGGTCTGAGCATTCTGCTCCTGTCCGTTCAGCTGGTCCAGCCGGTTCACCAGTTCTTCGCCGCCGCTCTGGTAGGTATCCAGCGCCAGATTGTACAGGGTGGGGATGGCGCTGGCCAGCCCTCCGATCTGCTGCTGATAGGCCTGCTGCGCCGCACTGGTGGCATAGCTGGAGCCGTAACCGCCGGTCAGAGCAGCGGCCTGCGCCGCCGCGTCCGCGCTGGCGTTGTGGGCGTTCTGGGTATACAGCTGTTCGTACTGGCGGTAAAGCGGGTCGCGGGTGTAGCTGTACTGAAAATTCTCCCGTTCCAGCAGCTGCCCCAGCAGGCTGTTGATCTTATCCTGATAGCTGCTCTGGTAGTCTGCGGGGCGGTTCTGCTGCCACTGCTTCAGGGCGTCGGCCGCATCGGTCACCTGCTGACCGGGGCGGTAGCTGACGTTTGCCATGGCCTTTTCCACATCGGCGCGGCTGTTCAGCCCCTCGGCGCTGTAAGTGGACTGCGCAGCGGGCTGTGCCTGCGTTTGCACCTCCGGCTGCAGCAGTTCCTCCTTCTTTTTGGATGCCATATAATTCTCCTTTCGTTCTTATAATCCCTGCAGCTTGCTGCGCAGGGTGTCGGACATATTTTCCGTATCCAGATTGGTCAGTACATACTGCAGCTGCTCCTGCATCTGGTACAGATAGCTGCGCAGTGCCCGGGCATCCTCCGGGTCCATGTTATCGCTGAACTTGGGCAGGCCCAGCTTGCTCAGGCCGTTCATGCTTGCCATGAGGCATCCTCCTCCCATAATTTTCCCTTTGCCGGGGCGATGGTGCGCACAAGTCCGCGCAGGGTGATCTGCCCTTTGCCGCGCAGCCGCAGCCGCAGCGACCCGCACCGCCGGGGCACAAAGGGCAGGTCATAGCTGCGGCGGCTGCCTTGGGCGGCAAGGGAGGCCACTGTCTCCCACGCGCCGCCGTCATAGCTCACCGCCACTTCTACTGTGCTGGTGCACTCAGCGTCCAGCCGCAAAGTCAGCCGGGAGAGATACCGCTGCTCGGTGCCGTCCAGCCCCACATCGCCGGTGACCAGCTCAAAGGGGATGTCCGTTTCCACGCCGTCGGTGGTTTGCCAGTCCGGCTCGCGGGTGGGGTCTGCTGCCCACAGCGCCTGTCCGTCCCACAGATAAAGCTGCCCGCCGGTGCTGGTCATATCGCAGGAGCAGACATCCTCCTCGCTCCACAGCCCCTTCTCGGTATCATAGACCAGCAGCCGGGCATTCTCCCGGGAGATGTGCAGGTAGTACCGGCCATCCAGCGCGCCGCCCACGGCGCTTTGCACGTTGGAAAGCTTTGCAGCGTCCAGCGCACCGGACACCTTGGTGGGCAGACTTCCGTCCCACGCCATGACGCCGTCCGGCGAGAGATAATACAGCGTCTCGTTCAGCACGCACAGGCTGCGGGCGGCGTTTTTGGCTACGCCCCGGCAGCGCAGGCTGGAAAGCTGAAAATCCGAAGGCTTGGAGCCATACAGCTTGTGCAGGGTGTTCTCCTTGAAGAACAGCGCATAGCCCATGCAGGAAGCCGCCCCGGTAAAGGCGCCATCGCTGCCCACAGTGACGGCGTAGCTGTCCGCGGCAATGCCCCGGTAGCTGAACCAGTTGGTGGGGTCGCCCAGCTTGCAGCCGTAGATAACATTCTCCCTGCTGTTGCAGCCCCACACCCGGTTGTCACACTCGGTCACAAAATCCAGTTCCGGCACCCGGCGCTCCATGGATACCGTCTGCGCAGCTTCCACACTGCGGTGCTGTTTGCCGTCCATGCTCTGCCACTGGGCGGCGGCGGCGTTCTGCACCAGTGTACCGTAGAAATACTCGCCCTGCGGGGTGCAGCGCACCCGCAGCCAGTCCTCGCCCACGTCATATACGATCTGATCTCCGTTCAGCTCCGGGCTCTGCCCTGCCGCTTCGGCGGCTGCGCCCTGCACGGTCACGGTGTCCCACTGCCGGAACAGCTTGCCCAGCCCTACCGCCGTGATGCGGCAGTATTCCAGCGGGATGGCCGCCCAGCTGCCGGAGTTTTTGCTGTACATCTCCAGCGTGCTGTCGTACCGCCACGGATGGTCGGCATCCTCTACCTTTAAAAACAGCTGTCCGTCTGCGGGTTCGGCGGGCTCCTCCCGGCCAAAGGCCTCCACCTGATAGGTCTTGCCTGCGGCATCACAGGGGGCAAAGGTCACGCTTTTGCCCGCCGCCGTCCACAGTGCCCCCAGTGCGGCAACGCTGCCGTCTGCCGTATCAAAGGCCAGCTTGTCCGGGAAGATCAGAATCTTTGTGCCGATGCCCACCAGCGCCTTGCGGCCGTCGGTCACAGCGTCCGGCTTCGTCACCGCCGGGGCGGCGGCATCGTCCGGGGTATAAACGACATCCCGTCCGCAGACGGTCAGCAGACCATTCAGGTGATACATCCCGTTCAGCCCGGTCAGTGCCCGCAGTCTGCGGCGCGGGGTGCGGGTGCTCAGTGCGGGGAAATCCCGGGTGGAAAAGTTCACTCCGGCGCTGTACTCTGCTTCCGAACAGCCGTAGGTCTCGTTCAGGCCGCCAAAGGCCCGCAGCAGCTGCCGGGTGTTGGCAAGCCGTATTCTGTCTGCCAGTACCATCACCTCACCTCCTTACCAGCGCCACTGCGCCCGGCTGCGGGGCGGGTAGTTCTGCCGCAGCCAGACCGCCAACTCTGCGTACAGGGCATTGTACTGTGCCTGCTCCCCGGCGTAGCGGTCGGTCTCGCCCAAGGCGGCATCCATCTGCGCACACAGCAGGTGCGGGTACAGGGCATCAAAGGGCGGCGGTGCCAGCAGCGTCTGGTCGTCCTGCACCGGCTGCTCCCACGGACGGTCTGCGCCCACGGCGTCAAACGCCCCGGCGGCGCTGCGGTCAAACAGCTTTGTGCGCAGCAATGCGTCCGCCTCCCGTAGCCATTGCAGCCGGGTCTCGGTCTCAATGCGGCAGTTTGGGCGCAGCTGCTCGGCACGCTCCAAAGCCTCTCCTATGGTCATGTCATCACATCCTTTTTATAAAAAGCCCGGCCGGGGGCATTTCTCCCAGCCGGGCAGCGTTGATATTGCAGATTTTACTGCGCTGCGTTCTCCGCAGCGGCAATGCGGGCAGCGGTCAGCTCGTCCTGACGCTGGCTGTGCTCCAGCACCTCGGCCACAGCAGGCGGCACCTCCACTTCCACGCCACGGCGGATCTTGTAGTTCACGCCGTTGACACTGACGAACAGGTCGCCCTTGTAGCGGCTGTTGTCCTTGAACAGCCGGATGCGCACGTTCTTTTCAGCCATGGGCACCTCCTTAGTTGGCGGCAGCGGTGGCGGAGTAGCTGGACACGCTCTCGATGCGCACCATGTACTGCTCCACCAGACGCTCGGCGGCGCGCATACCTTTCCAGCCCACAGAGGCGCGCTGGTTCAGCGGGTCGTCGCCGTAGCCCAGCTGCTTGACGATGTGTTCCAGGCCGCCGCCCTCCAGCTCGGTCACGCCGTAGGCGTGGGCGCCCAGCACCAGCGTACCGAACACCGCAAGACCCGCCGGGCAGGTGTCGTCCTTCCAGATTTTGGCCTCGCTGGTCTCGATAAAGCGGATGTTGCCCAGCTTGCCGATCTCGCCGCGGAACATGGTGTCGGGGTCGGCGTACTTGTGCACCTCCATGAACTCCTTGCAGGTCTTGAGGTCGTAGGCCGCATAGGGGTGGATGATGGCAACGTAGCTGTCACCGATGGGGTCGGCGTTCATTGCGCCCAGCTGCGCCGCTGCCTGAAAGAACAGCTTCGGGGTCAGGGTGCAGCTCTTGTCCAGCGCCTTGCGGCTGGTAACGGCGGTCTCGGTGCCGTCTGCGCCCAGCTTCGGGGCGTAAATGACATTGGTGCCGCCCGCCAGCACATCGCGGGTGATACTGTCCATGGTGCGGCCGGCCTGACTTGCCAGCACGCGGGTGGCCTGCACCACGTTGTTGTCGATGGCGGTCATCTGCAGCACATCAGTCAGCGGGGTCCAGCCGCCGTACTGGTGCAGGTCGCTGGTGATGCTGGTCACGTTCAGGGCCTGACCATTGGGGGTAACACCCTCGGTCAGCGGAGTGCTGGCCTTGGGCAGGCTGTCGTACTTGCGGAACTCGATGGTCTTGCCGCCGTTCTGGGGCACAGGGTAGTAATCCGCAAACTGGTCGTGCACAAGGCGCGGCTCTGCCTGATCGATCAGGCGCTTCTCGTAAAAGGTCTTCATTTCCACCGACATGGTGCCGGTGGTGTTGGTCTGCGCGTCCGCAAACAGCTGGATGTTGAAATTCATCATGCTTTTTTCCTTTCTCCTGTCAGGTTAAAGTTCGATCTGTGCACCGTGCAGCACACGGCGCTCCAAAGCTTCCCGCTGGGCGCGGGTCATGGCGGCTACGTCCGGCCGTACCGAGGCGGCAGCGCCGGGGCGCAGGCCGTTTTCCAGCGGACGCGCAGCGCGCTGCTGCACCCGCTCCACTACCCCCTGCTCCACGATCTGTGCCGTGGTGCGCAGGGCATCCTCGTAGTGGGCAAGGCGGTAGGCGTCCTGCACCCGCATGCCGGGCAGCTGCATCAGACGGCGCATCTCCGGGTTCTTCAGCTCTGCCTTCAGGTCAAAACCCGGCTGGCTGCGGCGCATGGCCGCTTCCTCTGCCGCCCAGCGGGCGTGCAGGCTGTGCACCGTGTTTTCCACCGGCAGCGGCAGGGGCGGCAATACCGGGCGCTCCGGCTGTGCGGGTGTTTCCGGCTGCGGCTCCGGCTCTGCCGGGGTCTGCTGAGGCGCTTCCGGCTGCGCGGCTGGGGCTTCCGGCTTCAGGGTGCCCGCAGCCACCGCCTGTCGGCTCTGTGCCGGGCTCAACGCAGGTGCGGCTTCCCCCTCCGCAAACAGCTGCAAGTCCATCATGCTCTGCTGTCCGCTGCGGCTCACATCCGCAAAGCGCAGATTGTCCGGGTAGCGCTCTGCCAGCAGGGTAAAGCCCGCCTTGGCCAGTTCAAATGCACCCTGCACCCACGGTGCTACCGGGGCCTGCACCGCCACGGCAAGGCGCGGGCCCTCCGGCTCGTCCCAGGCATCGCTGCGGGCGCTCTCCTCCCCTGCCAGCAGGTACACCAGCGCCTGCATCAGGGTGCTTGCGCCAGCGCATACGATGTCCTGCCCGGCGGGCGCGTAGCCCGCGTGACCTGCGGCTTCCAGCCGCAGGCTCAGCCCCTTGGGGCCGTCCAGCTCGCTGTAACATACCTTGATCATCTCACTTCACCTCCTTTCCGTTCCAGTTCATGGCGCGGGCAGCCGCCGCCACCGGCAGCTGTGCCGTCAGACTGGCGGTGTCCTGCGCCGTTTGGGTGCCGCCGGGCTGCTGCGCAAGAGCGGCGGTCAGTCTTGCCATCTGCCCTTGCAGCTGCAACAGCTGCTGCGCCAGCGTGCCGTTCTGCCGCACCCGGGCGCGCACCTTTTCCACCCCTTCAAAGTCCATCATTTCCAGCGCCGCAAGGGCAGCATCCGCGTTGGCGGGGTCAAAGAAGCCCAGCTTGTAGCACTCCTTGGCGGTCTCGTTCTGGGACAGGCGGCTGAAGGTGCTCTTTTTGGCGGCGCTGACCACGATGTCAAAGACAGGCTCCCGGCTGCCCAGCTCCACCCCGCCCACGGCGGGCACGGGCTTTGCGCGCAGCCCCTGCGCCGAGAAGGGCACGAATTCGCTCTCGCCGCGCTGCCCGGTGATACGGAACACCCGCTGCTCGTCGTAGAACTGCCGCATCAGCTCAATGATAAGGTAGCACTGCTTTGCAAAGGCGCGGTAAGCGCTCTTGAGCATATCCCGGCTCAGCTTGCTGCCCGCCTCCTGCAAGGCAGCGATGGCGCTGGCGGCGGTCACACCGCCGGTGGTGCCGCCCTGCGTCAGGTCGCGGTTGCCGCTGATCTCCTTCAGTTCCTCGATGCGGCTGTTGCGGTAGCTCAGGCTGTTGCCCTGCAAGCCCGCCGTTTGCAGCGGACGGAAGCTGTCCTCGTTCAGGCGGCCCACAACGTGCACGATGTCCCGGCTCAGGTCGGCCAGTTCTTCCTCGTTCACCCCGGCGGTATCGCTGAGCACATACCGCTGGCGGGAGGCCAGCAGCACGTTCTCGTCCATGGCGTGGTTCATCTTATCAATGGCGTTCTGACAGTCCTTCATCACGTCGATGTAGCCGAACCCGGCAGGGGAATCCTCCTCCACGAACAACGGGTCGAACACAAAGGGGTACTTGCCGTGGTCGTACAAGCCGCGCGCCGCCAGCGCCGGGTCGTTCTGGCTGGCATACAGCACCACGCCGTTGCAAAGCTTGCAGTAGTGCAGACGCAATTTGCCGTTCTCGTCCGGGCGCTTATAGTACCAGTCCACCACCACGCTCTTGTTGGCGGTGGTCTGGCCATCCTCGTGGATGTACCGGGGCACGTCCACCACCCCGGCGGCGTGCCCCGTCAGCTGCGGGTACTGCGCAGTCAGCCGGGCAGTGTCCTCTAAACTGAGGTGGAACAGATCCGGCGAGTCCTGAATATCCTGCACGCCGGGCTCCCAGTAGAGCATCAGCAGGTTGACGCTGCGCACCGCAATGTCGCCCAGCCCGCCGCGCGCCGCCGGGTCCCAGAAGATGCCGGTAACGCCAGTGCCCTGTTTGAGCTTGCGCCACCAGACATCGCTGTACACCTGCTCGTAATCCGCCTGCTCCAGCACCACCGGCAGCACGCTGGAAAGTGCCTGCGCTGTGGCCTGATCGTCTGCCGCCCGGGGCAGCACCATGGGCTCGGGGTAGTTGTCCATGGCATCGGCGTGCTTGTTGGCGATGCTGTTGAACAGCCACCCGCTGGAGGGCTGCGCCTTGCCGGGCATCAGCGGGTCGCGGTAGTTTTTCCAGTGTCCCATGCGGAACCACAATTCGTTATCGATCAGGCGCTTGTCCAGCGCCGCCTTGCCCGCCTTGTAGCGCTGCAGCGTCTGCAATGCAGCCGCCGCCTCTGCCGCGCCGATGGGCAGGCTCTCTGCTCTTGTATCTTCCATAGTTCTTTCCTTTCTGTCCTGTTTTTCAGATGCGGTAGAACCGCGCCTGCCGGTGCAACTCCAGCGGGTCGTCCGGCCTTGGCGGCGCGGCAGAAGTCTCGGGCGGGCTGATGGGATGCTCCATCAGCACATAGCGGCACTCGTCGTAGATGTGGTCCTCCTGCCGGGTGTCGATATCCTCCACATTGCTCTCGTCGTACACAAGGTTCGGCAGGGTGCGGATGAAGTGCTTGCAGCTGCTGAACACCTGCAGCATCGGCCGTCCGTCCGGTGCGAACCGCAGCCGGTAGTGAAACTGCATCTTACCTGCCAGCCGGGTGTGGTCCCCGGGCTGCCAGTGCAAAAAATGCGGGCTGCGCTCCATCATGGCCGCAATGCTCTCGCCCCGGCTCTCGTCAAAGATGGCGGGGTCTGCCACTCCGTGGATCACCCTGCCCCGCAGCAGCGGGTCGTTCTGCTCGGCTTCCCGGATGCGCTTGGCCTGCTCCACCGGGTCGATGCGCAGACCCTCGTTGGGGCGGCCCGTGCAGCCGTACAGCTCCTTGATGCGGTACAGCCGCCCCTCCTCGTCCACCGCATACCACCCCACCGAAAAGGGCTTGGAAAAGCCAAAGTCGTACCCACGCCAGATGGGCCAGTGTTTGGGGATGGCAAAAGGTGCGATGACGTGGGTCCAGCGCTGGTCCTGATAGTGCGCCGGGTCGTTGCGCCATTCGGTGAACACCTGCCCGGAAAAGCTGTCCCAGCTGCCGTAGAGCAGCGCCTGCTTTTCCGCCTCCGGCAGGCTGGCAAGGCTTGCCAGATACCCGGGGTCGTTGGCCAGCAGGGCAGGGTTATCAAACACGCTGGACGGGATGAATACCCGCGCCCGCTCCATCTGCTGGTCGGTGCCGTCCGGCAGACGCACCGTGACGGTTTCCACAATGGGTGTACCGGGCGGGGCGGGGGTGATGAACCGCGCCTTCACCCAGCCGTGACCGATGCCGCCGGGGTTGGTGGTGGCACGCATATACACCCGGGTGCCCGGCCCGGTGGGGCGGTTGCGGCTCATCATGTAGCTGTACTCGTCCCACTCAAAGTGGGTCAGCTCGTCAAAGCCGATAAAATCGTAGGCTTTGCCCTGATAGTTGGTGCGGTCCTTGGTGTACTGCATGGAGCCGAACCAGATCTTCGCTCCGCTGGGAAAGACCCATACATGGGAGGTAGCGTTGTACTGCGCCTCCGGGAAAGCCCGGCGGTAGTACATCTGGCTCTTATCCACAAGGTCGGAAAGCTGTGGGTAGGTCTTGCGCAGGATCAGTGCCCGGTAATGCGAGATATGCACCTGCCGCAGCGCTTCAATGAGCAGTGCGTCGCTCTTGCCGCCGCCCGCCGCGCCGCCGTACAGCGCCTCCGGCTCCGGTCTGCGCATAAATTCCAGCTGCCGGGGCTGCGGCTTCCACACAATGACTGCCCGCTCGGTTCTGTTCATTCCTTCTCCTCCTGTTCCACCGGCGGCAGCAGCACCACGCCGCACTCTGTCCCTTCCAGCTCTGTGCCCTGATCGTTCAGGGTCTTTACCACACCCGCCAGATCCTTGAGCACGGCGGTAGCCTCCTTCAGCCCCTTCATCATCCCGGGGTCGGGGGTGTTCTCCCGCCGGGCGGCCTTCTGCCGCTCGTTCAGCTCCTTCACCTCCTGCGCCAGCAGGGTGCTCAGGGTGTCGGCGGCGCGGTTCAGGCTCTTCAGCCCGGCGGCGGGCTTTGTCTGCCCCATGATGTTCTTCCTCCTTTCGTCCGGTGTCCCGGGCTCTGTACACAGGATATCACCCGCCCGCCGTGCCCGACAGTGTGCACTTTTGCAGGGCCAGTGGGTATTTTTGTGCAGTTGTTTTCCTTGTTGTATATTTTACACTTTCAAGACACAACGCAGTTTCGTCAGTTTTGTTATCCCGACTGGCGCGGCGCGCAGAAAACGGCCGCTCGTATTTCGGGCACTTCCCACAAAAACGTTCGCCGCGCACTGCCCGCCCTATCACTATAAAGGTACAGTGCCGCCCCACCCGGGGAGTAAACATTTTTCTCGACCCGTGTTGTTTTTCCCTTCCGGTAAGAGTGTATAAAAGGCGTTTTCTTTCCGCTGTGTAGTATCCCTGAAAATATCTTTCAAAAAATGTATCGCCCCTTTTCGCGGTTTTTTAGCAGTCATGCAACATTCAG
>OMDE01000657.1_pt1 | contig 10088 bp, 9 predicted proteins | sample 1645171 | NCBI WGS metagenome assembly OMDE01 (sample SAMEA103958129, study PRJEB25191) | human gut metagenome
GCCCGGGGCGGGTTCTGCATAGAAAGCGGATCACTCAATGTCGTGGTTGACAACGGGGGCGGGCTTGTCGAGCTGTTCGGGGTGGGACAGCAGGCGCTTGAGGTGCTTGAGCGTGGTGGCGTAATAGAAGCCGTCGCAGATGCGCTCGTCGGTGTTGACGGTGTAGTCGATGTACTTGCGGCGCACGACCGTGCCGTCGTCGAGCACCTCGTTTTTGTGGTACTTACAGCCGAAGGCCACGAAGACGGGCATATTGCCGAAGTCGTACAGATGGTGCACGATGGGCGGGATGCCGAGCGATCCCATGGACGTAAAGAAGATCGAGGCGTGGAACGGGCTGACCTCCAGCAGGAACTTCGGCAGGAAGCCGAAGTAATCAATCGTCCTGAGCAGCCAGACCACAAATTTGAACAGCACGCCGGGGATAAACGACAGGAATTTCGCGGTTTTGTCAAAGTCACTGCCGCCGATGGCCTGTCCCTGAATGGCGGCGATGCCCTTGTTGAGCTTTTCATAGATATCGTCGATGGTGTCGGTCGGCTTCAGATGGAGCTTCGTGATCGACTCCGGCGCGGAGGTATCCATCGAGGTCTTGACGACCATGCAGAACTGGATATCGTCGTCGCGCGAATAGACCTGCTGCCCGGACAGGAAGCGGTTGAGCGCCGGATATTTCGCCACGCACTGGACATAGGCAGCCAGAAATACGTGCGTCACGCCGAGATTCGTAAAGCCCTGCTTGCGCTTTTCTCGGATGTAGCGCTCCATGGGGCCGATGTCAACGGACTCGCGGATGAAATTGGACGATCCGATGCGCGTCGGCATGATATAATTGGCGACCACCGCCATCGGGTCGAGCGTGCGCAGCCTGCGGCCGTCGGGCCGGTCACCCCAGGTGGGGTGGTACGCGCCGTCGAGATAGACCTTCGCGCCGAGCAGCGTCAGAATCCCGGCAAGCAGGAACAGCATATCAGGCAAAATCTGCCGCAGCTGCGGCCAGTTTTCCCGCGTGAATTCCTTCTCGTGCATCCCGACCAGAATGCCGAGCGCAGCGATCAGCAGCAGAAGCAGCGGAATCGTGCTTTTGATGTGGCCGGAGACGGTCACGGCGTAAAACGCGGCGATGGCGAGATAGGCGATCCAGAACATGAACGTCAGCCACAGATACGGTGAGACGAGCGTGATCTTGATGCCGTAATAGATCGCAAGCAAAATGACGGGCACGGATGAACGGTAGAACCGGTCGCTGCCATTGCACAGGATATTCAGCACATAGAACACACAGCCCACGACCGGCAGCACGACTAAAAACCACACCGTCTTTGCGTCTGCGCCTTTCCCGCAGACATTTGCGATGCGAAGCGCTGCCGAGGCCAGCATGACCAGCGCAGCCAGCCAGATAAGCGGGTTCTTCCGGCTGACATAGTAAGCAACTCTTTTCTTCATAGCTTTATCATACCAGCCGCAGGCAGAAAAAGCAAGAACTCTGGGGAAACAGGGAAAATTTCCGCGCGGCTGCAACAAAATCCGCCGAAAGCCCGACATGATAGACGTCAGTATGCTGAACACAATGCAAAGGAGGAATGCGGCTTGGACGAAAAGGAGCTGCTGCGGCAGCTGCAAAAGCAGCGCACGGGTGCGCTGGAGCAGGCGGTCGCACAGTACGGCGCATACGTTCTGGCCATCATCCGCAACCGCAGCCGCGGCGTTCTGACGCCGGAGGACCACGAGGAAATTGCCTCAGACGTGTTTTTCGCGCTCTGGAACGGCGCGGCGCGCATCGAACGCGGGCAGCTGCGGCCATGGCTCGGCGCGGTCGCGCGCAACCGGACGGCGGAGGCCATGCGGAAGCAGAACGTGTATCTTCCGCTGGAGGACGATACGCTCATCACGCTCGACCGGCTCTGGGAGCAGATGGTGGAACAGGAGCGCTGCGCGGCCATTGCGCAGGCCATGCGCGCCCTGCCGGATGAGGACCGGGAAATATTTTACCGGTTTTACGATCTGTCGCAGACAGCCGCGCAGATCGCGGAGGACTTACATTTGAACGCGTCGACCGTGCGTTCGCGCCTGATGCGCGGACGGCGGACGCTGCGCGGAGCTTTGGAAAAAGGAGGTCTGTTTTGTGAAGACGACGTGGGATGAGCTCATGCGCTATGCGCCGGAGCAGGATATTTCGCTGCCCCCGCTGCAGGATGGCGAGGGTGCGCGGATCCTGAATAAAACGATGGGAAAAATCAAAGAAACGAACCGGAAGCCCGTCCGGCCTGTCCGGACGGTGCTGATCGCGGCGGCCGTCGCGGCGCTTTTGTGCGGCAGTGCGTTCGCGGCGCACTCCTTCGGCTGGTTCGACCAGCTGTTCGGCGAAAAAGCCGCGCTGGTCAAGGATCATGTCACCAGCTACGACGAAACTACGACTACGGATATCACGCAGCCGACGTACACCGAGGAAGAGCAGGCTATGATCGCCGAGGGCACGATGCAGGTGCCCGACACTGCCGATTTGGCGGATACGGGCGTATCGGCAGAAACGGATGATTTTACGTTCACGCTCGAATCCATGCTCGTTTCCAGAAACTCGTTCTATGCCATCATGCGCATTGACGCGAAAAACGACGACGCGGCGGCAGAGCTTGCCGCGATCCCGGAAACGGACGGCTACCAGAAGGAGCTCGCCCGGATGCTGTGGGTTGGTGCGCACAACAACACAAACTTCGGTGGCTTTGGCGCGGATCACCGGCTGGAATGGAAAAACGGCGGCATGAGCATGGAGATCATGCAGGTGGAGGGAAGCACAGCCTATGCGCTGCTGACCAACATCGGCGGCGAGTTCGAACCGGGCGACCGAATCCTGTTCGATATGAGCCACCATGACCAGAATGTCGATCTGTTCGAGATCCCGGTTCCGGAGCAGCTGGAGCAGGAACTGGTGATCGAGCTGGATGGCGAATCCGGCCCGGATGACCGCTTCTGCTGGCAGACGGCGACGATCTCGCCGATCTCTTTCCAGCTCGATGGGATATATGGCAGCGGCGAGACGAGCAACGAGGCGGTCTCCATCACACTCAAGGACGGGATCAGCTTTGCGCTTTCCAGCGCGGAAAACGGCTACGAGGACAGCCCGTATGGAACCTACGGCTCATGGGGCAGCTCCTACGCCGGCAGCTGGGAGAGCAACGAGGTAAAGAATACATGGCTGTTCTCGCAGATCATCGATCTGGACGAGCTGGCCTCCGTCACCGTGTGCGGCGTGACGTACCCTGTTTTACAATAAAAACAACGCAAAACGACATAATCGGAATACACGCATCACAAATAAGCATTTCAAATCTGCTGCCGGGCATGCTAAACTAAGAAAAAACGCGGCAGGAGGAATTTAAAATGCAGGAATTTGAACTGATCGTGATCGGCAGCGGCCCGGGCGGGTATCTCTGCGCGGAGCGCGCGGGAAAGGCGGGGCTGCGGACGGCGCTGATCGAAAAGCGTGCGCTGGGCGGCACCTGCCTGAACGAGGGCTGCATCCCGACCAAGAGCCTTCTTTACTGCGCCAAGCAGTATCAGGCCGCGCTGCACGGCGCGGAATACGGCGTGACGGCGCAGAACGTCTCCATCGACCACGCGCAGGTCGTTGCGCGAAAGAACGGCGTGGTCAAAACGCTCGTCCGGGGCGTGGGCGCGGCAATGAAGGCGCATGGCGTGACGGTTTTCGCCGCCGAGGGCCGGATCCTCGGCAAAACGGGGGAGCGCTTTGAGGTCGCTGCAGGCGGCGAGACACTGTCCGCGCCGCGGCTCGTGCTGGCGTCCGGCTCCAGCGCCGTGATCCCGCCGATCCCCGGTGTGCGGGAAGGACTTGCTTCCGGCTTCGTCATGACAAACCGCGAGCTGCTGTCCCTTTCGGAGCAGCCGGAATCGCTCGTCTGCATCGGCGGCGGCGTGATCGGGCTGGAAATGGCGTGCTATTTCGCGTCCATCGGCACGAAGGTGACGGTCATTGAGATGCTGCCCAAGATCGCGGGCAGCACCGACCCGGAGATCTGCGAGCTGCTGATGCGGACGTACAAAAAGCAGGGCATGGACTTCTGCCTGAACGCCAGAGTCGAGGCTGTCACAGACCGGAGCGTCGTGTATTCCGACGCTTCCGGGCGGCACGAGATCGCCTGCGGGCGCGTGCTGCTGTCGGCGGGACGGCGGGCGGATGTGACGGGGCTGAATGTGGAGGCGCTCGGCATTGCGCTCGAACGCGGCGCAGTCGTGACAGACCGGCAGATGCGCACGAACGTCCCCGGCGTCTGGGCCGTCGGCGACTGCAATGGCAAGCTGATGCTGGCCCACACGGCCTATCGCGAGGCAGAGGTCGCGGTCAACGATATGCTCGGCAAAAAGGACGCGATCGACTATTCCATCATCCCCTCCGTGATCTACACCACGCCGGAGGTCGCCTGCGTCGGCGAAACGGAGCAGAGCGCAAGGGAAAAGGGACTGGACGTGCAGGTGGTCAAAGCGCCGATGGCGCTCTCGGGCCGGTATCTTGCAGAAAATCCGAAGGGAACCGGCTTCTGCAAGCTGCTCTATGACCGGAAAAACCGCTGCGTCGTGGGCGTCCATATGGTCGGCTCCTATGTCTCGGAGATCATCTACGGCGCGGCCATGATGGTGCATTCCAAGCTCCCCGTGCAGCATCTGGACAAGATCGTCTTCCCCCACCCCACAGTCGGCGAGGTCGTGCGCGAAGCGCTGTTTCTGCTGTGACCGGGCAACCCCGGAACTTTGGCACATAGAAAACGCCCCGAAGCGGCTGCTTCGGGGCGTTCGAGACTGTCAAAAAACCATGAAAAGCAGTTGGACGACAGAGCAGCAGGGGAAGAGTGAAGGGGGCAAAGAGCCCCCTTCGCGTTCAATCAACCTGTTTTTCGAACTTTTTTAAAGTTCGAAAAACTGCCTCAGCGGGGCGAAAAGACTTTTTCGCTCCGCTGAGGCGCGGCATCTGCCGCGCCTGACGTTTGCTCTGCCTGCCGCGTACATCTGTCTCTGTGCATTCTGCCAAAGTCCGAAAAGCATTGCAATTTCAAGGGAAAATCAAAAAAATATTTTCTTTTTGCGCGTTTTTTTATTGACGCGCTTCGTGATTTCTGCTATAATCCATATTTGCGTGGGTCTGCCTGCGCGTATTTTCCATGGAGGTGTCTGGATGCCGGAACGGTTGACAAGCAACCGAAAGGTGATCGGTACGAAGCAGCTGCGCAAAGCGCTGAAGGCCGGGCGTGTACGAACCGCCTATGTGGCCGCCGACGCCGACCCCATCCTCCGCGAGCCGCTCGTCGAGCAGTGCCGCGACGCCGGCGTTGAGCTTGTCGAGATCGCGACGATGAAGGAGCTCGGGAGGCTCTGCGGGATCCATGTCGGCGCAGCCTGCGCCGCACTTTTGCGCTGAAATGCGCTTTTTTCTGGTCCCAACGGAATATCTTTGATATTTCGGGATAAAATACATGATGCTGCAAAGCAGCCACAATCCGAGAAAGGAGGAACAATATGCCTACTTTTAACCAGCTGGTAAGAAAGGGAAGAGAACAGTCGACCTACAAGTCCACCGCTCCTGCTCTGCAGAAGGGTGTCAACACGCTGAAGAACCGTGCGACCGATCTGTCTTCTCCTCAGAAGAGAGGTGTCTGCACCGCTGTTCGTACCACCACCCCGAAGAAGCCGAACTCTGCTCTTCGTAAGATCGCCCGTGTGCGTCTGACGAACGGTTACGAGGTTTCCGCTTACATTCCCGGCGTTGGTCACAACCTGCAGGAGCACTCTGTCGTTCTGATCCGCGGCGGCCGTGTCAAGGACCTTCCTGGCGTCCGTTACCACATCATCCGCGGTACGCTCGACACCCAGGGTGTGCAGGGCCGTATGCAGGCCCGCAGCAAGTACGGTGCAAAGCGCCCGAAGGCCGGCAAGAAGAAGTAATTCTTCTGTCTATCATCGCAATTCTGCCTTGTGCAAGGCGATGCCTTGCTGAGAGTTTTTTATATATATTTTTATGAGAACCTCTTGGCAGGCACCCACGGAAGCTTCGGGCTTCCGAAGTACCTATGAAATCATTTTATGAAGGAGGGAAGCACAGTGCCCAGAAGAGGTAATGTTCCCAAGAGAGAGATCCTTCCCGATCCGATCTACGGTTCCGTTCTGGTGACCAAGCTCGTCAACAGCATCATGCTCGACGGCAAGAAGGGCGTAGCCCAGAAGGTCGTCTACGGTGCGTTTGACATCATCAAGGAAAAGACCGGCAATGAGCCGCTCGACGTCTTTACTCAGGCGATGGAAAACATCATGCCCGTTCTCGAAACCAAGACCCGCCGTGTCGGCGGCGCCAACTATCAGGTCCCTATGGAGGTTCGTCCCGCCCGTCGTCAGACCCTCGGTCTGCGTTGGCTGACGGCCTACTCCCGCGCCCGCGGTGAGCGCACCATGGCCGAGCGTCTCGCCGGCGAGCTCATGGACGCCGCCAACAACACCGGCGCGGCTGTGAAGAAGCGCGAAGATACCCACAAGATGGCAGAAGCCAACAAGGCTTTCGCGCATTACCGTTATTGATCTGCTTACTGAGGAGGTTTAAGCCATGGCAACGCCGAGAGACGTATCCCTGCAAATGACCCGAAATATCGGTATCATGGCCCACATCGACGCAGGCAAGACCACCACCACCGAGCGCATACTTTTCTACACGGGAAAAATACACAAGGTAGGTGAAGTGCATGAAGGCGCCGCCACTATGGACTTTATGGTGCAGGAGCAGGAGAGGGGCATAACCATTGCCTCCGCCGCTACCACCACATATTGGCGGGAGCATCGCATAAACATCATCGACACGCCGGGTCACGTTGACTTTACCGTCGAGGTAGAGAGGTCACTGAGGGTGCTGGACGGCGCCGTGGCGGTATTCTGCGCCAAGGGCGGCGTAGAGCCCCAGAGCGAGACAGTATGGCATCAGGCCACCAAGTACAACGTACCCCGCATAGCCTATGTGAACAAGATGGACATAGTAGGCGCGGACTTCTTCAACGTCATAAGCATGATGAAGAAGCGCCTGGGCGCCAACGCCGTGCCCATACAGCTGCCGATAGGCAGCGAGGCGGACTTTGTCGGGATAATCGACCTTGTGCGCATGAAGGCCGAGGTGTATTACGACAACGAAGGTGTGGATATACGCGAGGAGGAGATCCCCGAGCATATGCGCGCCGACGCGGAGCGGTACAGGGCAGAGCTTTTGGACGCCATAGCCGATGCGGACGATGAGATGATGGAAAAGTACCTTGATGAAGGCGACCTTTCCCCGGAGGATATGATCGCCTGCATAAGGAAAAAGACAATCGCAAACGAGCTGGTGCCGGTATGCTGCGGCACATCCTACCGCAACAAGGGCGTGCAGCCCCTGCTCAACGCCATAGTAGACTTCCTGCCCTCTCCGTTGGATGTGCCAGCGCCAGTTGGTACCAGCAAGGACGGCACTAAGGAGATACAGCTCAGGTGCGCGGACGACGAGCCCTTTGCGGCTCTGGCCTTTAAGATAGTTACCGACCCCTTTGTGGGGAGGCTGGCATTCTTTCGGGTATACAGCGGCACGCTCAAGTCCGGCACATACGTTTACAATTCCACCAAGGGCAAGCGCGAGCGCGTGAGCAAGCTGGTGCTGATACACGCCGCCAGCCGTACCGAGGTAGACGAGGTATACGCGGGCGACATCGCCGCGCTGGTAGGCCCCAAGGAGACCGGCACCGGCGACACCCTCTGCACCGAGGGCAGGCCGGTATTGCTTGAATCAATGGAGTTCCCCGAGCCCGTCATAAGGGTATCAATAGAGCCCAAGACAAAGGCGGGGCAGGAAAAGCTGGAGCAGACGCTGCAAAAGCTCTCCGAGGAGGACCCAACCTTCAAGACCTATGTTGACCGCGAGACCGGCCAGACCATAATAGCCGGCATGGGCGAGCTTCACCTTGAAATAATCGTGGACAGGATAACGCGGGAGTTCAAGGTGGAATGCAGGGTGGGCAACCCTCAGGTAGCCTATCGGGAGGCCCTTACAAGGACCGTAAAGACCGAGGGCAGGTTCGTGCGCCAGACGGGCGGACACGGCCAGTACGGCCACTGCGTGGTGGAGTTCAGCCCGGGCGAGCCCGGCTCCGGCTTTGTGTTCGAGAACAAGACCGTGGGCGGCTGCATACCCAAGGAATTTATACCCGCAATACAGCAGGGCATAAAGGAAGCAGCGGGCAGCGGCGCGCTGGGCGGCTACGAGCTGGTGGACTTCAAGGCGACGCTGCTGGACGGCTCCTATCACGAGGTGGATTCCTCGGAGATGGCGTACAAGATCGCGGGCAGCATGGCGCTCAAGGAGGCTATGGAAAAGGGCGGCTGCGTGCTGCTTGAGCCCGTGATGAACGTTGAGATAGTCACTCCCGATGAATACGTGGGCGACGTGCTGGGCAATATTACTTCCCGAAGGGGCAAGATCGTCGGCACGGAGAACCGCGGCGTGACCACGGTGATAGACTGTCAGTGCCCGCTGTCCGAGATGTTCGGCTACGCTACGCACCTGCGCTCCGCAACACAGGGCCGCGGTACCTTTACGATGCAGTTCGACCACTATGAGCAGGTCAGCGACGCAATCGCGAAGAAGATACTCGGCAAATACTAAACGATTTGCGCAATGCGCGTAAAAACGCGCCTGAATAAAAAAAACGACTTATTGAATACGGAGGAAAAGATTCAAATGGCAAAGGCAAAATTTGAACGCACTAAGCCCCATGTCAACATCGGCACCATAGGTCACGTAGACCATGGCAAGACCACCCTGACCGCCGCCATCACCATGGCGCTGAGCCAGGAGGGACACGCTGCCGCGATGCGCTACGACGAAATCGACAAGGCGCCCGAAGAGAAGGCCCGTGGAATAACCATCAACACCGCACACGTCGAGTACGAGACCGACAAGCGCCACTATGCGCACGTTGACTGCCCCGGCCATGCCGACTATGTTAAGAACATGATCACCGGCGCGGCCCAGATGGACGGCGCTATCCTCGTAGTTTCCGCGGCGGACGGCCCCATGCCCCAGACCCGCGAGCACATACTGCTTGCCCGTCAGGTTGGCGTGCCCTACATCGTAGTATTCATGAACAAGGTAGACCAGGTAGACGACGAAGAGCTTCTGGATCTGGTCGAGATGGAGATCCGCGAGCTGCTCAGCTCCTATGATTTCCCCGGCGACGATATCCCCGTCATCCGCGGCTCCGCGCTGAAGGCTCTCGAGGCGCTTCAGAACGGCGCAGTAGCCAAGGAAGCCCCCGAGTGCAAGTGCATCTTCGAGCTGATGGACGCGGTAGACAGCTACATACCCGATCCCGAGCGCGCGGCCGACAAGCCCTTCCTTATGCCTGTTGAGGACGTATTCTCCATCACCGGACGCGGCACCGTCGCCACCGGCCGTGTAGAGAGCGGCACCGTAAAGGTACAGGATACCGTCGAGATCGTCGGTCTGTCCGACGAGAAGCGCAGCACCGTAGTTACCGGCGTTGAAATGTTCCGCAAGCTGCTGGATCAGGCCATCGCAGGCGACAACATCGGCGTACTGCTCCGCGGCATACAGCGCACCGACATTGAGCGCGGCCAGGTCATAGCCAAGCCCGGCTCCATTCACCCCCACACCAAGTTCAAGGGCCAGGTTTACGTACTGACCAAGGAAGAAGGCGGCCGCCATACCCCCTTCTTCTCCGGCTACCGTCCTCAGTTCTATTTCCGCACCACCGACGTTACCGGCTCCATCAAGCTGCCCGAGGGCGTTGAGATGGTTATGCCCGGCGACCACATCACCATGGAGTGCGACCTGATCACCCCCATCGCCATGGACGAGGGTCTCCGCTTCGCTATCCGCGAAGGCGGCCGCACCGTTGCTTCCGGCGTTGTTTCCCAGATAATCGAGTAAAATCGAGATAACAGCAAGCCCCCGACCGCCGAAAGGAAGAGGGGGCTTTTTTATGCCCGAAACTACATAACTTGCAGAATTTGCGCATTTTTGGTAATGACAAATAAACTTGACTGTG
>OMDE01000659.1_pt1 | contig 10084 bp, 8 predicted proteins | sample 1645171 | NCBI WGS metagenome assembly OMDE01 (sample SAMEA103958129, study PRJEB25191) | human gut metagenome
GCGCTGATACATCTTTTGCCTCGGCCAGACCGGTAACTATGGAGAAAACCGTTAAAAAAGGGCGGGCAATGCCCGCCCCTACGAACAGGTTTGAGTTCAGGCAAAAATTTCAGAAGCGGAACGGGCAAGCCCATTCCCTACAGGGTGCAGGCAAAGCTTTTGCACCAATTCAGCACAATTTCACGGGATGCGAAACTCTACGGTTTCCTCCAATGTTTCGATACCGGGCAAGCGCAATTTCTGTATCAGTACAGTGTCCGTGCGCCTCTAAAAAGCTGTGTAAGGGGAGGTGGGTCGGCCTTGGCCGAGCCGGTGGGGTTGTGTTTTCAAACCAGTGCGGCCTCGCCGCACACATTCATTATTCATTATTCACTCGCAAGCGCAGCCTGCGCCTTCGGGCTGCCGCAATAAATGTATAAGAAAGGGGTCAGTGCGCCAATGAAGGAATATGACAGGCGGCAGCTGAAGGCGATGTGCTTTGTTGCATCTCTCGCGCCGGTCACGCGGCTGCTTCCGAAGGCGACGGCGCAGATCGCCGGGAGCGCGAGCTGGCTTGCGCCGCTGTGTGCGCTGCCTATGCTGCTTTTATACCTGCTCGTTCTGACGGCTCTGATGAACATGCGCCGCGAGGGCGAGGGACTGGGCGAGGTCGTCATGCGCCGCGCCGGCCGCACGGCGGGCAGCATCGGGCTCGGCCTTATCGCCGTGTTCCAGCTCTTTTCCGCCGGCTTTATCCTGCGCACGGGCGCGCATCGACTCATTTCGACAATTTATCCGGCCGCCGGGCCATGGTTTTTCATGGCGACAATGCTGCTGATGGGCACGCTGGCCGCGCTCGGCCCCGTCAAGGCGCTGCCCCGCGCCTCAAGAGTGTTCGCGCCGATCCTTCTGACCGTAATGCTGCTCGCGCTGCTGCTGTCGCTCGACTCGGTAGACGTAAAAAACCTGCTGCCCGTCACAAAAACGGACTTCGGCAAGCTTTTCCTGTCGAGCCTCGCTGTTGTCGAGATCTCCGGCGGCGTGCTGTACTGCGCGGCGCTTTTGGAGGATCGCGCACCGCTTCAGGGCCGGCGCTTTGCCTCTCATGCGGGCCGGCTTGCGCTCATCTGTGTACTGCTGACATTTTTCTGCGCGGTCATCATCGGCTGCTACGGCGCCGGGCTCGTCGCACGCTTCTCGTATCCTTTCTTCTCGACCGTGCGCGACGTGACGCTCATGAAGACCATCGAGCGCATCGAGGCTCTCGTTGCGGCGCTTTGGGTGCTGTCCGACTTCGTCATTTTTTCGCTTCTTTTATGCTGCGCAGCTCACATACTGCGCCTCATTTTCGGCTTCATACCCGAAAAAACGGACGCTCGCATGCTCGACATGTCAAACGGCCGTTCGCTCATTCTTATTTGTGCGGTGCTCTCTGCCGCGGCCGCCGCGCTTATCCCTTCAAATGAGGCGGCGCTGCTCGGGATATCCCAGATAATCGTTCCCGGCGCGAGCCTTGTAATAATTTTCGTCATTCTTCCGGCGCTGCTTTTGATCTCAAGACTCCGCCGGCCGTAACGGCAGCATTTTCGGCAAAAAACTTGCCTTGTTCGAATTTTTGTTCTATATTAGTGCAAAGCATCGACGGCTTTCGGGTAAAATCGACTTATCGAGAACGCGAAATCTTGCACTGATACAGAACAGGAGACACGCTTATGAACAAGGCATACGCAAACAGAGTAGGCACGCATTTATCCTGGCTGCGCAAGCAGAAAAAGCTGACGCAGGAGCAGCTTGCAGCGCGGATGCAGCTGCTCGGCTGCGACATTACGCGCTCGGCGCTGGCGAAGATCGAGGTCGGCCAGCGCATGCTCTGCCCCGACGAGCTCAAGGCTCTGCGCTCGGCACTCTCCGTTAGCTACGACGATATTCTTTTATAGGCGAATTGAAGCTCCTGCGAATACATTTATTGCGGGTGCCCGGTATCGAAACTACCGACGAACCCGCAATGTTCCGCTTCCCGCAGGTGCGGGGCGAATTTTGAGCGCACCCCCTTGGCTCCCCTGCGTAAGGGGAGCCAAGGGGTGCGGCAGTGTTGTCGGGTGCGATTGCCTCCCCTGTGTAAGGGGAGGTGGGTCGGCCTTGGCCGAGCCGGTGGGGTTGTCTATTCCAATCCGTGCGGCAAAGCCGCACACATATAGCTATCAGCTATCGGCTGTCTGCTTGCACGGCTCGCGCGGCTTTCGCCGCAAAAATGCATATTGATGTGAAATGCGCACAAAATACCTCCGTAGAAAGTTTTACGGAGGTTTTTGTTATGCGTAAGTACATTGCGGCGGCGCTGTGCTGCCTTGCGCTGTGTGCGCTCGTCTTCCCTGCCATGGCCGATGCTTCCGCGCCGGTGGCTGAAAATTTCGAGTTTGAAACCTATCGCGGCGTGTCCTTCGGCGGCAGGCTCGCCGCCGTTGACCCCGACGGAGACGCGCTGAGCTTCGAGATAACAACCCGGCCCAAAAAGGGCACGATAGAGCTCAGTGACGACGGCAGCTTCATCTACTCCCCCGCCGAGGGCAAGCGCGGCCGCGACTACTTCGGCTATAAGGCCGTGGACGCAAACGGCGATCGCTCGCAGGAGGCGACGGTTATCATCAGGCTCAAAAAGAACAAGTCCGTCAGCTACGTCGACATGGACGGCAGCGCCAGCTATTGCAGCGCGGTGAAGCTCGCCGAGTGCGGCGCGTTTATCGGCAAGCAGATCGGCGGCGAATACTACTTCGAGCCGCAGAAAACGCTCAGCCGCGGCGAGTTCGTCGCCATGTGCCTGTGTGTCACCGGAGCCGACGTGCTGCGCGGCGTGGTCAGCACCGGCTTTACGGACGACGGCAGCATCCCCGACTGGCAGCGCGCCTACGTCGCAAGCGCGGTACGCGACGGCGTGGTGAAGGGCAAAAGCGGCGCACAGGGCGCGGTGTTCGACGCGGATAGCGATATAAGCCGCGCCGAGGCCGGAGTCATGCTCGACCGGCTGTTGAGCCTGACGAATGTAAACTGCGAGAGCTCGGACGCGCTCCCGACCTGGGCCGCGCAGTCGGCGGCGAATCTCGATGCGTGCGGGATAATGCAAAGTGCTGACGTCGACAGCGCCGCGCTCACCCGTGCCGAGGCCGCCGATATGCTCGCCGCGGCCATGAACGTGCTCGAAAACAGATAGCTTGTCAATCCGCAGGCGGTGGAGTATAATATCTCCGTAAAAAGGAGGTATTTTTCATGAAGCAGTATGTTGTTGACGCGTTCACCGACAAGGTTTTTGCCGGAAATCCGGCGGCGGTTTGCGTTATGGATAAGTGGCTCGACGATGAACTGATGATGAAGATAACTATCGAGAATAACCTCTCCGAAACGGCGTTCTGCGTCAGGGAGGGCAAAAATTATCATCTGCGCTGGTTCACGCCCGGCGGCGAGATCGACCTGTGCGGCCACGCGACGCTCGCGACGGCGTATGTTATCCTGCGCTTTGTCGAGCCGGAGCTTAACGAGGTACGTTTTGACACGCTCAGCGGCGAGCTGATAGTCACGAAAAACGGCGAGCTGCTCGAGATGGTATTCCCCGCCTACGAGCTCAAGCCCGTCGAGGTAACCGAGCAGATGCGTGATGTCATCGGCGCAAAGCCCTCGGCCGCGTTTATGGGACGCGACCTGCTGTGCGTTCTGGATAGCGAGGCCGCCGTCAGAGCCTGCGCGCCGGACATGGCGAAGATCATGCAGCTTGACGGTCTGCTGCTGCACATAACAGCAAAAGGAAAAGATTTTGACTGCGTATCGCGCAGCTTTGCGCCGAAGTGCGGCGTTCCCGAGGATCCCGTGTGCGGCTCGGGTCACTGCCACATCATTCCCTACTGGGCAAAGGCGCTGGGCAAAAACGAGCTTGTAGCGTACCAGGCGTCAAGGCGCGGCGGCGTGCTGTACACAAGGCTTGAGGGCGACCGCGTTATCCTCGCCGGTAAGGCCGCGCTGTTCAGCGAAGCGGAAATTTATATAGACTGAACAAAAACGGAAGGCACAGCCTTCCGTTTTTCAGCTTTCTCTGTATTCCGCAATGCGGTCAAATACGATCCTTATTATTTCACCCTCAGTTTTTCGGCCAGCGCCTCGTCCGCGGAGACGGAGAGGGTGGCGTAGTCTGTGTATATGACCATGCCGGGCAGCGAGCCGGAGGGCTTGCGGACGTTGCGCACCATGGTATAGTCGACCTGAGTTTTGCCGCCGTCGCGCGCCTGAGAGTAGTAAACGGCAAGCTGCGCCGCCTCTTCGATCGTTTTCTCGGGCGGTGCAACGCCGTCGCAGGAGATTATGACGTGGCTGCCGTGGACGGTTTTCGTGTGCAGCCAGATATCCGTGCGGCGGGCGGTCTTTGTGGTCAGCTCGTCGTTTTGCGCGTTGCTGCGGCCGACGAGTATCTCAAAGCCGTCGGTGGAGACAAAGCGCATGGGCCCCTGCTTTTTGCGCTTGCGCTCCTTTGCGCCGCGCTGCTTTTTGATATAGCCCGTGCCGACGAGCTCGGCTTTAATTTCGGCAAGATCGTCCTCGGTCTCGGCGCGTTCCGTTTCGTCGAGGACGCTGTTTAAATACTCAAGCTGCCTCTCGCCCTCATAGATAAGCGCCGTGAGGTGCTGCTCGGCGGTCTTGAGCTTGTTATATTCCCTGAACATCGCAGCGGCGTTATTCTGCGGCGTTTTCAATGGGTCGAGTATTATCGTGCGCTGCGGGCAGCCCGGCTCGTAATAGTCATCGACGGTAACGGCGCTGTCGCCCTTTTTTACGCGGTAGAGGTTTGCCGTCAGAAGCTCCGCATTGCGGCGTATCCCGTCGCGTTCGGAGCATTTTTGCAGCTCCTGACGCTGGAGGCCGAGCTTTCGCGCTATGCGGTCGCGCACGGTTTTGACGTGGTGGCTGAGCTCCCTTGAGCGTCTGCGGCGGCGCTCGAGCGTGTCGCGCTTTGAGTAGTACGCATCCAGAAGCTCGGAGAAGCTTTCAAACTCGCGCACATCGTACACTCCGGCATACTGCCTAAGCTGCATGAAGGAATATTCCTTCGGCTTTCCGTCCTCGGTAAGCAGCACCGGCGTGAGCTCCCCTGCCCTGACGCTGTCCAAAAACGCGCCTATCGCCTCGGGCAGCAATGCGGCGTTATCCCTGCTGCGGCAGGCAAGCTCGCGGCAGATAAGCGGCGAGAGCCCCGAAAAGCAGTCCATAATGCGCTTATCCGCACTTTTGCCCGTGTCGGATGCGTACAGCGCCTGCGCTATCTCCTCCTGCGAAAGGTCAAACACAAGCGGCTTACGCTGCTTGGGCGGCAGGCGGTAGATCATGCCGGGCAGCATTCTGCGCTCGGCGTCGCCGCCGTAATCCATGCGGCGCAGGCAGTCTATAATTCGTCCGTCAGAGCCAATGAGCACAAGGTTTGAGCTTCTGCCCATGAGCTCAATGGCAAGACGCAGATCTACCTTGTCGCCAAGCTCGTTGCGAGATGTTATGTTGACTATGGCAAGGCGCTCCCAGTCCGGCTGCTCTATGGCCTCGATCCTGCCGCCGGTGAGATATTTGCGAAGCAGCATGCAGAACATCGGCGGCTCTGCGGGATTTTCAAAGCTCAGGCGCGTCTGCTGGAGCCTTCCGCTGCCGGCGCCCGCATCGATGAGAAGACGCAGGCTCTCAGCACCGCGAACAGACAGGACGATCTTATCGCGCTCGGGCTGCTGAACCTTGTCTATCCTTGCACCGATTATTTTCGGGCGAAGCTCGGCTATTATTCCCGATAAAAGTATTGCATCAAGCGCCATGACCATCCTCCACGCATACGGCGTACAGCTCATTTATACGCTGCGTTTTTCCTTGAAGATACAGCCATCCGAACAGAGCCTCAAGCCCGGTCGCCGTATGATACTGCGCAATATCGGCCTTGTGCGGCACAGAATTTACCTTGGCGTTTCGACCGCGCTTATAGATATATTTTTCGTCGTCCGTCAAATGCGGCAGAAGCCTCTCGGCAGCCTCGGCCTGAGCCGGGGCATTTACGATGGCGACGGTCTTTTTGTGAAGCTCGGTGACCTTTTTATTGCCGCCGGCGCACAGCATCGTGCGCGTTAAAAGCTCATATACGCCGTCGCCTATATGCGCAAGGCCGAGCATGCTTATGCTGTTTATATCGCCCACATCCATCTGCGGGCAGAAATAATCCTTCATAGTATCACCTGTGTAAATCTAAATAAGGCGGTTACATTATGTTAACCGCCTTAGTCTCTTATATATCGTCTGTCTCGTCGTTAAACTCTGTCTGAATTTGCAGAATTTCCGTAGGTGCCGTGCCCTGCGTCGTCTGCATTTCAAGCCACTGATCGCGCGTTATGAGTATCTGACGCGGCTTCGAGCCCTCGAAGGGGCCGATGATGCCCATCTCCTCCATTTGATCGACTATACGCGCAGCTCTCGAGTAGCCGAGCTTTAATCGGCGCTGTAGCATGGAAACCGAGGCCTGCTTGGTGTCGAAGATAACATCGACCGCCTGGGGCAAGAGCTCGTCATATTCGGGCTTTCCGGCAGGCTCGTCATCGTCATTGCGCCCTTTGCCGTTTGCTCCCTTATCCTCGGCGGCCTTTTCGATCTGCGCCATGACGTCCTCGCTGTATTGCGCGGTGGACTGGCGCTTTATAAACTGAACGATCTGGTCGCGCTCCTCGTCGCTGACAAACGCTCCCTGAACGCGCAGGGGCTTGCCGCAGCCTATGGGGGCGTAGAGCATATCGCCCATGCCGATGAGCTTTTCCGCTCCGGCGTTATCGAGGATAATTCGGCTTTCGAGCGCGGAGGAGACGGCAAACGCTATGCGGCTGGGGATGTTGGCCTTCATAAGGCCGGTTATGACGTCAGCCGACGGACGCTGCGTTGCGATAACAAGATGCATACCGGCGGCACGACCCATCTGCGCCACGCGGCAAATGCTCTCCTCAACGTCCTTGGACGCGACGAGCATAAGGTCCGCCAGCTCGTCGATGACTACGACTATGCTCGGCATCTTGGGCTGGTCGTTTTCGAGCAGGTGCTCGTTATACGCCTCAAGGCTTCTCACTCCGAGCTCGGAAAACAGCCTGTAGCGCTTAAGCATTTCCGTTACCGCCCACTGGAGCGCACCGGCGGCCTTTTTCGGCTCGGTGACCACCGGCATCAGCAGGTGCGGGATGCCGTTATACTCGGCCAGCTCCACCACCTTGGGGTCGATGAGCAGCAGCTTGACGTCCTCCGGGCTGGAGCGGAACACCAGACTCATGATGATGCTGTTGACGCAGACGGACTTACCGCTGCCGGTGCTGCCCGCGATCAGCAGATGCGGCATCTTGCACAGGTCGGCCACCTGTGCCACACCGGCGATGTCCTTGCCGAGGGCGATGCCCAGCGGCGAGGACATGCGCAGAAAGCTCTGGCTCTCGAACACGCTGCGGATGTACACGGCCTGCCGCTTGTGGTTGGGCACCTCGATGCCCACGGCGGGCTTGCCGGGGATGGGCGCTTCCATACGCACATCTGCCACGGCAAGGTTCAGGGCAATATCATCGGCCAGCGAGGTGATGCGGCTGATCTTCACGCCCGCCATGGGCTGCACCTCGTATCGGGTAACGGCCGGGCCGCGCGAGATATCCAGCACACGGGTGCGCACGCCGAAGCTCTCCAGCGTGTCCACCAGCTTCTGGGCGTTGGCTTTCAGCTCATCTTGCGCGGTGGGGTCGCTCTCGTCCGGTGAGCGCTCAAACAGCTCGATGGGCGGGTACTGATACTGGAAGGTGTCCACCGGTTCGGCGTCTTCCACCGGGGTCTGCGCTGCCGCCTGCTCCGAGGCCGCGGGCTTTTCCATGGCGGCAGCGACCAGGGAGCTGATATCTTTTTCCTCCACCGGTTCGGCCGTGATGCTGATCCAGCCGTCGGCGTCGGGCGCACTGCGCATGGCCACGGCGTTTTCAGCGCTGACATGCCCCTGTGCCGCCGGGACGGCAGGCTGGATGGCAGCCGTTTCCGGCATCTCCACGGCATCCGGTGCAGACGGCTCTGCCGGAGCTTCCGGCTGGATCGTCGGCACCACCGGCGTCATGACCGGGGTATCAAAACTCTCTGCCGCAGGGTGGACCGGTTCTGCAGGCTTTGCAAAGAAGTCGGCTGCATCCGTCTCCACGGCGTCCGGCACGATGGGCTGCGGCGCGGGCTTCCGGGCCGGGCGCAGCGGGTCCTGTCCAAAGGTGCCGCCGGGCCCGACGATGAGCGGCTCAATAGGTTCACTGCCGCCTTCCTTCACCTCGGTGTGGTCGGGGCCAAGGTCCACGTCAAAGGCCGCACGGGGCCGGGGCGCACTCACCTTTACCGGCGTGATGACCGGTGTTTCCGGTTCCGGCTGTGCAACAGGCTGGGCCGGGGCGGGCTGCGTGGCTGCGCCCTCATCCTCGGCTTCCATCTCCTCGGTCACCTTGTGGCCCCAGCTGCGGATGCCGCTGAGCCAGTCCGGCAGGCCCAGACGGAAGCCGGTATCCTCCGGCTCATCCTCAGCCTCCTCATCTTCAGAGCCCTCGTCGGGCTCGTCTTCGGCCTCTGCGGCGCGGGCGGCAGCGCGCTCGGCACGGCGCTCGGCGCTCTGCTGTGCAAGGGCTGCGCCCCGGGCGCGGGCACCGCCGAACACGGCACACAGCCACTGCCAGACCTCGGCCGGGGTCCGGTCAAAAATGTACAGGCTGACGCACAGCGCCAGCACCAGCATGATGAGGTTCGCGGCGGGGCGGCCGCAGAGCAGCAGCAGGCTGCCGCCCAGCACAGCGCCCAGTGCGCCGCCGCCCAGCCAGGCGCTCACGCCGTTTTCGTAGCAGGCTGCCGCCATCTGGAAGGCCGAAAGCCCCTGCGGCTGGATGCCGGAAAACACGATGACCGTGCCGCTGGCAAAGATGAGCCCCAGCACCAGCTTGAAAATTTTGGGCAGCAGGTCTTCGCCCCGGGTGTACTGCACGGCCAGGCAGCACACCGCTGCGCCCAGCACAAAACTGCCGCAGCCAAACAGGCCGAACAGCACGTCGTGCAGCGCCCGCCAGACCGAGTCGCCCTGCACAAAGGCCAGCACGACCAGCAGCAGGCCCGCGAACAGGGTGCCCAGCCCGGCCGGGAGCCGCTGCTGTGCCTGCTTTTTCCGCGATGCTGCGCGCCGCGCGGTGGATTTTCGTTTTTTTGTTGCCATTCTTCTCGCTTCCCCACATTTGTGAAAGACATAATATCAGATTATATTATTGTACCACGCAGAAGGGAAAATGGCAAACCTATTGTTGTGTTATTTCCTCTCGATCTCCCCATACAGCCACTGCAGCGCCTCCGACAGCCCGCCCAGCTCGTCGATGAGCTTTTCCTTCACGGCGCGGCGGCCGTCCAGCACGGTGCCCATGTCCATCACCAGCTCACCGGTGTGGAGCATCAGCTCGGTGTAGCGCTTCTCGCTCATGCCGCTGTGGGCCGCCACGAAGCCGGTGATGCGCTGCTGCATCTGCTCAAAGCTGCGCATGGTCTGCGGCACCCCCAGAATGACGCCGGAATGCCGCACCGGGTGCACGGTCATGGTGGCTGTGGGCACGATGAAGCTGCGCCGGGCGCTGACGGCAAGCGGGATGCCGATGGAGTGCCCGCCGCCCAACACAAGCGTTGCACTGGGTTTGGACACGCTGGCGATCAGCTCCGCCAGCGCAAGGCCCGCTTCCACATCCCCGCCTACCGTGTTCAGCAACACCAGCAGACCTTCGATGCGAGGATCCTCCTGCGCGGCCACCAGCTGCGGGATGACATGCTCGTACTTGGTGGTCTTGTTCTGCGGGGGCAGGATATAGTGCCCCTCGATCTGGCCAATAATGGTCAAGCAATGGATCTTATGCCGGCCGCCCTCGGTGGTCACGCTGCCGGAGTGATAGATCGCCTCGCTGCGGCGCTCCTCCTCATTTGCTTCCGGCTGGTTCTGCTCCTCATTTTTTGGGGCAGTGGATGCTTTTTTCTGCGGCATGGTTTTAGCTCCTCCCTATGGGTTTTACCCATAGTG
>OMDE01000663.1_pt1 | contig 10043 bp, 8 predicted proteins | sample 1645171 | NCBI WGS metagenome assembly OMDE01 (sample SAMEA103958129, study PRJEB25191) | human gut metagenome
GTCCGGTCCGTGCGAATACAACAGGTCGAGCGTATCGACGCCCAAGTGCAGCGCGGATTCCTTGGCGTCACGAATCATGGTTTCGGGGCGCGAATCCGCCATCCACCCGTATTGACTGCCCGCCGCCTGCAAATGCTGGCGTTCCCCGCCAGGCCGACGACTGCAGCCCTCGGAATCCCGCCCCTGAGTGTCCGATTCTGGCGAATCGGACACAGGAGCAACAAAAGCGGGAACCTCCATGGTGCGTCGATAGCCGGTTTTCGTGGCGACCAGCACTTCATCGCGAGGGCCGTCCCAGCTGGCGAGCGCATCACGCACCAACTTTTCGCCGTACCCCAAATCTTTCGCAGTGCCGGTACCAGGCTCGCTCGGCAGATAATACGACCAAGCTGTGTCCAAATAGCGAACACCCGCGTCCAAACCGGCGTGAATCGTACGAATCGCAGTATCGCGATCCGGACGCCCCTCAATCGCCAAAGCCATCGTTCCCATGCCGAGCCGAGGAATCGTAAATCCTGCCAACTCACCGTTCATCATCATCTTCCCCTTCCTTGCAAGCACGCAGCCGATTCGCGCATGTTCACATCAAGACTAACTCAACGTGGACCGGCGCAAGCTTGTCGGGCGCCTGCGCGAAGATAAGGGCACAACCGAACGGGAGCCGAAAGGCTGAGAGGGAGCTCGACGAGCTTCGACCGAGGACTTGATGCGGGTAATGCCGACGTAAGGAGACGGGTTGTTCGCGCCGCGAGGCGTATCTCATTTCCGTTCGCGATAACCGAATATCGCGTGATTAGGGTCACGGAGGGGCGCACCACCTCATAGGGTACGGTTCCTTCGGCGACCCTTTTTTCGTACCAACCGTGAATGTCCGATTCACCGGAAGCAGACGCTCGGAAGCCCACAAAGCAGTTCTGAACGTCCGTTTCGGCGGGAACGGCACTCGTGGGGCCTGACATACAGAAGGGAACCGAAATGATCATCAACGGCAAGGAAGAGGACGTCGCCACGCCGATCACCGTGGCCGAACTAGTGGAGCAGCGCGGTCTGCGCGCCGACCGCGTGGCCGTGGAGCTCAACGGCGAGATCGTGCCGCGCGCCCAGCGTGCGCAGACGCAGCTCAAGGGCACCGACACGTTGGAAATCGTCACGTTCGTGCAGGGCGGCTGAGCACAGCAGCGAAACAAACCATACGAGCGGAAACGAGAATACGAGAACAACCATGACTTTTGAACCATCCGCATCGCAGGCGCAGATCGACGCCCGCCAGCACGCTTTCGACAACCAGCCCGACCCGGCCACCCTGGTCAGCCGCGAGGAGATCCGCGCGGCCCTGCTCGACCGTCACACGGCCGCCACGCAGGACAAGCTCGACGCGGCGCACGTGGCCATCTGCGGTTGCGGCGGCCTCGGCTCCACCATCGCGGTGGCGCTGACCCGCATCGGCGTCGGCCACCTGCACTTGATCGACTTCGACCGCGTGGATATGACGAACCTGAATCGCCAGCAGTATTTCCTGAAGGACCTCGGCCAGTACAAGACGGAGGCGCTGCGCAGCAATCTGCGCCAAATCAACCCGTTCACGGACATCACCATCGACACCGTCAAGGTGACCGACGAGAACGTGCCGACGCTGTTCGAAAACGAGGACATCATCTGCGAGGCGTTCGACGTGCCGGAAAACAAGACGATGCTCGTCAACGCGGTGCTGGAGAATCTGCCGGGCAAGAAGCTCGTCAGCGCGTCCGGCATGGCCGGCTTCCGCAGCTCCAACCTAGTGAGCACGCGTCGCGTTTCGAAGAACTTCTACTTCTGTGGCGATGGCGAGACGGCTCCGGTACCGGGTGCCGGCCTGATGGCGCCGCGCGTGGGCGTGGTCGCCTGCCACGAAGCGAACATGATCACGCGACTGATCCTCGGCGAGGAAGACGCCTGACGCACTGCTACGTTACTCCACTGCCGTAATCGAAATTTTTATTGCGATTACAAACGCACGTTGCACACAACACAACAGCGACGCAACGGCAACACAACAGCAGCACAGCAATCGCAACAACAGCAACACCAAACACCCCAACGAAAGGAACCGACGATGAGCACCGAAAACACCATCACCACCGCAGCCGCCGACGTCGCGGCCGCGCCGAACGCCACGCTCGACGAGCTGGTCGGCACCACCACAAACACCGCGATCCTGCCGGAGCCGGACGCTCATGCGTACGACGAGATCGCCACCGGCGACGCCGACCCGCTGATCCTCGGCGGGCACAAGTTCACGAGCCGTTTCATCCTCGGTTCCGGCCGTTACGACCTGAACCTCATCAAGGCGACCATCGAGAACGCGGGCACGCAGATCGTCACCATGGCGCTGCGCCGCTGCCGCACCACCGAAAACAACCTGCTCGACTACATTCCGAAGGGCATCACCATGCTGCCGAACACGTCGGGCGCGCGCAACGCGGAGGAGGCGGTGCGCATCGCACGTCTCGCGCGCGAGGTGTGCCAGACGGACTTCGTGAAGGTGGAGATCGAGCACGAGTCGAAGTACCTGCTGCCTGACAACGAGGAGACCATCAAGGCCACGGAAAAGCTGGCGAAGGAAGGCTTCGTGGTCATGCCGTACATGTTCCCGGATCCGATCGCGGCGAAGCGTCTTGAGGACGCGGGCGCAGCTTGCGTGATGCCGCTCGGCGCGATGATCGGCTCGAACAAGGGCCTGCGCGCACGCGATTTCATCGAGGTGATCATCAAGAATGCCAACGTTCCGGTGATCATCGACGCGGGCATCGGCCGTCCGAGCCAGGCCGCGGAGGCCATGGAGATGGGTGCGGACGCGGTGATGGCATACACGGCGATCGCATCCGCCGGCAACATTCCGCTGATGGCGCGCGCTTTCAAGAATGCGATTGAGGCCGGCCGTGAAGCGTACCTGTCCGGCCTGGGAAAGGTTACGGAGGACCACGCCGTCCCGTCCAGCCCGACGAACGAGGCCGACTACATCGGCTGATTCGCGCCGATTTCGTACGATTCGTGCACTAACGTTTCGCACTGTTTTATTGCGATTACACGACGAGGGTCGGTGGAGACGCACATTTTCGCAAGGTTTCCACCGACCCTCTTTCGTCAGATGCGCGGCACGTAGCGCAACACGCGCATGCCACGCATACCGCAGCGACAGGCAATACGTCTACTTCCCTAGAGCCGCCTTCAGGTCGCGGTTCTGGAATCGCTCGTGCAGCAGGCAGTAGCCGCCGAACACGACGAGCCACAGCAGGCCGGCGATGGCGGAACCGCGCGTATCTGCGGACAGGAACAGCGTGACGTACACGAACACGTAGAACGCAATCGCAATCCAGTCGCACACCTGCCATGCCGGCATGACGAAGCCGTCCGGCAGGAAGTCGGCACTCTGGCGGTAGCGGCGGTGCGCAAGCATCGTCAGCACGTAGATGAAGATCACGACGGCGCTGGCTGCGGAGGCGAACAGCACGAACGCGCTGGAGATGCCCGGGATCGCGTTGATCAGCGGGGAGAACAGGATCATACAGCCGGACACGATGATCGCCTTCGCCGGCACCTTGCGTTTCGACACTTCGCCGAAGCGCTGCATGGCCGGCGATTCGGAGTCCTGCGCAAGCTGGTATAGGTGGCGGCCCGCCGAGTAGATCAGCGAATTGAGTGCCGACGCGGCTGCGGTGATCACCACGAAGAACACGAGCGCGGCAGCCCAGTCGAGGCCAGCGTATTTGAACACCATGATGAACGGGGAGCCGAACGAGCCGTCCGCGTTCTGATGGAAGTTGCGCCACGGCACGATGGCCATGATGGCCACGAGCGCGCCCACGTAGAAGATGAGGATGCGCATGATCAGCTCGTTGACGGCCTTCGGCAGCACCTTGCGCGGGTTCTGCGTTTCGGATACGGTCACACCCACGAATTCGATGAGCTGGTAGGCGAAGAACACCATCTGGAAGCTCATGAAGAAGTTCATCCAGCCGTTCGGCGCAAGCTGGAAGCCGTCGGTAATGTTCGTAAGGCTCACAGTGGCACCGGAAACCGTGCCGTCCACGCCTTCGATATGCGTGGCCGGGTAGCTGAAACCGAGGAACAGCATCACCACGGCGGTGACAATCAGACCCACAATCAGTGTGATTTTGATCATGGAGAACCAGAATTCCGCCTCGCCGAACACTTTCACGGCAATGAGATTGATGCCGGTGAGCGCCACGAGGAAGCACAGTTCGATAAGCCATTTCCACGCGTTGAGGTCTATGCCGAACGTGCCGAAGAATGTGACGAAATAGGTGCTGACGGCTGTGATTTCGGTCATGCCGGTCAGGATGAGCACGATCCAGTACGTCCAGCCGGCGAATTTGCCCCACGCGCGGCCGAGGTAGCGCGTGATGAAGTTGATGAACGTGTGCTGGCTGGGGTCACTGTACATCATTTCGCCGATGGCGCGCATGAGCAGGAACATGATGAGGCCCACGCCGATGTACACGAGGATGATGCTCGGTCCGGTCAGCGCGATCGACTTGCCGGAGCCGAGGAACAGGCCGGTGCCGATGGTGCCGCCGATGGCGATGAATTGGACGTGGCGGTTTTTCAGGCCGCGTTCCATGTCGTTGTCTTTGTCGAGGCTTTCGATGGATTTGATTTGCGCGGTTTCCGTCGCTTCGGACGTGCTTGTACCAGTTTTTCCGGTTTTCGTATTCCCAAAAGTCATAATGTTCACACCCTACCGCGCCAACCGCACAATCTCCGCCGTTGTTCGCACCGCGAAATGCGCTATATGTGGCAGATTCGCATCTTTTCCAAAAAACGCTTTGCGACGGGTGGAGTCAGCTTGCCAAGGTTTTCAGCTTGCCACGGAGCGATTCGTTTTCGCGTTCCAGCTCGTCGATGCGCCGAGCCTGTTGTTTGATGATGACAAGCGCCGTCTCGCTGTCAAGGCCGCTGCTCGCGCTGAGAGGTGCAGGCGGCACGGCGATGGCAGCCGCATCGGATGGGACGGGCACGTCAGCGGATATACACCCCCCCCGACACGTTCGCCCTGTCCAGCGGATGCGGAGCATTTCCAATGTTCGCCTTATCGGAATTGGCGATTCCTGCGATGCCGTCGAGTTTCTCCTTGCGCGTCACCGCATGAACATACAGGTTGACGAGCTCCGTAATGATTTCGCCGTTACTCATGTCACTGCTACCACTCACGGATTTGAGGACGGCAGCCTTCCAACGCGCCACACTTCGTTCTATACGTTTATACCCAATCAGTTCCGGCGGCAATCCCGCCTCGCGGAAGATTTTGGTCGGCGATTCCCCCGCAAGATACCGTATGACACACACCTGTTTGAAAGCGTTGGAGTACGTGATGCGGTCTTTCGATACGTTGGCCACCGCCGGCAGATCCCGCAACATTTGGAGCTCGTCCATGCTGAATGATCCTCCACCGCGCATCGTTTTACCCCCTTTGCTATACCCCGTGATGAAGCAAGTGTATATCCGACTTCTCACAAGCAGCTTTTCAAATATTGCTGACCGTATATCACTTCAACCGGTCGGTCACACATCAATGCGGGCGATTATGGAATATCCACAACCGCCCGCATTGACTTTTATTGCGAGTGAGTCAATTCACAACTCACTCACACCGAACGCATGCGCTCAGTACGTGCGGCGACGACTCTTGACCGCCACAGCCACGCCAGCGCCACCCACCAGCAGCGCCACGACCGTGAACAGCACGGTTCCCGCAGCACCAGTCAGCGGCAGCTGAGTGACATTCTTCACGTTCAGCACGGTAGCGGTGGCATTCGCAGTGGTGTTATTGTTCGGCTGGACCTGACGAAGGGCATCCTGTTCGAAAGTGACGAGACCTTCATCTGTGATCTTCACATTGAAAGTGACCCTGAAGTTCTGGGCGTAGCCGGTCGGAGCCTGAGTCTCCACAACCGTGTAGGTTCCTGCCGCAAGACCCGCGACCTTCACCAAACCATCATTCTCAGTAATGAACGTCTTGGCATCATTCTGATCGGAAACAAACGACCACGCACCGTCCTCAGCCTGCTTAAGGAACTTGCCCTCCGCATTCTTGACAACGAACTTGGCGCCGGCTAGAGGCTTGGCCTCATTCCCTTCCTTGCCAATCTTCGTGAACTGGAAACCGTAGGTCTTAAGGACAGTCTTGCCTTCACCGCTGGTACCATCCTTGGTGGTGATTGTGGCCTTGTTGTCCACACTGCCGCTCAAGCCATCCAACGCATCCTTGGTGACGGTGCCCTGGTACGACACGACGATCGTCCTACCGGCCAGCGTTGTGGCATCGGCAAAATAGATGGTCGTGGTGGTGCCGGATTGAGCATTGCCTTCCTGCGTTATCGTGTACAGATCGGGATTCACAGTAGTCTGGTCTTTGAACTGGACCTTGAAGTCACTCGTTTCCGCAATCCGCAAACCTTTGGACGCGGTATCGGTAATGGTAAAGGGGTACGCATCCCAGCCAGCCGCAGCATGAGGAACGTCCGCGGCCACAGTGAAGTCCACGGTGTCGCCCACCTTTACGCTCTTACCGTTCACATCCACGTCATTCATCCGGGCGAACTTGAGCGGCTCGTCGGTCGGATTCGCGTTCTTCGCGTTGAACTGGCCTTCAGTCGTGATGTTGCCCTGACCGGTCGTCGCATCGGCCACAATCCTCAGATTGGACAGTCCATTGACGGTGGTGGCCACCACAGCCGGAGTTCCCGACGTCGCAGTCGTTTCGCCAGCCTTGGTGAACGTATCCTTCACCAGATACCAGCCTTCTCCGTCCACATTGACCGCCTGGCTCGTATTTGCCTGCTCCTTGGTTACGGTCAGGCCAGTACCATCAGGTCCTGCCGGCGGAGTAATTCCAGCCAAGGTCTTGGCGAAGACACGGAGCTGATCCGCAGTGAACGTCGCCACATAGGCGGCTGGATTATCCTTGTACTCTGTCGGGATGCCGTTGTGACTTCCATCAGCCGCGTCAGCAGCGGTGGTCACAGCTCCCTTCCATGCGTCAACCGTTTTCACTTCGACCGAGCCATCGCCAGGATTCTCGAACATGGCAAACTTGTATGGCGTGTACGTATGGCCTTCCTGTGCGTGGTTAACTTGCAGCAATGGAGCATCATCAGCCTGTGCGGCGGCGACGCCGATGGCCATGCCGCTCAGCAACGTTGCCGCGGCGGCCAGCCCTGCGAAAAGCTTCCTCATCTTCATGAGAATCTCCTCTTCCTTGATTGTTGGTTACTGTTTTCTGCAATCGCGGGAGGCGGGAACCCAACGCGCCCCCGCGATCCGCAAATCCTGTGTTATTCAGCTGAGCCGCTTCTTACGTCTCCACTGGTCGGCCGCAGCGACGGCGAGCAATGCCAGCACGCCAACTCCGCCGGCCGCAATCTGCCACCATCGTTCCGCACCCATGCGGCCCGTCAATGGCAGTGACGATGCCGAAATGTATTGGTTGGTGAACAGCATTGGCTGGGTCTCGTCCCAATTCGAACCAGCGGCACCATAATCGGTTTTCAGCTGGGTCACGGATTCGACAACGGCCTTCCATTCACCGGACGTTCCGTCTTTCATCACGGACACGACCACCCGGTATTCCGCCTGCGAGTAATACATTGCGGAAGCATTACCAGCGTTCTCCGTCACAAGATATGTGTACTCGGCTTCACCTGCGTCATACGTGATGTCGCCGAAGTAAGCAACGTGATCGTCAGACGAATCGCGTTTCACCGTCACCGTGCACGCCGACTGGTTCTTGCAGGAAGCTGGCATCGGCGCGTCTGGATTGGAATCGTCTGCCTTCAGCTTGAAAGTGAACTCGTCGGAATCCTTCCAATCGCGCCCCTTCAGCTCCTTCTGCACGCCAATCGCATGCGTCAGCATGGTCTGCTTCAACGTGTTGGTGATGATCACCGTGGCTTCCTGCGATGCCGTGGATTCCGGCACCGTCACCACATTGCCGTCAGCGAGAGCACCATTGCCGACTTTGTGCTGGTAGGAGGCCTTCCACTGATGGTTCTCCGGTTCGGTTTCCGTCACCGTGTACGTTTTCGCGGCACCGGCCGGAATGATCACATCCGTGGACCAGTTTCCGTTCGCATCCGGCTTCAACGTGACTGTCTTGTAGCTATTGCCACCTTGCTTGATATCCACCGTGATGCTTTCCGGCTTGTCACCGTCTCCACTCCACTGCTTTTCGATATGCAGCGTCGAGGAAACCACCTGGATCACCGGATGCGGATACGGATTGCCGCCGCATGCATGATCCACGCCATCGGCCGTGTATGACAGGCATGCGGAATCGTTCGAATGGAAACCAGGCTGGTTCGAGGACGTGGTGTTCCCGTCCAGATCGGTATCCGCGTCACCCTTCACGCCGGCATATCCATCCTTGCCGGTATTCAGATTAGAGGCGTAGTCGTTGTATGCATTTTGCGTGGGCTTCACGTTGTATTCCAGCGTGTACGTCACGTTGTGGGCCAGAGCCTTCAGGAACCTGACGGTGAACTTCTTCGCGTTCTCGTCGTATGTCAGGGTGTAATCGACATCCTTGGTCAAAGCGACGGCCTGTCCGGACGAGTCCTTGGCTACGACCTTATAGTCGCTGCCAGCAAGTTCGGCATATTCCGACAGCGTATCCTCCATCACCACATTGATGTATGCGGATGTGGTGGTCTCGCTCTTCTCAATCTCGTCGAAGATGGCATTCAGCTCCGAAGCGTTCGTCGCGCTTTTATAATAGCCGGCTTTGATATTCCCTTCACCGCGCTGGTTGTATTTCGTTGCCTTTGGGAAATTGCTGGACACCGCATGCATGAACTGATTCTCTTTGCTGGAGAGCGAGGACGGGTCGGCACTGGCGAAGATGCCGATGGAATACACCATATCACCTTGATTCTTCAAAGTTTTCGCTGCGGTGACCGCGCCGTTTGCCACCGAAGCATCGAAATCGGACACCGACGAAGGCGTACCATCCGCAAAGAAAATGACGACCTTCTTCGCATCGGTCCGAGCATTTTCCATTACCTTGACCGCGCGTTTGAATCCATTGTCGGCCCGGGTGGAACCAGCAGCTTTAAGCTCGTTGACCTTGGTTTTCAGGCCACTCATATCCGCAGTCAGCTTGCTTACGATCTGGGAATAGTTGTACTGGTATCCACCACTCCGGTACATGTCATTCCCGACGTTATTTGATTCCTTACCAGAGAACTTCACCAACCCGACACGGACCGGTTCGGAACCGGATTGCGCACCCTTATTGGCATTCGCCGCGCCATCAAGGAAGTTGTCCACAGCTCTCTTCAACGCTTTCAACCGCTTGGTCCTATCCGTTGAGCCCATCGGGTCATCCATCGAACCGGACACGTCCAACACCAGCGTGAAGTCGATCGGCTGGGTGGTGGTGACCGTGGTGCTGCTGGCAGCGCCCTTCACATCCACGTTCACGGTGTAACTGCCATCATTGTTCTTTTTGATGCGCTTATGCTTCTCCGGAGCGCCCAACTGAGAACCAGTCTCGTTCTGCGCAACCGACTGCGCCCGATTTGCTCGCGCAATCGGTTGAGCGGACAACGTAACTGGCTGCTCATCAGGTTGTTCAGATTGTTGTTCAGATTGTTGTTCAACCTCCTGCTCAACCCACTGCTCAGTCTCTTCTTTCGTTTCTTGTTCCGTTTCTTGTTCGACTTGCTGGTAAGCCTCTTGATCTGACGGCTGCTCTTGCTCTGACGGCTGCTCTTCTCCCACCATCAAATTTTGTTCCACCGGCTGTGAATCCTCTTGCCCAGATTCTTGCAATACCGGCTGCTCGATTTGTTGTTCCAAGGCTCCCGTGGCATCTTCCGCCGCCGCTGACGAAGCAGTGACGCACCCCACGCCGGCGAGCATTGCGACCGTCGCGACGGCCGCAATGACACGACGCGTGAACAGACCTGTGCCCCTCGCCCTGTTTCGCTCAAAGACGTGTCTCATACGCCTACCCCCTTGTACCGTTAAGCGATCGGGGAAATACC
>OMDE01000666.1_pt1 | contig 10011 bp, 5 predicted proteins | sample 1645171 | NCBI WGS metagenome assembly OMDE01 (sample SAMEA103958129, study PRJEB25191) | human gut metagenome
CCTGGGGCCACCAGATCCGCAGCTATGTGTTCATGCCCTACACCATGGTCAAGGATCACCGCACCAACTACGAGACCGGCAATGTCGATGCCGTGATGGATGGTGATCTGGACGGCTTCATCTTTGCTTACCTCAAGGCCGCCAGCCGCGGAGAGCTGCAGGATACCTAAAATTTGTTATAAAATGTCAGAGGGACCTCGCCGTTGGGCGGGGTCCCTCTTTTGGTTACAGGTGCAGATATTTTCCGGTGATGCTGGCGGGATCGGCGGCCACCTGCTCCGGTGTGCCGCAGGCCACGATGCGCCCACCGCTCTCGCCGCCGCCGGGGCCAAGGTCCACGAGATAGTCGGCGTTGCGGATCACATCCAGATCGTGCTCAATGACCACCACAGTGGCCCCGCTGTCAATGAGACGCTGGAACACGCCCAGCAGGGTGCGCACATCCAGCGGGTGCAGGCCGATGGTGGGCTCATCGAATACAAACACGGTGTCAGCCTGCCCTTTGCCCATCTCGCTGGCGAGCTTGAGCCGCTGGGCCTCCCCGCCCGAAAGGCTGGGGGTGGCCTCGCCCAGAGTCAGGTAGCCCAGCCCCAGGCTGGAAAGGGTCTGCAGCCGGCTGGCCACCAGCTTGAGGTCGGTACAGGCGGCAAGGGCTTCGTCCACGCTCATCTCCATCAGGCGGGGCAGGCTCTCGGCCTGGGTGCCGTCCTTCCGGGTGCGGTAGAGGGCGGCGGCATCCTTCTGGTAGCGGGAGCCGCCGCAGTCCGGGCAGGTGATCTCCACATCCGGCAGGAACTGGATGTCCAGGCTGATGGTGCCGGTGCCGTCGCAGCCGGGGCAGCGCAGGCGGCCTGTGTTGTAGGAAAAATCGCCCGCCTTGTAGCCCTTCTCCCTGGCAAGGGGAGAGCGGGCGTAGATCTTGCGCAGTTCATCGTGGACATTGGCGTAGGTGGCCACCGTGGACCGCACGTTGATGCCGATGGGCGTTGCGTCAATGAGCTTGACCTGCGCAATGCCCGGTGCAGTGATGCTTTCCACATGGGCGGGCAGAGCTTCGCCCTTGGCGGCGGCCTCCAGCGCGGGGATCAGGCTTTCCAGCACCAGCGTGGTCTTGCCGGAACCGGACACGCCGGTCACCGCAATGAGCCGTCCCTTGGGCAGCCGGACTTCCAGCGGCTTGACGGTGTGGATGGCTCGGGTGCGCAGGGTGATGGTGCCCAGCGCAAAGAGCTCTGCCTCTGGGGTGCGGGTGCGGGCTGAGAGGGTGTGCAGGTCGGCAAGGAAGGGCCCGATGCGGGAAGCCGGGCTTTGGGCCACCTGCTCCACAGTGCCCTGTGTCAGGATGGTGCCGCCGTTTTCACCGGCACCGGGGCCCATCTCAATGAGCCAGTCGGCATCCCGCAGGATCTCAGTGTCGTGATCCACCAGCACGATGGAGTTGCCGTCCGCGATCAGGTCATGCATCACGCCCCGCAGACCCTCGATGTTGGAGGGGTGCAGACCGATGGAAGGCTCGTCCAGCACATAGAGCACGCCGGTGGTGCGGTTGCGCACCGAGCGGGCCAGCTGCACCCGCTGGCGCTCCCCTGTGGAAAGGGTGGCGGCCTCCCGGTCAAGGGAGAGGTAGCCCAGCCCCAGATCCAGCAGGCGGGCGGCGGTGGCCTGAAAGGACTCGCAGATGCTCTCAGCCATGGGGCGCATCTCCACGGGCAGGGAGGCGGGCACCCCCTCCACCCACTGCACCAGCGTGTCCAGCGTCATGCGGCAGGCATCGGCCAGCCCGATGCCCCGCAGCCGGGGAGCCCGGGCCGCGGCGTTCAGGCGGGAGCCGCCGCACGCGGGGCAGGGACCCTGCTTCAGGAACCGCTCCACCCGCTTCATGCCCTTTTCATCCGTCACCTTGGCAAGAGCGTTCTCCACGGTATAAACGGCGTTGAAGTAGGTGAAATCCATTTCACCCGCCGCGCCGGTCTTGCTGTTCTGGTAGAGCAGGTGCACCTTTTTGGCGGGGCCGTGGAACACCATGTCGCGCTCTTCCGGAGTCAGTTCCCGGAAGGGGACGTTGGTGCGCACGCCCATCTTTTCGGCGATCTCCTTCATCAGCGACCACATCAGGGTCTGCCAGGGCAGCACTGCGCCCTCGTTGATGGAAAGGCTCTCGTCCGGCACCAGAGTGGATTCGTCCACCACCCGCACGATGCCGGTACCCTCGCAGTCTGGGCAGGCCCCGGTGCTGTTAAAGGCAAACTGTTCCGCGCCCAGCACCGGCACCTGCGCGCCGCACCGGGGGCAGTAGAGCGGGATCTCGGCCGCAATGTTCAGGCTGGGCGGCACCATGCAGCCGCAGCTGGGGCAGGGGTAGTGGGAGAGCCGTGAGAACATCAGACGCAGGCTGTTCAAAAGCTCGGTCATGGTGCCAAAGGTGGAACGCATTCCGGGCACGCCGGGCCGCTGGTGGAGGGCCAGTGCGGCGGGAACATAGCGGATCTCGTCCACCTGCGCCTTTTCGGCCTGGGTCATCCGGCGGCGGGTGTAGGTGGAAAGGGCCTCCAGATAGCGGCGGGAGCCCTCGGCGTAGAGGACCCCCAGCGCCAGCGAGGACTTGCCGGAACCGGACACGCCCGCAATGCCGACGATCTTGTGGAGCGGCACATCTACGTCGATGTTTTTCAGGTTGTGCACCCGCGCGCCCCGCACCCGGATGGCGGCGGGGAGAGCGGAACTGGATTCGTGGTTCATCGTGTCTCCTTTCTCTGAATGGGGTCACAAAAGGCTCCCCCACAGGGGAGCCGGAAAGATCATAAACCGAGGGGATTGAACCGCTGGTGTTCGAGCTGGTCGATCACCGCCTGGGCTGCCGGTGCAATGGGGGCGGGTACTGCGGCGGGGCGGCTGAGGTAGTAGCCCTGCAGCAGATCCACGCCCAGACCGATGACGGTGCGCAGCTGGGCCTCGGTCTCAATGCCCTCGGCGATGAGCTGCATACTGCGGGCGTGCGCGTAAGCCACAATGTTGGAAACGATCTGCTGCTTGTCGCGGTCGGTGTCGATCCCGCGCACAATGGAAATGTCGATCTTGATATACCGGGGCGAGAGCTCCAGCAGGTTCAGCTCGTTGCTGTAGCCGCTGCCATAGTCATCCAGCGCAAAGGAGCCGGAGAAGCCCGGAACGTTCCGCTTCCGCTCCAGACATGCGCGGTCCAGATCTTCCTGTTCGGTGATCTCCACCACCAGCCGCTTGAGCAGCTCGGGGTAGCGCTGAGCATATTCCTCCACATCCTCAACCGTCAGGCTGACATTGGCGATGGAGTTGATGAAGAGCAGGGCATCGCTCTGGAGCAGGCCCTGTGCCTGCATGCGCTGGAAGATCTCGCTGGAATGGAACACCGTGATCCGTTCGATCTCATACAGGCGGCCTGTCTCATGGGCCAGCTGCATGACCTGAGCGGGGGAGTGCAGGGTGGGCAGATCGACCCGCATGAGGGCCTCGTAGGCTGCGACCCGGCCGCTGCGGGCAGAGTAGATGGGCTGGAAGTGGTAGGACACCAGCTCCTCCTGCAGCAGGAGCGCAAAGTCCTGCTGGGTCTGGGCGGCGTATGCCTCCTGATGGTAGCTGCCGATATCAAAATCACACATGCGGCCCTTGTGGGAATGCTTGACCTGATACATGGCAAAGTCGGCATATTTTTTCAGGGTGAGCAGGTCGTGGCCGTCCGTGGGGTACCAGGCAATGCCGCCCGAGATGCTGATGTGCAGCTGCTTGCCGTTGGGCAGGATGGACACGCTGCGCTGCAGGGCGGCACTCAGCAGCTCCAGCTGGGTGCGAAGCTGTGCCTGATCCTGGTAGCCATAGAAGAAGATCAGGAATTCATCGCCCGAAAGGCGGGAGCAGATGGTATTGGCGGGCGTGTTGGCCGCAAAGCACTGGCCGGTCTGGCGGATGTACTGGTCGCCCCAGTCGTGGCCGTAGGTGTCGTTGATCTGCTTGAGGTTGTCCAGATCCATCATCAGCAGGGCGGCACAGCCCAGCTTTTCGGGCTGCTGGAATAGCGCGTCACAGGCGCGGTCAAAGGCACGGCGGCGGTACAGGCCGGTCAGGGTATCGTAATCGCGCTCGTGCTCAATGCGCTGCTGCTCCAGCACCGTGGTGGTCATATCCTCGGCAAGACCCACCTCGGAGGCGCTTTCGCCCAGGATATGGGTGATGCGCAGGGTGATGTAGTGGGTGCTGCCGTCGGGCTGGGGGATGGCAAAGACCTTGTTGTTGGCCGGGGACAGGCGGTAGAACCACCGCTGCTCCAGTGTGCCCATCAGGGCGCGGAAAGCCTTTGGCGTGAGCGGATCTGGCTGCTCCTGTGCAAGGCCCAGCATGGAGAAGAAGTTATCGGTCACATAAACACTGTCATCGCGCAGCTCATAGCCGCCCAGCTCCGCGCTGGCCAATTTCATAATGCGCAAAAAGCGGGTGGAGGAGTCCAGCACGTCTTTGCTCAGCTGGGTAAAGGCAGAGGAGAACTGATCCAGCTCCCTGATGCCGGTGGCGGACAGATGCGGGATGGCGGAGGAATCCGCTTCGGCAGCGGCTACCTCGGCCGAGAGCCTGGCAACGGGCCGGGCCAGCCGCCTGCTGACCAGCCAGCTGCAAACAATGCCAACGGCCAGCGTGATCAGCATGATGAAGGAGAACAGCTGCTGCAGCCGCTGGGCGAAAGCAAAGAGCTGCACTGCGGGAACGGAGCCCACGAGAAGCCAGTGCTTGCCCGAGAAAGGGGCGTTCCGGCTGTAGAGGTTCAAGGGGGAGACCGAAGCAATGTAGAGGGCATTGCTGAAGAGGTAGCGGTGGGTATGGGCACTGTGGAGGCGCAGCGTAAGGCTTTCGTCCGCAGAACCCGGCTGCCCGTCGCAGTGGGAACGGAGCACCGGACGCAGCTGCAGTTCAGAGGCAGAGAGCTCCTCCGTATCGGTCACGGCAAGGAAATAGGTGCCGTTGTTCTGCAGCTCAGAGCAGGGCAGGTTCTCCCACAGGTAGTCGGCCAGCAGTTCCACGCCGATCACGCCGTAAACAGTGCCGTCCGGCAGGATCAGGGGCTGGCTGTAGGCAATGGCCTCGTGGGTGTCCCCGGGCACCAGATAGGATTGTGAGGTCCAGTGGCCATAATCGGAGGCGGCAAGGCTGGCTCCGTCTTTATAGGCGGCCTGGAAGGGGGGATAAAGGAAGCCCCGGTTTCCCAGTGCCCGGTAGCGGATGGTGGGGGACCAGCTGTTGTCCGTGGCAATGGAGAGGGACTGCACCAGCTGGGCCGGTGCCCGCACAAAGGTCAGGTCGGCGTTGCGCTGGGAGGGAGCGGCATCCGGGTCAAGATCCCGCAGGTAGATGGCGGGCATGAGGCTGTCCTGCTTCCGCTTGTCCAGATCATGGGTGTTCAGGATAAGGAACACGCCGGTCACCGACTTGATGCGCAGGGTGCTGATGAGCTCCGGCGCGGCGGCTTCCAGCAGGGGATAGGCCGCGTCGCTGCTGCTGTCCAGCGTGCTCAGGCTGATCTCTCCCTCGTCCAGAAGCTGCTGGGTCAGGCCATTGATGGCATCGGAAAGGCTGGTCAGCTCCTGTGCATCGTGGAAGATGGACTGAAGATACCGGCTGCGGTTGTCCACCTGCATGGCAAGGATATCCTCGGCGTTCTGGTTCAGCTGGGGGCCAAGCCGGGTGACGTGGACGGCAAAGGTCAGCAGCAGGAACTCCACCGCCAGCACAGCCAGCAGGGAGAAAAGGATGGTGCCGAAGATAGAATGGCCCGTCTGAGGTGCCTTCTGGCTGTGCGGCTTGTGGTTCTGCATCTGAGGGTCTCTCCTTTTGTGGTTGTTCCAAGGGCATCTCAGCCCGCAAAGGCGCTGAGAGCGGCCAGAGTCTGGTCGTACCAGGCATCAAAATAGGCGTCGGTCAGGAACTCGGCTTCGGCTTCCTCGGGGGTCTGCCCGGCAGCCAGCCGCTCCAGCACCGTGGCACGGTCGGCAGTGACACGGTCCTCCAGCGCGTACTGCAGGGTATTGCGGGCGCTCAGGGCATCCGGGAAGGCATGAGTGGTGTAGAGCTTGCTGTGATCGATGGTATCAATGGACAGGCTCAGCACCTTGTGGATGCGCTCGGAAACCGTCAGGCCGCTGTTCTCAAGGGCAGATATGCTGTTGGCGGCATAGGTCACGGGCATATAGCCGGACTGCACCGAGAACTGCAGGTTGTTTTCCGGCTGGGTGAACCATTTCAGGAAGGCAACGCAGGCACTGATCTCGTCCTCGGTGCCCGGGATGACTACCATGCCGGCCCCCTGCTGGACGGCCACCGGCTCATAGCCTGCAAAGCTGGGGCAGGGCAGCGCGGCCATCTCGATGCCGTGGCTCTCGGTGTCGCTGGTCAGCACCTGGGTGGGGAAGAAGGAAGCGCTGGAGGAGGAACCGACATAGGCCAGCAGGCTGCCGATCTTGATATCGTCGCTGCGGAACTTGCCGCTGGCACTGCACCAGCCCTTGATGTAGGGGACATAGTAGTTATCCCACAGCTTGCGGAGGGTCGGCTTGTCAAAGCGCAGGGTCATCACGCCGTTCTCGGCATCAAAGATGGTCGTACCCAGTTCCTGTGCGCCGCAGAGCAGGTAATTGGTCAGCGCGTCGCGGCCATACAGGGCCTTGCCGTCGTTGGGCGCAGCCGTCTGGGCATCGGTCCAGTCGTAGTATTTGTGTGCGGCCTCGTTCAGCCCCTCCACGGTGGAAAGATCCGCATAGGTCACGCCTGTGGCCTCGGCAAAGGGGACAAAGTCGGTGACGTTCAGGTAGAGCAGCTCGGTGGATTTTGCTATGGGAAAGACCTTGAGCTCCCCCTTGTTCATCAGGTCACCCTCTTCGAGAAACCCGGCGATATAGGCAGACTTCTCTTTTTCGGTCAGGTAGGGGCTCAGGTCAACGGCAAGGCCCATCTGATCCAGCGTAAAGGCGGTGTCCGCGTAGGAGGAGACGATGTTGGGCAGCTTCTCGGCACCCACCTTGCCCTCGGCGGCGGCCAGCACGCTGGTCTCCAGGTCGTTCACGCTGCCCTGACTGGAGCTTTCGACCCGGATGTTCTTCTCTTTGCCCACGGTGGAGTTGAACTGCTCCACCAGCTGGTTGAAGCATTCCAGCTGATCGCCATTGTAGTAGGTCCAGATCGTGATGGTGGTGGGCAGCTTGCTTCGGCCACAGGCAGTGCCGCCCAGCGCCACGGCGGCGCACAGCAGCAGACTGACGGCAGAACGAAGGATTCGTTTCATTACATTATCTCTCCCATTCCGACAAAAACGGCTCACGGAAAAACCAGATCGTGTACGACGCGTCCTGTCGTTTCTGAAATGATACCAGACGAAAACATTGTAACACTTTTTCGGGGCGGGGGCTACTGATTTTTGAAAAAACACCCGAAAGCAGACGAAAAAAGAAAGAATCTCTGGCCAGCGCTTCCATTTTTCGTAAAGTCCGGATATAATACAAGTATAAAATACAACAAAAAGAATGGGAGAGCTTATGGCGCAGAAGAAGGACGAGGGCCTGAACGGCAACGAAAAGATCGAACAGGCAGTCTGCCAGTTACAGCAGGAGCCTACACAGGAGCAGCTGGCGCATACCCTGACCGTGATCCGGCGGCGGATGCGGGAAAACGGACAGGTCGTGGTGGCGGTGGAGCCGAACCCGGCCGGTGAGCAGATGCAGCTGCGGGCCCTCCGCACGGCCGATGGGGCCAGCTGGTGGTATGCCTTTACCAGCTTTGAAGAGGAGATGAAGGGCGCGGAGGCGGTGCAGTCCACCTTTCTGGTGGAGCTTGAAAAGCTGTTGGATGCCGCACTGCAGGTGCCGGAGATCCAGGGCATCATCCTGAACCCCTGGAACCGCACCATCCAGCTGGACAAGACCCTGCTCCGGATCATCAAGGGATAAGCACGAAAGGGCCCGCCTGCCGCATTTTGGTGCGCGCAGACGGGCCCTTTTTATATGGTAAAGGAAGAAGGAGAATGGCAGATCAGGCAGCGTCGGTGCGGTTCTTCTTGAGCAGGCTCAGGATTACGGCACCCACCACGCTGCCAGCGGCCAGAGCCACGCAGTAGAGCAGGGCATGATCGACCACGGGGAAACACGAAGATGCCGCCGTGGGGAGCGCGCAGGGCGCAGCCGAAGGTCATGGAGAGGGCACCGGCCAGCGCGGCACCGGCCACACAGCTGGGCAGGACGCGCAGCGGGTCGGCGGCAGCGTAGGGGATGGCACCCTCGGTGACGAAGCACAGGCCCATGACGTAGTTCACAATGCCGTTGCGGCGCTCGTCAGGGGTCCACTTCTTGGGGCAGAAGGTGGTGGAGAGGGCAATCGCGATGGGAGGAACCATGCCGCCCACCATGACAGCGGCCATGACCTCGTAGTTGCCGGAGGCCAGTGCGGCAGTGCCAAAGACGTAGGCCGCTTTGTTGAAGGGGCCGCCCATGTCAATGCTCATCATACCGGCAACGATGGCACCCAGCAGGACTTTGGAGGTGCCGCCCATGGCGTTGAGGCAGTTGGTCATGGCGGTGTTGATCATGCCCATGACCGGGTTGATGCCGCACATCACGGCACCGATGATGAGGATGCCGCCCAGCGGGTAGATCAGCATGGGACGGATGCCGTTCAGGCTGGCGGGGAGCTTTTCGGTGATCTTTTTCAGGAACTCGACCACATAACCGGCCACGAAACCGGCCAGCAGAGCGGCCAGGAAGCCGCCGGAAATGCCGGTGGTCTCACCGTTGGCAAGGCCTGCAAAGTTGGTGCCGTTCATGGCCAGCACGCCGCCCGCAAAGCCCACGGCCAGGCCGGGACGGTCGGCGATGGACATGGCGATGAAGCCTGCCAGAATGGGAAGCATGTAGCCAAAGGCGGCGCTGCCCACCGTCTTGAAGAAGGCGGCGATGGGGGTGTTCATGCCAAAGTTGGAGGGGTCGATGGTGTAATCGTCCAGCAGGAAGGCCAGTGCAATCATAATGCCGCCGCCCACCACAAAGGGCAGCATGTGAGACACGCCGTTCATCAGGTCCTTGTACACCTTGCGGCCAAAGCTGTCGCCGGAGGTCTCCTCCTCGGCAGCGGCGGCACCGCCCTTGGCGTGATACACGGGAACTTCACCGTGGGCCACCTTTTTCAGCAGCTCCTCGGGCTTGTGGATGCCGTCATCCACCCGGGCAAACAGCACGGGCTTGCCGTCAAAGCGGGCGGTCTCCACATTTTTGTCTGCAGCCACGATGATACCGTCGCAGGCTGCGATCTCGGCGCGGGTCAGCACGTTCTTGGCACCATCGGAGCCGTTGGTCTCCACCTTGGTGAGCAGACCCAGCTTGTCACCGGCCTTGGCCAGCGCCTCGGCGGCCATGTAGGTGTGGGCAATGCCGTTGGGGCAGGCGGTAACGGCCAACACGCGGTAGGTGGCAGGCAGCTCTTCCTGAGTGAAGCTCTCGTTGCCGAACTGGGCTTCCTCCTGGGCGTCAATCGTATCCAAAAATTCTTTGGGCGTTTTGGCAGCGTGCAGCTTTGCCACAAAGTCTTCATTCATCAGCATCTGCATCAGGCGGGCCAGCATATCAATGTGCAGACTGCCGTTTTCCGGTGCGGCAATCATAAACAGCAGATCCGTCTTGCCGTCATCGTCAGCATTGTACTGCACGGGGGTCTTCAGGCGCAGGGCAGCCAGGCTGGGGCGGGTCACGCAGGCGGCGCGTGCATGCGGCACCGTAATGCCGTTATCCACATAGGTGGAAGCCTCCGCTTCACGCGCATAAATGGCAGCTTTGTACGCGGCTTTGTCGGTCAGGTTGCCGTGGGTGGCCTGCAGCTCCACCAGTTCGTCAATGATCTGCGCCTGGTCCGCTGCGGCAGAATCCAGTGCAATGGATTGGATGTTGAATAGTTCCGTGATACGCATCTTTCCTTCTCCTTCTACATGTTTTGCATTTACTGGGGTGGTTT
>OMDE01000671.1_pt1 | contig 9967 bp, 9 predicted proteins | sample 1645171 | NCBI WGS metagenome assembly OMDE01 (sample SAMEA103958129, study PRJEB25191) | human gut metagenome
ACCTTATCGCTTTCCGGCGAGTTGTAAAATACGACGGCAAGTATCAGACCGAAAACGTACAGCAGACACGAAAAAAATATCTGCGTCTTCGACGACCTGAAAAAATCCGCGATTAAAAACGAAATACCGTGCTTTTTGTAATTCACGTTAAAAAGACTATGCGGTGAGTTCAATTTTTATTCTTTGAAAGGATCGACGCCGCCGCGGTCATAATAAACTGTTTGTTGCCGGGCTTCCCCTTTTTCATATCTATGGTTTCGCCGAATTCGTTGTAAAGCGCGTCGACGTCCCCTTTAAGCCACGCGGCGGATATTGCGTTCTGCACGTCTTTTTCAACGGTATCGACGGTTTTTTTGTATTTTTTTGCGATTTCGGCATAGCCGACGTATTTAAGAGGCAATATTTCTTCGCCGCTCGTCGCAAGATAAATCAGGTCGAAAACATAGCGGTAGCCGCATTTGTTCGGAATAAACCCCAATGACAAAAGATAATCGGAAATGGTTTTTTGCATACGATTACCATAAGTCCGATTACCTTGAAAAGCGTTGGATAAATTGTTAAATAAAATCTAATTTTGCAACATCCACCCGATAAACACAGCAAATCCCATCGTAGGCTCGCCGACGTAAACGTGCGTGACAGCCCCGACAAGTTTCCCGTTCTGAATTATGGGGCTTCCGCTCATGCCCTGCACGATACCGCCGGTCGTTGAAAGCAGCCTCTCGTCCGTTACCGTCACGATCATTCCCTTGACCGACGGGCTTTGCTGCGTGTTCACGCGGGTGATCTCGCAGTCAAACGCGGCGACCTCGCTTCCGCTGACCGTCGCAAGCAGCGTCGCCTTTCCGAGATGCGCTTCATATGCGTATGCCATCGGCACCGTCTCCGCCGAAAGCAGGCCATCCGCGTTTTCCAGCGTACCGAAAACACCGAACTCCGTGTTCTTTTCGATCGTTCCGATCGAACGGCCGTCTGCGGAAAACACGCCGAGCAGCTCTCCCGGCTCTCCTGCGGCGCCGCGGATCACATCCACGATCTCTGCGCGCAAAAGGCGTCCGCTGCCGACCGTAAGCGTAGACTGGGTATCGACGTCCGACACCGCATGGCCGAGCGCAGCGAACCGGTCGCCCTGCGCGGAACAGAACGACAGCGTTCCGACGCCCGCCGTACTGTCGCGCACCCAAGCGCCGATGCGGTAAACATGCTCCTCGCTGTCCTCAACGGGGAAAACCGTGAAGGCGAGCGTAGCGTCTCCCCTACGGACGATAAGACTGAGTTTTCCGCCCGACGCTGCGGAGAGCGCAGAAAAGTGCCGTGCGCTCTGCACTGTTTCCCCATTCGCGGAAACGATGAGGTCGCCGGCTGCGAGCCCTGCAGCTGCGGCGGGGCTTTGCAGCCCTTCCTCCGTTTCGACCGCGCCGAGCCCAACCAAAAGCACGCCGGCCGTATGCAGCGTGATCCCCACGGCGCTGCCGCCGGGGATGAGCCGGACATCGTCCGTGCGTACGACCTTTACGGTCTTGAGCGGGATCCTGCCGAACAGCCGAAACGTATACAGCGTGTCGGATACGTCCGAGATGCGCTCAGCCGTCTGCGCATCGACGCGAAGCGCTGCGGCATTCGACGCCGGAAAGATCTCCGTGAGACGCTGCGCATCGGATATACGGATCGTCTGCGGAAGCGCCCGGAGCGCACACATTGGTTTGGAATAATGAAATGCTGCAAGCAGGCTGATCGAGAGCAGCGCCGCAGTCTTGTAAAGTATCGTATAGAACCGGCGTTTCAACCTTTGTCTCGCCCTCTCGCTCATCAAATCTGTTCCGCTCGTGAACAGGCTTAGACTGTGCAAAAGGAAGAAAAACTATGCCGCGCAAAGGCTGCGCTTCTATCGGCGCAGGGAGAAATAACGCCGCGTTTCGTCAAAACTGTCGTCAAATTACCTTGTATTTACAGAGGATTTTTTCTTTTCCGCCTCTTCGATCAACCGCCGAGCATGGAGCAGCGCCACGCCATCGTCCGGCTCGCCGCCCATGATCCTTGCGACCTCGCGGCAATGCCCGTCCGCATCAAGCCGAACCGTAGAGGAGCGCGTGTGCTCGTCCTCGGTTTGTTTCTCGATCAAATAATGCGCATCCGCGTATGCGGCGATCTGCGCCAAATGTGTAACGCAAAGCACCTGATGCCGTTTGGCGATCTCGGACATCTTTTCCGCGACCACCGTTCCGATCTTTCCGCTGATACCGGTGTCGATCTCGTCGAAAACCATGGTCGGAATGCCATCCACGGCCGCAAGCACGGTTTTGAACGCAAGCATGATGCGCGACAGTTCGCCGCCGGAGGCAACGCGCGCAAGGGCTTTGATCGGCTCGCCGCGGTTTGCGGAGAGCAAAAACTCCACCGCGTCGTACCCTGTCGCGGACGGCGCCTCGCCGTTCATCCGCTCGATCTGCACTTCAAATGCCGCGCCGGGCATGCCGAGACCGGACAACTCGGGAAGCAGCGCCGCTTTCAGACGTGCCGCCGCAGCATGACGCTCCTTTGACAGCTTGCCCGCAACGTCAAGGTACCGTTCTTTTGCCCGTTCATAGTCCGCCTGCATTTGATCGCGGCGTTCCTCGATCGTCAATAGCTGCTGATACTCTTCACCGATCTTTTCTGCATATGCCAGAATCTCCGCAATGTTTGCGCCGTATTTCCGCTTGAGCTGCGAGATCAGCTCGAGCCGCCACTCGATGGAGTCGAGCGACTGCGGGTCATAGGAAAAGCCGTCCCGCAGGTCCCGCAGCGTGTACGCCGCATCTTCAACGGCATAGTAGCTCTCTTGAAGTTTATCCGCAAGCGTCTCATATTCCTCGCCGTAACTGCGGATCCCATTGAGCTGCCGCAACGTTTCCGTCAATGCCGTCAAAGCGCCCGTCTCGCCGGACAATCCCTCCGTGCCGGCTGCCAGCGCTTCCATGATCTGCTGCGCATTCTGAAGCTTTTTCCGCTCGTCGAGCAGCTCTTCTTCCTCGCCGTCACGAAGCTCGGCTTTTTCGATCTCCTGAAGCTGATAGCTGTACAGATCGCACTTTTGCGCGCGCTCGCGTTCGTTCATAACGGACCCGTCGAGCGCACGCTTTGCTTCCGTATAGGCATGATATGCCTCGGCCGTTTCCTGCTTCAGCCGCAAAGTCTCCGCTCCCGCAAACTGGTCGAGCAGCGCCAGATGTTTTTTCGGATCGAGCAGCGACTGATGCGCGTGCTGTCCGTGAATATCGATGAGCGCATCGCCGATCTGCTTCAGCATTGCGGTTCCCACAAGCGTCCCGTTTACGCGGCAGACATTTTTTCCCGTCTGGCTGAGTTCACGGTACAGCACGAGCTCGCCGTCCTCCGGATACAGTTCCATCTCGCGGAGGATCGCCGCCGCGGGCTCCGTTTCCGAAATGACAAACACGGCTTCGGCCGACGCTTTCTGCGCGCCGTACTTGATAAGCTCCCGGCTCGCGCGTTCGCCAAGCACAAAGTTGAACGACTCGATGATGATGGATTTTCCTGCGCCCGTTTCGCCGGTCAGCACGGAAAAGCCATCGTCAAATTCAATGGCCTGCTCTGTGATCAGCGCAATGTTTCGAATATGAATGCGACGCAGCATGGCGCTCCTCCCGCCTTATTTCATCATCTTTTGAAACTTCCGCACAAGCTCCGGCACGGCTTTTACATCGTGTACCGCAAGAAAGATCGTATTATCGCCCGCGATCGTGCCGAGGATCTCCGGCCATTTCAGAGAATCCACCGCTTCGCAGGCTGCGGAAGCGCTGCCCGCAATGGTCTTGAGCACGATCAGGTTGCCCGCCGAATTCACCGAGAGCACACAGTTTGTGAACATCTGAATGAAACGCTCCTGCATGTCCGCCTCGGCCTTTTCGACCGTTGCATAGCGATATCGTCCCTCCGAGGTCAGCACCTTCACAAGCCGCAGTTCTTTGATGTCGCGCGAGACGGTCGCCTGCGTCACGGAAAACCCGTGCTCACGGAGAATGCCGGCAAGCTCCTCCTGCGTTTCGATATTCTGCGCGGCGATCAGGCGCGTAATCATGGCGTGTCGTTTCGATTTCATATTTGCGTTTCCCTTCCATGTTCAGAACATAAGTTTGCCGGTATATGGATCGAGCCGATTATGCGAGTTTCTCCCGGATCAGACGGAATATATCCGTATCGCCGAACCGGATGAACAACGTGCTGCGTTCTGATTTTTTGACCTCGACGACATCGCCGGCGCAGAGATAGTCCGTACATTCGCCGTCCGCCGCGACCATGCCGTCGGCATGCATTCGAAATGTGATCGCCGCATCTGCCGAGGCCACGGTCGGTCGGATGTGCAGCGTATGAGGGCATGCCGGTGCGATCGCGATCGCCTCCATGGAGGGCATCAGCACCGGGCCGCCCGCGGAAATGAGATATCCTGTAGAGCCGGTCGGCGTTGCTGCGATCATGCCGTCGCAAAACACCGTGCCAAACGATTTTCCGTCGATGGTGACTTCCATCTCGGCCACGCCGGAAAAGCTGCGCTTATATACGACGATATCGTTCAGGCAATGCCGTTCGCCGCCGCCGTTGACAGTGCATGCCAGCATCATACGCCGCTCCGTCGTATAGTCGCCGGCGCGCAGGCGATCAAGCGCCATGCCGATCTCCTCGCCCGTTAACTCCGCAAGAAAGCCGATGCGCCCGACGTTGACGCCGAGCAGCGGAATCTCTCTCTCAGATGCGGCTTCCGCGTATCGAAGGATGGAGCCGTCGCCCCCGATCACGATCAGACAGTGGAGCGGCTCCGTGCAGGCGGAAAAAGAAGCAACGTCGGAAAATTCCGTAAACTTCATGCCGCGTTCTGCAAGCGCATCGCAGAGGCGTGCGCGCAGCTCGGATGCGCCGCGTCTTGTTTGGTTCGCAACCAGACCGATCAATGGAATCTACGCTCCGTTTATTCAGATTTTTCTTCTATTATACATCGGCTCGACCGGAGATTCAAGCGGTATTATTCGGGATTGAAACGAGGAAAGAGGGCTGATCGTCGGAGATTTTGGCTGTTTTTGTCATATAACGGGGATTTTTGACCGTTCTTTCAGGAAGCGGAATGCGCGCTGTCGAACGCTGTTCCGTGTCTGCCGATCAGAAAAAGGATCACTTTATGCAATTCTCATGCGCCTGCATGACGATGCGTTCCACCTGCCCCGGTTCCAGTTCCGAAACGGGTTCGCCCTCGCCGCATCGCGCGAGGTAGAGCAAAAATTCAATATTTCCCTTTGGCCCCGTAATGGGGGAATAGGACAAGCCGCGCACATGGTAGCCGGTCGCAAGGGCAAAGTCTACCATACGCCGGCAAACATCCGCGTGGACTTTTGCATCGCGGACGACGCCGTTCTTTCCGACCTCGCTGCGCCCGGCCTCAAATTGCGGCTTAATCAGAGCGACGATCTCGCCGTTCTCCGTGAGGCAATCGTACAACGGCGGCAGCATGAGCTGGAGCGAAATAAATGAGACGTCGATCGAGGCAAAGGACGGCGCCTCCTGGAACCATTCCTCCTCCATATAGCGCGCGTTGGTGCGTTCCATGACGGTCACGCGCGGATCGTTTCGAAGCGACCAGTCGAGCTGCCCGTAGCCGACGTCGATCGAATAGACATGCTTTGCGCCATGCTGGAGCATACAATCGGTAAAACCGCCCGTCGATGCGCCGATGTCTGCTGCCGTGACGCCCTCCAGCCGGATCGGGAACACCTCCAGCGCTTTCTGGAGCTTCAGCCCGCCGCGGCTCACGAACGGAATGGGGTTCTCGCGGACCTCGATCGACACCGCATCGCCGACCGGCATTCCCGCTTTGTCCGCGCGGGCGCCTTCCACGTATACCACGCCCGCCATGATCAGCGCGCGCGCCTTCTCACGGCTCTGTGCCAGCCCCTTTGCAACCATTGCTACATCCAAGCGTTCGCTCATATCTCCTCCTGTACTGCGCGAATGATATCCTCACGGCGCAGTCCGCAATAAGCTCTCTGCTCTGCGACCGTCCCCTGCCGTACCGCCTCGTTCGGTACGCCGAGCCGCGTGACACGAACAGGCATGAGCCGCAGTGCGACCCGATCGCCGAAGCTCACGATCCCGTCCTCGACCGTAACGACATGGCGGCACGTTTCCCGCAGCGCATTCAGTATATCCTCGTCCATCGGCGAAAGGAACCTTGCGTTGACAAGCCCGACGTCCAGGTCCTTTACCGCGGCGAACGCCTCCTCGACCATGCAGCCCGTTGCTACAACGGTCACCGCTGCGATGGGACGGATGACGCACCATTTTCCAAACTCCACCGGGGTGCGGATGAGCGCCTGCATGAGACTTCCCCGGTTGTACCGGATCGCCGCAGGCTCTGCACGAAGCACCGCCATTTCAAGCATCGCCGAAAGCTCCTGCTGCGTAGCCGGCGAGTAGATACGCATTCCCGGCAGCGTGGACAGATATGCAATGTCGTAAATGCCCTGATGCGTCTCTCCGTCCTCGCCGACAAGCCCTGCGCGGTCAACCGCAAACACGACGGGGAGCTTCTGCAGGCATACGTCGTGCAGCAATTCATCATATGCGCGCTGCAAAAACGACGAGTAGATCGCCACGACCGGGTGCAATCCGGCCGCAGCCATGCCCGCTGCCATCGTCACAGCGTGTTCCTCTGCGATGCCGACGTCGAATAACCGCTCCGGGTATCGCATGGCAAAGCGGTTCAGTCCCGTACCGAGCGGCATCGCAGCCGTGACCGCCACGATCCCCGCGTTCTCGCCCGCCATGGTAAGCAGCGTATCTCCGAACACCTCGGAGTTGCTCTTTCTCTTTGCGGGCGCTGTCATGCCGGTCGAAACGTCAAAGCGGGATACTCCGTGAAACCGTTCCGGGTTTTCCTCTGCATACCGGTAGCCCTTGCCCTTTTTCGTAATGGCATGGATGAGCACGGCGCCGCTCAATGCGCGCGCACGTGTCAAAACGCGGATAAGCTCATGCGTATCATGCCCGTCGATCGGCCCGAGGTAGGTGAAGCCCATTTCCTCAAACAGCTGATGCGGCAGCAGAAAGTTCTTGATGCGGTTTTTGAAGCTCTCCATCCGTTTGGAAAGCAACCGTCCGATCGGCCCTGTATCGAGCAGACGTACGATGCGCCGTTTGAAGCGCACATAGCCGCGGCTCATGCGCATGTTGGTCAGTTGGCGATGAATGGAGCCGACGTTTGGGGAGATCGACATATCGTTATCGTTCAATATGACGATAAGCGGCACGTTCGCCTGCCCCGCATCGTTCATGCCCTCGAGCGCAAGTCCGCCCGTCATTGCGCCGTCTCCGATGAGCGCGACTGCCGTTCCGTCCTCGTGCCTGAGCTGCATGGCGCGCGCCATGCCGAGCGCAGCCGAGACCGACGTTGACGCATGTCCGGTGTCGAACACGTCATGCTCGCTCTCCGAGCGTTTCGGAAAGCCGCTCAGACCGTCCTTTTGCCGCAGCGTCGGAAACGCGTCCTTCCGTCCCGTCAGGATCTTGTGCGCATAGGCCTGATGTCCCACATCGAACACCAGCCGGTCTTTCGGACTGTCGAACACGCGGTGCATGGCGATGATGATCTCGACCGCACCAAGGCTCGACGCCAGGTGTCCGCCCGTTTTTGAAACGGTTTCGATCATGTATGCGCGCAGCTCCGCCGCCAGCGCGTCTAGAGAGGCGTCGGGTATCCGCCGAAAATCTTCGATCGAGCGTATGCTGTTGAGCAGCGGGTAATTCTCCGTCAAAAACGTTCCAACCTCAATTCTCAAATAAACACGAAGAGCGCGCTGATGGCAGGCATGGGCGGCTCTGAACGCCATTTTTCATTTCGTCCTTTCTCCTTACAGCCTGCAAGTCGAAAGCGTCATGTTTCTACAAAATACTAACACAGTTTGAAGCGGCTGACAAGCAATGCTGCCGCGCCGCAGGGTTCGGGCGCTGCGCTCCTATTTGTTCCGCAGAAGCGTTTGCTCCACAAGCTGCCGCAAAAACGTTGTATCTGCCGCTTCCAGCGTTTCCAGCGCCTCAAGCGCCGCGTCCGCAGCATGGTGCGCTTCGGAAACCGCGCCGTCCAGACCGTACAGCGTGACGAACGTCACTTTCTCGTCGCGTGCATCTTTTCCCACGGTCTTGCCGAGTGTGTCCGCATTGCCCGTCGCATCGAGGATATCGTCCGTGATCTGGAACAACAGTCCGTAGCGCTCGGCAAAATCGGAAAGCGGCTGGATCTGCTTTGGATTCGCGCCCGCCGTATACGCGCCCGCGAGCACCGAAGCCAGGATCAGCGCGCCCGTTTTCTTCTCGTGGATCTTAAAAAGGGTTTCCGCATCCGGCTTCCCATTGAGATCCATGGATTGTCCGGATACCATGTTCAGCGCGCCGCGCGCCACGGTCTGAAACACTTTTGGGTTGTTCGTCTGGGCGAGCAGGAGCATGGCAAGCGAGAGCAGCCCATCGCCTGCAAGGATCGCGTTCCCCTCGCCGAACGCCTTGTGGCAGCTCGGCTTTCCCCGCCGCATATCGTCATTGTCCATGGCTGGGAGATCGTCATGGATCAGGGAATAGGTGTGGAGCATCTCAAGTGAACACGCTGCCTTCAGTGCATCTGCGGGACTGCCGCCGAGCAGCTCGCAGGTCGCAAGGCACAGCGTGGGTCGCAGGCGCTTGCCGCCCGCAAACAGGCTGTACACCATGCTGTCATACAGGATGGGCGGGGTGTCTCCCTGCTCGATCTGTACGCGCAGCATGCTCTCCGTCATCGCATTGTAATAGTTGAGCCGATCCTGAAACTCCATATCAGCCCTCCTTGGAAGCGCTGATTCGCTTGAGCGTTCCCTCATAAGCATCCAGCTGCGCCGCGCAGGCCTCGTGCAGCGCCATTCCCTCTTCGTAGAGCGCAAGCATCTCCTCAAGGGATGCGCTTCCGCTTTCGAGCTTCCGAATCACCGTCTCGAGTCGTTCCATGTTCTGCTCAAAGCTCTGCTGTTCTTCCATGCGTCATTTTCCTCCCGACACCGTCAAAATCTCCGCAGCGGCAGCGCCGTCCGCAAAGCGGATCTCGACCCGCTCCGAAGGCCGCACGCCCTGCGCCTTGCTCACCACCGCGCCGCTCTCCTTGCGCACTACGGCGAACCCGCGCCGCAGCACTGCCTCCGGCGAAAGCGCCGCCAGCCGCACCTTGGCGTGTTCGATGGCGTGGCGCCGCTCCTTTCCCTGCTCCGTCATGATGTGAACGAGCGACTCCTTTGCGTCGTCCAAGCGCTGCCGTTCGTTCGCGAGCCGCAATTCCGTCTGCATGAACCCCGCGGAGCGCCGCAAAAGCTGCAACCGGTTTCGCCGCCTTTCGAGGTCGTTCCCGAGCACCCGCGACAGCCGCGCAGCCCCGTCCTTGAGCGTCGCTTCCAGCGCGGCGAACTCCGGCACGGCAAGTTCCGCGGCGGCCGACGGCGTTGGTGCGCGCAGATCTGCCGCAAAATCCGCTATGGTAAAATCTGTTTCATGTCCCACGGCGCTGATGACCGGGATTTCACTCTCGTAGATCGCCCGTGCAACGACCGGCTCATTGAACGCCCAAAGATCCTCCATGCTGCCGCCGCCCCTGCCAACGATGAGCACATCCGCGGCTTGTTCGCGGTTCATCGCCCGAATGCCCGCAGCGATCTCCTCCGCGGCGCCGTCTCCTTGTACACGCACCGGGCAAAGGCACAAATGCATGTTGGGAAAGCGCCGCCCGACAATCTGCATCACGTCTTGCAGCGCAGCGCCGGTCCCCGAAGTCACCACGCCTACGCAGCGAGGCAAAAACGGGATCGTTTTCTTATGCGCAGGATCGAACAATCCCTCCGCCTCCAACGTATCCTTGAGCGCGAGAAAGCGCCGGTACAGTTCGCCCGCGCCCATAGATTCCATC
>OMDE01000673.1_pt1 | contig 9963 bp, 10 predicted proteins | sample 1645171 | NCBI WGS metagenome assembly OMDE01 (sample SAMEA103958129, study PRJEB25191) | human gut metagenome
CTCCCTCGGTGAGTCCTTCATGGCCGCCAACAAGGACGTGAAGTTCACCTACAACCCCACCGGTTCGGGCAGCGGCATTCAGGCCGTTACCGAGGGACGCTGCGACATCGGCCTTTCGAGCCGTGCGCTCAAGGACGATGAAAAGGCCTCCGGCCTTGTGGAGACCGTGCTTGCCTACGACGGCATCGCCATTGTCGTGAGTCCCGAGAACCCCGTTTCCGACCTTGACGTGGATACCATCGCCAAGATCTACACTGGCGAGATCACCAACTGGAAGGACGTCGGCGGCGATGACGCCGAGATCGTACTTATTGGCCGCGAGGCAGGCTCCGGTACGCGCGACGGCTTTGAGTCCATCACCGGCACCAAGGACGCCTGTGCTTACCGTCAGGAGCTGACTTCCACGGGCGATGTCATCAACACCGTGTCTCAGAACCCCAATGCCATCGGCTATGCCTCCCTCTCCGCAGTGGGCGAGAGCGTCAAGGCGCTGACCGTCGGCGGCGTGAAGGCAAGCGAGGCAACGGTCAAGGACGGCAGCTATGTTGTGCAGCGTCCCTTCGTCCTTGTGACGAAGGAGGGCACCGAGCTTTCCCCCGCGGCACAGGCCTTCTTCGATTACGCGATCTCCCCTGAGGTTGCCGATATCATTGCCAATGCCGGTGCAGTCGCAGCAAACTAACAGCGAACCATCTGAAGGGAGGCGGTGAAAACCGCCTCCCTGACCGGGTAAAGAGGAAACGACTTATGGCACAGAAGAAAAAAATATGGGAAGCCGTCATTCACGGTATGTTTCTCATTCTCGGCCTCATCACGGTGGGCTGCGTGCTGCTCATCACGGTCTATCTCGTGATTTCCGGCATTCCTGCCATCCGGAAGATCGGCCTTGGCGCGTTTCTGACGGGGAAGGTGTGGGAGTCCACGGCGGCACAGCCGCATTACGGGATCCTGCCCTTCATTCTCACGAGCGTATACGGCACGGCGGGTGCGATCGTCCTCGGCGTGCCCATCGGCTTTCTGACGGCGGTATACCTTTCCAAGGTCGCGCCCAAGGGCGTGAAGCGTGCGCTCAACAGCGCGGTGAGCCTGCTTGCGGGGATCCCGTCGGTGGTTTACGGCCTGGTCGGCATGCTGGTGCTGGTGCCCGCCATTCGCAAGACCTTTCATCTGCCAGATGGCGCGAGCCTGCTTGCGGCGATCCTCGTGCTTGCGGTGATGATCCTGCCGTCGATCATCAAGGTGAGCGTCACCGCGCTCGACGCGGTGCCGAAGGAGTACGAGGACGCCTCGCTCGCACTGGGCGCAACGCCGATCGAGACCTATTTTCGCGTCTCCGTTCCGGCAGCGAAGAGCGGCATCGCCGCGGCGGTCGTGCTCGGCGTCGGCCGTGCCATCGGCGAAGCAATGGCGGTGATGATGGTATCGGGCAACGTGTCGAATATGCCCACATCGATCTTTGAAAGCGTCCGATTTCTCACCACGGCGGTCGCAAGCGAGATGGCCTATTCGGGTCCGGGCAGCCTCCAGCGCCAGGCGCTGTTTTCCATCGCGCTCGTGCTGTATCTTTTCATTCTGCTCATCAATGCATCGCTCAACTTCTTCCTGAAGCGCGATAAGGAGGGGGATTAAATGCTCAAGGCCCGTGCCTCCGCTCGCCGTAAGGCGTATATTACGGCGATGAAGCTGCTGATGGGTGCCGCTGCGGTATTGACTTGCGCGCTCGTTCTGTTTATGATTGGATATATATTGGGCAATGGTATTCCAAACATCACATGGGAGATGCTCTCCACTGCGCCAAGCTATCTTGCAAACCGCGTCGGCATCCTGCCGGACATTCTGAGCACGCTTTATATCGTCATTGCAACGCTTTTGATCGTGCTGCCGCTCGGCGTGGGCGCGGCGATCTATCTCAACGAATACGCCGCGAATAAAAAGCTTGTCTCCGCCATCGAATATGCGTCGGAAACGCTTTCGGGTATCCCCTCGATCATCTACGGCCTGGTCGGTATGCTGATCTTCTGCAAAAACGGCACGTCGCTTCTTGCCGGCGCGCTGACGCTTACGATCATGAACCTGCCGACCATCATGCGCACCACGCAGGAGAGTCTCAAAACCGTGCCGCAGAGCTACCGCGAGGGCGCCTTCGGCCTTGGAGCGGGCAAATGGCGCACCATTCGCACGGTGGTGCTGCCAAGCTGCGTGGACGGCGTTGTGACCGGCTGCATTCTGTCGGTCGGCCGCATTCTCGGCGAATCGGCGGCGCTGCTCTTTACGGCGGGCTCTGCGCACATGCTTTATGGCTTCTGGGAGGGGCTGCACAACGCGGGTGCGACGCTCACCGTGGCACTTTATTTTTACGCCAAGGAGTCGAGCGATACGGGACTGGTGTTCGCCATCGCAGCCATCTTGATGCTGCTGACCATGCTCATTAATCTGGCCGCGGCACTCGTCGGCAACTATTTCAGGAGGAAACAACAATGATTCGACCCGTCAACGGAAGCGGTATGAAGCGCATGGCGCTGTTAAACGATCTGTCGTGCTTCGGCAAGTGCTCGCTGAGCGTTGCCATGCCCATTCTCTCTGCCTGCGGGGTGGAGACCGTTCCGCTGCCGACGGTGATTTTATCCACACATACGGCAAGCGGCTTCGGCGATTACGTCATGCGGGACATGACGGACGAGATGAAGGCCTTTGCCGCGCACTGGAAGAAACTCGACGTCAAATTCGACGGCATCTGCACCGGCTTTTTCGCCTCGGCGGAGCAGATTCGATTTGCGGAAAGCTTTCTGCGCGATTTTGGCGGCGAGGACACCTTGATCGTTGTCGACCCGGTGCTGGGCGACAACGGCGCGCTCTACGGCTGCTTTTCGGAGGAATACGTGCAGGCGATGCGCACGCTCTGCAAGGCGGCCCGGCTCATCACGCCCAACCACACGGAGGCGGCGCTCCTTGCAGGCTGCTCGATGGACACGGACGTGAATGAACTGCTTGAAAAGCTCCCCGTGGAGAATGTTATCATCACCGGTGTTCGCCGCGGCGAGGAGATCGGCTACTGTGCGCGTCTGGACGGGGAATATACGGAAATTTTCAGACCCTGCATTCCGCAGACGCTGCACAGCACGGGCGATGTGTTCGCCTCTGCCCTCTGCGGCGCACTGATGAATGGCAAAACGATGCCGTGCGCACTCGAAGATGCAGCAAAATTCTGCGACGACTGCGTGCAGAAAACAGTAAAACGCGGCGAGGCACATTGGTACAGTCTCGCCTTTGAAGACGTATTGAAAGAGGAAAGAGAACGATGAACAGTATCCTTTCTGTGCAGGATCTGTGCCTGTGGTACGGGAGCCATCAGGCACTCAAGGATATCAATATCGAAATTCCCGAAAAGAGCATCACGGCGCTCATCGGCCCGAGCGGCTGCGGCAAATCGACGTTTCTCAAAACGCTTGACCGCATGAACGACCTGATCCCCGATGTGAAGATCACGGGAAGCATCAAATATAAGGGTGAGGATATTTTTGAACCGTCCGTCGATGTGAGCGAGCTGCGCCGTCAGGTGGGAATGGTCTTTCAAAAGCCCAACCCCTTCCCCATGAGTATTTACGACAACATCGCCTACGGCCCGCGCACGCACGGCGTGAAGAGCAGAGCCAAGCTCGATGAGATCGTGGAGCAGTCGCTGCGCGGGGCGGCTATCTGGGACGAGGTCAAAGACCGCCTTAAAAAGAATGCGCTGGGTCTTTCCGGCGGCCAGCAGCAGAGACTGTGCATCGCCCGCGCGCTTGCGGTCGAGCCGGAGGTGCTGCTGATGGACGAGCCGACGAGCGCGCTCGATCCCATTTCGACTTCGAAGATCGAGGAACTCGCCATGGAGCTCAAGGATCGTTATACCATCGTCATCGTTACGCACAATATGCAGCAGGCGGTGCGTATTTCCGATCACACGGCGTTTTTCCTGCTCGGCGAGCTTGTGGAGTACGGCGAGACGGAAAAGCTCTTCTCCCAGCCGCGGGACAAGCGGACGGAAGACTACATCACGGGGAGGTTTGGCTGATGAGAAGCCGGTTTGATGAACAGCTTGCGCTGCTCAACCGCGAGCTGATTGAAATGGGCGCGCTGTGCGAGGAGGTCATCGCGCTTTCGGCGCAATCACTCACTGAAGGGAGCACGGAACTGGCTGCGCGCGTTGCGCCGCTCGATGAGGAGATCGACCGCAAGGAGCGCGAGATCGAATCGCTGTGCTTAAAGCTCCTTTTGCAGCAGCAGCCTGTTGCAAAGGATCTTCGCCAGATCTCGGCGGCGCTCAAAATGATCACGGATATGGAGCGCATCGGCGATCAGGCTGAGGATATCGCAGAGATTGTCACCTTCCTCGGTGGGCGCGGCGCGGAAAACAGCGCGCTGCTGCGGGAAATGGCGCGCTCCACCATTAAAATGGTAACGGAAAGCGTGGACGCCTACGTCCGGCAGAATACGGCGCTTGCCGAGCAGGTCATCGCCGAAGATGATGTGGTGGACGATTATTTCACCCGCGTGAAGAAGGGACTCATCGAGCGCATTGCGCAGGATCCCACCGACGGTGAATTTGCGCTCGACCTTTTGATGATCGCCAAGTACTTTGAGCGCATCGGCGACCATGCGGTGAATATTGCCGAGTGGGTCATTTTCTCTGTGACAGGAGAGCATAAGGAGGGGTGAACGATGATCTGGTGCGTGGAAGATGACGCCAGCATTCGCGATATTGAGGTATATGCCCTGCAATCGACCGGCTTTGAAGCGAGAGGCTTTGAAGACGGCACGTCGTTCTGGGAAGCGCTGCGCACGGAAAGACCGGAATTGGCCGTGCTGGACGTGATGCTTCCCGGCATCGACGGAATGGAGCTGCTGCGCCGCATGCGCGCGGACAGTGGGCTTTCCGATATCCCGGTCGTCATGGCGACGGCCAAGGGCGCGGAGTACGACAAGATCCGCGGCCTTGATCTGGGCGCGGACTACTACCTTGTCAAGCCGTTCGGCGTGATGGAGCTGGTCTCCTGCGTCAAGGCAGTGCTGCGGCGCTGCGGAGCCAAGAGCGTGCCACAGCAGCGTCGCCTGGGCGGACTTGTTCTGGACGAGGAGAGCCGCACCGTCACGGCGGACGGCGAAAACATCACGCTGACTTATAAGGAGTTCGAACTGCTGCGGCTGTTCCTCTCGCATCCCGGTACGGCGTTTTCGCGCGACCAGCTGATGGCCGATGTGTGGGGGATCGACTACTGCGGCGAGACGCGCACAGTGGATATGCACATTCGTACGCTGCGGCAGAAGCTCGGCACTTACGGTGAAAAGATCGAGACCGTGCGCGGTGTGGGCTACCGCATGGAGGGAAAGGCATGACCAAAAAAATCTTCCGTTCCATTCTGGCGGTGGCCGGAACGGTGCTGCTGGCGAGCTTGCTTGTCATCATGGGCTGCCTGTACGAATATTTCGGCAGCGTCGAAAAAAAGCAGCTGCATGATGAACTGGCGCTTGCCTCCGCCGCTGTGGAGGCAAACGGGACGGACTATCTCGAAAAGCTCTCCTCCGGACACTATCGCCTGACATGGATCGCGCCGGACGGCGCGGTGATCTTCGACACGGAGACCGACGCGGAGAGCCTTGAGAATCACGCCGACCGCGAAGAGGTGAAGCGTGCGTTCGAATACGGCGAGGGCGAAAGCTCGCGCTATTCCTCCACGCTGCTGCAAAAAACGATGTACAGCGCGCAAAAGCTCTCAGATGGGAGCGTGCTGCGCATTTCCATCAGCCGCGCGACGGCGGGCGTACTGCTTGTCGGCATGATACAGCCCATTCTTGTGGTGCTGATCGTGGCGCTGATCCTCTCCGGCGTTCTGGCGAAGAGCCTCTCGCGCCGTATTGTGAGACCGCTCAATGAGCTTGACCTTGAGCACCCGCTCGAAAACGACGCCTACGAGGAGCTTGCTCCGCTGCTCGGGCGCATCAACCGCCAGCACCGGCAGATCGACGAGCAGATGGACGAGCTGCAGCGCCAGCAGACGGAATTCTCGCAGATCACCGGCAGCATGCGCGAGGGCCTTGTGCTGCTTGATGAGAAGGAGCGCGTGCTGAGCATCAACCCCGCGGCGGAAAAGCTTTTTGGCGCAGATGCAAGCTGCATCGGGCAGGACTTTTTGACCATCGACCGCAGCCATGATGTGAGTCTTGCCATTCAGGACGCCATGGAGGAAGGCCACAGTGAAGCGCGTGTGGAGCGTGGCGGCAGGATCTGGCAGTTCGACGTCAGCCGCATCGGCGCGGCGGTGGGCGCGGTGCTGCTGGCATTTGACATTACCGAGCGCGAAACGGCGGAGCAGACGCGCCGGGAATTTACGGCGAATGTTTCCCACGAGCTCAAAACCCCGCTTCAGGGCATCATCGGCAGCGCGGAACTGCTGGAAAACGGTATGGTGAAGCAGGAGGACGTTCCCCGCTTTATCGGGCATATCCGCAAGGAGGCGCAGCGCCTTGTCACGCTCATCGGTGATATCATTCGCCTGTCGCAGCTCGACGAGGGCGACGTCATGCCGCGCGAAACGGTCGATCTGTTGCAGCTGACGCAGGAGGCGGCGGACGATCTCAAAACCGCGGCGGCGGAGAAGAACGTCTCTGTCACCGTCGAGGGAAAGACGGCCTGCCTTGACGGAGTACGGCGGCTTTTGTATGAGGTCATCTACAACCTCTGCGACAACGCCATCAAATATAATGTTGAGGGCGGCAGCGTGAAGATGACCGTCGGCGAACAGGACGGCAAGGCGGTCGTCTCCGTCTCCGACACGGGCATCGGCATTGCACCGGAGCATCAGGAGCGCATTTTCGAGCGCTTTTACCGCGTGGACAAGAGCCACTCGAAGGCAAGCGGCGGTACGGGACTCGGCCTTTCCATCGTCAAGCACGCCGTGCAGTATCACCGCGGCACGGTGGAGCTTCAAAGCGAGGAGGGCAAGGGGACGACCATTCGTATCTTGCTGCCGGAGGAAAACTAAACAGAGCGGGGAGCCGTTTCCAAATCGGAAACGGCTCCTTTTTTATGTTCCGCGGGTGCAGGCGCAAATGCACGGACGACACGCAGAGAGGAAACTTCCGGCCGCATCGCGCATACCCTTTATGGAAAAGGGGGAATGAGATGGATCAGACGATAGCATTCCTGGGCGGCGATCAGCGGATGCGCCTGCTCGCGCAGATGATGGCGGCGGATGGGTACGAGGTCTGCTCGTGGGAGCTTTCCGGCGCGCCGAACCCACAGGCGCTGTGCGATGCGCTGAAGGCGCAGGTCATTGTCCTGCCGCTGCCAATGGAGAAAAACGGATACTTAAGCGGCACGGAGCTGACGACCGAACGCCTTTTCCGCGCACTGCGGCCGGAGCATCGGATCTTTGCCGGAAACGTGAGCGGGGAGGCGATGGCGCTCGCGGACGCGCTGGGGCTGCACATTACGGACTATTTTGCCGTAGAGGAACTGAGCGTGCGCAACGCCGTCCCAACGGCGGAGGGCGCGATCGAAACGGCGATGAAGCATACAAGCGTCACGCTGCATGGTACGCCCTGCCTTGTCGTGGGCTTTGGCCGCATCGGAAAGGTGCTTGCGAACGACCTGCACGCGCTGGGGGCGAAGGTGAGCGTCAGTGCGCGCAAGCGTTCCGACCTTGCGTGGATCGACGCCTTCGGCTATGCGCCGCTGCACACAAACCGGCTTTCCGGTACGCTGGGGGTATTCCGCGTGGTGTTCAACACCGTGCCGCATCAGGTGCTGGACGAGGCGCTGCTCTCAGAGCTTCCGCGAGACTGCCTGCTCATCGAGCTTGCGGGTGCGAGCGGCTTTGACATGGACGCGGTGGAAAGACTGCGCCTTTCCTATCTGCGCGCGCCGGGACTGCCGGGGCGCGTTGCGCCGGAGACAGCGGCGCGTGCCATTCAAAAAACGCTGACGCGACTCATGGAGGAGGATACATGAAAATTGGATTTGCTTTTTGCGGCTCGTTCTGCAACCACCCCGGGCTGCTGAAAATTTACGAGGACATCGCGCGCGAGCACGAGATCGTGCCGATTCTGTCGGAAAACGCGGCGAAGTATTCGACGCGCTTCGGCACGGCGGAGGACTTTGTGACACGCGTGGAGGCTGTCGCGGGGCGCCGTGCCGTGCGGAATATCGTGGAGGCGGAGCCTCTCGGCCCACAGGGGGCGATGGAGGCGCTCGTCATCGCGCCCTGCACGGGCAATACGCTTGCAAAACTTGCCAACGGCATCACGGACGGGCCGGTAACGATGGCGGCGAAGGGACACCTGCGAAACGGCAAACCTGTCGTGCTCGCGCTGGCGACGAACGATGGGCTTTCCGCGAGCGCCGCGAACATCGCCACGCTCCTGAATCGAAAAAACTACTACTTTGTCCCCTTCGGGCAGGATAATGCTGCGGAAAAGCCCACATCGCTCATTGCAGACTTCCGCAAGATCATGCCGACGCTCGAGGCGGCGATGGCGGGGAGACAGCTTCAGCCGATCCTGCTGTGAAGCGCAAAAAGGCAGGAATTTCCTGCCTTTTTTGCGATGTAACACCAAACTTGCGCGCACTTTTTCCCAATGCTCGCTGAACTTGCTTGAAAAAACCCGCGCGCTCCTCTATACTCTGCATAGAGAAAAAAGGGGGGAGTGGACGCAGATGGACGAAAACCTGCGCGAAGCAGCGGAGTTTCCGGAGAAGAGCGAGACCACGGCGGTCGAAGCCGACGAGCCCAAGACCAAGAGCATTCACTTCAAGGTCAGCGCCTACGATCCGCGCGGCATCGAGCAATGGCTTTCCGAGCGCGCGGCGGAGGGTAAGCTGCTCCTGCGCGGAGATGAATTTGTGATCGGTGAACCGTGCGAATGCCGCTATCACCTCGAACCCGCGCTGGACGATGCCGACCCCGACAAGCGGACGCGCGAAACACGCGCCCAGATGGGCTGGGACTATGTCTGCCGGACGAAGGACGGCATCTTTTATATCTGGCGCGGAGGTATGAGTGCGCGTGCGCCCTCGCCGCGCCCCTGCACGGATAGCTACGGCTACCGCACGCTGCGCAAAAAGCTGCGCCGCAGCTATTTCCTGCCGATGATCTTCCTGGTGGTGGACATCTGGCTCGTCTATTTCCTTTTTAGTGCCTTGAGTCTCCCGGTGATGTCGTTCCTCACGATGGAAAAGAGCGAGGTCATTCAGTTTGTGTCCATTATCTTAGGCAGTATCCTCGGTATCCTGAGCGAGGCAAAGGAGAGAAATGAGATGTGGACGCTCAAGCGCGCGATGGAGGCGTGCGAGCGCGTGGAGAAGATGCCGCGCAACCGCTGGGCGAAAGCGGACCGCGCGCTTACGATCATTGCCGGTGTATTGGCGCTCGCGCTGATTTTCTGGCGAGTGAACGATACGGCCTACGGCGACAGCTATGACGAGCCGCCGCTGCCGTATATCGGGACCGAGATGCTCGGCGGCGAAAGGGGATCGGACTGGTATGGTGTGCGCGATCTCTCGACGCTGCTCGGCGGGCACGTGTACTCTGTCGGCGAAACGCCGTATGCGGGAACGATCGACACTTGGATGCAGTACAGCACGGAGCTTGACTTCTACGTCCCGCGCATTTCTGTGCTGGCCGTTCCGCTGACGCATGAGCTGCGCGACTACTTCATGGGAAGCGATGCGCAGACGCTTTCGCTCGACAGCTTTGACGAGGCGTACTACGCGGAAAATACCTCCGGAGATACGCAGTTTCTCATTCTGCGCCGCGGGGGAGAGGTGCTCTACTTTCGCACCGCGGCGGGCGATGACCTGCGCGACCGTTTAGAAGAATTTGCAGAGCTTTTTGACCAGTACGCAGCTTTATCATAAAGAAGGAGTGCGTTCCCGACGGGAACGCACTCCTTCTTTGTTTTTTGTTACTGCTCGAACTTTTTAAG
>OMDE01000674.1_pt1 | contig 9959 bp, 9 predicted proteins | sample 1645171 | NCBI WGS metagenome assembly OMDE01 (sample SAMEA103958129, study PRJEB25191) | human gut metagenome
CGCCCCCAAAAGCCGCAGCCTTCGGGGGATTTTCCTAATTTTTCGGTTATTCCTCTACCTTGATAACCTCTACGCCCTTGTAATAGCCGCAGGCCGGGCATACGCGGTGGGGCAGCTTAAAGGAGCCGCACTGGGTGCAGCGGCACATAGCGGGAGCTTCCAGCTTCCACACATTGCTGCGTCTTTTGTTCTTTCTTGCTTTCGAGCTTTTTCTCTTCGGTACTGCCATCTTGTTTTTCCTCCTACGCTTATTTCACTTTGTTTTTGTCAGAATATCAGTTTTCCAGCAGCCTGCGCAGTACATCCATCCGGGGGTCGCCGCTGTCCTCTCGGCAGCCGCACGGGCCCTCGTTCAGGTTCTTGCCGCAGGTCGGGCACAGCCCCCTGCAGTCCTCTGAGCAGAGAAACTTCGTGTCCATATCGAGGATAAAGGCGTCGCGCGCCAACTCCTCCACATCTACCTCGTCGTTATCCAGCAGGATGATGTCGTCGCTTTCGTCAGACTCGCGCGCCTCTGCCAATACGCAGTCGTAGCGTGTCGTCTTGTCCGCGTCGTACGCTTCACCGCACCGGTCACAGATACAATGCAGCATGGTGGTCAACGTCATTCCGCACAGCAGCAGCCCAGCCTTATTCTCCAGCCGGCAGTCCACAACAACCGGATCGGAAACAGGATAGGAACCGCCGAATTCCAAGTCGGACAGATCCATTTCAAAACGGATGTCCTGTCGGGCATCGGGGGTATGCAGCAGCTTGTTGACGTTCAAACGCATAGTACACCTCACAATGGCACGTGTAGTATTATAGCCGACACAAAATGCCTTGTCAAACATTTTCTTACAAATATTTTGACTTTTTTCAAAAACACGGTACAATAAACAGAGAAACACAGGGGAACACAGGGGAGGACGCCGTTATGCGGGAGCTGACCATCGGAAAAAATGACGCCGGACAACGGCTGGACAGATTTCTGTCCAAGGCGCTGCCCCTGCTGCCGCCTGCTCTGGCGCAGAAGTATATCCGCATCAAGAGGGTGAAGGTCAACGGCGGACGTGCCCAGCGGGACCAGCGGCTCAGTGCGGGCGATGTGCTGCAATTATACATCAACGACGAGTTTTTCGACAAGCCATCAGAGGAAAATCTGTTTCTGACGCTGTTCAAGCCGCACCTGACGGTGGTGTACGAGGATGAGCACCTGCTGCTGGCGGACAAGCCGCAGGGAATGGTGGTCCACGCCGACGAGACGGAGAAGGTGAATACCCTCATCAACCACATTCAGGCATATCTGTATCAGAAACGGGAGTGGAACCCCAAGTGGGAAAATGCCTTTACGCCGGCGCTGTGCAACCGCATCGACCGCAATACCGGCGGCATCGTCATTGCCGCTAAGGATGCCGAGACACTGCGGGTCATCAACGAGAAGATACGGGACCGGGAACTGGACAAGCGCTACCTCTGCATTACCGCAGGCCGGCCGAAAAAGCCGGAAGGCCGGGTGGAGTGCTTTTTGCTGAAAGATGAGAAGAAAAAGCAGGTGTCCGTATACCATAAGCCGGTCCCTGGAGGCAAGACCGCCATTACCGATTATAAGGTGCTGGAGACGCGGGGAGAGCTGAGCCTGGTGGAGATCGGGCTGGAGACGGGCCGGACCCACCAGATCCGCGCCACGATGGCGGACCTGGGCTGCCCGCTGCTGGGGGACGGCAAATACGGTCGTGGGGACGTAAACCGCCGCTACGGCGAGACGCGGCAGGCCCTGTATGCCTACAAGCTGACCTTTGACCTGCCCACGGACGCGGGGCACCTGAACTACCTGCGCGGGCAGAGCTTTACGGTGGGAAATGTGCCCTTCCGGGACAAATATTTCAGCTGAGTGCCGTGCAGCGGATGGCTTTTGCCATCCGCTGTATTTTTTTCGGGGAAAAACGGGAAAATCCATTGACTTTCCCGACGCTTTTATATATAGTGTACTCGCCATCTTTCGACAGAAACGAGCGCGTGAACAGACGCGCTGCCGCCGCGCCGGAGGGGGGCTATTTTACTGATGAATGGAGGAGGATAAATGTCCAAAGAGTTGATTCGCCTGCGGGATCTCTGCATGGCGTTTGACGACGAGCTGGTTCTCGATCACATCAATCTTTACATCAACGATTCCGAATTCCTCACGCTGCTTGGTCCCAGTGGGTGCGGCAAGACCACCACACTGCGGATCATCGGCGGTTTCACCACGCCCACAAGCGGCGATGTGACCTTCGACGGCGAGAGAATCAACGATGTCCCGCCCCATAAGCGGCAGATCAACACGGTGTTCCAGAAATATGCGCTGTTTCCGCATCTGGACGTGTTTGAAAACATAGCCTTTGGCCTGCGTATCGCAAAAGTGCCGGAGGACGAGATACGGCAGCGTGTCGGTGAAATGCTGGAGGTCGTCAGCCTGAAGGGCTTTGACCGCCGGCGTGTCGACCAACTCTCCGGTGGTCAGCAGCAGCGTGTGGCGATTGCCCGTGCCCTGGTGAACCGGCCGAAGGTGCTGCTGCTGGACGAGCCGCTGGGCGCGCTGGATCTGCGTCTGCGTAAGGATATGCAGAACGAACTGAAACGTATCCAGCAGCAGATGGGCATCACGTTTATATATGTCACCCACGATCAGGAGGAAGCCCTGACCATGTCCGATACCGTGGTGGTCATGGACAAGGGCCGCATCCAGCAGATCGGCACACCGGAGGATATCTACAACGAGCCGAAGAATGCCTTTGTGGCGGACTTCATCGGCGAGAGCAATATCCTCAACGGCACGATGGTCCGCGACAGGGTCGTGAAAATGTATGGCAAGGAATTCCCCTGCGTGGACGGCGGCTTCGCCGAAAACGAACCGGTGGACGTGGTCATTCGCCCGGAGGATATCGACATCGTGCCGGTGGAGCAGGGCCAGTTGGTAGGCACTGTCACCAACGTGACGTTCAAGGGGATGCAATATGATATCATCGTGGATTTCCGCGGCTTCAAGTGGTTGATTCAAACCACCGATCACTCTCCGGTGGGTGCCCGTATCGGCGTGAAGATCGATCCCGAGGGTTTCCACATTATGAAGAAGAGCGAGTATTCCGGTATGTTCGGCGACTATTCCTCTTACTCCGAGGAATACGAGGAACTGGCGGACGCCGGTGCTGAGCCGGAAGAGGAGGAGAGCGAGGATGAAGAGTAAGCTCTCCCGTTTCGCCGTGCCCTATGTGGTGTGGATGGCTATTTTTGTAGTAGCCCCCATTGTCATTATGGTGGTGTATGCCTTTGCCGGCAGCGAGGGCGGCTTCACGCTGGACAACTTTGTCCAGATGGGCGGTTACGCTGCTGTGTTCGGCCGTTCCTTCAAGCTGGCGCTGATTGCCACGGCTATCTGCCTGCTGTTGGGCTATCCTGTGGCGTACCTTCTCAGCCGGGAGGGCGAGCGCTTCCGCCGCACGGCCATGGTACTGATCATGCTGCCCATGTGGATGAACTTCCTACTGCGGACCTACTCCTGGATGACCATCCTGGAGAACAACGGCCTGCTGAACCAGCTGTTCCAGAAGCTGGGTATCATTGCCCTGTACAACCATCTGACAGGCAGCAGCCTGGAGTATTTTACCATGATCGACACCCAGGGCGCTGTGGTGCTAGGTATGGTCTATAACTACCTACCCTTTATGATCCTGCCTATCTACTCTGTGATTTGCAAGCTGGATTACTCCCTGCTGGAGGCAGCCCGCGACCTGGGGGCCAACACCGTCACGGTGTTCCGCAAGGTCATCCTGCCCCTGAGCCTGCCGGGCGTGCTGTCCGGCATCACCATGGTGTTCGTGCCCTCTGTGTCTACGTTCGCCATCAGCCGTATGCTGGGCGGCGGCACGGAGCTGTTGCTGGGCGACCTGATCGAACGGCAGTTCCTGGGCGGGGCGTATAACCCGCAGCTGGGCGCGGCTATTTCCCTGGTGATGATGCTGATCGTCGTTGTCTGTATGCTGGTGATGAACCGCTTTGGCGAGGGCGAGGAACAGGCGGTGATGCTATGAGACAGAGAATGGGCAACTCCGTCGGCGATCGCCTGTTGATGATCCTGGTGGGCCTGTTCCTGTACGCACCCATCATCATCCTGATCGTCTTTTCCTTCAACGCCGGCAACAGCTCCAGCGTGTGGAAGGGCTTTTCCCTCCACTGGTACGCCGAGCTGCTGAACGACCGGCTCATTATGCACAGCGTGTACACTACGCTGCTGGTATCCTTGCTGGCTACCGTCATCGCCACCGTGGCGGGCACCTTTGCCGCTATCGGCTTTTACGGTATGCGACGCCGGGCGCGCACCGGGCTGATGGCCGTGAACAACATTCCCATGATGAACGCGGACATCGTCACCGGCGTCAGCCTGTGCCTGCTGTTCGTGGTGTTCTTCAACGGATGGAACAGCTTCGCCGTGTGGGTCAACGGCTGGCAGTCACTGGTGGTGCTGCCTGAGCGACTGACCCTGGGCTTTGGCACACTGTTGATCGCCCACATCTGCTTCAACATCCCCTACGTCATTTTGTCCGTGGGGCCCAAGTTACGGCAGATGGACCGCAATTTGGTCGATGCGGCCCAGGACTTGGGCTGCACCTGGATGCAGGCCTTCTGGAAGGTCATCATTCCGGAGATCAAGCCCGGTATCGTCTCCGGTGCGCTGACGGCTTTCACTATGTCCATCGATGATTTCATCATCAGCTACTTCACGGCGGGTACGTCCTCCTCCACGTTGGCCATGACCATCTACGGCATGACCAAAAAGCGCGTCAGCCCGGAGATCAACGCCGTATCCACGCTGCTGTTCGTCACGGTCATCATCCTGCTGGCCATCATCAACCTGCGGGAGAACCATGCCGAGCATCACCGCAATGTCCATCACGAGAGTGCTACGTTCGCTCCTGCGCCGAAGAAATATCCCGGATTGGGCAAGAAAATCGCCGCAGGCGCTATGGCCTGTGTGCTGTTGGCGGTACTGATCGTCACCGGTGCCGCGGCCCGCAGCGAGCGCGTGGTCAATGTGTGCTCCTGGGGCGAGTATATCGACGAGTCCCTGATCACCGAATTCGAGGAGAAGACCGGCATCCGTGTGAACTACCAGACCGCCGAGAGCAACGAGGCGCTGTACTCCCTTATCAAGATGGGCGGCGCGGACTTTGATGTGATCGTGCCCTCCGACTATATGATCGCCCGGCTGATCCAGGAGGATATGCTGGCGGAGCTGGACTACGGCGCCATTCCCAATTTCCAACTGATGGACCCCCAGTTTACCCATCTGAGCTTCGACCCGGAGAATAAGTACACCGTACCCTACACCTGGGGCAGCGTGGGCATCATCTACAACACGACTATGGTGGACGAGCCCATCACCAGCTGGGGCGCTATGTTCGACGAGAAGTACGCCGGGCAGGTGCTGATGATCAACAACTCCCGCGATGCGCTGATGGCCGCCCTGTGCTATCTGGGCTACGACATCAACACCACCGATGAGGGACAGCTGACCGAGGCCTTTGAGCTGGTGAAGAATGCCAAAGACAAGGGTGTGTATCAGGCCTTCGTCATGGACGAGGTCTTCGGCAAGATGGAGGGCGGCAACGCGGCCATCACCATGTACTACGCCGGCGACTATCTGACCATGCTGGAGAATAACGAGGACCTGGCCTTCGTCATTCCCGAGGAGGGCAGCAACTGGTTCGTGGATGCCATGTGTGTGCTCAAGTCCAGCCAGCACAAGGCCGAGGCCTATGAGTGGATCAACTTTATCGCCTCTACCGACAGTAACCTGGCCAACATGGACTACATCTGGTATGCCTCTCCCAATGCCGAGGCGCTGGCGGAGTATCCCGCGTACTACGAGGAGCAGTATGGCGAGCCGCTGGACGAGGAGATCTACAACATCATGGCCATTCCCGATGAGGAGCGCGAGCGCTGTGAGATCTATGTCAACCTGCCACAGGAGACGCTGAAGTTCTACGATAAGCTATGGACACAGTTGGGCGTCTGACATTCGCGGTTTTTTCCGCCCTGCGTATAGGCAAGAAATGTATTTAAAGAAAAGCGCTTAATTGGAGGAATTGCTATGATCGAAGTAGGTATGACCTATACCGCTGAAAAGACCGTCACCCCGGATATGACCGCCAAGGCCATCGGTTCCGGCGGGCTGGAGGTGTTCGGCACCCCCTTTATGATGGGACTGATGGAGTACGCCGCTATGCAGTGTGTGCAGCCGGAGCTGCCGGAGGGCAAGGGCACCGTGGGCGTGGAGATCAGTTCCAGTCACCTGGCGCCCACGCCGGTGGGCATGAAGGTCACCGCCACTGCCGAGGTGACGGGTATCTCCGCCAACGGCAAGATGATCACCTTCAAGGTCACGGCCCACGACGCCGATGGCCTGATCGGTGAGGGCATCCATACCCGCGCCATCATCGACAATGCACGGTTTTTGCAGAAGTGCAACGACAAGCTAGCGCGTGTGTAAAAGACAAAAGGCCGCCCGGAAGGGCGGCTTTTTCCTTGTCACGGGCAGCTATATTTGGTATAATAAAACAATACTATGACCGGGGGAGGGGAGAGAACGATGCGCGTTTTGGCCACGATCGGGTTTTCCTTCTCTGCCGGTGTATTCCTGGCGGCATTGCTGCCCTGGAACGGCTGGCAGCTGTATGCCGCCGGGGGCGTTTTGCTGCTGGCGCTTGCGTGGCTGTTTGCTGCACGCAAGCAAAAATATTTTCGCCGGGGGCTGCTGATCCTGCTGCCGCTGGCGGTATCGCTGGCCTATTTTGCCGGGTATGACCACCTGGTGCGCCAGCCGATAGAGGACCGCTGTGGTGCGGCGTCGGACTTTGCCGCCACCGTTTGCGATTGGCCGCAGGCTACGGAGCGCGGTGCCAAGATCACGGTGGAGCTGGAGGGCTATCATCGGGCCAGGGCCGTGCTGTATGGCGAAGCGGAGCTGCTGGCGGCCCGACCGGGTGACACGGTCACGGGCACGGCCCAGTGGCAGTCTGCCGCCCATTTCGACAGCGATGATGTGACCCATTTTAATGCCCGGGGCGTGTATGCGCTGCTGTATGGCCGTGAGGATGTGCGTCTGTCGGCGGGTGATGGGGACGCCCTGCGCTGGCTGCCCCAGCGGGCGGGCAAAGCTTTCCGCGAGAAGGTGGCCGCTATCTGGGATGACCCGCGTGTCAGCGGATTCCTGACAGCGGAGCTTACCGGGGACAAGTCCGCTATGGACGATGGAGACTATCTGGCCATGCAGGAGACGGGCCTGGCGCATCTGTTCGCGGTGTCCGGCCTGCACTGCGCTTTTCTGGTGACGCTGCTGGCACTGCTGATCTCCCGGCGGCAGAGACTGCTGTGCGCCGTGACCATTCCGCTGCTGCTGTTTTACATGGTGATGGTGGGCATGAGCCCCTCGGTGGTCCGCGCCTGCATCATGCAGATATTCCTGCTGATCGCGCCGCTGTTCCGGCGTGGCAGTGACCCTCTGACCAGCCTGGCTGCCGCGCTGCTGTTGATCCTGCTGTGCAATCCCTTTGCCGCCGCCAGCGTCAGCTTGCAGCTGAGCTTTTCCGCTACGCTGGGAATGGTGCTGCTGTCACCCCGGCTGTACAAGCTGCTGACCGGGTGGTATAAGGGCAAATGCCGTCCACTGCGGACCGCGTTGTGCTTCGTCGCGGCGAACCTGTCCGCCACCCTCAGCGCCGTGGTGTTCACTGCCCCGCTGACAGCCTGGTATTTCCGCATTTTCGTGCTGGTAGCACCGCTGTCCAGCTTATTGGCGGTGCCTGCGGCGGGATGGAGCTTCATGGCTGCCTTTGTGACGGTGCTGCTGGGCTTTGTGTGGCTGCCGCTGGCCAGCCTGCTGGGTTGGATCTCCTGGGCGCTGGTGCGGTACATCCTGTGGATCGCCAACGGTATGATGTCCTGGCGTTATCACGCGGTGTATTTCACCAATCCCTATCTCGTCTACTGGCTGCTGTTTTTGTACGCGGCCTTTATCGGCTGTGCTGTTACGCCGGACGGCAAGCGGAAATACCTGCTGGCATCGGCATTGTCGGTGCTGACGCTGACGGCGGCCATCTGGGTCAACCGTCAGGACTATCAGTACGGCGTGCTGACCGCCCTGACGCTGGATGTGGGACAGGGCGAGAGCGTCATTCTGACCTCCGGCGGTGAGACGGCACTGGTGGACTGCGGCAGCAGCAACAGCTATAAAGACCCCGGCGGTCTGGCCGCCGACACGCTGCACAGCATGGGCGTCCGGGAACTGAGCGCTGTGGTGGTGACCCACTACCACGCCGATCACACCAACGGTTTGTACGAGGTGCTGCGCCGTATCCCGGTGCAGACGATCTACCTGCCGGACATCGAGGATGAATATGGCGTTCGGGAGCGTCTGGTGTCGCTGGCGGAGGAGAAGGGCGCGCAGGTGACCTATGTGACAAAGGAGACGGCCGATACGCTGGGCGATACCGTTTTGACCATCTATCCGCCGGTGCAGTCCGGCGGCGATCTGAACGAACTGGGCCTGACGGCACTGGCCAGCACCGGAGACTTTGACCTGCTCATTACCGGCGATATGTCCGGCAGTACCGAGAAAAAGCTGGTGGAAACCTATGCTTTGCCGGATATAGAGGTGCTGGTGGTCAGCCACCACGGCTCCCGGTATAGCTCAAATATACGCTTTTTGAAGGCGGTGATGCCGGAGGCGGCAGTCATCAGTGTGGGCGATAACAACTATGGCCACCCGTCGGAGGAGACGCTCCAGCGGCTGCTGGCAGTTGGGGCGGATATCTGGCGCACAGACCAGCAGGGTACCATCCGCATCACCGTGAACGGAGGATAACATGGCAAAGGAGAAAAAAGAAAAGACCCCCGGTTATGAGGAATTCCACGACGCGCTGCAAAGCGGCGCCGTGGGGAATGTCTATATATTCCACGGCGAGGAGACGTACCTGATGCAGCAGGCGGTGGCGGAGCTGCAAGCACGGCTTGTGCCGGCGGGCTTTGAGGAGTTCAACTATCACAGGCTTGCAGGCAAGGGCCTGACTATGCAGGAGGTCGTCGAGGCGGCGGAGGCCATGCCTATGATGGCCCAGCACACCCTGGTGGTGGTGACGGATATGGACCTGTTCCGGCTGGACGAGGGGCAGCGGGGGCTGCTGATCGAGCTTCTGGGAGATTTTCCGGAATACTGCACGCTGGTGTTTGTCTATGACGTGCTGGCATACAAACGGGACGGAAAGATGAAAAAGCTGTGCGCCGCTATCGGGGACCATGTCCAGGAGGTGGAGTTCTGCCAGCAGGAGCGGGAGCAGCTGCTGCGGTGGATGAAGCGGCGGTTTGCGGCGGAGGGCCACGACATCGACATCGCGGCTGCGGATCATCTGCTGTTTACCTGCGGGACGCTGATGACGGACCTGGTGCCGGAGATTGGAAAAATCGCCGCCTATGCCAAGAGCCAGCGCATCACCATTGCGGATATCAACGCCGTGGCGGACCCCATTCTGGATGCGCAGGTGTTTGACATGACCAACAGCATCACCGCCGGAAAGTACGACGATGCGGCCCGGGTGCTGGGCGAGCTGCTGCGGATGCAGACGGAGCCTATCGTCATTCTGGCGGCGGTGGGCAAGGAGCTGCGGCGGCTGTATACCGCCCGGATGGCCCTGGACGGCGGAAAGGACCGGCTGTGGCTGAAGCAGCTGTGGGGCATGAGCAGCGACTATCCGGCCAGGCTCCTGATGCAGGCGGCCAAAAAGGTGGACCACGACTGGTGCCAGACGGCGGTGCTGCGGTGTCAGCGGCTGGACCGGCGGATGAAAAGCGTAAGCATGCCGGATAAGCAGAAGGAGGACGAATTGAAGCTGTTTTTGATGGAACTGGCGGGGCGCAGATGAAGCCGCGTATTAAGGAGGTCATCG
>OMDE01000681.1_pt1 | contig 9895 bp, 9 predicted proteins | sample 1645171 | NCBI WGS metagenome assembly OMDE01 (sample SAMEA103958129, study PRJEB25191) | human gut metagenome
GCGGCAGCGCGCTTTTTCTCTTTTTTCGGGGGAGCATGCTGCCCTGAGCGGTGCGGGCAGCGGTTGCCATCGGCAGGAGAAGACTGCCACGGCGTGCCGACGGAACACAAGGTTCTTGTCAGCAAAATTAAAATATCACAAGAATCTTGCTATGTCAAGAATAAAATTACAAGATTCTTGTTAAACTGAATTGACAGATACAAGTTTCTGCGATAGAATGCTGTCAAATCTTGTCGTAGTCTGTCATAGACGGAGGAAATCGGATGAGTTTTGGCAAACAAATGCGGCTGCGGCGTGAAGAGCTTCAGCTCTCGCGCGCTTCTCTGGCGGAGATGCTCGGTGTTTCGCCCTCTGCTATCAGCAATTATGAAAACGGCGTCAGCTCGCCCAAGGAAGAGGTCTTGCTGCGCCTTTTCGACGCGCTGCAAATTGATCCGAACTATCTCTACCGCGATTCGTTCCGCGCGGGGAGCTTTGTCTGCTCGCACGAGGAGCAGGCGCTGATCGAGGCCTACCGCGCGCTCCCGCCGCTCGGTCGCGAGGCGGTGCGCAGCCTGATCGACTCACTCGGCGCACTGTGCCGCGCGCAGGAGGAAAGCGTGCCTTGAGTTAGAAGATTTCCACGCAAAAGACTTGAATCATTCATAAATTCCAATTATAATATAAGTTTGGAAATCAATATTAAAGAAGGAAGCGTATTTCTTATGACGAAAATTGATATTTTCTCCGGCTTTCTGGGTGCCGGCAAGACCACGCTCATCAAAAAGCTGATCGCCGAGGCTTACAGCGGCGAAAAGCTCGTGCTGATCGAAAACGAGTTCGGTGAGATCAACATCGACGGCGGCTTTCTGAAGGAGTCCGGCATCGAGATCTCCGAGATGTCCGCCGGCTGCATCTGCTGCTCCCTTGTCGGCGACTTCAACAAGGCGCTCAAGGAGGTCGTGGAGCAGTTCCACCCCGACCGTGTGCTCATCGAGCCGAGCGGCGTGGGGAAGCTCTCCGACGTGATCGTTGCCGTGCAGCGCACCGTGGACGAGTGCCCGGACGAGCTCAAGCTCAACAGCTATGTCACCGTGGCCGATGCAAGCAAGGTCAAGGTCTATATGAAGAACTTCGGCGAGTTCTACAATAACCAGATCGAGGCCGCCGGCACGATCATCCTCTCCCGCACGCAGAAGCTCTCGCAGGAGAAGCTCGAGGCCGCTGCCGCGCTGCTGCGCGAGAAGAACCCCGACGCCGCTATCCTGACGACGCCGTGGGACGAGCTGGACGGCAAGACCATTCTCTCCGCGGTCGAGAAGGTGTCGCTCAGCGATGAGCTTCTCGAGAAAATGCGCCATGAGCACGAAATCGAAGAGGCCGAGCACGCGCATCACCATCATGACCACGACCATGACCATGAGCATGACCATGACCATGAGCATGAGCATGAGCACGAGCATGACGAACACCACCATGACCATGATGAACATCATCACGACCACGACGAGCACGCGCATCACCATCATCACCACGACGGTGAAGAGTGCGACGATCCTGAATGCTCCTGCCACCATCACCATGCCGACGACGTCTTTGCCTCCTGGGGCAAGGAAACGCCGAAGAAGTTCACGCGCGAAGCGCTTGAAAAGATGCTCCGCAAGCTTGACAGCGGCGACTACGGCCATATCCTGCGTGCCAAGGGCATCGTAAACGGTGAGGACGGCTGGCTCGAGTTCGACTATGTGCCCGAAGAGCACGAGGTCCGCGCAGGCCATCCCGACTACACGGGCCGCCTCTGCGTCATCGGCGCGGAGCTCAAGGAAAACGGCCTTGCCGAACTGTTTGGAGTGTGATCGATGGATATTCCTGTTTATCTGGTTGCCGGTTTTCTGGATTCCGGCAAGACGAACTTTATCAACGGCATTTTAGAAGACGGTTTCGCCCGCGAGGACAAGACGCTGCTCATCTGCTGCGAAGAGGGCGACGAGGAGTACGAAAAGAAGGCGCTCGACAACGTCACCGTCGTCACGGTGGACGATGAGGACGAGCTGACGCTCGCATTCTGCAAAGAGCTTGAAAAAAAGTACCGTCCCAAGCAGGTGCTCATCGAGTACAACGGCATGTGGCAGATGGAAAAGCTCTACCGCGAGGTGCTGCCCGCCAACTGGGTGCTCTACCAGATCATGACCTTCGTGCAGGCGCCGACGTTTGAGCTGTTCGTTAAGAACATGGGCCAGCTCATGATGGAGAAGATCACGAACGCGGATATGATCGTCTTCAACCGCTGCGACGACAAGCTCAAAGAGAGCCTGCGCGCGCGGAATCTGCGCATGGTCAACCGCCGCGCGGACATTTACCTTGAGGACAACGATGGCAACAGTGAGGATTACCTCACCGGCGACGAGTGCCCCTTCGACATGACGCCCGAGCTCATCGACATTCCGGACGACGACTACGGCGTTTGGTACGTTGACGCGATGGATCACCCCGACCGCTGGGACGGGAAGAAGGTGCACATGAAGCTCATCATGTGCCATTCGAAGAAGTTCCCCGGTATCCACTGTCCCGGCCGCTTTGTGATGACCTGCTGCGAAAACGACATTCAGTTCGTTGGCATCGTCGCCAAGGGCGACAGCCTGAAGGCCTACAAAAACCGCGACTGGGTGGAGATCACCGCGACGGTCAAGAAGGAATATCTCGACGCCTACGAGGGCGAAGGCCCCGTGCTGTACGTTGAGAAGATCACCACAACGTCGAAGCCCGAGCAGGAGGTCGTGACCTTCTGATTTTGCACCGCATTGAGAAGAAGCATAAAAAAGCGACGCTCTCTTTTTGAAAGAGGGCGTCGCTTTTGCTCTTGCGGGGGGGAGATCAAGCGCCAATGATGAGCGGCACGAGCGCCGCGCAGGAAAGGCACATCAGCATGCCCGTGCAGAACGAGTAAGCCATGGTTTCGGGATTGCAGTACTTCTCCACAAGCGGCAGGCACAGGTCGGTCGAAGCCGTGCCGGGAATGGTGACGGCTTCGATGTAGCCGATCTTGCTGGCGATGAGCGGCAGGAAGATGAGACCCATCGTCTCGCGCAGCACGTTGTGCAGAAACGAGATCGCGCCCGCGACCGCGTGTCCTGCGCCGGAGATGACACTCGGCGCCATCGTGTACCAGCCGAAGCCCGCGCTGATGGCGAGCCCTTCGCGCAGCGTGACGGGGGAGAGGAGCGCATAGACGACGCCGGCGAGCAGCGAGCCGATCACGGAGAAAATGGGCACGAGCACAACGCCCAGCCCCGCGCCGCGCATGACGCGCACGATGCTGCCGTCAAGTCCCATGCTGAAGCCCACCGAGCCGAGCATGATGCAAAGACCGATGACGAGCAGGGTGCTGGAGACTTCTTCAAAGCGCTCGGGCGCCATGAGCTGCGGCAGAACAAAGTAGCCCAGCAGCATGCCGCAGACGACCATCAGGCAAATGATGATCGAGGACTTGATGCCGGAGGTGTTGACCCCGCCGCCGCGTTCCCCGGCGGTGTTGTCTTCCGTGCCGACGGGCAGGGCGCGGCGGTTGAGATGCACGATCTTGCGCGCGGCAGTGCCGCCGAGCATGCTGCCGACGGCCGTGAGGAACGTAATGAACAGCGCCTGCACGCCGATGCTGCCGAGGCTCGACGTCACCTCCTCGTCTGCGCCCATGCGCAGCCCCATGAGGAAGATGAGCAGATAGATGAAAAAGCTCGTGAGCTTGTCCAGAAAATGAAAGCGGTCCTTATGGCGGCGCAGCATGCCTGCGATGAGGTAGCAGGCGATCATAATAGACCAGTAGAGAGCGAGCAGAGTCATAGGGCGTATTCATCCTTTCGCCGCGGTGCGGCAAAAATAAGCGGGGGACGGCGCGGTGCCGCGCCGTCCTCTGCTGCTTTGGGAAACGGGGAACTCAGGCGAGGGTCTTGACCCAGGCGGCGTATTTTTCAAGGTTCGCGTCGCGCTCCTGCGCGTCCGCGCCCTTGGTGAGCACATAGACCTTGATCTTCGGCTCCGTGCCGCTCGGGCGCACGACGATGTGCGTGCCGTCGGAGAGCTCAAAGCGCAGCACGTTCGAGCCGGCGAGCGCGATCTTCGTCACCTCGCCGCTCGCGGCGTCGCGCGCGGTGCCGTCTGCGTAATCCTTGTACACGGCGACCGGAACGCCCGCGATCTCGCGCGGCGGCGTTTCGCGCAGGGACTTCATGAGAGAAGCCATCTTCTCCGCGCCGTCGAGACCCGGCATGACGAGGTTGAAGGTCTTTTCACCGAAGAAGCCGTACTTCTCGAAAAGTGCTTCGAGCGCGTCGAAAAGTGTCATGCCCTGCGCGTAGTACCATGCGGCCATCTCCGTGAGGAGGAGTGAGGCGGTGACGGCGTCCTTGTCGCGCACATAGTGGCCGATCATGTAGCCGTAACTCTCTTCATAGGAGAAAATGACGGTGTTCTTGCCCGCGCTTTCCAGCTCATTCATCTTCTCGGCCATGAATTTAAAGCCCGTGAAGGTATCATAGCACGCAAGACCGTTCGCCTCCGCCACGGCGCGCGCCATTTCGGTTGTCACGATGGTCTTGAGCGCGGCGGCGTTTTCAGGCAGCTTGCCTGCGCGCTTCATCGCGCCGATGAGATAGTCGAGCAGCAGAACACCCGTCTGGTTGCCGGTGACAGGCTCAAATTCGCCCTGACGGTTGCGCACCATGATGCCCACGCGGTCGCTGTCGGGGTCGGTGCCGAGGATAAAGTCGACGTCGTTCTTCTTGGCAAGGTCAATGGCGAGATAGAAGCCCTCGGGATTCTCCGGGTTCGGGGAAACGACCGTGGGGAAGTTGCCGTCGATGACCATCTGCTCGGGCACGCAGAGAAGGTGCTTGATGCCAAGCTTTGTAAGCGCCTCGGGTACGAGCTTGTATCCGCAGCCGTGGAAGGGCGTGTAGACGAGCTTAAAGTCGCCCGAGACTTTTTTGACGGTATCGTAGTCGTTGACCATGCTCATGACGTTGGCCATGAAGCGCTCGTCGCAGTCCGCGCCGAGCATCGTGATGAGACCCTTTTGCACCGCCTCGTCAAAGTCCATGGACGTAACGCCCGTGAAAATGTCGATCGTCTCGAGTTCTCTTGCGATGGCGGCGGCGTGCTGGGGCGGCAGCTGTGCGCCGTCCGACCAGTAGACCTTGTAGCCGTTGTATTCCTTGGGGTTGTGCGAGGCGGTGACGTTGATGCCCGCGGTGCAGCCGTATTCGCGCACGGCAAACGAAAGCTCGGGCGTGGGGCGCAGCGATTCAAAGAGCCTGACGGCGATGCCGTTGCCCGCCATGACGCAGGCTGCCTCGCGCGCAAATTCCGTCGAGTGGTTGCGGCAGTCCATGCAGATGGCAACGCCCTTTTGCATGGCAGCCTCGCCCTCTGCCCGGATCACGTTGGCAAAGCCCTGCGTCGCCCAGCGGATCACGTGGCGGTTCATGTTGTGAAGCCCCACATACATCGTGCCGCGCAGACCCGCGGTGCCGAATTCGAGCGGGCCGTAAAAACGGTTTTCGATCTCTTTTTCGTCGTTTGCGATGGCCTTGAGCTCAGCGCGTTCTTCCTCGCTCAGCGCGGGAGAGGCGAGCCACTTTTCATATTCCTGACGGTAATTCATTGCTTATCCTCCTGTTCCGGAATTTCGTCGATGGGACGGATCAGATTCTTCGCGTCCTCGAGCATGGACGCGGGGACGTACAGCTCCGTGCCGTGCCCGGGCGTGCCGAGCACCACCTTGCCAAAGGCACCGTCGCCCTCGTATTTGCGCAGCACGGGAATGCCGTAGGCGCGCAGCATGGAGCAGAGCATATCCGCCTCTGCATTTGTATCCATCACGCGCGTTAAGAACGCGGGCTGCTCGTTCTTGCCGCCGGCGTCCTTGGGCCAGCGCTCGGAAAGGTCATGTTCTGTCTTGCCCCAGGTGAGCTTCACTTCATCTGACATGGGCGGTTCCTCCTTTTGTAGATGGTTTGTGTTATTTGTGGTATTTCGTTCCTGCCTCGATCTGGTAGGCGCGGTAAACTTGCTCGAGCAGCATTACGCGCGCCAAGTGGTGCGGAAAGGTCATCGGCGACATCGAAAGACGCAGGTCAGCCTTTTTCTTTAAGTCCTCGTCAAGGCCGAAGCTTGAGCCGATCAGAAATGTCAGCTGTGAGGCGCCGCGCGCGGCAAACTGCTGCATCTTTTCGCTCAGCGCCACGCTGCTCATCTCCTGTCCCTCGATGCACATGGCGATGAGAGCGCCGCCCTTGGGCAGTTTCTGCTCGACCAGCGCAGCCTCTTTTTTGAGCGCCTGACGGATCTCCGCCTCGCTCGGCTCGTCACCGAGGCGCTGCTCGGGAAGCTCCAAAAGCTCCAGCTTACAATAGCGCGAGAGCCGCTTTTCATATTCTTTTACGGCCTGCTCGTAGAAGGCCTCTTTCAGTTTTCCGACGCAAAGGACGGTGATCTTCTGCATATATGTACCTCACTGATGGTGTCGCGCGGCGCGGCGGAGAGGCGGACGCTCAGCCCGCTTGCCTGCAACGCACGGCCGACGGTGTATTCGGCAAGCTGCGGGGAGTTGTTCTCGTCGCTCAGGTGCGCGAGCAGAATGTCGCTCGTGCCGGCGCGGACGCATTCCACGGCGAATTCCGCCGCAGCTTCGTTGGATAAATGCCCGCATTCGCCGAGAATGCGCTGCTTGAGATAATAGGGATAGTCGCCGTTTTTGAGCATGATGACATCGTGGTTCGACTCGAGCAGCAGCATGTCCGCTCCGAGCGCTGCATCGTGCGCGTCGTCCGTGATGAAGCCGGTGTCGGTCAGCACGGCGAGCGAGCCGTCGCTGCTCTCAATGCGGTAGCCGACGCTTTCCTTTGCATCGTGCGAGGTGCGGAACGAGCGGATCTGCAAGTCCTTGATGGCAAAGGTCTCGTCTGCGGCAAAGGCATGCAGATACGGCGCGGGATAGTCGAGCGCGGCGGCGGTGCCAAAACTTGCGTAGAGCGGGACCGCGTGCTTTTTTTGCAGCGTACCCAGGGCGCGTACATGGTCGATGTGCTCGTGCGTGATGAGGATACCGTCCAGATCATCGAGCGTGAGGGAAAGCGCCGCGAGCGACTGCGTGATGCGGCGGCAGGAGATGCCCGCGTCGATCAGAATATGGGTGTTTTCGTGGCAGACGAGCGCTGCGTTTCCGGCGCTCGAACTGGCAAGTGTGTAAAATTCCATGGGCCGATTCCTTTGTATCAATTCGTCAGAATCATACCACAGCCGCGCGCAATAGTCAAAAGAAAAAGCCCTCTCGGCGAGGGCGCGGGAAAAGGCGGAAACGCGCTCAGCCGGCGGGGAAGGCAAGCCCCGCCACGAAGCCGTTTTCGCCGGTGCAGACGAGGTCGCCCGCAGCGACGACGCCGTCGCAGACATAGAGATTCAGCTGGCAGGGACGCGCCGGATCGGGATAATTCGTCACAACATAGGTGTAGCGGGAGAGCGTTTTCCCGCAATAGCGCGTGAGGTCAAAGCCCTGCTCAAGCTGGAGCGCGTTGTAGCTTAAATATGGCTCCTCGAGCGTTTCTCCCAGTGTGATGCTGAGCGTTTCGATCGGCTGCGGGGCGACGGCCCAGCCGAGGGAGGAAAGATAGGAGATGCGCGCTTCATTCGTTCCGGCGGCGATGGGCGGCGGAGCGGAATGCCTGCATGCGCGCAGCGCGAAAAAGAGCGCGAGCAGGAGCGCAAAGACGAGCAGGATCTTGACGATCCGGCGCTTGGAACACCTGGCGGTGATGATGAACATGAAGCGACCACACCCTTTCTCTCAAAAGCTATTCCACCGGCGGCAAAAGTATGCTACACTACCTCTTAGCATACAGAAAGGCGGAAATCACCATGGCACAGCAGAGACTCGACAAGATCATCGCCTCCACCGGGCGCTATTCGCGCCGCGAGGTCAAGCTCCTTGTGCGCGAGGGGCGCGTGCTCGTCGACGGGCGCATTGCCGCGAGCGCGGAGGACAAGTGCGACCCCTTGACCGCGCGCATCCGCGTGAACGGTGAAGAGATCGGATACCGCGCGCACACCTATGTGATGCTCCACAAGCCTGCGGGCGTGCTGTCGGCGACTGAGGACGGCCGCGGAGAGACCGTGCTCGATCTGCTTGCGCCGGAATATCGCAAGATCGGGCTTTTCCCTGTCGGGCGGCTCGATAAGGATACCGAGGGCCTGCTGCTGCTCACCGACGACGGCGCGCTCGCCCACGACCTGCTCGCACCGAAAAGGCACGTCGACAAGGTCTACTTTGCCCGCACCGACGGTGCGCTGACGGCGGAAGACTGCGCTGCCTTTGCCGCGGGCATCACGCTCGGCGACGGCCTTGAATGCCTGCCTGCCAAGCTCGAGATCCTTGAAAGCGGCGCGCAGAGCGAAGCGCTCGTTACCATACACGAGGGAAAGTTCCACCAGATCAAACGAATGCTTGCCTCACGGGGAAAACCTGTCGTCTATCTCAAGCGCCTTTCCATGGGCGCACTTGTGCTGGACGAAACGCTCGGAAAAGGGGAATACCGCCTGCTCACGGCGCAGGAGGCCGCCGAGTACCGCCTCGTGCCGTTCGCACGCGAGGCGGGCAGGATACGCTGCTACGGCGAGACGGGACATGACTACACAGCCGCTGCCGAGGAGCTGGAGGTGCTCTACGGCTGGCAGGTCGAAGTCGTGCCGATCGCCGCCGATGACCTGCAACGGCTTTTGCTGCAACATTACCGCCCCGGAGCACAGACGGCAAGCGCCGCCGCGGGCCGCACGGCCGAGATCGGACAGGGGCGGCAGTTCCTCTTCGCGCTGGTGGGCGAGGCGCTGCGCGACAACGCCAGCGACATCCATCTCGAACCCTACGAACAGCGCTGCCGCATCCGTATGCGCATCGACGGCAAGCTCGCCGAGCGTTACGTCGTCGAGCGGGCACAGTACATGCCGCTTGTAAACCAGATCAAGATCCTCGCCTCGCTCGACATCTCCGAGAAACGGCTGCCGCAGGACGGGCGCATCGGCTACGACCGCGACGGCGAGAAGTTCGACGTGCGCGTCTCGACGCTGCCGACGATCTACGGCGAGAAGGTCGTGCTGCGACTGCTGACCCGCCGCGTCGAGCTGCTGGAACTGCGCAACCTCGGCTTCTCCGCAAGGCAGTACGAGGACTACTGCCGCGCCATCGCGCGGCCCTTCGGCATGGTGCTGATCTGCGGCCCTACGGGCTCGGGCAAGAGCACGACGCTCTACGCCACGCTGCGGCGGCTGAACGCCCTGACGGACAACATCCTCACGATCGAGGATCCGATCGAGTACACGCTCGAAGGGGTCAACCAGGTGCAGCTCAAGGAAGAGATCGGCCTTACGTTCACCGCCGCACTGCGTACCTTCCTGCGGCAGGACCCCGACATCATCATGCTGGGTGAGATCCGCGACGGGGCGACGGCCGAGATGGCCGTGCGGTCGTCGCTGACGGGACACCTGCTCTTCTCGACGATCCACACCAACACGGCCTGGGGCGCCGTAGCCCGTCTGTCAGATATGGGCGTACACCCGTACCTGGTGGCCGATACGTTGGTAATGACCGTCGCGCAGCGTCTCGCGCGCCTGCTTTGTCCCCACTGCAAACGCCACGTGGAGGCGACCGATGAAGTGCGGCGCCTGCTGCCCGGCATAGCGATCGACCGCTATTGCGAACCCGTGGGTTGCGAACGCTGTTTCTACACGGGCTATGCAGGCCGGCGGGCCGTCTACGAGGTGATCCCGATGGACGACGAGCTGGCGGCTGCCGTACGCTCCGGCCGCACCGACGTCGCACCGCTGCTCTTCGAACGCGGCATACCGTCGCTGCGCGATGCCGTCGTCG
>OMDE01000682.1_pt1 | contig 9890 bp, 6 predicted proteins | sample 1645171 | NCBI WGS metagenome assembly OMDE01 (sample SAMEA103958129, study PRJEB25191) | human gut metagenome
TACTCTCCTATCGGGAGTATGTGCGTCCTGCGGAGCTTCATTCCCGGTCAGCAGAAGAAAACTGCACGACCGAGAATGTTTCGTCACTTCGTTCCGTCAAGGTGGCTACACCCCCTTGCGCCGCTAAAGCGGCTATCCCCTGTGGACTTGCCGTCCGCAAACGGTTTTGACAAACCGTTCGCCGCCAGCAAGTTTGAAGATTAGACATAAACAAATCCTCCGCATGGTCTAAGCCATACGGAGGATTAACTGTTTTACGGACACCCGTCTATCCGGGCGCTGCTGGTTTTATTTTGCGTATTCGACTGCTTTTGTTTCGCGGATGACGTTGACCTTGATCTGGCCGGGGTATTCGAGTTCGGACTCGATCTTCTTGGCAAGATCGTGGGCCAGAAGGATCATGTTGTCCTCCGTGACCTCCTCGGGCTTGACCATTACGCGGACTTCGCGGCCGGCCTGAATGGCGTAGGCTTTCTCAACGCCGGGGAAGGAGTTCGTCAGCTCTTCGAGCTTTTCGAGCCTGCGGATATAGTTCTCGACGTTCTCACGGCGTGCACCGGGGCGTGCAGCGGAGATCGCGTCGGCTGCCTGCACGAGACAGGCGATGACGGTCTGCGGCTCAACGTCGCCATGGTGCGCCTCGATGGCGTTGATGACGACGGGGTTCTCCTTGTACTTTCTGGCAAGCTCGACGCCCAGCTGGACGTGGCTGCCTTCCATCTCGTGGTCGACGGATTTGCCGAGGTCGTGGAGCAGGCCTGCGCGCTTTGCCAGCGTCACGTCGACGCCCAGCTCGGACGCCATCAGGCCCGCAATGTGCGCGACCTCAATGGAGTGGTTCAGAACGTTCTGGCCGTAGGACGTGCGGTATTTCTGGCGGCCCAGGAGCTTGATCAGTTCGGGGTGCAGATTGTGCACGCCCGTTTCGAACGTGGCGCGTTCGCCCTCGACCTTGATGGTGTGGTCGACCTCGCGGCGGGCCTTTTCGACCATGTCCTCAATGCGGGTCGGATGGATGCGGCCGTCGGCGATGAGCTTTTCAAGCGCAAGCCGCGCGACCTCGCGGCGGACGGGATCGAACGAGGAGACGGTGATGGCCTCCGGGGTATCGTCGATGATGAGGTCAACGCCGGTGATGGTTTCGAGCGTGCGGATGTTGCGGCCCTCGCGGCCGATGATGCGGCCCTTCATTTCATCGTTGGGCAGCGGTACGACGGAGACGGTCGTTTCGGCGGCATGGTCTGCCGCGCAGCGCTGGATGGCGGTGGCGATGATCTCGCGGGCCGTCTGATCGGCCTCCTCCTTCATCTGCGTCTCGATCTCCTTGATCTTCATCGCGGTCTCATGGCGCACGTCGTCTTCCACGCCCTTGAGGATGTAGGCCTTGGCCTCGTCCTGCGTCAGGCCGGAGATCTTTTCCAGAACTTCCATCTGGCTGCGCTTGAGAGAGTCGACCTCTTCCTGCTTCTTGTCGATGGCCGCGATCTTCTTGGCCAGCTCGTCCTCTTTCTTCTCGTGAAGATTGATCTTCTTGTCAAGGGCTTCTTCCTTCTGCTGCAGACGGCGCTCCTGCTTGGAGACTTCCGCGCGGCGCTCCTTGACCTCCTGCTCGTATTCGCTGCGTGATTTATGGATCTCTTCCTTCGCTTCGAGCAGCATTTCGCGCTTTTTGCTTTCTCCGCCCTTGATGGCTTCGTTGATGATGCGCCGGGCTTCCTCTTCGGCGGAACCGATCTGCTTTTCCGCAACCTTTTTGCGGTACAGAACGCCGGCCGCGAAGAAGACCGCGCAGAGCACGACTGCCGCGATGCTAAGGATGAGGCATAGCGTATTAAATTCCATAAACTGCGAATCACACCTCCTGTTTTCAGTATTGGGTACGCCGGCACTCCGGCGATTTGAATCATAAAGCGCAATGAGCTTCCCCAAGTCCCATTACAGCCATACAAATCCTACCCTACATTGTACCGGTTTGCCGCGTGTCTGTCAAGGCGCAATTCGGAAAAATGCACGAAACGGGATACGCCTGTTTGGGCGCTTTTAGCAAGAACCGCTGATGCAGCAGGTTGACAAGCGACAAAAAGTGTGATTCTATAAAGGAAAAGCGGATATCAGGCCGCGGCGAAGACCTGCGGCAGCCGCCGCGTGATGGCGACGCACAAAAAGCTTCCAAGTGCGATCTTCAAAAGGTCGCCCGGCAGATAGATCAGCATGCCGTTTTTGATGACCTGCCAGAATGTCAGCCCCTTGCCCAGATACGCGTTCGCGATCAGCGCCATATACGGCACGCCGATTGCGTACAGAACGGCCAGCCCTGCCAGCATGGCAAGCGCCGTTTCCCAGAACGTGAGGGGCCGCTTCGCCAACTTCCCGATCACGAACGCCGACGGGATCAGCCCCAGCAGGAACCCGAACGTCGGCTGCAAAACATACGAAAATCCGCCGCCCAGCGCGAAGATCGGCACGCCCACCAGTCCGATCAGCACATACACGCCCTGCGACAGCGCGCCGTAGCCCGCGCCGAGCAGAATGCCGGCCATGGCCGTGAACAGGAATTGCAGCGAGATCGCCGCCAGCGCGAAGGGAATTTTGAAAAATGCGCCGATCGCCGTCAGCGCGGCGAACAGTGCCGTCAGAACCAGCATCAAGGTCTTTCTGTGCTGCATAAGAAGCTCTCCTTTTGTAAACCAAATTTAGAAACAGGTTTACAATACACGAAACCGAACGAAAAATCAAGGGGATATTTATCATGTTGAAAGAAGAAGTTCTCTCCATGCTGTTGAACGCACAGGAGCCTGTCTCCGGCGAGGGCATCTGCAAGACCCTCGGCGTGACCCGCGCCGCCGTCTGGAAGACCATCGACCAGCTGCGGCAGGAGGGCTATGGGATCGACGCCGCGCCGAAGCGCGGCTATACGCTCGCATCCGTTCCAGACCGGCTCGATACGGCCCTTGTGCGCGCACACCTGTCCGGCCATCCGTGGCAGACGCTGGTGACAGCCGTGCCCAGCGTGGATTCCACGAACAACGCCTGCAAGCGCCTTGCCGCCGAGGGTGCGCCGGACGGCACCGTCGTTCTGACCGGCTGCCAGACCGCAGGAAAGGGCCGCCGGGGCCGCACCTTCGTTTCCCCGCCGGGCGGTCTGTATTTCAGCGTGATCCTGCGCCCGCACGCAAAGCCGGAAGCCCTCATGCACCTCACGGCCATGGCTGCGGTCGCCGCCGCACGGGCGGTCTTCGCGGTCAGCGGCGTGTATCCCGATATCAAATGGACGAACGATCTTGTGCTCGGCGGGAAAAAGCTCTGCGGCATCCTCACCGAGATCGGCATCGAGGCCGAATCGCGCGAGGTCGACTACGCCGTCGTCGGCATCGGCATCAACTGCGCCCGCGTCGACCTGCCGCCGGAGGTCAGCGCCATGTCGGCCAGTCTGGAGGCCTTTACCGGCCAGAAGCCCGACCGCGCCCGCCTCGCCGCCGCCCTCGTCCGGTCGCTTTGCGAACTGGAGCAGGCCCTGTTCACCGGAAAAGACGCCTGGCTGCGGGAATTTGCCGCCCACTGCATCACCATCGGACAGGACGTCAAGCTCGTCCGGGGCGACGACGTGACCTACGCCCACGCCGACGGCATCGACGAAGAGGCGGCCCTTCTCGTTACCTACCCCGACGGGACAAAAGCCGCCGTCGCCTCCGGAGAAGTCTCCGTGCGCGGTATGTACGGGTATGCGTAGCGTCAGTTGACAAGGGCACACACGGTTTTTCACGGGGCAAAACGACGTCTGGCGTCGTTATCCTCGTTGGCGGGCGACAGCCCGCCTGCCTCGTCTGCCTGGCCAGCCGCCGTTTATCCTCCGTGAAAAACTCCGAAGGACTTGCCGGCTGGTCTGGGGCGTTGTCTGCAAGGCAGAGGACGCAGACATACTGGCGTATGTCAAGGACGATAACGCGGCAGACGGCGGCCCAGTCCGGCCCGCAAGCGTGCGTGCCCTTGTCAACTGACGCTAAGGGCAGCACCGCACGATCAAAAAAGACCCCCGGCCAGCTCTGGCCGGGGGAAGATGGGGTTGTGGGATTTGGCGGCGGCCTGGGCCGCTGCCAGGGATATGAAGTGCGCTCGCATTGGATAAGCTGTAGCTATAAGATAGCACCCGCAGAGGGAAAAGTCTGCCGAACGCTGTCGCGGCGGAATTTTTTTCCGCGTGCGGCCACACTTCTTGCAATCGGGTATATTTACTGATAAAATAGCACCTGTATTGGAGGGATATCTATGGAATTTGACGCTGGGCGGTATGATATCGCCGTGATCGGCGCGGGACACGCCGGGATCGAGGCAGGGCTGGCCTGTGCGCGGATGGGGCTGGAGACGGTCGTGTTCACGATCAATCTGGACGCCGTCGGCAATATGCCCTGCAACCCCGCCATCGGCGGCACGGGCAAGGGCCATCTGGTGCGGGAGCTTGACGCGCTGGGCGGGGAAATGGCAAAGGCCGCCGACCGCTCGTGCATCCAGTACCGGATGCTGAACCTTGGCAAGGGCCCCGCTGTCCACTCCCTCCGCGCGCAGGCCGACCGGCGGCGCTATCAGGAGGATATGAAGCGCACGCTTGAGCGGCAGGAGCATCTTGATCTCAAGCAGGCCATGGTCACGCAGCTTCGCCTGACGGACGGCCATGTGTCCGCTGTCGTCACGCGCCTCGGCGCGGTCTATTCCGTCAAGGCCTGCGTCATCGCCTCCGGCACGTATCTGGACGCACGCGTCATCACCGGCGACTGCGCCTATTCCTCCGGCCCGGACGGGATGCAGGCAGGCATCGGCCTTGCGGAGCAGCTGGCTGCGCTCGGCCTTCGGATGCGCCGGTTCAAGACCGGCACGCCGCCGCGCGTGAACCGCCGTTCAATCGACGTGACGCAGATGGAGCTGCAGCCCGGAGATCAGCACCCCGTCCCCTTCTCGTTTTCGACCGAAACGCCGCCGGAAAACAGGGCCGTCTGCTATCTGACCTACACGAACGAAAAAACGCACGAGATCATCAAGGCCAACCATGACCGGTCTCCGCTCTTTAACGGCATGATCGAATCCGTCGGCCCGCGCTACTGCCCGTCCATCGAGACAAAGATCGACCGCTTCCCGGACAAGTCCCGCCACCAGCTGTTTGTCGAGCCGTGCGGGCTGTATACGGACGAATTATACATTCAGGGCCTTTCCTCCTCGCTTCCGGAGGATGTGCAGCTCGAAATGCTCCACACCATCAGGGGGCTGGAGCACGCGGAGATGATGCGCCCGGCCTACGCCATTGAATATGCCTGCATCGACCCGACCGAGCTTCTGCCGACGCTCGAAAGCAAAAAGATCCCCGGCCTTTACGGCGCGGGCCAGTTCAACGGCTCTTCCGGCTATGAGGAGGCCGCCGTGCAGGGCTTCGTCGCGGGCGTGAACGCGGCGCTGAAGATAAACGGCGAAGAGCCGATGGTCTTAAAGCGCTCCGACGGCTATATCGGCACGCTCATCGACGATCTGGTCACGAAGGGCACGAACGAGCCCTACCGCATCATGACCTCGCGCTCAGAATACCGGCTCCTGCACCGGCAGGACAACGCCGACGAGCGATTGACGCCCATCGGCCGCCGCATCGGCCTCGTCTCGGACGCGCAGGATACCGCCGTGCAGGAAAAATACCGCATGGTCGCGCAGGAGATCAAGCGGCTGGAGGCCACGGGCGCGGCAGAAAGCGAGGCGCTGAACGAGATGCTCCGCGCGCATGACACCGCGCCGGTCGAAGGCTCGGCGCGGCTTGCCGATCTGGTGCGCCGGCCGCAGCTGAGCTATGACGATCTGGCCCCCTTCGATCCGGAGCGGCCCGAGCTGCCGCCCGTCATCCGCGAGGCTGTTGAGATCCGCATGAAATACGCAGGCTACATCGCCCGCCAGCAGAAGCAGGTCGAGGAATTTGCCCGCGAGGAGGGCAGGCTCCTGCCGGAGTCGATCGATTATCTGTCCATTCAGGGCCTGCGCGTCGAGGCGCGGCAGAAGCTGAGCGAAATCCGCCCCCTGTCCGTCGGACAGGCCAGCCGCATTTCGGGCGTATCGCCCGCGGATATCGCGGTGCTGCTCATCTGGCTGGAGCAGAATAAGCCGTCAAAGGAGTAAGCGATGTATTTTGATTCTCACGCCCATCTGGGCGAGGACTGTTTTGCACAGGACTTTGTGAACATTGTGGAAAAAATGCGCGCAGCGGACGTCACCGGCATGATGGAGATCGGCTGCGACGGCCCGTCGTCCCATCACGCGGTCGAGCTGGCCCATCAGTACGACTGGATCTGGGCCGCCGTCGGCAGCCACCCGGACGACGCGGAGCAGGTGGACGAGGCGCGGATCGGGGAATACCGCGCGCTGTGCAAGGACCCGCGCGTGAAGGCCATCGGCGAGATCGGTCTGGATTATCACTACGAAGACCCTCCGAGAGACGTGCAGCAGCGGGCGTTCCGGATGCAGATGAAGCTTGCGCAGGAGCTGTCGCTTCCCGTCGTGATCCATGAGCGCGAGGCGCATGAGGACGGACTGCGCATCATCAGCGATTTCCCGGACGTGACCGGCGTGTTCCACTGCTTTTCCGGCAGCTATGAGATGGCGAAGGAGCTGGTAAAGCGCGGCTGGTACATCGGCTTTACCGGCGTGGTCACGTTCAAAAACGCGCGCAAAGCGGTCGAGGTCGCGGAAAAGATCCCGCTGGACCGCATCCTCATCGAAACGGACTGTCCCTATATGGCCCCGGAGCCGTTCAGAGGCCGCCGCAATGACCCGAGCCTCGTGCCGTTCGTGGCAAAAAAGATCGCGGAGCTTCGCGGCATTTCCGTAGAAGCTGCTGCTGCCGCAACAGCAGAAAACGCAAGACGGCTGTTCCGGATTTGACCGAAGCGCCAGCGCTTTAAAAACATAGTGCGCCCGCCGCTGATACAGCGGCGGGCGCGGTTTTTTTCATATGGCTTATTCAAACACAACGCCGAGGGCCTTGCAGACGGCGGCGCAGCGCGGGCACAGGCCGTGCTCGTCGGGGCTTTCGGAGTGCATCCAGCAGCGCGGGCACTTCGTTCCCTTCGCCTCGGTCACGGCGATGGTCAGGCCGGGGAAGTTCACGCCCTGGCCGACAACGGCGCCCTCTGCGGGGGCAGCTTCGTTCGTGCTGACGTTGGAGACGATGAAGATCTCCGGCAGATCGACGGACTTGACCGCATCCAGTGCGGCCTTTGCGTCCTCGTCGTTTGCAAACAGCGCCACGTGCGCTTCGAGGCTCTTGCCGATGCGCTTGTCGGCGCGGGCCGTTTCGAGCACGCCGTTGACGTCCGAGCGGACGCGCAGCGCAGTCTCCCAGACGGCCATTTCGGCATCAGAGAGCGCATAGTCCGCATACGGCTTCGACATCTGGTTCAGCAGCACGTTGCGGCCGTCGTCGCCGTCGCGGTGCGGCATCTGGAGCCAGATCTCGTCGCAGGTGAACGCGAGGATGGGCGCGAAGACCTTCGTCATGGCATCGAGAATGATCCACAGTGCGCTCTGTGCCGAGCGGCGGGCGGCGGAATCCGCGCCGTCGCAGTACAGGCGGTCCTTGATGATATCGAGATAGAGGCTCGAAAGCGTCACGACGCAGAAATCGTTGACGGCGTGGGAGACGGTCAGGAATTCATAATTCTGATACGCCGCCTCGCACTTGACCAGCAGCTCGTTGAGCTTTGTGATGGCCCAGCGGTCGAGCGCCTCCATACCGGCGGGCGCGGTCAGCTGGTTGGGATCAAAATCGGTCAGATTGTCGAGGCAGAACTTCGCCGTATTGCGGAACTTGAGGTAGTTCTGGCTCAGCTGCTTGAAGATCTCATCGGAGCAGCGCACATCGACGTGATAATCTGCCGAGCCTGCCCACAGGCGGCAGATGTCCGCGCCGTATTTCTTGAACACGTCCGCAGGATCGACGCCGTTGCCGAGGGACTTGTGCATGGCCTTGCCCTCGCCGTCGACCGTCCAGCCGTGGGTGACGCACTCTTTAAAGGGAGCGCCCTTCCCAAGCGCGCCGACAGCGGTCAGAAGACTCGACTGGAACCAGCCGCGGTACTGATCGAGGCCCTCAAGGTAGACCGTCGCGGGCCAGAAGCCCTGATCCTTCTGCATGGAAGCAAAGTGCGTCGAGCCGGAATCGAACCAGCCGTCAAGCGTATCTGTTTCCTTCTCAAAGTGCCTGCCGCCGCAGTGCGGGCAGGCAAAGCCTTCGGGGACGAGTTCGTCCGCGTCCTTCTCGAACCAGACGTTCGAGCCGAATTCGCCGAACAGCTTCGAGATTTTGGCGATGGTTTCGTCGGTGCAGATGGGCTTGCCGCAGTCCTTGCAGTAGAACACCGGGATCGGCAGGCCCCAGCGGCGCTGGCGGGAGATGCACCAGTCGGCGCGCTCGCGGATCATGGCGCCCATGCGCTCCTTGCCCCAGCTCGGGAGCCAGCGCACGTTCTCGCACGCGGCGACGGCCTCTTCCTTGAACGAGTCGACGGAGCAGAACCACTGCGGCGTGGCGCGGAAGATGATTGGCTGCTTGCAGCGCCAGCAGTGCGGGTAGCTGTGCACGATGTCCTCGCTGGCGAACAGGGAGCCGGCCTCCTTCATGTCCGCGAGGATGATGGGGTTGGATTCCTCCGTGGTCAGTCCCGCATACTTGCCGGCGTAGTCGGTGTGGCGGCCCTGATCGTCCACGGGCACGACCATGTCCATGCCGTAGCGCTTGCAGGTCAGGTAGTCGTCGGCGCCGAAGCCGGGCGCGGTGTGCACGCAGCCGGTGCCGGAATCCATGGTGACGTAGTCCGCCAGCACCAGACGCGAGGTCTTGGGCAGGAACGGATGGTCGGCGAGCATGTTCTCAAAGAAGTCGCCCGGGTGCTGCTCGAGCACCTCATAGCTGTCAAAGCCGCCGATGTGCATGACCTTCTCGGTCAGCGCGTCGGCAACAGATGCAACGTCGTCCTCCGCGGTGTAGACGGTCATGACCTCGTCGTCGGCCTCAAAGTCGGCAGCGCCCGCGTCGAGAGCATCCATCATCACGGTGTCCTCGTCGAGCTCTTCGTCCTCATTGTCGATAACGATAACGCCCTTTTTATCAAATGACCAGGAAACGCAGTTGGCAGCGCCGAGGTTTCCGCCGTACTTGTCGAAATAGTGGCGTATTTCGCCTGCCGTGCGGTTGCGGTTATCTGTCATTGTCTCAACTATGACGGCGACGCCGGAGGGACCGTAGCCTTCGTAAACGATCTTCTCGTAGTTGTCGGTGTTGCCTGCACCCAGCGCTTTATCTATGGTGCGCTTTATGTTATCGTTGGGCATATTCGCCGCCTTTGCCTTGGTAATGACCGCTGCAAGGCGCGAGTTGTTATTCGGGTCGCCGCTGCCGCCTTCCTTGACGGCGACGATCATTTCACGGGCGATCTTAGTAAACGCCTGAGCGCGCTTTGCGTCAGCCGCGCCCTTGGTTTTCTGTATATTATGCCATTTGGAATGTCCGGACATATAAAACAGCTCCTCTAATAGTATTATTGCGAATTAACGGCAATTATTTTACCACAAACTCACGTTCATGACAAGGACAAATTGAATCACTGTATCTTACGGCACTCGAGATAATAGCGCTTATCGTTGCCGTGGCCGATGGAAAAGCTTTTTTTCGGAAACGGTCCGCTTTTCATGACCGAGCCGAACAGCTCAGACTTTTCCATGCGCGGCAGAAGTATGCCCGCGCAGCCGAAGCGCTGAGCCATTTCGACGCACTCGCAGTCGCCGTGGATGTAGTCAATATATCCGCCGTGACGCTCGGTGTACGCCTTGCAGAAATCCTCGCACCTGCCGATAAGCTGGCCTAT